>Ga0209809_1000202_pt1 | contig 59080 bp, 48 predicted proteins | sample YNPMSTMetaG_FD_186172 | JGI IMG/M metagenome (GOLD analysis project Ga0209809, IMG submission 186172) | Anoxygenic and chlorotrophic microbial mat microbial communities from Yellowstone National Park, USA - YNP MS-T MetaG (SPAdes) (version 2) ...
AAGCACTTAAAGCAGAAAAAAAATAAAAACTATAGCTGGTCGTTTAGTTCGTGAATTGGAGCGAAAACTAAGACCTGAGAGTAAATTTCAAAGCGATTTAGAATTATTTTCAAAAATTTTATTTCAGAAGAAAGATAGTAAGAATAAAACTTATTCTATTCATGAACCTGAAGTGGTATGTATTTCAAAAGGTAAAGAGTACAAAAAATATGAATTTGGCAACAAAGTATCGATAGCCAAGACGGATAGTGGAGTAATAGTGGGAGCCTTAAGTTTTAGAGACGAGTATGATGGTCACACGTTACAAGCGACTCTTGAACAGATAAAGCGATTGGTTGGTCGAATGCCAAAAGTAGTGAAAGTTGATAGAGGTTACAAGGGAATTAAACAAACAGATGAAACAGAAATTTTAATTCCTTCAAAACCAAATAAATCAATGAGTTACTATCGGCGTAAAAAACTTAGCGACAGCCATAAAAAACGAGCAGGCATAGAAGCAGTGATTGGACATTTAAAGACCGACTACAGACTAAGCCGTAATTTTTACAAAGGAGTTTTTGGCGATAACATTAATATTATGTTGGCTGCGGCTGCATTCAACTTCAAAAGAATGATGAATAAGTGGAAGAAAAAATTTTTTCACTTTTTTCAGACGCTATTTTTACAATTTCAGATGCAATTTTTTCATTTTATTTTCTACCATCTCTTTTCAAAAAAATTAAAAATGACTTTTTAAGGGTCAACTATATAAATTTTAAGTATAGAAAATAAAAATATTTAAAACTATTCATAACTAACTGATATATATCATATCTTTGCAGTTGAAAAATTTTTCACAATTTAAGTATTTTTGAACCGAAATATATAGCTTAAAATGACAAAAGTAATACGTCTAAAAAAAGGACTTAATATACCATTATCAGGTAAACCTGAAAAAAACTGGATAAATTCTGAGACAGCAAAAGAAGTGGCAATTTGTCCTGATGATTTTATAGGGATTGTGCCAAAACCATTATTAAAGGAAGGTGAACGTGTAAAGGCAGGTGAGCCAATTTTTTATCATAAAGACAAGCCAGAAATTTTAGTAGTATCACCTGTAAGCGGTACTTTAAAAGCTATAAAACGAGGATTGAAGCGAAAAATAGAAGCCTTTATCTTAGAGACTGATTTTGATGTAGAATATAGCGACAAGTTTTCTAGTATAAATGTTAATTTGCTTAGTTCCGACGACGTAAAAAATTTTTTGCTACAAAGTGGTTTATGGGTTTATTTACGCCAACGCCCTTACAACATTGTTGCAATGCCTGATAGTACTCCTAAAGCTATTTTTATTAGTGCTTTCGATACAGCACCTTTGGCTCCCGATTTAGAAATTATTTTAAAAGATGATGAAGACTACATTCAGCAAGCAATATATTTATTAAAAAGACTTGTAAATGTACCAATTTATGTTGGTGTTAAAGAAGGTGTTTCGTCTATTTTTGAAAGAATAAAAGGCGTTGAAATTCGTTACTTTTCCGGGCCTCACCCTGCTGGTAATGTTGGTATTCAAATACATCATATAGACCCTATTAACAAAGGTGAAATAGTTTGGACAATTCGCCCCGAAGATTTGGTAGTTATGGGCAAGTATGTAATACATAAAAAATACGATCTAAGTCGAACCATAGCAATAACTGGAAGTCAGTTGAAACAAACAGGTTACGTAAAAACAATTCAAGGTGCTCAGGTAAGCTCTTTTATTTCATCTGAAAATATTATTGGGAATAATAATCGTTTTATATCTGGTAATGTGTTAACTGGTAAGAAAATAGAATTAAACGGATATTTAGGTTTTTTCGATAGAATGATTAGCGTTATTCCCGAAGGAAATCAATACGAGTTTTTAGGTTGGGCAATGCCTGGGTTTAATAAATTTAGTGTTTCACGTACATTTTTTTCTTGGTTGATGCCAAAAAAAGAATACATAATAAATACTAACTATCACGGAGGCGAAAGAGCTTTTGTTATTACTGGTCAGTACGAACAAGTGGTTCCGATGGATATTTTACCGCAACACTTAGTTAAAGCTGCTATAACAAAAAATATAGATATGATGGAGAAGTTAGGAATATACGAAGTGGTAGAAGAAGATTTGGCTTTATGTGAATTCGTATGTACATCGAAAATAGAAGTTCAAAAAATTATTCGCGAGGCACTAGATTATATTAGAGCAGAAATGAGTTAAAAAAATTGCTTATGAACAAATTAAGAGCATTTTTAGATAAAATTAAACCAAATTTTGAAAAAGGTGGGAGGTTTTATTTCCTTCATTCGACATTTGATGCACTTGAAACCTTTTTATTTGTACCAAACAAAGTAACATCACACGGTGCACACATACGAGATGCAATTGATTTAAAACGTACAATGAGTATAGTAATTATTGCACTTATACCATCTCTATTGTTTGGTATGTTTAATGTTGGTTATCAGTATTATAAAGCAATAGGGGAATCGGCCACATTTTTTGAAATGTTCTGGTTTGGTTTTTTAAAAGTACTACCTATTGTTGTAGTTAGTTATGTTTCTGGTTTAACTGTTGAATTTATTTTTGCACAAGTTCGTCATCACGAAGTAAATGAAGGTTTTCTTGTTTCCGGAATGTTAATTCCACTTGTTATGCCAGTAAACATTCCTTTATGGATGGTATCGGTTGCTACAATATTTGCAGTTTTGCTTGGTAAAGAGGTATTTGGCGGAACCGGAATGAATATATTTAACCCTGCTTTACTTGCACGTGCTTTTGTTTTTTTTGCTTATCCTAAGCAGATATCAGGTGATATGCCTTGGACTTATGGCTTAAATGAAGGAATTAAAACAATTGACGGTTTTTCGGGAGCAACACCTTTGGCTAATGCAGCAGCACAAGCAATAGATAAAATCCCAGACAATTTAACATTATTCATCGGACTAATACCAGGTTCTATTGGCGAAACATCGAAAATAGCTATATTATTAGGTGCTTTAATTTTGTTATATACAGGTGTGGGTAATTGGCGAATTATGCTTTCAACAATATTAGGAGGTCTTTTTATGGGCTTCATCTTAAATCTTTTTGCAGCAAATATGTTTATGCAAATATCACCTTTTACTCAAATTTTAATGGGCGGGTTTTTGTTCGGAGCAGTTTTTATGGCAACAGATCCTGTTACAGCTTCACAAACTAATACGGGCAAGTACATATATGGTTTTTTAATAGGTTTATTGGCAATATTGATAAGAGTTTTAAACCCAGCTTACCCCGAAGGAATGATGCTTGCAATTTTGTTTATGAATGCTTTAGCACCACTTATTGACCATTATGTTGTAGAAGCCAATATTAAAAGAAGAATGAAACGCTGGAATAAATCAACAATTAATAAATAATAAAGCTATGTATAGCAACAGATATATTATAATTTATTCAACAATTTTGGTTATAGTAGTAGCCACTTTACTTACATTAGTTTCAATAGGTTTAAAACCAAAGCAAGATTATAACCGAAAGGTTGAGAAAATGCAAAATGTTTTAGCATCTGTTCATATTGAAACGACACCAAAAAATGCACAAGAATATTTCAATAAGTATATAATAGAACAATTTGTTATTGATTATAAAAATGTTAAGCAAGAGAATTTTTTAGCTTTTGAAGTTAATGTAGAAAAAGAAAGCAAGCTACCTGCAGAAAAACGAAAATTACCTGTTTTTGTTCATAAAACCGATGACGGACAAATAAAATACATAATACCGATGTATGGTAAAGGCTTATGGGGACCTATTTGGGGTTATATTTCTTTAAATGAAGATAAAAATACAATATATGGTGCTTTTTTCGATCATAAAGGTGAAACACCAGGGTTAGGGGCTGAAATATCAACAATAGAATTTCAAAATCAGTTTAAAAACAAAAAATTATTCGACGAAAAAGGAAATTTTGTTTCTGTTAAAACTGTTAAAGGTGGTGCAATAGATGTAGATGCGCACGCTGTTGATGCTATTTCGGGTGGTACAATTACCTGCAACGGTTTAAACAAAATGATGGTAGATGAGCTTAAACCTTATGAAATGTTTTTAAAAAGTAAAAATTAAAATTATATGAGTCAGAAAGAATCTTTGTTTTCACCGAAAATAATTAAAACGTTTTTAGGACCATTGAACCAGAACAATCCTATTGCTGTTCAGGTTTTAGGAATTTGTTCTGCTTTAGCTGTAACTGTACAGTTAAAACCTGCCTTAGTTATGGCAATTTCTGTAATTATAGTAAGTAGCTTTGCAAATCTTATTATTTCGCTTTTAAGAAATACTATTCCGACAAACATTCGTATTATTGTTCAGTTAGTTGTAATAGCAACGTTAGTTATAATTGTTGATCAAGTGTTAAAAGCTTATGTTTACGATGTAAGTAAAAAACTTTCGGTATTTGTTGGCTTGATTATAACTAACTGTATAATTATGGGACGATTAGAGGCTTTTGCTATGGGAAATAAACCTTGGGTATCTTTTGTAGATGGTTTTGCCAACGGTGTAGGTTATGGAATTATTTTGATTTTAGTAGGCTTTTTTAGAGAATTATTTGGTTCTGGAAAAATTATGGGAATTAGTGTTATACCAGAATTTTTTTATCAAATGGGATACGAGAATAATGGTTTTATGATTTTGCCACCAATGGCTTTGATAACAATAGGCATAATTATTTGGATACATCGAAGCTGGAACAAAACGTTAATTGAAAAATAAATAACTATGGAATATTTTTTCAACATATTAGTTAAGGCAATATTTATAGAAAATATGGTATTTGCCTTCTTTTTAGGTATGTGCTCTTATTTAGCTGTATCTAAAACAGTAAAAACAAGCAACGGATTGGGAATTGCTGTTATTTTTGTTTTATTAATAACTGTACCATTGAATTATCTAATTAATAAATATGTTCTTGGTGAAGGAGCTTTATCTTGGTTGGGCGAATCCTTTGCAGATATCGACTTAAGCTATTTAAGTTTCATTGTTTTTATTGCTACAATAGCCGCAATGGTTCAATTGGTAGAAATGTTTGTCGAAAAGTTTTCACCTGCTTTATATAATGCACTTGGAATATTTTTACCTCTCATAGCTGTTAATTGTGCTATTTTGGGAGCATCGTTATTTATGCAAGAAAGAGAATATTCAACAATTACAGAAATTTTGGCTTTTGCAATAGGAAATGGTATTGGTTGGTGGCTTGCTATTGTTTCGTTAGCTGCTATAAGAGAAAAGATGGCTTATTCGAATGTTCCTGCTCCTTTAAGAGGTTTAGGTATTACGTTTATTCTTACCGGTTTAATGGCCATTGCTTTTATGAGTTTTATGGGAATTCAAATTTAAAAAAATGAATTATGATTAATTTGATATTAACTCAAACGCTTGTAGTAGGTATAATTTTCTTTTTCATATTAATTATATTGTTAGTTTTCTTGTTGTTGTTTGCGAAATCGAAACTTACGCAAACTGGTCCTGTTAAAATTACTATAAACGACGAGAAAGTTATAGAAACAACAGCTGGCACTAACTTACTTTCAACTTTATCGAATCAGAAAATTTTTCTTCCTTCAGCATGCGGAGGAGGTGGAACATGTGGTATGTGTAAATGTCAGGTTATAGAAGGAGGTGGAGAAATATTACCAACAGAAATAGGTTTTTTTACTAGAAAACAAATATTACAAAATTGGCGTCTTGGTTGTCAGGTAAAGGTTCGAAGCGATATGAAAATTCAAGTGCCAGAAGAGGTCTTGGGTATAAAAAAATGGGAATGTGAAGTTATTTCTAATCGAAACGTAGCAACTTTCATAAAAGAATTTGTTGTTAAATTACCCGAAGGTGAAACTTTAAATTTTCGTTCGGGCGGTTATATTCAAATAGATGTTCCTAAGTGCGAAGTAGATTTTTCTAAGGATATATACGTAGAAGAGGAATATAGAGACGAATGGGATAAGTATAAAATGTGGGATTTGAAGATGGTTAATCGTGAAGAAACATATAGAGCTTATTCAATGGCAAATCATCCAGCAGAAAATAATATTATTATGTTAAATATAAGAATTGCAACTCCACCCTGGGACAGTAAAACTAATTCTTTTGTAAAAGTAAACCCTGGAGTTTGTAGTTCTTATATATTTAGCCGGAAACCAGGCGACAAAGTTTATATTAGTGGTCCTTATGGCGAGTTTTTTATAAAAGAAACAGATCGCGAAATGATGTTTATAGGTGGCGGAGCAGGTATGGCACCAATGCGTTCGCACATATTCGATTTGTTTTTAACAAAACGAACAAAAAGAAAAGCCACTTTCTGGTACGGGGCTCGCTCTAAAAGAGAAGTATTTTATGAGGAACATTTCAGAAAAATAGAACAGGAATTCCCTAATTTTAAATTTGTTATAGCTTTATCTGAGCCTAAACCCGAAGATAACTGGACTGGTTTAACTGGTTTTATTCATCAGGTAATTTATGATGAATATCTTAGTAAACACGAATCGCCAGAAGATATAGAATATTATTTGTGTGGTCCGCCGTTGATGAACCAGGCTGTTTTAAAAATGCTTGATGATTTAGGCGTTCCAAAAGAAATGATAGCTTTTGATGATTTTGGTGGTTAAGTTCATAATTTAAAACAATACATTTAAATTCTTTATTGTTTGTTGATAATATTCATAAAACAATAAGATTAGAAAATACCGAATTAAAATATTTAACGTACATTTGCAAAAATGATATTTTATGGACTGGGATAAATTTGACCCAACAGAGCAAGAAGGTTTTGCAAAGATAGAATTATATAACGATTCTGTTACTAAATCATTGTCGGAACATTATTATTGGATACTTGGTTTAATTGGAGAAAACCCAACTCGTGAAGGACTTTCTAAAACTCCTGAACGTGTTGCAAAAGCATTACAATTTTTAACACATGGATATCATTTAGACCCAGAAGAAATTTTAAATTCAGCTAAATTCAAAGAAGATTATCGTCAGATGGTTATTGTTAAAAACATAGAAATATATTCTTTATGCGAACATCATTTACTACCTTTTTTTGGTAAGGCACATGTAGCTTATATTCCCAATGGCTTTATAACAGGATTAAGCAAAATTGCTCGTGTAGTTGATGCATTTGCTCGAAGGTTGCAAGTTCAAGAAAGACTTACAACACAAATTAAAGAATGTATTCAAAACACACTAAACCCTTTAGGTGTTGGTGTAGTAATAGAAGCACAACATTTATGTATGATGATACGAGGTATTCAAAAGCAAAACAGCGTAACAACTACAAGCGATTTTTCTGGTGTTTTCCTTAAAGAACCAACACGTTCTGAATTTTTACATCTTATAAGTGAAAAATTGCATTAGTTATAAAGGTTAATGTAATTTCTGTTTTTTTCTAATTCTTCCAAACCAGCCATACTATCTTTTATTAAATTTATGTTTAATCCTAATTCGTATTTAAAAATGTAGCGAAATGTATTTATTGCTGAAATATTATGATACAACGAATCTTTGTTCTGTAAAAACATGGCATTTAAAATATGTGTTCTACAATATTTTACTATTTCAGGATTTTTGTGGCTAAAATACGGACCGTGATCGGATTGTATAATTATAATAGGTTTTATGTTAGAATTGTTATAATTATTTAATATTATTTCAGTTGTTTTCATCATTTCTTTCGAGATATATTCGAGTTGCTCTAAGTAAGATTCTTTTGGTTCCCAGGTTTTATCAGAAAAACTGTTTGTAGGTTTTAATTTTCCGTTTTTATCAAAAACATAAGGCGGATGAGGGCAAACTATATGTGCAAAAATAAATTTAGGCGAAGGATAAGAACTATCAATATTTTTTAAAAAACTTAATTGTTGTTTAATTCTAAAATATGGAATAATTCCAACTAAATCGTCTAAACGGAAAATGGTATTTTTTAAAATGGCACGTTCATAGTCGTTAATTATTTCTTTGTTTAAATCTATATCGGCACAAATAAATTGATTACTAACAGTATAACCAGAGTTAACAGTGTATATAGTATAACCAAGCGATTTAAAAACTCTAAAAACAAGATTATCTTTAATTGATTTTAAAGAATTATTGCTAAGGTAATTCATATTAAGTGTTGCTGGTAAAGAACTTGAAGTATAATAATAATTAGCGTAAGAATTTTTTGCAATAAAAAAACCTTTATCAATTAAAAATTTATGAAAAGTATCGTTTTCGTATTTGTAAAAGTTTCTTAATGCATTAAAATTTGAAAAGCCGTCTAATATAAAATAATATACATCGGGTTTAGGTCTGTTTGTTTGCAATATTATGGTGTTGTTACATTCTTTATCATTTCTTTTTTTATAGTAAGGATTTACAATTATGAACAATACATTGAATAAAATTAGAGAAGGAATCAACATATTTAACCATTGAGTTAAATTATAAAAATAATAATGTGAGATTCTTACTACAAAATATGCTAAAATAATAATTATTATATAGCTCAAAACAAGGTAACGATGAATATTTGAAAAAGGCCAGTAACCTGCATAGTATATTTGTTCGATATAATCGTATATAAAACCATAATTTGCAAAAAGAAACAAAACAAAACTTGACCAAATTCCTGCTTTTAAGAGTTTTTTTGAAAATAAGAAATATGCACTAAACAAAACAATAAGACTTACAAAAATTGAAAACAAAAAAGGTCTAATTATCATTTCGATGTTTAAGATATGTGCATTTTTAGCATAAAGAAAAAAAGCCAGATATGGCAAAATAAGCAATGTATGTATTGGGTATTTTTTTAACCAGTCTCTCATTTTCTATTCATATTATATAATATTCTGCCATTATTATGTAAAATTTCCGTTATAGTAAAGTATTTTGTAAAACACAATACAAAGTTTTCTTCAGTGTAATCATTATATGTATCTGCTTTGTTTTGTAAGAGTTTTTGAGTTTGGACATCGGTTTTAGGAACAAATTCTATTATTAGCTGTTTGCTGAATTTAGCAAAAAATTTTGCAATATTTTCTAAAGGAATATTGTAAAAAATTCTTAGGTGATGAATTAAAGCTAAAGCTATGGTTGTATTGTTAGTTCCAATCCGTTTTATAAAGCTAATTCGTTCTTTATTTTCCCATCCTATTGAAGGGCTTGGGTTTGTAATATCTACAATTAATGGCAAAATATTATCATCTGAATTAAGGTTATTATATAAACGTTCTATAACAAGATCGTCATTATCTATTGCTATAATGTAAGAAGATTTGTTTTTAACTACATTTGAAAAAAAACCTTCGTTGCAGCCTATATCTAATATATAGCCGGGTGTTGTATTATTTATACTATTTTTAACAAAATTTACTTTTTCTGTTATAGCTTTTTCATTGTAGCTACAATTTTTATAATAGTCATTCCAATTCGATTTTTTATCAATATTAAGTTTTTCAATTTGTTCGTACAAATGTTCAATGATATTAAGTAATTTGTGTTTTGGAATAAAAGCAGATTGTTTTAATGCAGAAAAATTATTTTCGTATTTTTTAATTTTTTTTGAATGAGAATGGATGTGTAAAAGGCATAAGCTGTTGAAATAAGTTTTAAATGGTAGTGTTTTACTTGTAAGTAATAGTGGAATCCCGTCAATATAATTCGATAAGATTTTTGAAAATTTAGTATCTCTGTGTTTCATTAAAAGAAGAGGGGCTAAAAAGTGTTCACAAAATTGTTTATAAGCAGTCCAAGGTTGTCCTTCCTTATAAAGCTCGAAAGATGTTGTATCAATAAAAATTGGATTTTTACCAATAAATTGAATATTATATGCGCTGGCATCTTTAAGTGTAATTCCTTGTTTTATTGATTCGTATTGAATTTTTAAAGTTAAAATGGCAGCAGATTTTAATTGCGAAAACGACCATTCGTAAGGAAAAGATAAAAAAGGAACTTTTTCGGCCTGAATAATAATATTATTTTTGTTTGCTTCAATTTCTTTGTGAGGTATTAACAATCTTTTTTCGATAAATTTATCAAAAAAATTGGTATTTTTTAAATAATTATATATTTCAAAATATGATGGTAGTATAATACGAAAAATTTTATCATTTTCTTCAATAATATATCCCGATGGGTCGCGGAATGAGCTGTTATTGTATTTATTATTTGTTTCATTCATCTATTTTAGGTTTCTTCTTTTTCCAGAATGCAATACGGTTCCATATTCTTTTAAAGAAAAACAAAAAACTAATAATTCCTGCAACTATAATTTGGAAAAGCAAACTTCCACTACCAGGGTCTATATATAGAAAATTCATTTTTTTTTGCAAAAATAGAAATTTAATCACTTAATAACAAAGAACTTTTAATAATAAGAGTATGAGAACTATTTTAGAACAGATGTTCTAATGTTTTTTTGTAAATAGCAGGGTTTTGTTTATATTCGCTAACAGTAACACCGCATATTTTTTTAAAAGTTACTGATAGATGATGTACACTAGAAAAATCCATTAAATAAGCTATTTCACTTAATGTATATTCGTTTTGTAATAATAATTCTTTAACAAGCTCTATTTTATGTAGTAAAATATATTTTTCTAATGTTATTCCTTCGTATTTAGAAAATAATCGAGAAATTTGCTGGTATTGCATTCTCAGGCGTTCTACCAAATATTCCGACTTTCGAACGATAGAGTCAGCATTATTTGAATAATGAACAAGTTCGATAACAGCTTGTTTGATTAATTCAACTGTTTTCAAATCTTTTTCTTTAATAATATCAAAACCATATTGATTTAATGTATTTCTAAAATCATTCTCTTCAAAGTTTTCTTTATAAAAACTAATTTTTGAATTGATAAGTTCGGTTATTTCATAATTTTTTTGTTCTAAAATAATGCGAATTAAATGCTTACAACAATCGGTAAGCATATTTTTTATGTAATATGTATGAACTTCTTTTTCTGCCAATTTTATAAACCAGATATTTTTTTTATTTCGTTCAACATATTTAGTGCTTCTAATGGTGTTAGATTGTTAATATCTATACTTTTTATTTTATCTCGTATTTGCATTAAAACAGGGTCTTCGAGTTGAAATATTGATAATTGATATCCTTCACGATGTTGTCCTATTTGTTCTACTGGTTTTCTGAGTTGATTTTGCTGACTCGAATTTTCCAATTGTTTGAGTATTTCTTTGCTACGGTTCACAATACTTTTGGGCATACCTGCCATTTCTGCAACGTGTATTCCAAAACTGTGCTCTGTGCCTCCTTCTACAAGTTTTCTTAAAAATAATATCTGATTATTAATTTCTTTTACACTTACGTGATAATTTTTAATTCGTGGAAAAGATTTTTCCATTTCGTTTAATTCGTGATAATGTGTGGCGAATAATGTTCTTGGTTTACCAATATGATTTTCGTGTAAATATTCGGCTATAGCCCAGGCAATAGAAATTCCGTCGTATGTACTTGTTCCTCTGCCTATTTCATCGAGCAATATTAAAGATCGTTCGGAAAGATTATTTAAAATAGTTGATGTTTCAATCATTTCAACCATAAAAGTACTTTCACCTTGCGATATATTGTCGCTTGCCCCAACACGTGTAAATATTTTATCTACCAAACCAATTTTTGCTTCACTTGCTGGCACGAATGAACCAATTTGTGCTAAAAGAACAATAATTGCAGTTTGTCGTAAAATGGCCGATTTGCCAGACATATTTGGTCCAGTAATTACTAGGATTTGTTGTTTATCGGAATCTATGTAAATATCGTTTGGAATAAACGGTTTATCTGGTGGTAGTTGTTTTTCAATAACAGGATGTCGGGCATCTTTTAATTGAATAATAAACGAATCGTCTATCTTTGGGCGATAATATTTGTTTTCAATAGCAACAGTTGCTAACGATTGATAACAATCTATTTGCGATAATAATCCAGCATTAAGTTGTAAAGTGGGAATGTAAGTAGTTATTTCGCTTAATAATTCTTGATATATTCTATTTTCAATTTCTATAATTTTTTCTTCGGCTCCTAAAATTTTTTCTTCGTATTTTTTTAGTTCTTGTGTGATATAGCGTTCTGCACTTGTTAAAGTTTGTTTTCTTATCCAATCAGAAGGCACTTTGTCTTTGTGAGTATTTCTTACTTCTATATAGTAACCAAAAACATTGTTAAAACTAATTTTTAGTGAAGGTATTCCGGTTCTTAAACTTTCGGTTTGTTGCAATTTGTTTAAAAATTCTTTACTATCGTATAAAATCGAACGTAGTTCGTCTAATTCAGCATCAACACCATTGTTTATAACACCACCTTTTTGCAATGTTGATGAGCACTCGGGATGAATAATTATGCTTATTTTTTCTGCCAGAAAATCACATTCTTGTAATTGTTGAGACAATGCAAATAAAGGAGATTTAGGGTCGAATATTTGTTTTATGTTTTTTATTGCTTGCAAAGCAACATTTAAATGTAATAGATCTCTTGGTCCGGCCTTTCCTATGGATATTTTTGATATTAATCGTTCTAAATCACCAATTTTTTTTAGCTGTTGAACAATGTCTTGAATTATTTCATTATGTTGAAATAGAAATTCAACTATATTTTGGCGTTGTTCAATTTGTTGTATGTTTTTTAAAGGGAAAGCAATCCATCGTCGGAGAAGTCTGGCCCCCATCGGGGTTACTGTTTTATCTATTATGTCTATTAAAGTACGGGCATTTTCGTTTGTGGAATATAACAGTTCTAAATTTCGCAATGTAAACTTATCTATCCATACATATTCTTCGTGATATAGTCGAGAAATATTTGAAATGTGAGCGATTTTATTGTGTTGAGTTGTTTCTAAGTACTGTAAAATTGCACCAGCAGCACTTATTCCAACGCTAAAATCTCCTATCCCATAACCTCTTAACGATTGTACTTTAAAATGGTTACACAATTTTTCGTAAGCTGTTTCGTATGTATAATACCAGTCGTCAATTTTGTAAAGATAGTATGAAGAACTTAACCACGAAAAAAAATGTTCGTGCTGACTACGCTCATATAAAATTTCTTTTGGTTGAAAACTTTGCAATAATTTTTCAAGTTCTTCACGATTTGCTTCGGTTACAAAAAATTCACCAGTAGATATGTCTAAAAAAGATATTCCATAATTTTTTTTCTCGAAATATATGGCACAAAGAAAATGATTTTCTTTGTTTACAAGCACTCTGTCGTGAGTAACTATACCTGGTGTTATAATTTCAGTTACTCCTCGCTTAACAATAGTTTTAGCAAATTTTGGGTCTTCCAGTTGTTCGCAAATAGCAACTCTTTGTCCGGCTCTTACAAGTCTGGGAAGATATGTGTCAAGTGCGTGATAAGGGAAACCTGCCAAAGGAACTTCTGAAGCATAACCATTGTTGCGAGTTGTTAAAGTTATTCCTAATATAGATGAAGTTTTTATAGCATCTTCGCCAAATGTTTCGTAAAAATCGCCAACTCTAAATAATAATATGGCATCGGGATATTTCGATTTTAAACTGTTATATTGTCGCATCAAGGGTGTTGAATCGTTTGTTGCGCTTTTCATAATAATTTATTCTATACAAAAATACTCGATTTTTTCCACTTTTTTTTCATTATTTATTTTTCAATATGATGTGTTTTTCAATTATTTTTTTCAATTTTTCTTTTTCTATCTCCCAGTTTAATTCCTTTTTAGCAATCTTACAATTTTCTTTCCAGAATAAATATTGTTCTTTATTGCTCAGTGCATTATTTATAAGTTCAGCAAGATGGTATTCGTCTTTAACAGAAACAGAAATACCTATATTGTATGTTTCTATAATTTTTTTCATTTCGGGGAAATCAGAACAAATAATAGGAACTTCGGCGTGAATGTAGTCAAATATTTTGTTTGGTAGTGCGTAATAATAATTTAATCCTAAATTTTCTTCTATTGAAAAACCAAGATGTGCTTTAGCAGTGATTTGTTTTAAATTTTCAAATGGAATTTTACCAAAAAAAATAATTCTGTCTGACAAGTTATGTGTTTTTACTTTTTTTTTCAATTCATTTTCTATATCACCTATACCAATTATAAATAAAACATAACGATTGTTTAATAACTTCATGGCTTTAATTAGCTTTTCTAATCCCCTTCCAATATTTAACGAACCTTGGTACAACAAAATATATTTTAATTCGTCAGAAAAAGGTAAGGAAACGGTTTTGTCGAAATTATTTGTTAAATTATTAATCGAAGGAACATTTTTTATTGCATAAAAAGGTATATTATATTTATTGGTGTATATTTCAGCAATAGACTCATTTACTGTAATACCAAAATTTAAACGTGTTACAATTTTTTTTTCTATATACTGCCATATTTTTTTTATTCTTTGGCGTTTTATTAATTCAGGAACTTCTGTAAAATATTCGTGGCTATCGTATATTAAAGGAACACGCTTAATTTTTGAAGCTATAAAATTTGCCGGTAATGTATCTAAATCGTTTGAAACAAGCAAATCAGCTTTTTTAAACAATAGGAAAACAAATAGTCGGATGTTATACTCTGCATAAAACAAAAATTTTTTATTGAAAAAGAGTTTAAAACGTTTGGTTTTATAGTTTCTATTTACGTGAAAACTTGTGTTTAATTTACGTCCTACTAGGGTAACATCGTAATTCATTTCGCCAAGCAAAAGACAAGTTTTGTGTACACGATGGTCGGCAATAAGGTCGTTAGTTACGGATACAATGGCTATATTGTTTCGCTTTTTACTCATTACTACAAAGCTATGCTAAATATCAATATTGTGCAAAAATATATTTGATTATTAAAATTTTTGTATAGAAATAATGTTCTTATACGTTTTTTGAAAAAACATTAAGATTTACAGACGTTCAAGCTCAACAGTAAAATGACGCAAAATAGGTGCTTCGTAAATAATTTTAAATCCGCGTTTTATTTCATTACGTCGTTCATAAACATTTTTTAAAGAAGCTGCTACATAATCCATGTGATTATTGGTATAAACTCTTCGTGGTATTGCTAATCGTACCATTTCGAGTTTTGGGTAACGGTCTTTGCCAGTTAAAGGATCTCTGTCGGCAAGCAGAGTACCTATTTCTACAGAGCGAATACCACCTTCTATGTATAGCTCAACAGCTAACAACTGTGCCACATATTCTGATTGTGGTATATGTGGAAAGAACTTTAAGGCATCAACAAAAACAGCATGACCACCAACAGGTTCTTGAATACTTATTCCATATTCTTTTATTTTTTTTCCTAAATAATGAACTTGTTTTATACGAGATTCGAGATAATCGAAACTTGTTGATTCGTATAATCCTTGTGCTAAGGCATTCATATCGCGTCCGGCCATTCCGCCGTAAGTTATATAACCTTCGAACATAATATTGTAAATAGTTGCTTGTTGAAAGAGTTTTTTGTCGTGCATAGCAATAAAACCACCAATATTAACTATACCGTCTTTTTTACTACTCATAGTCATTGCGTCGGCATACGAAAACATTTCTTTAACTATTTCGCCAATAGTTTTGTGTTGATAACCTTCTTCACGAATTTTAATAAAATAAGCATTTTCGGCAAAACGTGCAGAGTCGAATACAACAATTTTTTGATATTTATCTGCTATTTTTCTTGTTTCTCGTAAATTTTTAATTGATACAGGTTGTCCGCCTGCAGTGTTGTTAGTTAGTGTTACAATAATAAAAGGAATTTTATCGGCTTTTTCTGATAATATTTTTTCGAGTTTGTTTATATCAACATTACCTTTAAATGGATGATAAATTTCTGTATTAAAAGCTTCATCAATTGTGCAATCTACAGCGTGAGCTTTCCTAAATTCAATATGTCCTTTTGTAGTATCGAAATGACTATTGCCAGGAATAATATCGCCTTCTTTAACTAATACGCTAAACAAAACATTTTCGGCAGCTCGTCCTTGATGAGTTGGTAAAAAGTATGGAAAACCAAATATTTCGTAAATGGCATTTTTAAGTTTGTAATACGAACTAGCTCCTGCGTAACTTTCGTCGCCAAGCATAAGTTCAGACCACTGTTTATCGCTCATTGCACCAGTACCGCTATCGGTAAGCAAATCTATAAAAACTTTGTCGCTACTTAAGTTAAATAAATTGTAACGAGCATCTTTTATCCATCTTTCGCGTTCTTCGCGCGTCGTTTTTCTAATAGGTTCTACCATTTTAATTTTAAATGGTTCTGCATACGGTAATTCCATATTTACTTTTTATTTTAAAATTAAACAATGAATTTTGAAAAAATAAAATAATAGAAATTAAAAACGATCTCTTTCCTTAATATTTAAGTAGATACGTTTAGCAATATTAAAATTGTTGTATATCGAAGATTTGTTCATTTTGCAGTTGCTAATATAGCTCATAGTTTTATAATTTAAAACAACAAATTTCATTTTTTATGGCAATTTTATTTATTTTTTTTGTGAAAAAAATATGTACGATTTCGATTGGTATAATTATTTAATTTTGCCTATTTTAATAGGTTTAGCTAGAATTTTTGATGTAACTGTTGGTACATTGCGTATTATTTTTGTTTCAAAAGGGAATAAAAGAATTGCTCCTGTTTTAGGTTTTATTGAAGTTTTTGCGTGGATTATCGTTATAGGAGAAATTATGAAATCGGCTAATAATATAGCTTGTTATGTAGGATATTCTTTAGGTTTTGCTGTTGGAAATTACATCGGAATGAAAGTTGAAGAAAAGTTGGCTATTGGCAATTTAATTATTAGGATAATTACAGAAGAAAATGCCCGGAAATTAAAAGATGCTATTGTTTCTAATGGTTTTGGAATGACTATTGTTCCTGGTTTCGGTGCAATGGGAAATCCTGTTGATGTTATTTTTATGGCTATCAGTAGGTCCGATTTAGAAAAGGTTATTAAAATTATACAACAATATAGCCCTAATGCTTTTTATTCGGTAGAAGAGCTAAAATATGTTAAAGAAGGATATTTTCCATATCGCAACAGTTTAGGCAAATCAAAAGGTTTTACCAACATTTTGATAAGATGGCGGCGCGGAAAATAAATTTCTGATTAGAATTTAAGTGTAAATTGATACGTAAAAATAGTCGTTTTATTATTATAATTTTGCAAAATATTTTTTCTAATAATTATGGTAAAGCAATTGTTATTAATATTTTTATTTTTCAACATTATTACAATTTGCTTTTCGCAAGCTATTGTTGAAAGAATAAAGCAAGATATTTATACATTGGCATCCGATTCTTTTTTAGGAAGAAGACCATATACAAAAGGTGATACGCTGACTGTTAATTACATATTAAACGAATTTAATAAAAATAGAGTCCAGTTATATGATGGAACAGGAAAACAACAAATAAGTTTTTTGCATAAGAAAGAATTAAAAGCAGCCGATTTGGTCATAAATAAAATAAGCTATCAATATAAAAGAGATTTCGTTCCGGCAATTTATTCAAAAAATACTAATACCGAAGCCGATGCTGTATTTGTTGGTTATGGGTTATATGTTAAAGTAAAAGATTCAGTTTTGTACGATTATTATTATGAAGCCAATGTTAAAAATAAATGGTTAATTGTTTTAACAGGCAAACCTGAAACAGTAAATATGCCACGTAGTTATTATAGCGAAAATGCAAAAGCTACAATTGCCAAGCGAAAGGATGCAAAAGGTATAATATTTGTCTTAAAAGATAACCAATTACCAGAACAGGATTTTTATAATTTAACCGAAATGCAGGTTCCTATAATTTATATAACAAACGATGTTTTTAAAGAATTGTGTTCAACAGAAAATTACAGTTACGAAGAATTGATGCAAAAATCGGAAAATGAATTTTATTTTAAACCTGTATATTTTACCAGTAAAATAAAAGCAACGATAAGTATCGAAATGGTAAAAGGTTATAGTAATAATATAATAGGAATTACTGAAGGTTCAGATCCATTGTTAAAAAATGAATATATTGTTGTTGGTGCACATCACGATCATCTTGGCGAAAAAGTTTATAATTATCAGTCAAACAGTTTTGTTATGCAAATTTTTAATGGTGCCGACGACAATGCTTCTGGAATATCGGGTATGCTTGAATTAGTTAGAATAGTACAAAATCAACAAGTTAAACCAAAACGCAGTATTATATGGGTGGCATTTGCAGCAGAAGAAATGGGCTTAATTGGGTCAAAAGAATTTGTTAAAAATCCGCCGGTACCAATAAATCAGATAAAAGCAATGATAAATCTCGATATGATAGGCAGAATTGATGAAAAAACTTTAAAACTTTCAGTCAGTGGAACAGGAACTTCAAAAATTTTTAAAAAATTATTTAAACAATATAAATCAAAGTTCTCATTTAACTTTGTGGAAAATCCTTCGGGCGAGGGACCTTCTGACCATGCAAGTTTTTATCGAAAAAATATTCCTGTTTTGTTTTTGCATAGTGGCTTACACGAAGATTATCATCAACCAACAGATGATACCGATAAAATTAATTTTAACGGAATGGCTCAAATAATAAATTTTGCTTATGTTTTGCTTACCGATTTGGCAAATTACCCAAAGAAAATAAATTTTTCCGAAACAAAACTTAAACAAAAAACAAAAAGCCACAACGAAATTCGAATTAGCTTAGGCATAATACCCGATGTTTCAACTTCTACTGAAGGTTTAAAAGTAGAAGGAGTACGAGAAGGAAGTATTGCCGAAAAAGGAGGATTAAAAAAAGGTGATATTATTATAAGCATAAATGGCAAAAATGTAAAAAATATTTACGATTATATGGAACGCTTAGAAGAATTTGGAAATGAAAAAATGATGAAAATTAAAGTAAAAAGAAATCGCGAAATAAAGGAATTAAATGTACGCTTGTTTTAAACTCAAATTTACTATTAAAAATTTCGTTATTAGTTAAACAATAAGGATTGCATTTGTGTATATTTGGTTCGATACAAATTTAGAATTTGTTTCAATTAAAATAATTTATGTTGTTAAATTTACCAAAATAAAATCCAAGCAGATAAATCGGGATAGTTCTTTTTAAATAATTCTAAAGCATCGTTTGCTTCTTGGCGACTTTCGTATTTATTATATGCTATTCTTAGCTTGCCATTACAATTTAAAACTTCTGTTTCGCGAATATTCTTTTTTTCCAGCATCAATTTAAATTCATTTACCTGTTTTGTAGTTGTTAATGAACCAATAATTATGTAATAATATTTTGAAGCTTTAGTTTCAGCTTTTGATGGTTTTGTAATATTTATTTTACTAGCGGTTTCTGTATTAAGCTGTTCTTTGGTTAACTCAAAATTGTTTATTTTTAAATCTGGTTTTAGAGCAATTTTTAAGTTTGTTAATGTATCTAAAGTTCTTTCAATATTTTCAGAAGTTATGTTTAACGATTGTTCATATATATTACCTTTTTTTACAAAACTTGCAATATTTTCGAATGAGTAATGATTTATTTTTGAAGGTAATAAAGAGAATGTAATTGCAATAGGAATAATAACAGCTGCTTTAATCCAATTACTAATGGTTTTTTGTTGTGATTCGGGAAAAGAAAAAATTATGGAATGCTCTACATTAAAATTTTCAAACAAAAGTTCTTTTAATCCGTAATATTCCGGCCAAGTTAAGTAATAATTTTCTGCAGAAAATGAAATCAAATTTTTATTTTGCTCGAAAGTACCAAATCCGTTTATTGTTAACCTACCTTTTGTTGAAATTTCTTGTTGCCATTGATTTGTTAAATCTTTTATTCCTTGAAAAACATCAAAATAAGATAAATTTAAGTCTTTAATAATTGAAATAACCAATACTCCGTCGTGATGTTTTATATTTTGATTAAATAATATTCTATAATGAGGTGGAAAGTAACGCTGACTTCTTTCGTCAAAATGTGCAGATACAGGTTCCAAAAAAAATGCGCCCCAATTAGGAATTATTACAAAACCCTTACTTAACAGTTGTTCTTTAGTATGTTTAATTAAAAGTGATTCCAATTGTTCTATCATAATGCAAAATTAAACCATAATAATTTGCTAGAAGATAATGCTAATATGATAATTATAAACAGTTTATTAACAATAGTTATTAACAAAAGTTGATAGTATTGAAATAAATTTTAATTAAGATTTTTTTCTTTTCTAAAATTTTAATATATTTGCAACCCTAATAATTAAATATATAAATATGATTATAGTACCTGTTAAAGAAGGCGAAAGTGTAGATAAAGCTTTAAAAAAATACAAACGCAAGTTTGAAAAAACCGGAATAATGAAAGAATTACGTGAACGCAAAGCTTATAAAAAGCCATCAGAGCGTCGTCGTGAAGAAATTATTCGTGCTATTTACATACAAAAATTACAACAAGGTCTTATTAATAAAAAATAAGAATATTTAATAAATTTTAAGTTTTTCGTCCGAAACATTTTTGTTTTTCTTTCGTTAAAAAAAAAAACTTTCCTCTTTTACATGGGCAACATCGAAAGATTTCTTGATTTTCTTAAGTTTGAAAAACATTATTCAAATAATACAATTACTTCATATTTAAACGATTTATCGCAATGCAATAATTTTTTAACTGCGTTAGGACAAACTTTTGAATCAGCAAAACCCAACGATTTAAGAGCTTGGATAGTTTCGTTAATGGAAAATAATATTGAACCGTCATCCATACAAAGAAAAATATCTTCTATAAAAGCATTTTATAAATATTTAAATAGAGAAAATAAAATTGCGATCAACCCAGCAAGAAAATTATTGACACCTAAAAAAAAATTGCGATTACCTTCTTATGTTGACGAAAAAAATATTATGGAACTTTTTAACTCTGTGAAATTTACAGATGATTTTAAAGGGCAACGCGATAAATTGGTACTATCAATTTTGTTTGCAACAGGCATTCGTTTAAGCGAACTAATAAATTTAACGTTAAGTGATATTGACTTAAAAGCTTGTACAATTAAAGTTTTTGGTAAAAGACAAAAAGAACGAATAGTGCCTTTTGGTAAAATTATTAAAGAAGAAATTGAGAGTTATTTAAAATGGCGTCAACAAGAAAATAACACACCTTATTTAATATTAACAGATTCAAATAAAAAAGCATATCCTAAACTTATTTACCGAATTGTTAATAAATATTTATCAAAAATTACATCTTTAGATAAAAAAAGTCCCCATGTTCTCAGACATACTTTTGCTACCATATTATTAAATAAAGGAGCAGATTTGAATGCTATAAAAGAGTTACTTGGACATGCTAATTTAGCAGCAACACAAGTATATACTCATAATTCATTCGAGCAATTAAAAAATATTTATGTAAAATCACATCCAAGATCATAAGTTAATAACTATTAAAAAACGGAGGAATTATTATGAAAGTTAAAATTCAAACAGTGCATTTTGATGCCGATTACCGTTTAGAAGAATTTATTCATGAACGGATGAATAAACTTCTTAATCGTTATAAATACATAATTGACGCAAATGTAACATTAAGACTTGAAAAATCTGAGTCAAAAGAGAACAAAGTTGCCGAAATAAGAATTAATGTTCCGGGTGAACCAGTTTTTGTAAAAAAACAATCAAAATCGTTTGAAGAGGCTGTAGATACCACGGTAGAAGCATTACATAGAAAAATGGAAAGAATAAAAAACAAACGCTAAAAAAAATAAAAAAAAACTTAATAATTAGGGAGTTAAAATTAAATTTTTAACTCCTTAATTTTTTTTCAAAACTATTTTGAAATATAAAATAAATACTTTATCTTTGCTGTCCAAAATTTTTAGGTTCTTTGACTGCCGATGTAGCTCAGTTGGCCAGAGCAGCTGATTTGTAATCAGCGGGTCGGGGGTTCGAATCCCTCCATCGGCTCAATAAGGGGGAGATACCAAAGTGGCCAACTGGGGCAGACTGTAAATCTGCTGGCGTATGCCTTCGTAGGTTCGAATCCTGCTCTCCCCACCAATAAGCGGGAATAGCTCAGTTGGTAGAGCATCAGCCTTCCACGCTGAGGGTCGCGAGTTCGAGTCTCGTTTCCCGCTCATGAAGCCGATGTAGCTCAGGGGTAGAGCACTTCCTTGGTAAGGAAGGGGTCATGGGTTCAATTCCCATCATTGGCTCAATTTTTAATTTAAAAAAATATTATTAATTTATAAAACTTAATTATTATGGCAAAAGAAAAATTTGAAAGAACGAAACCACACGTTAATATTGGTACAATAGGTCATATTGACCATGGGAAAACTACTTTAACAGCTGCAATTACCAAAGTTTTGAACGAAAAAGGTTTAGCAGAATTCCGCTCGTTCGATTCTATTGATAATGCACCAGAAGAAAAAGAACGTGGTATTACTATCAATACAGCTCACGTTGAGTATCAAACCGAAAAACGACACTATGCACACATTGATTGCCCTGGACATGCCGACTATATTAAAAACATGGTTACCGGTGCTGCTCAAATGGACGGTGCTATTTTAGTAGTTGCTGCAACAGATGGACCTATGCCACAAACCCGCGAACATATTCTCTTAGCTCGCCAGGTTAACGTTCCAAAGATAGTTGTTTTTATTAATAAGGTTGACATGGTTGAAGACGAAGAAATGCTCGACTTAGTTGAAATGGAAGTACGCGAATTATTAAATTTTTATCAATTTGATGGCGATAATGCTCCTGTTATTCGCGGTTCTGCATTAGGTGGTTTGAATGGCGATCCAAAATGGGTAGCAAAAATAGTTGAATTAATGGATGCAGTTGATGAATACATACCTGTACCACTTCGTGATATTGACAAACCTTTCTTAATGCCAGTAGAAGATGTATTTTCAATTACTGGACGTGGAACTGTTGCTACCGGGAGAATCGAAACAGGAGTTGTTACAACTGGTGAAGAAATGGAAATAGTAGGTTTGGGATTTGAGAAAAAGAAAACAGTAGTTACAGGAGTAGAAATGTTCCGCAAAATATTAGACCGCGGCGAAGCTGGTGACAACGTTGGATTGTTATTACGTGGTATTGATAAAAAAGAAATAAAAAGAGGTATGGTAATTGCAAAACCTGGAACAATTACTCCACACACACATTTCAAAGCAGAAGTTTATATATTAAAGAAAGAAGAAGGTGGACGTCATACACCATTCCATAATCATTATCGCCCACAATTTTATTTAAGAACTCTTGATATAACCGGTGAAATAATGTTACCACAAGGTGTAGATATGGTTATGCCAGGTGATAATGTATCGGTTGAAGTAAAATTAATATATCCTGTTGCAATAAATAAAGGCTTGCGTTTTGCTATTCGTGAAGGCGGTAGAACAGTTGGTGCAGGCCAAGTAACAGAAATTATCGAATAACAATTAGGGATTTATCCCTAAATTACGGGTGTAGCTCAATTGGTAGAGTAGCGGTCTCCAAAACCGTTGGCTGGGAGTTCGAGTCTCTCCACCCGTGCAAAAAGAATGCAATATGAAAAGAATAAAATTATATTTGCAAGAAGCTTATATTGAATTAAAAGAAAAAGTTACATGGCCAACATGGAAAGAGCTTCAAGCAAGTTCTATAGTAGTAATGGTTGCTTCCTTTATTATAGCACTCGTTGTATCATTAATGGATTTTGCTTTCAGCAATTTGATGCACGGAATTTATAAATTGTTTTACTAATCTTTTGCCTGTATTTATGGAAGAACTAACGAAACAATGGTATGTTGTAAGAGCCATTAGCGGCAAAGAAAAAAAAATTAAGGAATATATTGAAGCTGAAATTCAAAAGCTTAATTTGCAGGATTTTGTTTCGCAAGTTCTTGTACCTACAGAGAAGGTATATCAGTTGAGAAAAGGTAAAAAGATTAGTAAAGAACGTAATTATTTTCCTGGATACATCTTAATTTATGCTGCTTTAGTTGGTGAAATACCTCATATTATTCGCAGTATAAATGGTGTATTAGGCTTTTTAACAACTCCCGAAGGTTCTCCAATTCCTCTGAAACCAGCCGAAATAAATAGAATATTAGGAAAAGTTGATGAATTAGCTGAAAGCGGAGAAGAAATGATAACCCCATTCTTTGTAAATGAAACGGTAAAAGTAATAGATGGTCCTTTCAATGGTTTTACCGGAGTAATTGAAGAAGTTAACGAGGAAAAAAAGAAGCTTAAAGTAATGGTGAAGATATTTGGCAGAAAAACACCATTAGAATTAAGCTTTATGCAAGTAGAAAAAGAAAATTAAAATTTAGCCTATGGCAAAACAAATTGAAACATTTATTAAGCTACAAATTAAAGGTGGTGCAGCAAATCCATCGCCTCCTGTTGGTCCTGCCCTTGGTTCGAAAGGTGTAAATATAATGGAGTTTTGTAAACAGTTTAACGCCCGTACTCAAGACAAAGCAGGAAAAATATTACCAGTTGTTATTACTGTTTATTCAGACAAATCATTCGATTTCGTAGTTAAAACTCCACCTGCTGCTGTTCAATTATTAGAAGCTGCAAAAATACAAAAAGGGTCATCAGAACCAAATCGTAATAAGGTAGGACAAGTTACATGGGAGCAAATTAAACAAATAGCTCAGGATAAAATGGTAGATTTAAATTGTTTTACAATAGAATCGGCTATGAAAGTAATTGCAGGAACAGCGAGAAGTATGGGTATAACAATAACTGGAACACCTCCTTTTAACAAATAATACATTCGTAAAATGGGAAAATTAACAAAAAATAGAAAAATGGTTCTTGCAAAATTAGATAAGGAAAAAATTTATAGTTTGCAAGAAGCGGCTAAACTGGTGAAAGAAATAACATTTACTAAATTCGATGCTTCGGTTGATTTAGATGTTCGTTTGGGAATTGACCCAAGAAAATCTAATCAAATGGTGCGTGGTGTTGTAACACTTCCTCATGGTACCGGAAAACAAACCCGTGTTTTAGTTTTGTGTACACCCGATAAAGAAAAAGAAGCATTAGAAGCTGGTGCAGATTATGTTGGATTGGACGAATATATTGAAAAAATTAAAGGTGGATGGACCGATGTAGATGTAATTATAACCATGCCATCTGTAATGGGGAAAATAGGTGCTTTGGGTAAAATTCTCGGACCTCGTGGGCTAATGCCAAATCCAAAAAGCGGAACAGTTACTATGGAAATAGGTAAAGCTGTTAAGGAAGTTAAAATGGGAAAGATAGATTTTAAAGTTGATAAAAATGGTATAGTCCATTCTTCTATTGGAAAAGTTTCCTTTAACGAAACGCAAATTTATGAAAATGCAGTTGAGTTTATACGTACAATAATAAAACTAAAACCAACCTCTGCAAAGGGAACTTATATAAAGAGTTTATACCTATCAAGCACAATGAGTCCTGGTATAAAAGTTGACCCTAAATCAATTGAAGCATAATGTTGGAGGAAATAAAGTATGACAAGAGAAGAAAAGAATAATATAATAAATCAACTTTATGAGCAACTTCAGCAATATAATCACTTTTATATTACAGATATTGCTGACATGAATGCCTCCGACACCAGTATTTTACGTCGTAAATGTTTTGAAAGGAACATTAAACTGGTTACCGTGAAAAATACATTATTTAGAAAAGCCTTAGAACGTTTCGATGAAAAATATACTCCATTATTCGAAACTTTAAAGGGAGGCTCTTCAATAATGTTTTGTAACTCCAATTCAGAACCAGCAAAATTAATAAAGGAATTACGCAAAAAACAACCAAAACCTTTATTAAAAGCAGCTTATGTTGAAGAAAGCATTTATATTGGCGACAATCAATTAGATACTTTAGCAAGTATAAAGAGTAAAGAAGAATTAATAGGAGATATTATTCTTATGCTTCAATCGCCAATTAGAAATGTTATTTCTTCGCTTGAATCGGGTAAGCATATTCTTGCTGGTGTAGTAAAAACATTATCCGAAAAAAATAATTAACATAGTATAAATCTTTAAAAACTTACAACAATGGCAGATTTAAAAGTATTAGCAGAACAATTAGTAAATTTAACCGTAAAGGAAGTAAATGAGTTAGCGCAAATATTAAAAGATGAATACGGTATTGAACCGGCAGCTGCTGCTCCTGTGGCTGTTGCAATGCCTGCAGCTGGTAGTGAAAGCGCTGCTCCAGCTGAAAAAACACAATTCGATGTAATTCTTAAGTCAGCTGGTGGTGCAAAATTACAAGTTGTAAAGCTTGTTAAAGAATTAACTAATCTTGGTTTAAAAGAAGCTAAAGATTTAGTGGACGCCGCTCCTAAAGCTATTAAAGAAGGTGTAAGTAAAGAAGAAGCAGAATCTTTGAAAGCAAAATTAGAAGAAGCAGGCGCAGAAGTTGAACTTAAATAAAAAACATCTTAATGTTATTTTAAAGGTTTAAAGCCTTACTTGAGGCTTTAAGCCTTTTTATTGTTTAAATTTATATCAATTTTATTAAGTTCTTTAAAATTTTGTTCAATGTCTGCTAATAAAAGTAAAAGAATAAGTTTTGGTACCCAAAAAGTAGAATTCGAATATCCGGATTTCTTAGAGGTACAATTAAAATCATTTGAAGAATTTTTTCAATTTCATTCTACTGCTGAAAAAAGAAAAAACGAAGGGCTGTTTAAAGTATTCCAAGAAAATTTTCCTATTTCAGATACAAGAAATAACTTTACAATAGAATTTATAGATTACTATGTCGATCCTCCGAGATATACAGTAGAAGAATGTATAGAAAGAGGTTTAACTTATAGCGTTTCTTTAAAAGCAAAGCTAAAGTTGTATTGTAACGACCCTGAACACGAAGATTTCGACACCAAAGTAGAAGACGTTTACTTGGGAACAATACCATACATGACCCCTAAAGGTACATTTATTATTAACGGTGCAGAGCGTGTAATAGTATCACAATTACATCGTTCACCTGGGGTATTTTTTGGTCAAAGCATACATGCTAATGGTACTAAGCTATACAGTGCACGAATAATTCCATTTAAAGGATCGTGGATAGAATTTGCAACTGATATAAACAATGTAATGTATGCATACATTGACAGAAAAAAGAAATTACCTGTTACCACTTTGCTTAGAGCGATAGGATATCAAACAGATAAAGAAATTTTAGAGATATTTGATTTAGCAGAAGAAGTTAAAGTTTCTAAAACCGGATTAAAAAAATATATTGGACGACGCCTTGCCGCAAGAGTTCTTAAATCGTGGATAGAAGATTTTGTAGATGAAGATACTGGAGAAGTTTCCAGCATTGAACGTAATGAAGTAATTATTGAAAGGGAAACTATTCTAAATAAAGATCATATAGATTTAATTGTTGATTCAGGTGCAAAAACTATCATTCTACACAAAGAAGAGCAAAATCTTAGTGATTACGACATAATATATAATACACTTCAAAAAGACCCATGCAATTCCGAAAAAGAAGCTATTTATTATATATATCGTCAGTTGAGAAGTGCAGAACCTCCAGACGAAGAAACAGCTCGTTCTACGATAGAAAACTTATTCTTTTCTGTTAAAAGATACGATTTAGGCGATGTTGGACGTTATAGGATTAATAAAAAATTAAACCTCGATATTCCAATAGATGTAAAAACACTAACAAAGGAAGATATAATATCAATTATTAAATATTTAATTGAATTAATAAACTCAAAAGCAGATGTTGACGATATAGATCATTTAAGTAACAGAAGAGTTCGTACTGTTGGCGAACAACTTATGGGGCAGTTTGGCGTAGGTTTAGCTCGTATGGCTCGAACTATTAGAGAAAAAATGAACGTACGCGATAACGAAGTATTTACTCCTGTTGATTTAGTTAATGCAAAAAGCTTAACATCGGTTCTAAATACGTTCTTTGGGACAAATCAGCTATCTCAGTTTATGGATCAAACAAACCCATTAGCAGAAATGACCCATAAACGACGTATTTCGGCTTTAGGACCTGGTGGATTAACTCGTGAAAGAGCAGGTTTCGAAGTTCGCGATGTTCATTACACACATTATGGACGTTTGTGTCCGATTGAAACACCTGAAGGACCTAATATTGGTTTAATATCATCTTTATGTGTTTATGCTAAAATAAATAATTTAGGATTTATAGAAACACCTTATCGTAAAGTAGAAAACGGAAAAGTCCAATTATCAAACGATAAGGTTGTATATTTATCGGCAGAAGAAGAAGAAGAAAACACAATAGCACACGCAAGTTCGTTTATTGACGATAATGGTAATTTTCTTGTTCCAAAAGTTAAATCGAGATATAAAGGCGATTTTCCTGTTTTATCACCAGAAGAAATACAATTAATAGATGTTGCACCAAATCAGATTGCATCAGTAGCAGCAAGTTTAATTCCATTCTTAGAACACGATGATGCTAATCGTGCGCTAATGGGCTCAAATATGATGCGTCAGGCTGTTCCACTAATAAAGCCCGAAGCTCCTATAGTTGGAACTGGTTTAGAAGGCAAAGTAGCAAGAGATTCTCGCGCAATAATAATTGCTCGAGAAGATGGAGTTGTTGAATATGTTGATGCAAGAGAAATTGTGGTTCGATACAATCGCTCAAACGAAGAACGTTTTTTAAGTTTTGAAAGTGATATTGTTCGTTATCAATTACCAAAATTTAGAAGAACAAATCAAAGTACAACAATTACATTACGACCAATTGTTAAAAAAGGACAAAAAATTAAAAAAGGCGAACCTTTAACAGAAGGATATGCTACTCAAAATGGCGAACTCGCATTAGGAAGAAACTTAAAAGTAGCATTTATGCCTTGGAAAGGTTACAATTTTGAAGATGCTATTGTGATAAGTGAAAAATTGGTGCGTGAAGACTATTATACATCTATTCATGTAGATGAATTTTCGTTGGAAGTAAGAGACACTAAGAGAGGAGCAGAAGAATTAACATCAGATATTCCAAATGTTAGCGAAGAGGCTACAAAAAACTTAGATGAAAATGGTTTAATTCGCATAGGAGCTTATGTAAAACCTGGAGATATTCTAATCGGGAAAATTACTCCTAAAGGTGAATCAGATCCAACACCTGAAGAAAAACTATTAAGGGCAATTTTTGGCGACAAAGCAGGCGATGTAAAAGATGCTTCACTAAAAGTTCCACCATCAATGTATGGTGTGGTAATTGATAAAAAATTATTTTCTCGTCAAATAAAAGAAAGAAAAATTAAAACAGCCGAAAAAAATCTTATTGATAAAATTGATGAAGAAGCAAATAAGCGTTATGCTGAATTAAAACAACAATTAGTTGATAAGCTGTTTGAATTAGTGAACGGAAAAACATCTCAAGGAGTTAAAGATTTTGCAAATAAGGAAGTAATTCCTAAAGGTAGCAAATACACTTACAAACAATTACAGTCAATAGATTATAGCAACATCAACCCCAATAGATGGACAACAGATAAATCTAAGAATGAAATAATTAGCCAGCTTATTCACAATTACTTAATTAAATATAAAGAAATTGAGGCTGAAGTTAAACGAAAGAAATTTACTTTAACAATAGGCGATGAATTACCGGCAGGTATAGTTAAGTTAGCAAAAGTATATGTAGCACAAAAACGACCAATAAAGGTTGGCGATAAAATGGCAGGAAGACATGGTAATAAAGGTATTGTATCTAAAATAGTTAGAGTAGAAGATATGCCATTTCTTGAAGATGGAACACCTGTTGATATTGTATTAAATCCGTTAGGCGTACCTTCTCGTATGAACTTAGGACAGATATACGAAACAGTATTAGGATGGGCAGGAGAAAAACTTGGAGTAAAATTTTCAAGTCCAATTTTCGACGGTGCTTCGTTAGACGATATTAACGAATATTGCGATAAAGCAGGTATTCCAAGATATGGTAGAACATACTTATACGATGGCGGAACAGGTGAGCGTTTCGATCAACCTGCTACAGTTGGAAATATATATATGATGAAGCTTATACATATGGTTGATGATAAAATGCATGCACGTTCTATAGGACCATATTCGTTAATTACTCAACAACCATTAGGAGGTAAAGCTCAATTTGGAGGTCAGCGTTTTGGAGAAATGGAAGTATGGGCACTTGAAGCTTTTGGTGCAGCAAATATACTTCAAGAAATATTAACCATTAAATCGGACGATGTTGTTGGAAGAGCAAAAGCATACGAATCTATAGTAAAAGGCGATCCACTTCCACAGCCAGGAATTCCAGAATCTTTTAACGTATTAGTTCATGAACTTCGTGGATTAGGTTTAAGTATAAATACCGATTAATTTACCTAAATTAAAATTTAATATTATGGCATTTAGAAGAGAAAATAAAATAAAACCAAATTTCACAAAAATAATTATTGGAATATCTTCACCAGAAGAAATTTTAGAACGCTCTTATGGTGAAGTTCTAAAACCAGAAACTATAAATTATAGAACTTATAAACCTGAACGCGATGGATTATTTTGTGAAAGAATATTTGGTCCCATTAAAGATTATGAATGTCATTGCGGAAAATATAAACGAATACGTTACAAAGGCATTTTTTGCGATCGTTGTGGTGTTGAAGTAACCGAGAAAAAAGTTCGTCGTGAAAGAATGGGACACATACAACTTGTAGTCCCCGTTGCTCATATATGGTATATTAGATCTCAACCAAACAAAATAGGAGCTTTATTAGGTTTAAATTCAAAAAAGGTAGAAGCTGTTGTTTATTACGAACGTTATATCGTTATAAATCCTGGTATAGCAAAAAGTGAAGATATTGATAAATACACACTCCTTACCGACGACGAATATCTTGAAATTTTAAAAACTTTACCAAAAGAAAACCAAATGCTTCCCGACGACGATCCTCAAAAGTTTGTTGCAAAAATGGGAGCCGAAGCAATATATGAGTTGCTAAAATCTATAGATTTAGACGAATTATCATACGAATTACGTCATATTGCTTCAACAGAAAATTCACAACAACGTAAACTTGAAATTTTAAAAAGATTACAAGTTGTCGAAGCTTTCAGAGAATCAAGACACATTAACAAGCCCGAATGGATGATTTTAAAGATATTGCCAGTAATACCTCCTGAACTCAGACCACTTGTTCCATTAGATGGTGGACGCTTTGCTACTAGCGACTTGAATGATTTGTACCGTAGAGTTATTATACGTAATAACCGATTAAAACGCTTGATGGATATCAAAGCTCCTGAAGTAATTTTAAGAAATGAGAAAAGAATGCTTCAGGAAGCAGTTGATAGTTTATTAGATAATTCTCGAAAATCCCAAGCAGTAAAAACTGAAGCAAACCGCCCTCTTAAATCATTAAGCGACAGTTTAAAAGGTAAGCAAGGACGTTTTCGCCAGAACTTATTAGGTAAACGTGTTGATTATTCTGCACGTTCTGTTATAGTTGTTGGACCAGAACTCCAATTGCACGAGTGCGGCTTACCTAAAGATATGGCAGCCGAACTATATAAACCATTTATTATTAGAAAACTTATTGAAAGAGGAATAGTTAAAACTGTTAAATCAGCAAAAAAAATAGTTGACCGTAGGGATCCAGTAATTTGGGACATATTAGAAAATGTGCTTAAAGGCCATCCAGTACTTTTGAATCGTGCACCTACATTGCACCGTCTTGGAATTCAGGCTTTTCAGCCAAAACTCATTGAAGGTAAAGCAATTCAATTACACCCACTTGTATGTACTGCGTTTAATGCAGACTTCGACGGCGACCAAATGGCAGTTCATGTTCCATTAGGTAATGCTGCTATTTTAGAAGCACAACTGTTGATGCTTGCTTCGCACAATATATTAAATCCAAGTAATGGAGCACCCATTACCGTACCATCACAAGATATGGTGCTTGGATTGTATTTTATGACAAAACAGGCTAAATCTAATGACGATTTCAAAGTAAAAGGCGAAGGATATACATTTTATTCTCCCGATGAAGTTATTATTGCTTATAATGAGCGAAAAGTCGATCTACACGCTACAATAAAAGTTAAAGTCCAAGATATTGTTAACGATAAGTATGTTTATCGAATTGTTGAAACTACTGTAGGTAGAGTACTTTTTAACGAAGTAGTTCCTAAAGAAGTAGGCTTTATTAATGAACTTCTGACAAAGAAATCGTTGAGAGATATTATTGCAAAGGTGTTAAAAAAAGTAGGTATTGCACGAACTTCAAAATTTCTTGATGATATTAAAAATTTGGGATTCTACATGGCATTTAAAGGAGGTTTGTCATTTAACTTAGAGGATGTTATAGTGCCTGTAGAAAAGCAAAAATTAGTAGAAGAAGGTTATCAACAGGTTGAAGAAGTAATGATGAACTATAATATGGGATTCATTACTAATAACGAACGATATAATCAGATTATAGATATATGGACGCATACAAATGCAAAATTGACTAATTTAGTTTTAGAACAGATTTCAAAGCATCGTCAGGGCTTCAATCCTGTATTTATGATGCTCGATTCTGGAGCTCGTGGTTCAAAAGAGCAGATACGACAGCTTTGTGGTATGCGTGGTTTAATGGCAAAACCTCAAAAATCCGGAACAACAGGAAATGAAATTATAGAAAACCCTATTTTGGCTAATTTTAAAGAAGGTTTGTCGGTTTTGGAATATTTTATTTCTACACACGGTGCTCGTAAAGGTTTGGCCGATACAGCTTTAAAAACGGCCGATGCTGGTTATCTTACACGTAGGTTGGTAGATGTTACACAAGATGTAATTATTAGTCAGGAAGATTGTGGTACACTGAGAGGATTAGTGGCAAGTGCAGTTAAAAAAGGAGATGAAATAGTTGAATCACTTTATGAAAGAATACTTGGAAGAGTTTCTGTTCACGATGTTTATCATCCTCAAACAGGGGAATTATTGGTAGTTTCTGGTGAAGAAATTACAGAAGAAATAGCCGAAAAGATTGAAAATTCCCCAATTGAATCGGTTGAGATTCGTTCTGTGCTAACTTGCGAATCGAGAAAAGGTGTATGTGCAAAATGCTATGGACGAAACCTTGCCACAGGACGATTAGTAAAAGTTGGTGAAGCAGTAGGAGTTATAGCTGCTCAATCTATAGGTGAACCAGGAACTCAGCTTACACTTAGAACATTTCACGTTGGAGGTACTGCATCAAATATTACAACAGAATCGAATATAATTGCTAAATACGATGGTGTAGTTGAATTAGATGAATTAAGAACTGTTCCTTACGAGGAAGAAAAAAATAGCAAAATAAAAATTGTTGTTAGTCGATTAACAGAACTTCGTTTAATAGATAAAAATACCGGTATTATATTAATGACACATAATGTTCCTTATGGCTCTAAGTTGTATGTAGAACATAGAAGTGAAGTAAAAAAAGGCGATTTGCTTTGTGAATGGGATCCATATAATGCGGTAATTATTTCGGAGGCAACTGGTAAAATAGATTTTGAGAATATGATTGATGGCTCGACATACCGCGAAGAATCTGATGAACAAACCGGTTTTAAAGAAAAAGTTATTATTGAAACTCGCGATAAAACAAGAAATCCTTTAATAAAAATTATTGGAAAAGACGGGAAAGAACTAAAAACATATAATATACCAGTAGGTGCTCATGTTTCTTTAAATGTAGGTGATACAATTAAAACTGGTTCTATTCTTGTTAAAATACCGCGTGCAGTTGGAAAATCTGGCGATATTACCGGAGGTTTGCCACGAGTAACCGAATTGTTCGAAGCGCGTAATCCATCTAATCCTGCTATAGTTGCAGAAATTGACGGCGAAATATCATTTGGTAAGATAAAAAGAGGAAATAGAGAAATAATTGTTACCTCAAAAACAGGTGAACAAAAGAAATACATGGTTCCATTATCGAAACAAATACTTGTTCAAGAAAGCGATTATGTACGTGCAGGAACACCACTATCAGATGGAGCAATTACACCAAATGACATTCTTGCCATTAAGGGACCAACAGTTGTTCAAGAATATATTGTTAATGAAATTCAGGAAGTTTACCGTTTACAAGGTGTTAAAATAAATGATAAACACTTTGAAATAGTAGTGCGTCAGATGATGCGTAAAGTTCAAATAGAAGATCCAGGCGATACACGATTCCTCGAGAAAATGTTGGTTGATAAATACGAATTTTTAGAAGAAAACGACAATATTTACGGTAAAAAAGTGGTTGTAGATGCTGGGGATAGTGAAAACTTTAAACCTGGGATGATTGTATCTGTTAGACAATTACGTGATGAAAATTCAATGTTAAAACGTAACGACAAGAAATTAGTTAGTGCAAGAGATGCTATACCAGCAACAGCAAGTCAGGTGTTGCAAGGAATTACACGTGCAGCACTTCAAACACATAGCTTTATTTCGGCAGCATCATTCCAGGAAACAACAAAAGTTCTAAACGAAGCAGCTGTTAGAGGTAAAGTAGATGAATTAGAAGGACTTAAAGAAAATGTTATTGTAGGTCATTTAATTCCTGCAGGAACTGGTTTAAGAGAATATCAAAGAATGATAGTTGGTTCTAAGGTAGAATTAGAAAACCTTAGCGTAAGAAAAAAGAATGTTGAAGTTAATTAATAGAAAATATGGATGAAAAACATATGCCTCAACCAGGTGAAATAAATATTGAGTTAGACGAACAAGTTGGACAGGGAATTTATTCTAACTTAGCAATTATTTCCCACTCAAATTCAGAATTTGTTATAGATTTTGTTCGTTTAATGCCAGCCATGCCCAAAGCAAAAGTTCAATCTCGTATAATTTTAACGCCAGAACATGCTAAAAGGTTACTAATGGCATTGAAAGATAATATTCAGAAGTTTGAATCGCAATTTGGCGTTATTAGAATTGTTGAAGCACCACCTATTCCTATGAATTTTGGGGGTCCAAAGGGAGAGGCTTAATATTTATTTACAAAATTAACTTTGTGAAATTTGATGTTTAATTTTTAGAGTTAGGGAGAATTTTTTTATAAAGTTTTATTTTTCGTGAATAAAAGAGTTTCCTGAAAATAATTGCCTAAATTTTTCTGAAGGCGAGTTTATAATTGGTATGTCGAAGTATTTTTTCCAATTATTGTTGACTTTTTGGATTATATGATTAGGACTTATAGTTGGGTTAGGTATTTTATTGTTGTTTCTATTTTTAATACGTCCATCGAATATTAAAATGTCTATGTTTTCTTTTGAAAGTATAATAAAATCTAGTGATGGGTCGAAATGAGCTAAAAAATGCCAAGCTAAATAATTTGTTTCAAAGGTTGAAAGTTCTTTTTCAAGTAGGAATATACGAATTTCCCCTTTTATATTGTTAGAAACAAAAATATTTAAAAGTTCGTCAAGATTTAATGTTTTAAATGATGTAAAAATGGTGAATATACTATAAGATTGCCATTTAGTGTTTAGAATTCCTTCTTTAAAATATTGTGATAGTAATTCTGTTATATTTTTATTACGTAATGAATCATCTGTTTCGTAATTATTTAGAAATGTTGCATCAAACATTAACTTCCCACCTTCTAATGGTTTAATGCCAGCATGTTCTAAAGCGTCTAATGGACCGTAAGAAAGAAGAAAACGGTTCTTCCAAGTTTTTAACATGGCAATTTTTTTGAAAAGTTCATTGTTTAGTTTATCATCTGCTATAATTAAAATTTTATTTAGCATCATTTGTCCTATGCCCCACATAGCATGAGCTATTTTATAAGCATGTTTAGGGTAACGTGGACGAATTTGTAATAAAACCAGATTATGGGCTACTCCGAATTCAGGCATTTGCATATCTTCAATTTCGTGAAGCAATGTTTGTTTTAAAAATTGTAGAAAAATTCTTTCAGATGCTTTAATTAACCAATAATCTTCTTGTGGTGGTATTCCAACAATAGTAGCAGGGTAAATAGCTTCTTTTTTATGAGTAATAGCAGTAACGTGAAATATAGGGTATTTGTCAGGCAATGAATAAAAGCCTGTGTGGTCGCCAAAAGGTCCTTCTGTTGTTAATGGTTCTTCTGGGTTAATATATCCTTCTATTACAATATCTACATCTTCGGGGACATATATAGGTTGAGTAATACAAGGAACAAGATTTACAGCTTTTTTACGCAAAATACCTGCTAAAATATATTCGTTTATATTTTCTGGTAAAGGTGCTGTCGCACAATAAGTATAAACAGGATCTCCTCCAAGGCAGACAGCTACTGGTATTGAATTTTTTTTCTTTTTAGATTCTTCGTAATGTAATGCTCCTGTTTTGTGTAAGTGCCAATGCATACCTGTTGTTGTGCTCGAAAATATTTGCATACGGTACATACCAACATTTAATTGTTTTGTATTAGGATTTATAGTATGTACCATAGGTAATGTAATAAATTTACCTCCATCGTGTTCCCAACATTTTAAAACTGGTAGTATATTCAAATCTGGTTTCAAATAAATTATTTGCTGACATTTGCCCTTTTTATTTTTATACTTTGGCAAGTATGAACCTATTTTGCCTATTTTCCCGACTAATTTTATTTTATCGAGAAGATTTGTTGGTGGTGATATTATGTTAAACAGACTTTTAATGTAATCTTCCACAGTATCAAGTGAGTTTGCATGTAGAGCATAAGCAATTCTTTGGCTGCTTCCAAAAGCATTGATAAGCAAAGGGAAGGAAGTTCCATTATTAGTGAAAAGCAGTGCTTTATTGTGATGTTCGCTTTTTGATATGCGGTCAACAATTTCTGTTATTTCTAACTCGGTGCTAACAGGATAATTTATTTCGTATAGTTCGTTATTTTTTTTTAATAGTTCAACAAAATCTTTCAAAGTCATTTATCTTTTATATTTGAAATACTGCCCGTGATAATTAGACGAACCGCCTAAATTTTCTTCTATTCTTAGAACTTGATTGTATTTAGATACTCTTTCCATACGACAAGGGGCACCACTGCGAAGTATTCCAGCATTGGTTGCTATACATAGCTCGGCTATAAAACTATCTTCTGTTTCGCCACTTCTATGACTTATAATAGGGTAATATCCGTAATTGCTTGCTAATTGTATAGTATTAAGAGCTTCTGTAACTGTTCCAATTTGATTAAGTTTAATAGATATTCCATTAGCAATATTGTTAATTATTCCTTTAATGAAACGTTCTGTGTTTGTAACAAAGAGATCGTCGCCTATTAGTAGGATACGATCATTTAAAGCCTTTGTTAAAGCTTTCCATGTTTCCCAATCATCCTGACTAAGAGGGTCTTCTATGGCAATAATAGGATATTTATTTATGAGTTCAATACAGTAATTTAACCAATCATTTTTGTAAAGCTCTTTATTATTACTTTTAAGCATGTAAGTATCTTTTTCTGCCTTGTGAATATAGCTAGCTGCAAAATCGAGTGCAATGGCAATTTCTTCGCCTGGCTTATGTCCTGAAGCTTCTATGGCTTTTATAACGTAATCTATAGCTTTTTCGTTTGTTTCAATGTTTGGTGCTAATCCTCCGTCGAGAGAAACTTGTAACCAATATCCGTCTTTTTTAAGGATATTTTGCAGATGGTGATATACTTCTACACCTATGCGAAATGCGTCTGCAAAACTATTAGCCGATAATGGCAAAATCATAATATCTTGTATATCAATTTGATTGTGAGCATTAATTCCGCCTGATATCATGTTCATCATAGGAATAGGTAATGTATTAGCATTAACGCCTCCTAAATAACGGTACAATGGTTGGTTTGTAGAAATTGCTCCTGCACGTGCAACAGCCATAGAAACAGCTAATATTGCATTTGCTCCCAGATTAGATTTATTTTCTGAACCATCGAGTTGGTTCATAAGCATGTCAATACCAACCTGGTCAGTTACGAGTTGCCCTTTTAGTTCATCGTTTAAAACTTTATTAATATTATATATGGCTTTTGTTACACCTTTTCCAAGGAAACGCCCTTTATCGTTATCGCGAATTTCGATTGCTTCATATTTACCTGAGCTAGAACCACTTGGAATACTAGCTCTTCCAATTATTCCACGATCTGTAAAAACATCGGCCTCAATAGTAGGAATTCCCCTTGAATCTAATATTTGGCGTGCTTGGATTTGAATTATACGGCTCATGATTTATTTTTTTGTAAATATATTAAAAATATCTATCATAAAAACGATTATATTATGTAAAAATATGTATTTTAAAAGGCGAAAATTTATTATTTTTGCGATGTTATTGCCTCTTTAGCTCAGTCGGTAGAGCAGCGGTTTCGTAAACCGCAGGTCGCGGGTTCAAGTCCCGTGAGAGGCTCTAATGCGGGAATAGCTCAGTTGGTAGAGCATTAGCTTCCCAAGCTAAGGGTCGCGGGTTCGAGTCCCGTTTCCCGCTCAAACTCTGATGCAAAATTTTTAATTATGGTAAATGTTTTTTATAAAGATAATGAACGAATAAAATTGCATCAGGGTTTAGATGCTTTATCAACTATTCCAAAAGAATCTATTGTTTGGATAGATTTAATTCAACCTTCGTATGAAGAAAGAATATCAACAGAAGAAATATGCGAAATAGAACTGCAAACTCGTCAGGAAATTGAAGAAATAGAGGTTTCGTCGCGTTATTTCGAAGAAGATAATGTTGTAATTAATAACTCACATTTTTTAATACGTTACGATGGAGAATTTCGCCGCGAACCAGTTTCATTTATTATAAAAAATAATGTTCTTATTTCATATAGAAATGCTGAATTACGTACATTTGCAGAAATGTACAAAAGAACAGAATATAGTTCGAAAATTTATGATGCATTTCATCTTTTTTTAACCATTTTGGAAATAAGGATTGATTTAGATGCTGATTTAATTGAATATGTTGTAAAAGAAATTGCTTCAATTACTCCTACTGTTGTTAATAATCAGTTGTCGGAAGATGTCTTAATGCAAATTTCGAAACATCAGGAAGAAACAATGCTTATTCGCGAAAACATTGTTGATAAGCAACGTGTATTATCGAGTATTCTGAAAAGCGATATTTTTCCTACCGATTTACATGATAGGGTTCGTATAATGTTGAAAGATATAGGTTCGTTGCTCGATTATACTGCTTTTAGTTTTCAAAGGTTAGATTATTTGCAAAACACAATTTTGGGTTTAATAAACATTGAACAAAATAAGATAATTAAAATTTTTACAGTTGCTACTGTGGTTTTTATGCCACCTACTCTTATAGCGAGTATTTATGGTATGAACTTTGAATTTATGCCCGAATTGAAGTGGCAAATAGGTTATCCATTATCGCTTGTATTTATGCTTTTTTCGGCATCTATAACTATTTTTATTTTTAGACGAAAGAAGTGGTTGTAGTTTTATATTCTTTCAACATCGGTTGTTTTAAGCCAACCTGTATTTCCGTCTGCAATTTTTATTTCTAACCATTCTTCAAATTCGTCTTTAATATAAACTTTGGTGCCTTCGTGCAATACAAATAAAGATGTACTATTTTCGTCGGGAGAGCTTTTTACTTCTACAACTTTACTCATTATTATAGCATATTTTTTCGAAGCAGAATATTTGTAAGTATAATATGTGGTACTTAAACTAAAAATCCAAGCGAAAAAAATAAATGTAGCTATTGTTTTAATTAACCGAGTAAAGAAAAGTGATGAAGATAAAAAATTTACATAAATTAAAACGAGAATTAGCAAAAATAATGAAATAGAAATCCATGCCCAAGTATTTGCATTAAATAAATACGTAATTTGTCGAAACCAAGTAATATAAAATGGTTCTGGAAGTTCGTTTATTTTATCACTTATAAGGGCATTGGCATATTTTAAGTTATGTTCAATATCGGGATCTTTTGGATTAAGTAGTTTTGCTTTCTCGTAATACAAAATTGCTTTAGCTATTTCGTTAGTTCTAAAATAAGCATTTCCTATATTATAGTATAGATATGCCGAAGCAAATCCGCTATCTATAATTTGGTGATAAAATTGAATTGCTTTTTTGTAATCTTTTTTATTGTATGCTGTAAAAGCTGAATCTAATACAGTTTTGAAGTTAAATGTGTTCGTATAAGATTTTTCGCCAATAAAAGTAAAAAGTAACGTTATGAATATAATCATTTTTTTTAAGCTAAGTTGTTTCATGTTTATTATATTTAAATTTTATCTTCTAGTTCGTTAATATGTTTTGATGCTTGATTATATATATCATTCATGCCTATTGTGATGGACGATGGTGCATATCGTGCAAACTCACATATTTCAATTGTATCGAACAGTTCTTTAATAAAATCATTGTTTAAATTTTTGTTCAGTAATTTTTCTATTACTATTTCTTTATTTAGTTCTGATACGGGTATCATTAGTTTATCGCTTAAATATCCCCATAAAGCACGGTTAATTTCTTCGTAAAATTTTTCACTATTTTGTTCGTTAAGGAATTTTTTAGCCTGTTTCAAGCGTTTATTAGCAACTTTATTAGCTTTTTTGTTTCGCATTGCCATTATATTTGAGCGTTGTTTTATTTGCTCTTTGCGTATATATAGAAGTAATGATAAAATCAATAAAGCTAAAGGATAGCTTGATTTGTAAAGAATAGATTGAAATAAAAAGTAATCAATTTTTTTAAGTGGTTCGACGTTTGTTTTTATATGTCTAATATCTGTTCCTAACATACTAATATCTTTCTTTGCAAACTCACTAATTACAGCAGTAGCAGCTATAGTAGAATCTTTAGATACATGAATATGGATTGGTTGCGTTTGTATTGTTTTGTACGTCTTAGTATTTAAATCGAAGTAATGAAATGTTATTCCTGGTATAGTAAATTGTCCGTGATGTCGTGGTATAATAATGTAGGAAACAGATTTACTTCCTTGTGTTATACCTTCTTTAGTGTTAATGTTTTCTGTTATTTTAGGATCATAAACCTCGAAATCGGAAGGGAATTTTGGTTTTGGAATATCGAGTAACTTTATATTTCCACTACCTTTTAAGTGAATGGTATAATTGAAAGCTTCGTTCATTTTTAAATTATTGGAATTTACACTTGTTTCAAGACTAAAACTACCAACACCGCCACTAAAAGGTTCTGGCTGGTTAGGAGGTAATGCTTTAACCTGAATAGTAACAGGTGGACTAACTAGTTTTTTGGACACTGTTTGGTATGTTCCGAAAAAATCGTCGAAAATACTTCTACGCCTGCTTTGAACGCGTTGTTGTACAACAACTGTAGCTTGAACAGGCTCTATAGTTATGTTGCCAGAACGATTAGGCGATAAAATTACTCTTTTTAGTAATCCAACATTATATAGTTGTCCGTTAATATATTCTTGCTTTAGTTGTATCTGATTAGGAGTTTCTAAATCTTTGCTCCAAAAACCTGTCATTGTTGGGAATTTTATCTCTTCAAAGCCTACAATGTTTAGTCGTGTGTATATATATACTGAAGCAACGAGTTGTTCGCCTTGATATACATTATTTTTATTAACATTTATTCGTAAAAAGACATCTTCGTTCGATATGTTTGCAGATGGATTTGTTGTATTGGATGGAGCTTGATTGTTTGTGGTAGGAGGATTTGCATTACCTTTTATCACCTCTATTTGTAATGAATTAGATTTGTAACTTTTACCATTAACAATTACTTCGGCAGGCTGAATAGTAAATTTTCCTTCTTTTGTAGTTGATAGGTAGTAAGTATAGCTATAAGAAATTTCTTGGCTCATTTGTCCGTTAACGAAACTTATACTTGTACTACTCGAAGTGCTAGGTCCCATAATAACTTCAAAAGGTTCGAACGATGGATTTTTAAAGCTAGATGGTTTGGCATTAACTGTATAAATAACTTTAAATTGACTACCTGTTGAAACAGTAGAAGGAGCTGTTGCTTTAAAAACAATATCCTGAGCTGTTATTCTTGATAGTATAAAAAGCAATAATATAATTTGTAAGGGTTTCATATTACCAGTCTTTTTCTATGTTACGATTTCTCATAATTGCTTGTTTTTTCTTTATTTCTTCTTGTTTTTTTTGTTCTTCGTTTTGCAGAGCCTTTAACATCCGTTCTGCTTCTTGTTTAGAAATTTTTTCTTCTGATTTTTGTTGTTGGTTTTGTTGCTGCTGTTGATGTTGATTTTGTTGTTGTTGGTTTTGTTGCTGCTGTTGTTGTTTATTTTGTTGCTGTTGGTTTTGTTGTTTTTTTAACATAAGTGCATACGATAAATTATATTTGGTTTGTGTGTCGTTAGGATTTTTTCTCAAAGCATTTTTGTATGCTTCTATACTTTCATCAATCTTTTTTTGCATTAAATAAGTATTACCTAAGTTGTGATATGCTTTTGCTTGTTCATTAGAATTAGTTGATTTTGTTGGTGCTTCTAAAAATTGTTTTTCTGCTTCTTCAAATTTGTCTTGTTTATATAAAGCATTTCCTAGATTATAAGTGCTTTTAAAATATCCTGGATTTAGTTTATATGCTTTTCTGTATGCAACTTCTGCTTCTTTGTATTTATTGTTTAAAAAGTAATTTGTTCCTTCTCTAATTTCTTTTTTATAGTTTTGCGAGAAAACAAATTTTGGAGTAAGTAATATTGTAATAATAATAATTAATGATACTTTATTTGAAGTTAAGAGCTTTAATGTTTTAAAAAGAGTATGTTTTGGTGTGCGTTCTAAAAAGAAGAATTCTGTAATTAAAAATATTAGTGCAAATAAAAGTGGATACTGGTATTGATGGTCGTAATCGGCATAAATTTCTGTTTCCTTTTCTGTTGTATTCAACTTTTCTATTCTTTCAATAATTTTGTTAAGTATTGTTGAGATGTTTTGTGCTCTAACATATAAGCCATTTGCTGCAGTAGCTATTTGTTGTAAAAGCACGTCGTTTGTTTTAGTAATAATAATATTACCGTTTTTATCGACTTTATAATCTTTTTTTCCAAATTTGTTAATAATGGGAATAGGAGCTCCTTCGGGTTTGCCCATACCTATGGTATGGATAATAATTCCTTTTTGGCTTGCAAGATTTGCTGTTTCGATGGCACCTCCTTCGTGATCTTCGCCATCAGATATTATAATAAGTACTTTGTTAGTTTCTTTATCTTGTGTGCTAAAAGAACGTGTAGCTAATTCAATGGCAGCAGCAAAATTGGTTCCTTGAATTGAAATTAATTCTGGTGAAATTGTTTTTAGGAACATTTTTGCTGATACATAATCGCTTGTGATTGGCAGTTGAACAAATGCTTCGCCTGCAAAAACAATTAAGCCTATTCGGTTGTGTTCTAATTTGTCAATGAGGCGTTCTACAGCCATTTTTGCTGCTTCTAATCGGCTGGGGTAAACATCTTCTGCTAACATAGAGTTTGAAATGTCGAGTGCGATAATAATTTCGGCTCCTTTGTATTTTACTTTTTTTAGTTTGCTGCCTATTTTTGGGTCGGATGCTGCAAATAGTAGAAAAGCAATACCTAATAAAAGGAATAAGAACTTAATGTGTTTACGAATTGGATTATAACCGTATAAAATTTTTGTATGAAGGTGATTTTCTGCAAATTTTAAGAATAAATGTTTTTTTTGTCTATAAAACAATAGGTAAATAACAATAAGAAGTGGTACAACTATAGCTAAAATCCAGAGCATTATAGGATATCCAAATTTAAACATACTACGGCATTGTTTTTAATATAGTTAATTTTAATAATGTGCTAATAATTAAAATAGCAGAAGCTAAATGTAATAGCTTGTAAAATTCTTCGTTTTTTTTGTGATACTCGTGTACAAAAAGTTTAGTTTTTTCTAGTTGGTCTATTTCCTGATATATTTTACGAAGTTTGTCGTTGTCGGTAGCTCTAAAATATTTTCCATCGGTATGTTCAGCTATTTTTTTCAAAAGTGGTTCGTCTATTTCAACTTTCATCATTTGAAGTTGTGTTCCAAAAGGTGTTTGAATAGGATAAGGTGCTTGTCCTATTGTTCCTACTCCGATGGTATAAACTCTAATGCCGAATGTTTTAGCTATTTCAGCAGCTGTATAAGGGTCAATAGAGCCAGCATTGTTTACTCCATCTGTAATTAATATAATTACTTTACTTTTTGCTTCACTATCTTTAATTCGAGCAACAGCTGTTGCTAGTCCATCGCCAATTGCTGTGCCATCGTCGAGCAAACCGTGTTTAATGCTTTTAAATAGGTTAATAAGTGAAGTATGATCGGTAGTTAAAGGGCATTGTGTAAAGCTTGTGGCACTGAAAACTACTAATCCTATTCTATCGTTGTGGCGGTTGTTAATAAATTCGGCAGCTATATCTTTACTTGCTTCGAGACGGTCGGGTTTAAAATCGCGTGCAAGCATACTTCCCGATATGTCGAGCGAAATAATTATATCTATACCTTCGGTTTCAATATCTTTCCACGTATTTGAAGTTTGAGGACGAGCAAGTGCTATAATTATCAATATTACACTAATGATTTGAAAGGCAAATAAAATATGTTTTGATATTGATTTCCAATTCTTTTTTTGCATTTGTAAGAAAGGGGTAGTGCTTATAATAATTGCAGGAAAAGTATTTTTCTTAAAAATATACCATAGTATCATTCCTAAAGGAACAATAAGTAAAATGAACCAATATGGATGAGCAAATGTTAGATTTGTCATTCTTTATCTCCTTTTGTTTCTTTTTCTTCTAAATTTATAGGTTTTGTTTGTTCTACAAATGCAATTGCATTTTTCCAGTGCCAATCGTTTTCGTCGGGGAGTGGTGTTGCTTTTGCAAATTTAACAAAGTCGGCAGTGGTTAATAGTGCTTGCATATTTTTTATTAAATCTTCGTTAAACATTTTTTCTTTTAAGTATTGAATTATTTCGTAACTAAGGCTTTCCATTGCTGGTATTTGAAATTGTTTTTCGAGATATATTCTTAAAATGTCTGTTAACTCGGAATAATATTGTTTATATTGTTGCTTTTGCCATAGTTTTTTGTCTTTTAGTAAGTTAAGTTCTCTTAATGCAATGACATAAGGAGGGTCTTGTGGCTTTTCGGGGATAGGAATTATTGGTTTTTTGTTTTTTATTCGATAATAAAGGTAAATGGCAGTGGCAATAATGAGTATTGCCAGTAAGCCCCATAAAAAATAGTGAGCAATTTCTTCCCAACTAAAAGGTTCGGTAATTGGTGGTTTTATGTCGTAAATACTTTGTTTGGTTGTATCTACAGGTAGTGCTTGTACAGTGAATAATAATGAATTGCTGTAAAGAGTATCGTATATTGTATCGTTTTGAACCAAAAATGGTAGTGTAGGTAATGTTATAAGTCCTGTATCGAACGATGTTATTGTTAGTATTTGTTGAAGCTTAATTTGTTGATTTTCTTTTAATATAGTGTCAATATTTCCTTTTTGGATTATTTCGATGGCTGAAGTAATAGTATCGTTAAATGTTGGGAATAAGATGTTTTTGTTAATTGGTTTCGATAAAGTTAATTTTAGTGTTAAATGGTCGCCAATTAGGCATTGATTTTTATTTAATTCTGCATTAACCTGAATAACTTGAGCTTTAATACTCAAGCTATTTATTATTAAAGTGAAAACAGTTATATATTTAGCTAACTTTTTCATTTTTTTGCTCTTTTCTTAAATAGCTGTACTAATGGTTTGACATAATCGGAATTAGTGCTGAGAATTAAGTGATCTACTTGATATTTTTGAAATATTTCTTTAGTTTTTTGATTATGTTCATAAAACCATTTTTTGTATGAATTTCTAATTTTTGCTTGAGAGGTATCAACTAAGGTTATTTCTTGTGTTTCGGGGTTCATAAAATGTACTAAGCCCATAGGTGGTAGCTCTGTTTCGCGATGGTCGTATATATAAAGCGATACAATGTCGTGTTTTTGGCTAGCAATTTTTAGAGTGTTTTCGTAGTCTTTGTCGAAAAAGTCTGATATTAGAAATGCAGTTGAACGTTTTTTTATAGCATTCATAAAATATTGTAAGGAAACAGAGATGTTTGTTTGTTTAGATTGTGGTGTAAACAACAGTATTTCAGAAATAATTCTCAAAATGTGTTTTCTACCTTTTTTTGGCGGTATGAATTTTTCAACAGTATCGGTAAAAAGTATAGCTCCTATTTTATCGTTGTTAATTATAGCAGAAAAAGCAAGCACGGCAGAAAGTTCGGCAATAAGCTCTTTTTTTAGTTGTTTTTGTGAACCGAAATCTGTAGATCCACTCATATCGAGCAAAAGCATAACAGTAAGTTCGCGTTCTTCTTCAAAAACTTTAATGTATGGATGGTTGAAACGTGCTGTTACGTTCCAGTCAATATTTCTTATGTCGTCGCCATATTGATATTCGCGCACTTCGCTAAATGTCATTCCTTGTCCTTTAAATGCGCTGTGATACTCTCCGGCAAATATTTGATTAGAGAGCATTTTGGTTTTAATTTCAATTTTTCGTACTTTTTTAAGAAGTTCTTTTGTTTCCACTTTTCAGTTCGATTTTATTTATTGAAATATTACCGAAAAGTTATATTCTTCTTTTTCGATACTTATATTTATTGTTTTTTGGTTAAGAGTTGTTTTCCATTTATAATTTGAAACTTTTATGTATTTGTTGTTAAGTTCTTTTGTTCTTTGTTCAAGATTGTCAATGTCTTCTATTTGTTTTATGTATTTGCATTTTTGTTGATTGTTGAAATAGAACATAAGTGTTACATCTTTTTTTGAATTGTAGTATCGTAAAGTATTGTCATTTGATTTTATTCCGAAGTTATTTGTTGAGTATTCGATAAATTGGTTTGACATTATTTGTTGTATTTCAGTTTTATTTTTTCCGAGCATATTTTCAATATTAATTTGAGTACAAAAAATGTATGTAATAAAAATGGAAAAGGTTAACATATATAATTGTTTTTATGGTACTTCTATTGTATTAAGTATCTCGTTAATTATATCTTCAGTGGTAATATTTTCAGCTTCAGCTTCGTAAGTTAATCCAATTCTGTGACGGAGTACATCGTGGCAAATAGCACGAACGTCTTCTGGTATAACATAGCCCCTACGTTTTATAAAAGCGTTGGCTTTTGCGGTTATTGTTAAAAATATACTTGCACGAGGTGATGCTCCATAAGAAATAAAATCTTTAAATTTTTCGAGTTTATAGTCTTGCGGAAAGCGTGTTGCAAAAACAATATCAAGTATATAGCGTTCGATTTTTTCGTCAACATAAACTTCTTTGACGAATTCGCGTGCTTTGGTAATGTGTTCTGGTGAAACTATTGCATTTGCTTTTGGAAATTCTTTTGCAACATTCATTCTTATTATTCGTTGTTCTTCTTCTTTTGATGGGTAGCTAATAACAACTTTTAACATAAAACGGTCTAATTGTGCTTCGGGCAAAGGATATGTTCCTTCTTGCTCAATAGGATTTTGTGTAGCAAGTACCATAAATGGTTCTTCGAGTTTATACGATTGCTCGCCAATAGTAACTTGTCGTTCTTGCATTGCTTCGAGTAAAGCACTTTGTACTTTTGCAGGAGAACGGTTTATTTCGTCGGCTAATATAAAATTACTAAAAATAGGTCCTTTTCTAACTGTAAATGCTTCGTTTTTTTGGCTATATATCATTGTTCCAATTAAATCGGCTGGTAAAAGGTCGGGTGTAAATTGAATGCGTGAAAATTTTGCTTGAATGGTGTTAGCTAAAGTTGTTATAGCTAATGTTTTTGCCAAGCCAGGTACACCTTCTAATAAAATATGTCCGTTTGATAAAACAGCTATTAGTAAGCTATCTATTAAGTGTTTTTGTCCTATTATTACTTTGTTAATTTCCATTTGAATTAAATCAACAAATTCGCTTTCGCGTTGAATTTTTTCGTTTAATTCTTTAATGTCTATACCTACATTCATAATCAATTTTTTTTGAAAATTTGCAACAAAAATAAAATGTTGATTTGTAAATAAATGCTTAATTTTGTTAAAAGACGTTAAGTTTTTTCTGATTCTATTGTTTCTTCTATTATATAAATAGGTCTTTGTTTTATTTCTTGAAAAATAAATGCTATATATTTTCCTATTATGCCCATTATTATTAAATTTATAGAAAACATAAAGCTCATTAATACCACAATTGTAGTATAGCCGGAAACAGGTTTATCTATAAAAAACATAATTATTGAGTACAGTCCTACAATAATTGAAAATAATCCCATTAATAAACCAATAATAATTCCTAAATTTAATGGTTTTTCGGAGAAAGCAGCAATAGCATTTATTGATAATTTTAATAATTTTCTGGTATTATATTTAGAAATACCAGCAATTCTTGCTGGAGCAGTATAGTCGAGAGTAGTTTTTTTAAATCCTACAAGTTGAATAAAGCCCCTTAAAAATCGAATACGTTCACGAAAATTGTTTTTTAAACATAATTGTACTTTAGAATCAATTAAAAAGAAATCGGAAGCATTTAATTCGAATTTAACTGGCGAAAGATAATTTATAATTTTGTAAAAAAGTTTGGAAGTTAGTTTTGATATAAAAGAAGCATCAGCTCTGTCGTTTCTTTTCATTAAAACAATGTTGTAGCCATTTTCGTAACTCGATAACATTTGTGTAATTAGTGCAGGTGGATGTTGTAAATCTGCGTCCATACATATAATAATATTGCCATTTGCATTGTCTATTCCTGCTAACATTGCTGCTTCGTGTCCGAAATTTCGCGAAAGATGAATTACTTTTGTTGAACTGTTGTTTTGTACAAATTCGTTTAAAATTTTTTTAGAATTATCGGTACTACCATCGTTTATAAATATGATTTCGTAAGTTTTTTTTATGTTTTCGAGTTCTTTAACAAGTGTATCGAAAAAAATGGGTAATGATTCTTGTTCGTTATAAACCGATACTACAACAGAAACATATACAGATTGGTTCATATTTAATTATTTAGCACAAATTTAGCGTTTTCTATTAAGATTTGTTCTATATCTTTTCCTTTGTTTTCTGGTTTATTTATTATGTGTTCAAACCAGTATTTATCGTTTTTTATTCGATTAACATAGTATTGTATTTTTATTTCTTCAATATCTAAAGGTTTTAAGTATGTTTCTGTTGTCATATATTCTGCATTTTTTAGAATATAATCTTTTAAGGAAATGTTTTTTAAAGATGCTTCTTTTTTAATTTTTTCGTACCATTCTAAATTGCTTTCTATCTGATGGATGTAATACTTTGTTATTGTTTCTTTACGACTGTCTAAAATAGCAAAATGTACTGGTGTTTCAATAAAGTGATTGTTATAAAATAGAATACCTTTATGTTTATTGTCGAGTACTTTAAAAACAGATACATTTTTTGGTCGAATTAATAAGTCGTCAACGTAAAAAGTGTCTTGCCAAGTTTTAATAGGAATAGAAAAAATTTTGTATGTGCATAGATTATTTTTTACAGTAAATTCTAATTCTACAAGCGACCAATAATTATTTACTATATATGAAAAACGAGGATCTGTTAATACAATCCAGCTTGTTTGTTGGTTTTCGTCTGTCTCTTCAATAACAAAAATATTATGTGTTCTTGAATTTCCTTTATTGTAATACCAGAAACTAACACAATATGTTTCAGTTTCTTTAAGTATTCCTGGTTTAAATTCTGCTAAGTGATTATAGATTTTTTTATTCCCCTGAAAAGAAGATTTTCCATAGTGAGTAATAGGAGATGCTAAGTCATCGAAGTTGTTGTAAAATATGCTTGCTGTTGTATCTGTTACAAAAAAGCCATTTTTTAAAAAAACACTATCATTAACATTTAAGTAGCTTATAAGAGGTTTTTCTACGCTGTATTTAAATAAATTTTCGTAAGAAATTTTTTTAACCAAAATGTTTTCTGTTTCGATAATATTTTCCGATAAATTCAAAATTTCTTGTTCTCTTTCGTTAAGTTTTTCATTTTTAGCATGTATTACTAAAAAAGGTTCTTTTTTTAATTGATTTTTGTATGATTTATCGTAAAATTCTGGTAATAAAATTTGAAGTACTTGGCGAGTTTCTTTTACTGACGTTCTGCCGGTATTGCAAGCTAACATTCCTTTATTTGTATGGTATGCAAATATCATAGAGTACAAACGAGTTTTTTGGTTATCGGGTTCTATTAAAAAGTCGTCAGAACCAAAATGAAAAAAGGGTAAAGGCAAAATAGCTTGATAATTTTCTGTTTTTATACGATTTAAAACAATTTTAATATCATCTTCTAAGTTTTTTTCGAGAAAAATGTTTTTGTTATTAAAGAAATACTTTGAGAAGTTATTATGAAATAAATAACTTTCGATGGGAATAAAAACAAATGGTAAAAGCAGTAAAAATGCAAGTTTATTTTTAGATTTTAAAAATTCAAACCATCGGTATAGCAATGTTACCACGAATATACTTATAAGATAATAAAAAACCCACGACAAACGTCCTAATGCACGAAATTGCTTTAAAGGCGAAATGTAATCTACGAGCCAAATTATAATAGATTCTATGGGTTTTTCGAGTGCAATAATCAGAAAAATAATACTAACCAATAATATTGTTACAATATCTTTTTTAAAAATATTTACAAGAACATTGATTTTTTTCCTAAAAAGAAAATATAAAGTTAATAAAGAAATAACGATTATGCTTATATTAACAAAAAATCCAACGTAAGCAATGCCTTCAAATTCATACATGTTTTTTTCTGGTACATCAATAATCCATCTGTAAAAAATAGTATGAGAAAATTCGGTTGGCAAAAAGATACTTTTTAAATCGGAATGGTAAGTAAATAAGCCTACAGGACTTTTAGTTCTTTCTATGTGTGAATCTGTTGCTGATGCGATAATGTAGTACAATAATACAGGAACAATACCAATTGAAATTACTTTTAAAATATAAATTTTGTTTATTGACTTCCAATGAAATATTATTTGTAAAAGACTAACTGTAATGAAAAGGCTAAAAGCAATAAAGCCTAAATAGGAATGGATAAAAAAGGTTAGAAAAATAAAAAGAAATATTATTAAGTAATTCTTAATAGATTGAGTTTTAAAAAAAATTAAAGTAGAATATAAAATTCCAGGAATAACCCACATGTATGAAAGGCTATAATGTCCGTAAAACCTATAAAATTGAGGCGAAAGAGTTATTATAAATAATGCTGCAAAAGCAGATAACCACCTGTTAACAGCATATTCAATAAAAATTAAATATATTAAAACAAAAGCAATGATAGTAGAAATTATAATTAGTAAATTCATAAAACCTATACTAAAATTGGAAATAGAGGGGAATATTTTGCTAGTTAATTTTAATAAAGTAGTGAATAAAGGTTGGCTATCTAAATAAACAAAATTTTCGCCAAAAGGATAGTTTACAGCATTTGTATGAATAAATGAACTATCATTTTTTATTTGATATGCATATGTAAAGTAGTTTTTCAATCCATCGCCATCCGAGCAAAATAGATATTGGTTTGGTTTGAAAATAGCTCTACTATAAAAAATACTAAGGAAGATGAATAGCAACAAAATGCCAATATATATTGGTAGATTATTATTTGCTGACTTTAAATATTTCATTTTTGTATATTTTAATTTTAAAACAAAAAAACTCCTTCAAATATCATTTTTTTCGTATGTTTAATGACTTTCAAAGTTATTTCATAGTGATTTTCGTCGCTGCAATATTAATAAAAATTAAAGTAATAGGCAAATTAAAATAAAATTTGAGTTCTTTGCAAGGTTGTTAAAATATAAATATTTGATTGTTAATAAATTGTTGTGTTTTTATTTTGAAATAATTGATTTATCAATTATTTTATGGATATGAAAATCAAAAATTCAGGTAATATGACTTTAATTGAATTTTTATTTTTACTATCTTTGTTAAAATATAATTTTTTATAGTTTATGAAAAAAATTACATTATTGCTATTTGCCTTATATATTGGGAAATATGTATATGGACAAAGCAATATAACCTTAAAATTAAATTATAAAAATATAGGATCAGCAGGATTTTCTGGAAATGAGGCGTATGTAGAAGTAGAAAACAATGCAGTAGCCGTTTCAATTATTAAACCTACTAAAATAGTCTTAAAAAATGTATCGTTCGAAGATTCATTGAAACTCACCATATATGGAGGAAATTTATTAAATAATCCAAGGACATTTACATTATTTCCTAAGGCTAATGAAGAATACGAAATAAATATAAAAAATCACTGGATGATAGGTCCAATAGCAGTTTTAACCAAAGGAAAACAAGGAATAGATTCAATGGCATTGGCTAAAAAATTTAATCTAACTTCGTATGTTGATGAAAAGAAAACCAAATTGCAAGAACAAAATAATTCACATAAACTCAACATAAACCAGTCGGGTATAACTTATAAAGATGAAACAACAACAGTTAAACTAAATACAAATAAACTAAAAGCCGAAAAAGACATTGATAGTACTAAAAAAGTAGGTATAGAAGTTAACAAAAGTGGTAATGTTAAAGTTTCTGGAAAAGTGGATAATGTGAGTGCTGAAATATCTAAAAATCAGGCTAATATTAGCTATACTACAGATTCAACAGCATTAAAAACATCAATTAGCAAACAGGGTATATCATTAGAAGCTCGAAAAGACTCAGTAAGTACAGGTATAGACATAAATAATCAACTTACCATAAGAACTTCAGATAATCAGCAACAAAATCAAATAACCATAGATAAAGAAAATATTCAAATTTCCAGTCAAAACAAAGCAAATAACTCAGAATCTACACTCAAATATTCAAAAGATAAAAGCTTAAATTGGGAATTTTATCAAAAAACAGCCGATGATTCTATACGAACAAATTGGATTAAAAAAGGTGGAAGTATTTTCAATAAGTCAACAACGTTTGAACTTATAAATATTACAATGTTAGATTCTACTAACCTTAAAGGTTGGGGATTTGGTGTAACAGATTATACAAATTTACATAATTTAAGAATAAAAAACATAAACAAGACTTCACTTATATGGGGCAATATTTCCTATGGTTATTTAGAAAATTACTCTATGTTTTTTTTCTCAAACAATCAGCAATTTAGTATTTTAAACGATACATATAGAATTAAACTTTTTGTATTTTCACAAGCTATAATGTTTTCAGGACGTTTAACTTATAATCTTGTTATCACTACTAATAATTCCCTAATCTCAAAACTCAAAGGAGTAATGATATCACTGTCATACGAACCTACCTTAATGATGGGATTTTCTACAGTTTCAGTAGATATGTATAAAAACAATGAAGTTGAACCATATTATTCCGATGGAGATGCTAACGGTTTTGCTAATATAAACCCACTTTCGTGGCGCATTGATTTCGATTTTATTGATCTTTCATCGTTTATGTATCGTCAACTGCCAAAAGCCGGATTAAAATTATCCTTAAAAGTATACCCACACTTTGGCAATAATAAATTTATATTTACAATGTTTAGCATTGGTTGGAGCAATTATGTTAGACCAGCCAATAAATATTTGCGAAATCCATTATGAGTTCTTTGCAAGGTTATTAACATATAAATATTTGATTGTTAATAAATTGTTGTGTTTTTATTTTGAAATAATTGATTTATCAATTATTTTAGGGGTATGAAAATCAAAAATTCAGGTAATATGACTTTTTTCGAAGCTTATTTTGGTCATTATAAGACTCGTAGGAGTGAATTTTTTAAAAAAGTAAACGAAGTAATAGATTGGACGGCACTAGAACGTGAAATAGATAAAGTATATAAGAGAGGTCAAAGTGTAGATGGTCGTCCTGCGTATAGAGGCATAGTTCTTTTTAAGATGTTGTTGATAGGTATATGGTATGATATGAGCGATGAAAATTGTGAAGAATTTGTAAAAGATAGCTTATGTGCTATACGTTTCTTGGAGATAGAGCTAAATCAATCTATTCCTGATCATAGTACTTTAAGTCGTTTTAGGACTGAATTAGTAAATAAGAAAGCTTTTGACAGGTTACTACGTAAAGTAAATAAACAGTTATCACGAAATAAGTTGAAGTTAAATAAAGGTAAAACGATAATAGATGCAAGTCTTACAATAAGTCCATTTTCTCCGAAAGGTAAGACGACGTATGAGATAGCCGAAGATAGAAAAGAAGATGAACGCAGTGATGAAGAAAAGAATAAAGAAGAGCGTTATTTTAAACTAATAAAAAAGACCGAACCTGGTGTAGACACAGATGCTCGTTGGTTGAAAAAACAAAATAAGCCTGTATATGGTTACAAAAAAACTTTTGCGGTAGATGAAAATGGTATGATAGATGCTGTTGATACGTGTCCAGCAAATGTAAATGATACTAAAACATTAGCTATTATTTTATCTGTTTTATCAAAATCTCGTAAAGAAGAAGTATTATGTGATAAAGGTTATAAGTCATCAGAAAATGATGAGTTATTAAGTTTTTACAATATAAAGAATCGTATTATGTTCAAGGCACGCAGAAATCATAGCTTAACTTATTGGCAAAAACGGTTTAACAATATAGTAAGTCGTTATCGTTATGTAGTTGAACGTACTTTTGGCAGCATACATCGTTGGTTTAATGGGGCATTTGCACGCTATAAAGGATTAGCAAAAGTTCACGCACAACACGTTTTGCAGGCAATAGCATATAATCTTAAACGTGCTGTTGGATTTATTTAACAGGGTGTAGTGTGCCCTGATGTGAACTAATGCCTGAAATAAAGGCAAAAAATGAAAAATTTATGGCTTTTTATGACTAAAAAATGTACTTTTTTGAACAAAATATTATTTGTTTTGAATAATTATCTAAAATATTCAATTTTAACAATATTTTTTTTGAAATTCATATAAAAAAATATTTTTGCAAAGGTCTCAACCTAATTTTATTGTTTAAGTAAAACGTTGTTATATACAGATATTGAATAATTTATGTTTAACTAAATATGCTTATTTTTCTAACGCTATGCATTAGAAAAAAATAAGGCTATGTTCCAAATTTATGTTGTTTGATATTTTTTGCTGGTATGTATGCTTTGTTTAATTGCAAAGCATAATTCAGGTTAAATTATTCATCTAAGCCAAAGTCAAACAAAGAAAGTTGTATTGAATCATCATTTTTATTATTCAAACTATTTTGAGAATCAGCCTCGGGAAAATTTTCTATTATTTGTTCATCATTTTTTAATTTTTTATTTTCCTTAATCTTTTTTTTCTTCTTTGGTTTTGCAACTGGTTCGTCATATTCTTTACTGTTAGGATTTTCCTCTTGACGTAAAATACGAGCTGTAATAATCATATCTTCAAACATACAAAGCACATTAAATTCTATCCATTTTTCCTGTTCGTATGCCCATTGTTTTTGGATACGGACAGTTTCGAGTTTTTGAGCCAAAACTTTATCAGGCATTGCTTTTAGCTCTTCAATGTATTTTTCTTCATTGTCTATAAGATCTTTGATTTTTGGATGATTAGTATTCATATGGTAAATTTTCTTCTAATATTGTTATATCATTTTTATCCAAACCATAAAGTTTATATACAAGCTCGTCAATACGATTTTCGGAATAAGTTATCTGGTTTTTTAATCGATCAATTACGTCTGGACGTTTTGCTTTTCTAAGTTCTTTATTTAATTCCAAAAGTGTATCTACCAAACGAACAATTTTATCATGGATAGATTTTTCTTCATTGTCTTTCAGGTTTACAATAAAAACAGGAAATCTGTCCAAATCTACCTTCTTTAATTGCGGGGTGCTGTCACGATTAGTAACTAAACGATGCCAATAACAAAACTGAAAAAGTTTTGAGTTGATGAGAGCGGTGATATATTTTAGCGAAAGATGTGTTTTGTTGTTGAATAGAAAATAAAGTGATTGTTCTGGGAAAATACCGCTATTGTCATAAGTGGCATAAATAGGGTAGCCCGTTTTGCGAAGCAAAACTTTTTCTTTTACACCTAATTTCTTTCTATCATTAGTACCGCCTTTTATTGAACGACCAGAAAATTCACAATAAAAGCAACCATTCAAATAAAATCGCTCAAGATTTCTACCTTTCGAAATTTTTATCTGCTTTTGATTTGATTTTTTTTCAGTAACAAGAGATGTATCCAAAATTACACCTGTTTTGCTTTCTAGAATACCTTGTTGACCTCCGAGTGGTTGACATTTATTGGAATTAAAAACTTTATCTAAAACTTTTCCAATTATATCGCTTGTTTCATATGAAAATTTATGTTCTGTATCGGCTAAGTAGTCGTCAGATTTTTTTACTTGCAATTCTTTTCCAAACTCTCCAACAAGGATTTCATAAGATTTTTTCTTTTTTGCTGGGTTGTAGATTCTGAATATTAAAGTATCAGTAACAATGTTTGGAAACTTTGCTTTGTAGATCAATTCTTCAACACAATAATTTTCTAATATCTTTTTTCGTAGTGGTATAAACTGTTCGTTAAAACCAAGACGGTCAGGAACGATGAAAGAAAAATATCCGTTGGGTTTTACAAGTTCTAACCCTTTATGTACGAAATATTCATAGAGGTTAGGTCTGTAAGTATTCCCGTTGTATTTTGCAATTAAATATTTTAGAGCATCTTCATCCAAAATATCATTTCCAAATTTTCCACTCAATGAAACCCATGGGGGATTACCTATCACAGCATCAAATCCTCCATCTTGAAAAATTTTAGGAAAAGCTGCTTTCCAATCAAATGGTTTTAATTTTCTTTCTTCTTTTTCAAGTTCAATAAATCCAATAAAAAAATCAGGTCCTATGAGAGAATTTCCGCATTTTATGTTGTTGTCAAGGTCTGGCAATGCCCGTTCATTAAACAATTTTAATCGTAGATAAATAGTTTCTTCGGTTTCTCCTTCCATTGCTTTTAGCAATAAACTTAATTTAGTAACTTCAACTGCATTGAGGTCTATATCTACTCCATAAATATTATTTAGTAAAATTCTTTTTTTCTCGGCAATCGTCAATTTACCTTCGGGAGTAATCGGAGAATCCTCACTTTTATTATTATGTAGTCCTTTATTCCAATAATATTCGCTGTGATATTTTAATAAATACACATAAGCACCAAGCAAAAAAGATCCACTTCCGCAAGCAGGGTCAACAATTTTTATTTTGCTTATTTGTTCAGGTGTTTTACCTTGAATTAATTTACCAACTGTATTTTCAACAATATATTCAACAATATATTGAGAGGTGTAAAAAACTCCACCTGCTTTTTTAACTTCAGGCTTTTCAACAATTTTTGCCCTTCCAGAAGGAGTAATTCTTATTATATTGCCGAGAAATTGTTCATATGCATTGCCAAGTATTTCTACAGGCATGACCCCAAATTCATATTCCGTTTTCGGGCGGTATAGTTCTTCAATGATATTCATTAAAATTTTATTATCAATTTTGATTTTCGGAGTAATTGTGTCTTTCTTAAAATCAAATAAACCAGAATTGTATTTTTCATCTGCTTTATGATAAAGTTCAAGTAGATTTTTGTGAATGTTTCCTTTTTGTGTTGCTTTTTTCAAACTTTCAAAATGCTCAATGCCTCTGTCTTCGCAAAATCTTAGAAATATTATTCTATCAATTATAAGTTGAACAGCATAATTTATATCTTCTTCAGATAGCCGTTTATTATTAAATGCAATGCTTGTTGCTAGATATTCTCTCCATTCGTTTAGTTTCTTAACAAAACCCTTATCGGGAGGCACACTTCCCTTTTTCTGTGCTTCTGTCTGAATATATTTGTCAAACTTTCCTTTTTTAACTGCTTCTTTTGAAAAAGTATCCCAGAAAAAATCGAAATTATCTAAGTATTGTTTGTAAGTGAAATATTCTTTTCGTGCATAAGCAGCAGTATCAGAAGATTTCAGTGTTATCGTGCAATCATAAACAGCAAACTCTTCAAAGTTTGTAAGAATAGAAACAGATAGTCCTGCTGTTTTTCCATATCTTCGAATTTGATGAGCAGAATCTTTATGATCTCTAATTTTTGTTGCAGGAGTTTTTGCCTCGACAAAAAAAAGAGGCTTTAACTTAGCTAAAAGTCCAAAAGCGTAATCAGGTCTAGTAGTAGATTTTTTCCCCTTAAGTTGATAGTGAATAATAACATCCCGATTATACTCAGGTAAATTCTCCGTATTATCAACATCCCATCCTAATATCTTAAAAAAACGATTTATGATATCATTACGAAATCTGATTTCGTCATAATCCGATTTAAAGTATTGATCGTGATATTCTTCGTAATCAGAGATTAGTTTTTCAAGTTCTTTTTTTGCTTCATTTTTTTTATCTGTTTCCAAAGTTATATGATTAGATTTCATGATATAAGGCTTATAAATTCATCAATACCTTGACGTGAAAATTTTATAAATTTATTTTTGCAAATATAAACATTTAATTATTACTTAATCAACTCTTAAACCCAGATTACGCATTAGAAATTTTGAGTGGCAATTCAAGTGGATAATCCCAAAGACTTTGAAACCATTTTCTGCGTTTTTTAGTAAGTGCAATTTTGAGTTTCGAGTCCTTCGCAAGGTTATTAACATGCAAATATTTGATTGTTAATAACTTATTGACAATTTATTATTATATTCCAGAAATAATGCTTATTTTAGCGTTATGAAATTAGAAAAATCAGGAAATATGACATTCTTCGAATCTTTTATGGGTCAAATAAAGACTCGTCGCAGCGAATTTTTTAAAAAAGTGAATTCCATTATAGATTGACGTTGGTTAGAAGGTGAGTTAGATAAAGTTTACAAATTTCATAGTGAATTAGTTCGTAAAAAAGCCTACGATCGTTTACTTCGAAAAATCAATAAACAATTAGAACATCAGGGTGTAAAAGTGAAAAAAGGAAAAACCATTGTAGATGCAAGCGTAACCATAAGTCCGTATGCTCCCAAATGCAAAACAACTTACGAAATAGCCGAAGATAAGAACAAAGACGACCTTCATCTCGAAAAAAGAAATATGAGGAGACAAAGGGTATAAAATTCCACAAAACGAT
>Ga0209809_1000208_pt1 | contig 58017 bp, 35 predicted proteins | sample YNPMSTMetaG_FD_186172 | JGI IMG/M metagenome (GOLD analysis project Ga0209809, IMG submission 186172) | Anoxygenic and chlorotrophic microbial mat microbial communities from Yellowstone National Park, USA - YNP MS-T MetaG (SPAdes) (version 2) ...
ACATCTCGACGGTCTTGGGACCGATATCCACGCCGGCCATTCCGTCGGGAATGGTTTCCACGACCTTGTGCGGCGCGCCGGGTTCCACCTTTTCTGCCACCACGTGATCCACAGGAAGCATCATCTTGTCGCCGGCCTTGGCCATCAGCTCGCGGGCTAACTCGACCTTGTCCGGCTCCACCAGCGAGTTACCCACCGGCTCGCCCTTGGCCAGCTTGAACGTGTAGGCCATGGCGCCGCCAATGAGGAGCCGATCCACGATCTTCAGCAAGTTCTCGATGACTTCAATCTTGTCGGAGACTTTGGCCCCGCCGAGAATGGCGACGCAGGGCCGGGGCGGATCCTGGGTCACTTTGGTCAGATACTCCAGTTCTTTCTCCATGAGCAGGCCGGCGGCGGCTTTGGGCACGAAGCGCGCGATGGCCTCGGTGGAGGCGTGCGCGCGATGCGCCGAACCGAAGGCATCGTTGACATAGTAATCGCAGCCCGCCGCCAACTGGCGCGCAAACTCGGGATCGTTCTTTTCCTCCTCCGGATGGAAGCGGACGTTTTCGAGCAGGATGACACGGTGGCCTTCCGCCTTGAGTTTTTCGACCTCGGGACCGATGCAATCGGGCGCCATCGCCACGGGCTCGCCGAGCAGCTCCTGCAGGCGAGCGGCGACCGGCTTGAGGCTCATTTCGGGATTGGGTTTGCCCTTGGGCCGACCCAGATGGCTGGCCAGCACCAGCCGGGCGCCGCGCTCCAAAGCATACTTGATGGTCGGCAGGGAAGCGCGAATTCGCTTGTCGGAGGTAATTTCCTGCCCGCCGGGAGCGAGCGGTACATTGAAGTCCACGCGCATGAAGACGAGCTTGCCTTCCAGATCCAGATCGCGGATGGATAACTTTGGCATCGAGTCCTCCTGAATCTCCGATCCTAGCATGGAGCACGCTGCGGGCGGAGGCGGGCTATTTCTCAAACACCGGCAGGCCGCTGAGCCGCGGAGGAAGCCCCACGGCACGCATGGCCTCCAAGATCGCTCCGGCGGCGGGAGGGTACATGGGAGGACCACACGCGTTGCCGGCTTCGCTTTCGACCACTGCGCAGAAGCGCTGTCGCACGATTTCGCTGCGAAAGACACCGCCGATATAAGCCACGCGGATCGGTTCGCCGGGGGCGAATAACTGGCCGCGCACAGCGGCGACCAGGGCAGCCAGTCGGGCGGCGGCGCTTTCCAGGATCTCCCGGGCCACAGCGTCGCCCTCGCGGGCGGCGCGATCCACATGGACGGCAAAGCGGGCGATTTGCGGCCGGGAAAACTCGGTCGTGTAAAAACGGTGGAGCAACTGGTTGGCCGATGCGCTGCCGGTGGCTTCCAGTAAAAGGCCGTACAGGGAAGTGGGCGGTCCCCAGCCCTCCTCGTAGCGCAAGGCGGACCGCAAGGCCTGGCGCACGAGATCGAAAGCGCCGCCCTCGTCGCCGAAGATGTAGCCCCAGCCTCCGGCGCGCGCGGTGCGGCCCGCGGCGTTGCGTCCGAAGGCGATCGAGCCGGTGCCGGCGATGGCGATGATGCCAGGTTCGCCGCCCGTGGCGCCCGCCAGGGCGATGAGTGCGTCCGTGGTGACGATCAATTGGTCGGCAGCCAGCATCTGCTCGAGCAAGGCGCGTTTATCCTCGGGACCGCCGCTGAAGCCAAGGCAGGCGGCGCGAAAACGCGCGAGGGAAGGATCCAGACCCGCGTTGCGGCACGCCTCGCCCACGGAATCGCGAATCGCGGTGAGGAACTTCTCGCGTCCCTCCGGACCGCCCACATGGTTGCAAGGGCCGCCGCGGCCCACGCCGAGCACGCGTCCGGAGGCGTCGGCGACGAGCGCGATGGTGGCGGACTGACCGCCGTCTACACCCAAGAACACGGCTGCCTCCTAATCCAAACGATACAACCGCGCGCCGTTGCGTTCCGCGAGGAATGTGGCGCCCCAAAGAACGGCGTTCTTGCGGAAGTCCTCGGCGCCGAAGTCCTCGTCCCAGATGAGCACGTAGCGGACGCCACGGCGCTTGAGTTCGTGCGCGGCGGCGCGCCGCAGGCCGAGCGGAGGCGGCAGTTCGGCGATGTCCGGCTCCTCATCGAGCCTGCGCCACTCCCCGGAGGGCAGTCTTCCCTCCAAACCAACCCGGCTGCGATACTGGTCGCGCGAGCACTCCAGCACCACACGATCGAGCGTCAGCGGTTTGTGGAATTCCACCTCGACGAACATGTCCGGCTCCAGCGTCTGCCAGCTCCGCCAGCGCGTGGCGGGGCTGTTGTCGAAGGCCATCTGTACGTCCCAAGGCTTCGGCCAGGCGCGCAGCCGCCAGAGCGGTCGTCGGGCGAGCTCGCGCTCGCCGTGGAACATACGCATTTCGCCGACGCTGAAGTGGTCCGGCCCGCCCCGATGGGTCTGCACGACGCGGACGGCGGCCAGTTCGAGGGGCTGAAAGCGAAAGGTCAACTGGCGTTGCGGCGCATACTCGGGAATGATGCCGTGCCAGAGGATATCGCCCAGCACGGCGTTGAAAGCGGACTGGTAGACCACGAGGATTTCGCGCGTCGTGTACGCGTCGGGGACCTGATTGAAAGTCAGGATGCGCGCGCCGGGCGGGGTCATGTCCTCGACCATGCGCGCGATGGGGTAAAAGAGACTCCTGCGCGTCAGCCAGGACTCCTCGGCTTCCAGCCGCACGGCCTGCCGCACGGGTATCTTGATCAGCCGCCAGGCGTTGGGATCGCAGTACAGGTTGACCGCGTCGGGCCAGCTCGCGATGGCGTGCGCGACCGCGAAGCCGGCGGCGAGAGCCTGTCGGCGGCTCAGGACCAGGGCCATGGCGAGCGAAACGAAAGGAACCGCCGGGATGAGAAATCGCGTCCCGATATTGTTCACGTAAGGCAGTCCGAACAAAAGGCCGGCAGCGAGCGCCCTGCGACCGGCGGAAACGCGGAGCGCGCCCAGGCCCAGCGGCGCCAGCAGGAACAAAGGTCCCAGCAGTCCGCAAAGCACCGCGCCGCGGACCGTAACTTCGAGCGGAATTTCCCAGTGGCTCTTCAAGCCGATGTAATTGCGCATGTGATGAAGATATTCCTGCTCGAAGGATACGTGCACGTACGGATTGGGAAAGCACCGGTTCAAAAAGGGAGAAAACGGGTTACCCAGCCAGATCCAGTTTTTCGCCAGCCAGGGGATTACGGGCACGGCGGCGCACAGCGCGAGCGCGGCGACAGAGGGCAACAATCGCTGTTTTTCGCGCCATAACTTCCAGCTTACAAAGCCAAGCGCGTAGACGGCGCCGAGGAAGGCGGTGTACTTGGCCGCATAGCAAAAACCTGCCAGCAACCCGGTGAGCGGCAGCAGACGCCAGGCGCGTTCCTGATCCCATATCTGGACCAGATAAAAGACCATGAACAGAAGCCAGGCCGTGGCGACGTCAATATAGGCGGTCGTTCCGTCTTGCCCCACGACCGGGCTGAGGAAGGTGAACAACGCCGCCACCACGCCCGCCGGGCCGAAGCCGAAGCGGCGGGCGTAGGAGATCATGCTCAGGGGCAAAGCGACCAGGAAGGCGAAGTGAACCAGCGCCGCAGCCGAGTGGCGCCCGATGGAGAACGCGAACAGGTAGAGCATTTCGACGCCCTGGGAAAGGTTCGCGTACATGTTGGTCGTGATCGGTTCGAAGCCGCGGTTGCGCAGGTATCGAGAGACCAGCCCGAGATGGTAGGTGCTGCCGTCCGGGCTCATTTCGGGCGCCATGGCGTTGAAAAAGTAAAGAATCAGGAACGGCAGGCCCAGCAAAACGAGCAAGCGTTTCCAGAACGCCGGCAGCGGCGGCAGGGAATCGTCGTGCCCCTTGAACCAGCCGCGCCACAGGGCGAGAGCCACGAGGACAAGTCCGAAGGTTTGGAAGACGCCCTTGCGCGCCAGCCCGAGCGTCGCCGCGACGAAAACAAGCTGGCTGAGGCAGGCCGCGCCGACGGCGAGAGCGAACAGGTGTCGTTCCTGGCGGAACAGTCTAAGGTCAAGAGCGCGCAGAAGGAGTTGACCGAGGGCGGTCGCCGCGGCCACGGTCAGCGCAGCCCCGAGCAGGATGTAGAAAGCCTGCGGCATCAGACGGTGAACCCGGGACGCGTCATTGGAGGAAACCTGCGCTCTTCAGGATGAATCCGAGACGCGCGCCGTCCTGCGGAGCCACCCACGGTTTGTCTATCTCCAGGGTCACGTAGTTGTGCAGGTCGATTCGCAACCATTCCGCCGGGACAGGTTTTGCGATGCGGAATTCGCCTCCTCTCTCATAGCGCGAGCGATCCAGCAACTGACCGTTGACGAAGACCGAGACCACGACCGGACCGCGTTGCGCGAAGGTTACTTCCGGGATGGCGAACTCCATCACGAAGCGCAGGCGTTGCGTCGTGGGGAGCCGGAAGACAAGCTCGGCCCGCGGTTCCAGCCAGCGCCAGGCGCCGCCTTCCAGGTGCCGGCTGACGCCGCGCACGAAGTGAGCCTCGGCATTGGGCGCGTTCATCGTGACGAAGTGAGTTACCGGACTGGGTTCCGGGCCGGTCATCGGACGGCGCTGCACGGGCGGAGCGTAGTAATCGGGGATCGCGGCGCATCCCGCGAGCAAGAGGGCGAGGGCGATGAAACCGCGTCGGAGCCTCACGAAAAAGCGAGTATAGCGGACGGCGGCGCCGCGCTTCCAGCCGCGTCAGACTCTCTCCGGCACGACGTACGGTTCGCGATAGCGACGCGTCAGGAGCTGATCGGCCTCGGGGTCGTTGATGAAACGCTCGCGGGCAGGATCGAAACGGAGCTTGCGTCCGGTCCGGTAGCTGATGTTGGCCAGATGACAGAGCGCGGCCGAGAGGTGGCCTTCCTCGATGTCGCAGAGCAGATCGGTTGGCCGTCGGCTGCGCACCGCAACGAGGAAGTTTTCGACCAGCGGCGTGGTGTCCCACTTCCGGGGCTCGACGTAGCTCATCTGCTCGACCAGCTCCATCTTCTCGCCGCGGTACATCTGGAAGCCCTCGAGATCGAGCGACATGACGCCCTCGCTGCCGAAGAAGATATTGCCGATATAATTCTGGCCGTCGCGCACGACGCTGGCTTCGCCGGTGGTAAGCAAGCCGCGGACTTCGAAAACGAGCAGGCAGTCGCCGTAATCGAACTCGGCGATCTGAGTGTTGGGGGTTTCCTGGTCGTCGTCGTAGACGAACTTGCCGCCGGTGGAGTGGACGACGGCGGGCAACGTTTGTTTGCCCAGTCCCCAGCGAGCGATGTCCATTTCGTGCACGCCCTGGTTGCCGATGTCCCCGTTGCCGGTCTCCCAGAACCAGTGCCAGTTGTAGTGGAAGCGGTTGGGGTTGAAGGGCCGCCAGGGGGCGGGGCCGAGCCAGAGGTCATAATCCACGCCGGGCGGCACGGGGCCGTCAGGCTGCCGGCCGATGGAGCGGCGCCGTTTGTAACAAAGTCCCTTGGCCATATACAGCCTGCCGATGGCACCCTGGCGCAGCAGCTCGATGGCGCGCCGCTTGTGGGCGATGCCGCGGCTCTGCATGCCGACCTGGACGATGCGCTGGTACTTGCGCGCGGCCTCGATCATTTTGCGCCCTTCCCAGACGTTGTGACTGGCGGGTTTCTCGACATAGACGTCCTTGCCGGCCTGACAAGCCCAGATGGTTTGCAGGGCGTGCCAGTGGTTGCAGGTGGCGATCGAGACCACGTCCACCTCGCGGTCCTCCAGAAGTTTGCGGAAATCCTGGTAGGCCCGGGGCTTGAAACCCTGTACTTTTTCAGCCAGCGCCACGGCGCGCTCCGATTGCGCGGTGTCTATATCGCAGACGGCGACGACGCGCGCGCTGCGGCGCGAACCGAAGACAGAAATATGATCGCGGCCGCGGCCGCGCACGCCAACCACGGCTACGTTGATGCGATCATTGGCGCCGAGCACCGGCGCGGCGGCGGTGGCGATCAGGAAGCCTCTGCGATCCATGCTCATGGGGAGCTCCGGTCTTTCATGATGGCACGGACGCGCGCAGCCGTGGTAGAATGCGCGGCGCAATGACCCGGAAAGATTTCTTGCGGACCGCGGTGGCGGCGCCCGCCGTGCTGACCCAGGCCGGCAAGCGAAGGAACCTGGTCTTTATCATCAGCGATGACCACCGCCACGACTTCATGAGCTGCGCGGGCCACCCGTTCGTCAAGACCCCGCATCTGGACCGGCTGGCGCGGGGCGGCCTGTGGTTCCGCAATGCCTTCGTGACCACCTCGCTGTGTTCACCCTCCCGGGCCTCCATCCTCACTGGCCTGTACGTGCACGCCCACGGCGTCACCGACAACGTGACGCCCTTGCCGCCGGGCCTGGTCACGTTCCCCCAGATCCTCCAAAAGCACGGCTACCGCACCGGCTATGTGGGCAAGTGGCACATGGGCGGTGACTCGGACGACCCGCGACCGGGCTTCGACCGCTGGATCAGCTTCCGCGGACAGGGGGTTTACTGGAATCCGGTGCTGAACTTCGACGGGCAGCGGCGCCAGGTCAAGGGTTACGTCACCGACATTCTCACGGAGGAAGCCGTCAAGTTCATCGAGGAAAGCAAGGGCCTGCCGTTCCTGCTCTGCCTCGGACATAAAGCCGTCCATCACGAGTTTTATCCGGCGGAACGGCACAAGAATCTTTACTCGGACGTGCCCTTGCCCTACCCCAAGTCCATGGCGAATACCGATGAGAACTACCGCGGAAAACCGGACTGGGTCAGGCGGCAGCGTAACTCATGGCACGGCGTGGACGGCATGTACGATCACAAAATCCCGTTCGACCAGTTTTACCGGGATTATTGCCGCACGCTCATGGCCTTGGACGAAAGCGTGGGCCGGATCGTCAATACGCTGGAGGAAAAAGGTCTCCTCAACGACACGCTGCTCATGTACACGAGCGACAACGGCTTCATGTTTGGCGAGCACGGCCTGATCGACAAGCGGGCGATGTACGAACCCTCCATTCGCGTGCCGATGATCGCGCATTGCCCGGACCTGTTCGACGGCAACCGGCAGGTCCAGGGGATGGCGTTGAATATGGACATTTGCCCTACCATGCTCGAGGCGGCGGGCCTCGCCGTACCGCCCGGTTTGCACGCGCGGTCCCTGCTGCCGCTGGCGCGCGGGGCTACGGAGTGGCGCACGGAGTTCCTCTATGAGTATTTCTGGGAGCGCGACTTCCCGCAGACTCCCACCGTGCTCGGGCTGCGCACGGATCGTTACAGTTACATGCATTACCACGGGATCTGGGACCTGGACGAGCTGTACGACATCCAGAAAGATCCCGATCAGACGAATAACTTACTGGGCGACGTTCGGATTACCACCCAGGCCGGGCGTTTATTCAACCGGATCAGGGATCCAGAACTGAAAAAGCTGGTGGCGGACTTGCAGGGCCGCATGGAAAAGATTCTTGCCGGGACCGGCGGCCGCCGGGAACCGACCTGGAAAGCCTAGCCGACCCCGCTCCTACTTCCCCTTTATCTCAAAAACATATTGGCCCGATCCTACCTCGAGAACGATTTCATCCCTCGTCTGGCGCGCCGCGGTAATGCCCGGTATCCCGCCGGCGAACTGATCCCCCTTCCAGACCGTGCGGCCCGATTCCAGCACCTCGATATCCTGCCAGTTATTCAGCTTCGGCAGGTGCACTTCCGCGGTGCTGCCCACCGGAATGAGGACCTCCAGACGGAGGCTCTCGGGCGTACGGCTCCAGCGCGAGAGGACGCGACCGCGCAACGTCTCGGTGTCGCCGGAAGCCCACTCCAGATCTCGCACGGCGCCGGGCACGATACGGATCCGCTCGAAGCCCGGACGGTCGGGATCCAGATCAATCCCGGCAAGCGCCCGGTAATACCAGGCGCCCACGCTGCCCAGCATGGGATGGTTGTGAGAGTTCATCCCAGGCCCGGTTTTATTCTGCCAGAGCTCCCACAGCGTGGTCGCGCCACTTTCCACCATGTAGCCCCAGCTCGGGTAAGTCGTCTGGGTGGCAAGATCGTAGGCAAGATGAGTAAGACCCTGACGGGTCAACAACTCCATGATGTACTTCGCGCCGATGATCCCCGTAGTCAAATGAGTGTTATTGCGGTAGATGATGTCGTCCCGCAGATAGGAAAAGACGGCGCCCCGGCGGTCCTTGGGAACCAGATCCAGATAGAGGGGCAGAGTATGCGCGGTTTGGGTCCGGTTGGCGTAGGTGCCGTCGGCATTGAGGAAGCGCTGGTTGAACGCCTCGCGGATTTGATCCGCCCGTTTTGCATAGGCCTCTGCCTCGGCCTTGCGGCCCAGGATCTGGGCCATGCGCGAGGTCAGATGGGCGCTGTAGTAGTAATAGAAGGTCGAGACCAGCTCGCCCGGCGTCCGCTCGATCGGGACCCAGTCGCCGTAATAGCTGTAACTGAGGATGCCATCCTTGGCTTGGGAACGCTGGAAGTCGGTCCAGGCCTTGATGCCCTCGAAGTGATCCTCCAGTACGCCCCGGTCGCCGTGATGGAGGTAGAGGTACCACGCGATGAGCGGGTAAGCAGCGCCCCAGGCCGGATCGGCCGGTCTCCGCCCCCACCGATGGGGCACGGTGTCGGTGACGCTGCCGTCCGTCCCCTGAATGTCCCGGATGTTACGCAGGAAGTTGGCATAAAAGGCGGCGGAGTCGTAATTCCACAGGGTGGGCTCGGTATAAAGATGGGCGTCGGCCATCCAGCCCATGCGCTCGTCGCGCTGGTTGCAATCGGTGGGGACGCTGTGCAGGTTGCTGCGAATCCCCCAGAGGATGAGGTGCTGGATGCGGTTGAGAATCTCTTTGGAGGCGACGAAGTTACCGTGGGGTTTTACGTCGGTGTGGACGACGCGGCCGCGGATGGAATCCAGGCGCGGCGTGCCGGGATAACCGGTAACTTCGACATAGCGGAAGCCGTGATACGTAAAACGCGGCTCCCAAACCTCGTCGTCGCCGTCGCCGCGAAGGATATAGGTGTCGGTGGCGCGCGCCCGCCGAAGATTTTCCACGTTGATCATTCCGTTATCGTAGACGAGTTCGGCATGGCGCAGTCGAACGGTCGTGCCTCGGGGACCGCGAACCCGCAACCGGCACCAACCCGAGAAGTTCTGGCCCATGTCGAATACGTAAACTCCGGGTCTCGGACTCCACATCTTCAGCGGCACGATGGTGTCGGTGACGCGGATGGGCGGCATCATCTGTGCGGAAAGCTGGCCTTTGGGGGGATCCACAAGCGTGGCCGCCTGCCAGCCGACATCCACGAAGCCCGGGCGATCCCAGCCCGGCGTTTCCAGACGAGCGTCGTAGGTCTCACCGTCGTAGATACTGTCGGAGATGATCGGGCCCTGGCGCACTTTCCAGGATGCGTCCGTTACCACCTCAACCCGCTGGCCTCCTTCCATCTCGATGTTGAGCTGGAGCAAGGCTGCTCGGGAGCCATACCATCCCTGCCCGAGGATAATGCCTACGGCATTGGCGCCGGGCCGGAGCATATCTGTCACGTCATAGCTGGTGTAAAGGACGCGCTTCTCGTAAGTGGTCCAGCCGGGATCCAGCACGTGATCGCCGACTTTCTCGCCGTTGATGCGCAGCTCGTAATACCCCAGACCGGAGATGAAGGCGCGAGCTCGGAGAGGGCGGGCCGGGAGAGTGAATTCCTTGCGAAGCTGATTGGCGCCCCCAATCCAGCGGCCCTTCCAGTCAGAGGAGCTCAGCAATCCCATGGTGAAGCGCGCCGGACGGCTGTAAGGACTGGCGCGGCCGGCCGCGTCCCACCATCGGACTTTCCAGTAGTACGTGCGGCCGCTTTCCAGCGGTTTGCCGTTGTAGGTGACGTGCGTAGACTGCGCGCTCTCCACCCGGCCGCTGTCCCAGACGTCCCCCACGTTCGCTTCGAGACGCGAAGAGACAAGGATCTGCCAGGCGGTTTGCCGCTGGCCGCGCTCGCTGTGCTCCAGCACCCAGGAGAAACGCGGCCGGGCTACGTCCACCACTTCAGGATGGACGAGGGACTCGGTGCGCAGACCGGTGGGCGGCTGCGGTTGCGTCCAGGCAAGCGAGATGGCGCCGACTAACAACCAGGGCAGCTTGTTATCCATGGCTCGATCTCCGAACTGCCAATTGTACTTTGGAAAGGAACGGGCCGGGGCGCGGGTCAGACCAGATCGAAACTCTGGCCGCGCACGGGGACGACGACGTCCAGATCGTAGCGCTCGCGGATAGCGAGCGCCAGGGCTTCGGCCTGCACAGGCTCGCCGTGCACGAGAAAGACACGCTTGAGGGCGGGCGTGATCGGTTTCATCCAGGCCAGCAGCTCCTGCTGATCGGCGTGCCCGCTCAGCTCGTTCAGGGTCTCCACCTCGGCGCGCAGACGCATGGGCTCGCCGAAGACGGGGACCTCGGGAAGTTTGTCCACCAGCTTGCGGCCCAGCGTGTTGGCGGCCTGGAAGCCGGTGATGAGCACCGTGTTCCGCGGGTCCTCGATGTTGTTTTTCAGATGGTGGAGGATGCGTCCGGCTTCGCACATTCCCGAGGCGGAAATGACGACGAAGGGGCCTCGCAGGTCGTTGAGAGCCTTGGATTCGGCGACGTCGCGGACCAGCTTCAGTCGCGGGAATTGGAAGGGGTCCTGGCCCCGGGCCAGGAAACGGCGGGTTTCGTCGTCGTAGAGTTCGGCATGCTTGCGGAAGACCTGAGTGATCTCGACGGCCAGGGGGCTGTCGAGGAAGATGGGGATGGAAGGGATCCGGCCTGCCTCGGCGAGTTCATGCAAGAGGAGAATGAGCTGCTGGGCGCGTCCCACGGCGAAGGCGGGAACGATGATCTTGCCGCCGCGGGCGCAGGTGCGGTTGATGACGTTGGCCAGCTTGTCGGCCACTACTTCCGCGGGCTTGTGCAGGCGGGCGCCGTAAGTGCTTTCCAGAATGAGATAGTCGGCGGGGGGCAATGGTTCGGGATCGCGCGTGATGGGCAGATGCCTGCGTCCCACGTCGCCGGAGAAGACGAGCCGGATGCGCTTGCCCGCGTTCTGCCACGTGAGCAGCAGCGCGGCGGAGCCCAGGATGTGGCCGGCGTCGTAGGCCTCCCAGGTGAGACCGTCGTCGAGCGGCACTCCGGTGCGCATCGGCGAGGGGCGGAACAAGGGCAGCACGGCCTCGGCGTCGGCCACGGTGTAGAGGGGCTGCACGGGCCGGTCAGGGGCCTCCAGGTCGAGCGCGCGGCGTCGAAGAGCGCGTTTGTTGAGATACTCGGCATCCTTCTCGTGCAGATGGGCCGAGTCGCGCAGCATGGGGCCGCAGAGATCCGCCGTGGCTTCGGTAGCGTGGATGGGGCCGGAGAACCCCTGCCGCACCAGTGTGGGCAGGTTGCCGCTGTGATCTATGTGGGCGTGGGAGAGCAGGACCGCATCCACCGAATCGGGACGAAAGGGGAACTGGGTGTTGCGCTCGTAGGCTTCCTTGCGACGGCCGTGGTAGAGGCCGCAATCCAGCAGGTAGCGGCGCCCGTTGACTCGCAACTGATGCATGGAGCCGGTGACCGTTTGCACCGCGCCCCAGAAAGTTAGTTTCATCAGACCCAGCATAGCAGCGAGAGGATCGGTGTATGATCGAAGCTGATACGGGAGGAAATTATGAACGGCATCCATCCGAAAAGGCGTGACTTTCTGCGTGCGGCGACGGCGGCGGTGGCGGCGCCGGCGGTGCTGGCCCAGCGCGGGGCGAACGAGCGCCTGGGCGTGGCCGTCATCGGCGTCGGCACACGCGGTTTTCAGTTGCTGCGGGAGGCGCAGGCGATCGCGAACACCGAGATTCGCGTGATCTGCGATCTTTACGACGGCAACCTGCGTCGGGCCAAGGAATTCACCACGAACCAGAAGGTGCGGATGACCAAGGCGTGGGAGGAGGCCGCCACCGACCGCGAGGTGGACGTGGTGATCATCGCCACGCCCGACTTCTGGCACGCCCCCCAGGTCATCGCCGCGGCCGAAGCCAAGAAGGACATCTACGTGGAGAAAGGCTGGTGCACGAAGCTGGAGGACGCCAAGCGCATGCGCCGGGCGGTCAAAGAGAACAAAGTCGTCATGCAGCTCGGGCACCAGTACAACAGCCTGCCCACCTTCCACCGCGCGCGGCAAATTTACCAGTCCGGCGAGCTGGGCAAGGTGCCGCTGGTGCGCACTTACATTGATCGCACCAACCCGTGGCCGGAGTGGCAGTTCTACACGGCGTACAACATCCAGCAGCCGCCCAAGGATGCCGGCCCGGAGACCATAGACTGGGAGCGGTTCATCGCCAACGCGAGCAAGAGGCCTTTCGACGTCGAGCGATTCTTCAAGTGGCGCTGCTGGTGGGAGTACGGAACGGGCATCGCCGGCGATTTGATGAGCCATCTGTGGGACTCGGTGAACATGGTCATCGGCATGGGGATTCCGGAGAGTTGCGTGACCCAGGGCAACCTGTACTTCTGGAAGGACGGTCGCGACGTGCCCGATATGTGGCACGTGCTCTTCGATTACCCCAAGCGCGAGCTGGCGATCACCTTTTCCTGCTGCTTCCACAACCGGCACGTGGGCGAGCGGGCGATGTATCTGGGACGGGAAAAGACTCTGGAGGTTTCGCCCGTATTCTGCCGCACGTACGCCGCGGAATGGAAACCGGAGTTCAAAGAGCGCCTGGCGGAGGCGCGCAAACTGGCTGAGAAGGCGGGGCTGTCGCCCATGGACATGCCGGTGCCGCCCGATTACTCGTTCAAGAAAGGCGAGCTGGAGGTCAGCAGCCACATGGAAGACTTCTTCGAATGCGTGCGCACGCGGCAGGAGCCGCGCTGCGGCGTGGACCGCGCTTTCGAAGAGGCGGCGGCCATTTTGATGTCGGTCGAGGCCTACCGGCAGGAGCGTCGCGTGCGCTGGGATCCCGTGCGCGAGGAAATCGTTTAGGGCCGGGCGCGCGGGGCGTCGCGCGCGATGCTGCGGAGCCACTCGGCGAAGGCGATCTGAGCCGGCGGCACGAAGGCGCGGCGCACCCGCGCGTAACCGATGCGGCGGCACGCCGTGCCGCGCAAAGGGACGAGGCAGCATCCCCTGGCCTGCGCCGCCGCCATGGCGGGCAACACGCTCACCCCGAAGCCCGCAGCCACCAGGGCCACAATGCTGGCGAACTGGTCCGTTTCGAACAGCGAACCCGTCTGCCGAAGCGCGCGACGACAAAGCGCCAGAACCTCGTCGCGGAAGCAATGGCCGTCCCGCAGGATCAGCCAGCGCTCCCCGCGCAGCGCCCGGGGATCCACTTCTCTGTCGCGGGAAAGCGGGTGGCCGGGCGGCAGCGCCACCAGAATCGGCTCCCGCAGGATTTCCGCACAGATGAGATCCGGCGCGCGCACAGGCAGACTCACGACGGCCAGATCCAGATCGCCCGCCAGCAAGCCTTCCAGCAGGCGCGCGGTCACGTCCTCGACCAGACGCAGTTCGACCTCCGGGTGGGTGCGCCGAAAGTCCTCCACGCGCGGGGCGAGCAAGTAAGGCAGAACCGTGGGGATGGCGCCGACTGTCAGCCTGCCGGCTACGCGCGTGCGCAAGGCTTCCAGGGACTGGCGGGCATCGGTCACCTCGCGAAGAATTTTCTGGGCGTGAACCAGCAGCCGCTGGCCGGCGGGCGTCAGGCGAACGCCCCGGGCGAGGCGTTCGAACAATGGCGCGCCCAAAGAGCTCTCCAGCTTGCGAATCTGCTCCGAGAGCGCGGGCTGGGAGATGCCGGCGGCTTCGGCCGCCCGGCTGAAGCTGCCGGCGCGGGCCACGGCCAGGAAATAGCGGAGCTGCCTGAGATCCATAGGAATAGCCTATAGCAATTATCGCACCGATTGGATTCCTCGAAATCGCCCCGTGCCCTAGCATGAACTCAGAACGCGCTGCGAGTGCAGACCGTTCGAATCGGGAAAGGAGTCAAGACCATGTTTCTGCGCATAGACCGTTTGCAAGTCGAACTGCCCGCGCCGCGCGAGGCCGATCCGCGAGCCGCCGCGGCCGTTCAGGAGCTGCTGGGCGGGCGCTTCGGCGAGATGTCCACACTGATGAACTACATGTACCAGTCGTTCAACTTCCGCCACCGCGAGAAGTTGCGACCGTACTACGATCTCATCGCCAACATCGCGACCGAGGAGCTGGGACACATCGAGCTGGTTTCGGCCAGCGTCAACATGCTGCTCAACGGGCCGCGGAAGGATTTCGATCGTTCGGAGGATCCGGCGCAATCGCCCTGGAAGGGCCTGCCGGCGGGGTTCAATCCTCATCACTTCATCGTCACCGGGCAGGCCACGCTGGTGGGCAATTCGCTGGGCCAGCCCTGGCGCGGCGACTATGTTTTCTCCTCGGGCAATCTGATTCTCGACCTGCTGCACAATTTCTTCCTGGAGAACGGGGCGCGCCTGCAAAAGCTGCGCGTCTACGAGATGACGGACAATCCGGCCGCGCGCGAGATGCTGGGTTATCTGTTCGTGCGCGGCGGCGTGCATGCGCTGGCGTACGCCAAGGCGCTCGAGCAGCTCACGGGCGTCGACATGAAGAAGATGCTCCCCATCCCCAACATCCCCAACTCCCACTTTGCCGAGGCGCGCAAATTCGAGGAGCGCGGCGTGCACCGCGCGCTGTACCGCTTCAGCCCGGACGACTACAAGCAGATCGCGGCCATCTGGGAAGGGACGCATCCGCAGGACGGCCAGCCGTTGCAAGTGGTGGACGGTCCTCCGCAAGGCGGCGACCTGGCCGAGCTGGCGGGCATTGCGAGTTCCTTCGCGCCGGAATACGCTCCCGAGGAGATCTTCGAGATCGCGGGCAAGCTGTACAACAAGGCGTCAGGGCGCTAAGTTCGCGACGCTTCCCGACCCGGCCGGGGCGGTGCGCACAACGACGCGGTGAACCGCCCCGGCCTTTTTGTCGTCTCGGGTCGCCTGAGGCCGGACGGGATCCCCACCGAGACGCCGCATATAATCGTCAGAGCCATGCCCTCACGCTTGTTCCTGCTCGTCCTGTTGTTTCAGTGTACCGGCGCGGCGCAAAAGAAGCCGGTCACCCTGGAGGCCCTCGCCGCCCAACGCCCCGCGCCGCCGATTTCGCCGGTCTGGGCGCCGGACGGCCGGCGCTTCGTGTACACGGAAGAAGGCAAATTGTGGCTTTACGACATCCCGTCGCGCAGCAAGCGCGAACTGGTCGCACTGGCCGCGCTGGGGGCCGCTGCCGTCCGGACGCAGCCGCCGGCGACTTACCCGTGGGAGAACCGCGGCGTACGCGACCAGAACGTGCAATGGTTACCCGGCGGGCGCGAACTGCTGTTGCGCGCCGGCGGCGATTTATTCTTGTTCCGGCCGGCGGTCGGCGGATGGGTTCAGTTGACGGCCACGCCGGTGGATGAACGGGATCCCAAGGTTTCCCCGGACGGCCGTCGCGTGAGCTTTCGCCGGGAGCACGACCTGTGGGTTCTGGAGGTCGCCACGCGTCAAGAGACCCGACTCACCCACGACGGCTCGGAGGCGGTGCGTAACGCGGAACCGGACTGGGTCTATCCGGAAGAACTGGCGCTGGGCACGGCGCACTGGTGGTCGCCGGATTCCACCCGCATTGCCTACCTTCAGTTCGACGTGAGTCGTCAGCCTTTCTATCCTCAAGTGGACCTGCTACCGTTGCCTCCCCGTTACGAGCCGCAGCGCTATCCCAAAGCCGGCGAACCCAATGCCGAGTTGCGCCTGGGCGTCGTCGCCGTCTCCGGCGGCCCTACGCGCTGGCTCGACCTCGGGGACACGCGCGACAAGCTGCTGGCGCGCTTCCACTGGCTGCCGGATGCGACCGGTATTCTGGTTCAGAAACTCAACCGCACGCAAAATCGCCAGGAGCTGGTCCTGGCTGACGCCGCAGGCGGAGGGGCGCGCGTTTTGTTCGAAGAGAGCGATCCTTACTGGATCAACGTGCGGGACAACTTCCGCTGGCTCGAGGGCGGCAAGGAGTTTCTCTGGTGGAGCGAGCGGGACGGGTACGGACACCTGTACCGGTACGCGATGGAAGGAAAGCCGGTAACCCGACTTACTCGGGGAGACTGGGAAGTTACCGAGGTTGCCGGGGTGGACGAGAAAGGCGGGTATGTCTATTATCTTTCCACCCAGGCCAGCCCTCTGGAGCGACAGCTCTACCGCGTCAGCCTCGAAGGCGGTCCCCCGCAGCGGATCACTTCGCGCGCCGGGACGCATTCGGTGAATATGAGCCCTGGGGCGGAATATTTCGTGGTTACTCATTCCAGCCTCTCGACGCCGCCTTCGACGGCGCTTTGCGCCAGCGACGGCCGTGAGATCGCCCTGCTCCGGCCCCCGGACGCCAGGCTCGCCAGCGAATACGAAATCCTGCCCGTCGAAATCGTGGAGGTCAAGGCTTCGGACGGCGCACTGCTCTATGCGCGCCTGATCCGGCCGGCCGGCTTCGACCCGTCCCGCAAGTACCCCGCCGTCGTGGCGATCTACGGCGGACCGGCCGCGCAGGCGGTGCGCAACGTGTGGTACGGCCTCGGCTTCGATCAGGTCCTGGCGCACCGCGGTTTCGTGGTCTGGCAACTGGACAACCGGGGCTCGGCCGGGCGCGGTCATCGCTGGGAGGCCGCCATCCACCGGAATCTCGGCGCCCGCGAACTGGAGGATCAGAAGGAAGGTCTGCGCCACTTGCTTTCGCTCGGGTTCGTGGACCCCAAGCGGATCGGGATTCACGGCTGGAGTTACGGCGGCTATATGACGCTGTACTGCCTGCTCAACGCGCCTGAGTTATTCCGCGCCGGAATCGCCGGCGCTCCCGTGACCGACTGGCGCAACTACGACACGATTTACACCGAGCGTTACATGGGACTTCCCGCGGAAAACGAGGAAGGCTACCGGCGCAGTTCGCCTGTGCACAAGGCGGAGGCGCTCCAGGCCGAACTGTTATTGGTTCACAACTTGGAGGACGACAACGTTCTGGTGCAGAACACGATTCAAATGGCGGCGGCCTTGCAGCGTGCGGGCAAACATTTCGCCATGATGTTGTATCCGGCGAAGGGACACGGGGCGCAGAATCGCCGTCACCTGAACTCGCTCATGCTGGAGTTTTTCGAACGAACCCTCAAGTAAGCGGTCAACGCGTGCGGCCCCCGGCGCTGCCCGTCTCGCGAGGGATCGGCGCCGTGGACTCGGTGGAGGCCGCGGTGGGCGGCCCGGAGGCGGCCACCGTCCCGGAGGTTCCCGCCGGCGTCGGCCGGATCGTCCCGTAGCCCAGGGTCGCGTCGTAGCGCGGGATAGAGTCCCAGCCCGCGCGGGCCGCGGCGCGCGGCGGTTCGTAAACCACATAGACCTCGCGCGGGCTATAGAAACGCCAGCCGAACGGGCTCGACCAGACGCCGCGGTACGGAATGTAAGTGAACAGCCCGAAGTAAGGATTCCAGTACCAGGCGCTCCGGCGCAGGCGCACTCCGGTGTCGTTCAGGGCCTTGGCCGATGAAAGATTGGCCAGCGCGATCGTTTCCGCGCGACGTTTGCTCCAGCGCAGGAAGGGGTCTCCTGTTTTGACGTCAAACTTCCGCGTGACGAGCGTGCCGTCGAGCGCCACGGCTTTGCCTTTCTTCACCAGGACGGTCTGCCCGGCGGTCTCCACCAGAGCCTGCCCCGCGTAAACGCGGAGTTCGGCAGGCTCGGATTCCACGCGATAAAGCCCGTCGTCGCGGATGCTGATCCGGGAATCGCGCAAGCTCACCGCCAGCAAGCTGCCTTTGGTGATTTCCGCACATTCGATCAGGACAGCGCCGGCAAGTAACTCCAGCCGCGTGTCCATGACGCTATCCGAGAGCAGGCGAAACTCGGTGTTTTCCGCCACGCGCAGAAAAACCCCGGGCGCCAGCAGAACCTCGGCCCGTCCGGCCTGCGTCCGCAGGACACCCTGCGGGGGCACGTGAGGAAACTCGCCGAATTTCGGTTCCACCTGGCGGCCGTCCAGCAACACCCGCCCTTCCACGTAATGGATCAGGCCGGACTTGGCCGAGATCACGCTTTGCGCTAGGGCTACGGAACCGAGCAGGCCCAGCGCGCCGACCAGCGCCACCGCCCCGACGTTCTTCATGGGGACTCCTCGCACTTCAATCTTCGCCCTTTTTATGACGCGGGTCAAGCCGGAGTCGTTCCCGCAAGCGAGGGCTGGGAAACCCTCAGCGGCCGCCGACACCTAGGGCGGCAAGCTGATCGAGATCGAATTCGCGGTACAGATCCAGGCAGAACAGCTCCGGGGCGGCACGGTACTCCACGGGGGCGTCCAGCAGGTGACGCAGCGACCCCGCGCCTTCACGCGTATGCACCTCGCGGAAACGCTGCGGTTCGAGCGCGGCCGCAGCCAACCCTACGAGCTGGGAGCGCATCCCGCGCGTCTCCAGGCGCACCGCCCCATTTGGCTGCAACCATTCGGCCAGCGCGAGCAGTTGGGCGACCTGCAAGCCCAGCGGGCGTTCCCCGAGCGTGGCCACAAGCTGCGTCCAGGCGAAGGAGGCAGGCTTTTCCGGGGCCGCATCGCCGAAGAAAAGCAGATCCACGGCCAGCACCCGCTCTCCACGATTGACGCGATCGGCCACCGCGGCGGCGGACGCCCTTTTGCCTTCGTCGTGCAGCACCATGGTGGCCGGGCCGTCCGGCGGCGCCGCGATAGCCTTGCTCCACAGGCCGGTGGCGCTGAGCCCGGTATGAAATTCAAAGCGATAGCCGCGCGTTTCAATGCCCTTGTTCTTGGTGTTGGACAGGGCCCACGCATGTCGCAGCGCAGTCTTGCGATACCGGAGCAGGCGCGCCAGCAAAGCGCGCGCCTCGGACGGAGTACGCTGGGGCCGCTGGATCCCCTGGGCGAGCTTCCGCGCCAGCCCGAGCATGGTGAGGTTGTCCGGGGGAAGGCCGACCGCGAGCTCCTCGAAGCTGCGAATTTCGCTGTCTACGCCGGCCTCCTGGTCCGGGAGGCTGAGGCCGAAGTGCCGGTTGAGGAACCGGTAGAACTGCTGTCGGTTGTCGAGCTGGTAGTTGTGCGTCGAAGGATCCGTATTTTCATGCCAGGCGAAGGCGGAGGCGGCGCCGGCTTGCTGGAAAAATGGACGCACGGCATCGAAGATATAGGGCTTGACCAGCGGAGCGCGGAAACAGCAGTCATCCTCGGCGTTGTAAACAAGCAGGGTGGGTCGCGGGGCACGCAGGGCGGTGAGCAGGGGGTAGTCCGCCAGAGTTAACAAATCCGTAGCGTTTTGTTCTATGTCGCCGATATCCGCGGGACGTTCGATGCGGGACACGACGGAAGCGTAGCCGGCCACGGGTACCGCCAGGCGGACGCGCTCGTCCAGCGCGGAAAGCACGATGGTTTGCCAGCCGCCACCCGAAAGGCCGGTCATGGCGATGCGCGCGCGATCCACGTGAGGATGGTCCCAGAGGTAATCCAGCCCGCGGCGCATGGCAAGATAGAACAGGCCCGCGGCGTTGGCGCCGACCAGATCCAGATGGGCGCCGAACCAGTGCGCGTTCTCTTTCTGCGCCAGTTCGCCCATACCGATCCACTCGAGGTTCAGGGCCAGAACGCCGTGGCGCGCCATGTGGATGCAGCGCTTTTGCTTGTATTCGACCGCCTTGCCGGGAGCGCCCACGTGCCCGTTGACGTTCAGCACGGCGGGAAGGCGCCCGCGGATCTCCAAGGGTTCGTAAAGGATGGCGGTGGAAGCAAAGCCGGGAACGATTTCGTAGCGCAGTTTGCGCATGCGGTAGCCGTTGCCGCCGGCAAGCAGACCGAGGTCCTCGAAACGGGCAGGCGATTCGATCCACTCGCGCGGCCAGCCGTGGAAAATCACTTCGCGCAGGATGCGCTGGCGCAACTGCGGCGCGGATTCCAGCCACCGGGCGCCGGCTTCGGGCAGGGCGGGCGCCTGGGCGATCAGATACCGGCGCAACTCCAGGGTTACCGCGTCCGGCGAGTGCAGCGCAGGCTCGAGCCGACGAGCCATCTCGCGCGGCTCGGCCTGAGCGAGCAGGATCAGCCGCGCGACCAGCCAGGCGACAAGGACTCTGCCGGGGTGCATCGAAACGCCTCCTTGTCAGGTGAAAATGAATTGCGCCGTAGCGACGCAGGAGACCTGGGGAACCAGGCGCACCCAGTGAGCGCTGAAACCCGCAGGAAATACGTGATAGCGATAACCGTTGACCTTCATGGTTTCGTAAGTTTCCCAGCTCCCGTTGCCGAGAAAGTCCACTTCAATGCGTATCTCGGCGGAGCGGTCCGTTTTGACATGCAGGACTTTGTTCGGGAAGCCGGTGAACAGAAAAGGCTCGCTGGCTTCGCCGGCGCGAAGCTCGGCGCGCCGCCACGGGCCGCCCCAGCCCTGCGGTTTTCCGAAGCTCCACAAGTCATCCGTCTTGCCGAACCAGAGGCCGGCTTGCGGCTGGCCGCCCAGCGGGTTGTTGTCCGCGTTCGGCGTGTTCTGATTGCCGGCCATCACGAAAAGGCCGCGGAAAGAACAGTAATCCGGGATGATGCGCAGGTGCTGGCAGATTGGCTTGAGCCCCCAAATGGCGTCTTCGAAGGCGATGGGTTGCAGTTCGTAAAACATACCGTGCATGTCTACCAGGAAGCGTTCGGTTTCCACTTCCCGGATGCGGGTCCACTCGGTCTGCCAGGCGTGATCGAAGGTATGGCTGGCCTTGGGGAGGCGGTAGCGCTGCCAGCGTCCTTTGACGAGCGCCCAAAACACGACCGAGGCCTCGTCCCATCCCGTGCAAAACATCACTTGCCCCAGGTTTCGCCGCGCAGCGCATTCCATGTGCGGCTTGCGACTGAGGGCGCGCCACTGTTTGCCATCGTATTCGAACAGGCCTGCCTGCGTCTCGCCGTACTGGTAAAAACCGTTGTTGGCGACCACGACCCGCCCCTGCGCCGTGCAACCTCCCTTGAAGTGAGGGCGTTGGATGCCAAACTCCTTGTTCAGATCGAAAAGAAGGTAAGTTTTGAGGCTGCTTACGTCCATTTCGAACAGCAGACCCTCCATGGTGAGCATGTAGACGCGATTGGCGGGATCGCTCAGGTGATCCATGGTGGCCGTAAGACGGTGATCGAGCAGCGATTCGATGACGCGGAAGTTACCCCGCAAATCTATCGCGTAAGGACCGATGATGGCCTGCTGGGACTGGGTATGAACGTAGCGGTTGGCGTGCGTGCCGTCGCTGCGATGCACGAGGCGAATACTCAGCCGGTCGTCAATCACGTGAAGGCCGAGACCGGAGCCGGTGGGCGCCTTGTGGGAGTTATAAGTTACGGCCCAGAGCACGTCCGCCCAGGGCAGCAAGGCGCCCACGCCCGATTCGGAACGGGCCGGCCCGGTGTCGGCTTTCACTCCGAGGTTGGGCAGTCCGGGAAGAAAACTCTGCGGTCTCGCCGCCGAGAGGCTCGCCAGGAAAGCACAAACAGTGCGCCGCGTCATGAAGATCCTCCGCCAGGGCTGTCAAGGAACGACCGCTGGGCATTGTAGCGAAACCGGGCGGCGAGGGGACCCGGCCGGGGCTCGCGGGTAGTGGACACCCGCGTCTGAATTTGATATGGTAGCTCGCCGGAGGAGGAACCCGTGTTTCGCTCCGCTTTCTTGATCGCCTGGCTGTCGGCCTTTCTGCCGGCCTGCGCGCAGGAGACCCGCGGGCAGATTCTGGGCCGCGTGGTGGATCCCTCGGGCGCCGTGGTGGTCGGCGTCACCGTGCAGGCCGTAAACACGGCCACCAACGTGCGCACCACCGCAGTCACGAACCAATCCGGTGACTACGTGCTGCCTTTCCTGGTCCCCGGCGCTTATACCGTCACGGTGGAGGCGCCCGGCTTCAAGCGCTTCGTGCAGGAAGGGATCTCGGTCCAGGTGAACGACAAGGTCACGCTGAACGTGACCCTGGAAATCGGTCCCACCACGGAAACCGTGCGGGTGGTGAGTGACGCGCCGCTGGTGGATGCGTCTACGGCCTCGATGGGCCAGGTCATGGATCACCGCAGGATTCTGGAGCTGCCCCTGAAAGACGGCAACCCCATCATGCTTTCCAGCCTGGCGCCCGGCGTGCTGAACCTGACCACGGGCGGCTGGACGCGGCCTTTCGACGTGGGATCGCCGTCTGCGATTGCCATCAACGGCACGCGGACGGGATCGAACGAGTTCATGTTGGACGGGGCCCCCAATATCCAGCGGACTGCCGTGGCGTATGTTCCGCCGCCCGGCGTGGTCGAAGAATTCAAGATTCAAACCGCCACCTTCGACGCCAGTTACGGCTTCACGCCGGGCGCGGCCATCAACGTGAGTCTGAAAGCAGGCACCAACGCTCTCCGCGGCCAGTTGTACCATTTCCTGCAAAATCCCGAACTGAATGCCAATAAGTTCTTCTCCAACCGCGCCGGCCTGCCCAAGGCGGTGATCCGGCAGAATCGCTGGGGCGGCTCGGCCAGCGGGCCAGTATATTTGCCGCGACTTTTCGACGGCCACAACCGCACCTTCTGGATGTACGGATACGAGGGGATCCACGGCTCCGATCCGCGCGGCACCTATACCACCGCCGTACCCACAGCCCAACAGAAGAACGGCGATCTCTCAGGCTTGCTGGCGTTGGGACCGCAGTACCAGGTCTACGACCCCTTCACCACGCGGCCGGAGGCGGGCGGTCGCTTCCGACGCGATCCTTTGCCCGGCAACATCATCCCGCCCGCCCGCATCAATGCGGTGGCCCGTAAGATCGCCGATCTCTGGGACCCGCCCAACCAGCAGGGCACCGCGGACGGGCGCAACAACTGGACCACTCCGGGCCCGGAGTGGGACAGGTATTACAATCACGTCTTTCGCATTTACCACAACCTGGGTGAAAAGCACCGCTTTTTTGTTCGCGGGAACGTCAACAACCGGCTCCAGGAGTACGACCGGCGTTTCAGGGACGGCCAGGGAAACAATTTTTACCGCAAGAACCGGGGATTGGCCTTCGACGACGTTCATCTGTTCAGTCCGCAGTTCCTGCTGAATACGCGCTATAGTTACACGCGCTTCATCGAAGGCACCCGCCCGCTGCAAATGGGCTGGGACCTGGCCGGCATGGGCTTTTCACCGATTTTCATCGAACAGATCCGGCAGGTCGATCCGCGGGGGATCAAGCTGCCGTACATCAACGTAAGCCAGTACGCAGTCCTTGCCAACAGCACGCACAATTTCCGGTTCAACGACATTCACGATCTGGCAGCGAACTTTACACGGATGGTCCGGGCGCACACCATGCGCTTCGGAGCGGGCCATCGCGTCTACCGAGAGAACGCCTTCAGCCTGGGTCAATCCTCGGGAGCCTTCGATTTCGGTACGACCTGGACCCGCGGGCCGCTGGACACCTCTCCGGGAGCGCCCATGGGCCAGAGCCTGGCCAGCTTCCTGTACGGCCTGCCGGACGGCGGCTTTTTCCCGATCAACGACTCCTACGCGGAACAGTCCAAGACATGGTCGTTGTACTTCCAGGACGACTGGAAGCTCACGAGTAACCTCACCCTCAGTGTGGGGCTTCGCTATGAGCTGGAAGAGCCGCTGACTGAGCGTTTCAACCGCACGGTGCGCGGCTTCGATGCGGTTTCGCCCAGTCCCATCGAACCCGAGGCGCGCGCCAATTACGCGCGCAGCCCGATTCCCGAGATTCCGCCGGAGCAGTTCCGCGTGCGAGGCGGGCTGACCTTTGCGGGCGTGGGCGGATTGCCGCGGGCCCTGTGGCGGACCGACAAGAACAATCTCATGCCCCGCGTCGGGCTGGTCTATGCTATCGGGCGCAAAACCGTCGTGCGCACGGGTTACGGGATTTTCTTCGATCCCTTGGGCATCACGCGGCAGCACGTCAACCAGGCAGGCTTCAGCCGTAATACCGACTTCGTCGCCTCGCTGGATAACGGCCAGACCTTCATCGCCAACCTCACCCATCCGTTCCCCATGGGGTTCGACCGGCCGCTTGGCGCGGGGCTCGGCCTGGCTACGTTCCTCGGCCAGGGCATCAGTTATTTTGAGGAAAACCTGATCGCGCCGTACATGCAGCGCTGGCAGTTCGGCATCCAGCGCGAACTGCCCATGCAGTCGGTCATCGAGGTCGCTTACGTGGGCAACCGCGGGACCAAGATCCGCATCGGCCGCCAGTACGATCCGGTGCCCCGCCGGTACTTGAGCACCTTGCCGGTGCGCGACCAGGCGACCATAGATTACCTGGCCGCCCAGGTGCGCAATCCCTTCTATCCGCTCCTGCCGAAAACATCCCTGGCAGGCGTCAACGTATCCCGCTCCCAGTTACTGCGCCCGTATCCGCACTTCACCGGCGTGACCGCCAACTGCAACCAGGGTTACTCCTGGTATCACTCGCTTCAAACCCGCTTCGAGAAACGTTTCGCCCAGAGTTACACTTTCACGCTCTCCTGGACATGGTCGAAGTTCATGGAGGCGATCGGCTATCTGAACGAGACGGATCCTGTACCGGAGCGCGTGATCTCGGATCAGGACCGGACCCACCGCATCGCGATCACGGGCTTGTGGGAGCTGCCTTTCGGCCGCGGCAAGCGCTGGGGCGCCAACGCTCATCCCGTGGTGAGCAAGCTGATCAGCGGCTGGCAGGCCCAGGGTATCTACCAGGGACAGAGCGGCCCCGCGCTGGGTTTCGGCAACGCCATTTTCTTCGGGAACCTGAAAGACATTCCGTTGCCCAAGAGCCGGCGCACCGTGGATCGCTGGTTCAACGTGGACGCCGGCTTCGAGCGCGACCCGCGCAGGCAACTGGCGTCCAATATCCGCACGTTCCCGTCGCGTTTCTCCGGCATCCGCGGCGACGGGATGAACAACTGGGACTTGTCCGTTATCAAGAACACCGCGATCCGCGAGGACGTGCAGCTCCAGTTCCGGGCCGAGTTCATCAACGCGTGGAATCACACGCAGTTTGCAGCGCCGAACACTTCGCCCTCCAGCACGGCCTTCGGCATGGTGACGGCCGAGACGCAGTGGCCGCGGACCATCCAGTTCGGATTGAAGCTGCTGTTCTGAGGGCCAGCGAGCAGCCCGTCGGCCTCGTTTGGGTCGGCGCAAGACCGCTACGACGTGCGTGGCTACGACCGGCGCCGGCGCGAAGCATCGGCTACGGCGGCCCCGCATCCCGGTAGAATAGACCCGATGAACGGGGCGACACGCTTACTCGCGCTTGTGTTGGCCGGTGCGGTCCTCGCACCTCTGGCCGCCCAGAAGATCATCACGGTTCGACCCAAAGAGACCGACGAAGTGCTGGTCAACCCAGGCATCGGCTTCATGACTTTCCAGCGCTTCAACGGCGACGATCTCAACCCCGACCTCAAGTGGACCGAGGGGTATCCCATCGTTTACCAGGAATTCAAAGGCGCCCTCGAGAACCGGAACTACCCCTTGACTTCCATCGCTTACTTCCGCGTTTACTGGCGTTTCGTCGAACCCGAGGAAGGCCGTTACAACTGGGAGATGCTCGACAAGGCGCTGCTGACCGCCCATCAAAGAAACCAGACCCTCATGCTGCGCATCGCGCCGTATGGGACGCGCCCCGACAACGACGTGCCGGATTGGTACCGTGCCATGGTGGGCGACGAAAGCAACAAACAGCTCCCGGAAAAGAAGTGGCGCACCGACCCCGAAGACCCAAGATACGCCCACTATTTCGGGCGCATGATTCGCGCCGTAGGGCGCCGCTACGACGGCCACCCCGACCTGGAGAGCGTGGATCTGGCGATCGTAGGCGCCTGGGGCGAGGGCGCCGGGTCTGCTCTCCTGAGCCGGCAGACGCGCGAAGCGCTGGTGGATGCTTACCTGGAAGGCTTTCGCAAGACCCCGCTGGTGATGCTGCTGACCGACGAAAAGACCAACGGTTATGGCATCTCCCGGCGGGCGGTCGGCTGGAGGGTGGACTGCCTGGGGGACATGGGCGGCTTCAGCCCGACCTGGAACCACATGTTCGACTATTATCCGCAGGCGCTGGTGAAATTCGGCATGCAAGACGCCTGGAAACGCGCTCCGGTGACCTTGGAAGCGTGCTGGGTGATGCAACACTGGAAGAACCAGGGCTGGGACATAGACTACATCATTGATCAGTCTTTGAAATGGCGCATCTCTTCGTTCAACGCCAAATCCTCTCCCGTGCCCGAAGAATGGAAACCCCACGTGGAGAGGTGGCTCAAGAAAATGGGTTACCGGTTCGTGCTGCGCAAGTTCACCTACCCGGCGGTGGTGCGTCCGCACGGCAAGCTGGAGTTCACGAGCTGGTGGGAGAACAAAGGCGTGGCGCCCTGTTATCGCCGTTTTCCCGTTGCTCTCCGACTGAAAAACGATCGCCACAGCGAGATCCTGGAGACCGACGCCGACATCCGGAACTGGCTGCCCGGGGACATTATTTACGATGACGCGGTATTTCTGCCTGCCGGTATTCCGCCCGGCGAGTACGAACTGGCCATCGGCCTGCTCGATCCGCACACCCGGCGACCCAAAGTAAAGCTGGCCATCGAAGGACGAGACAACGAGGGATGGCACCGCCTGGGCATCCTCCGCGTGCAGTAACTGCCTTGCGGACTCTGGCGCCCGCCGCCGTTCTGCTGACCGAGCTGCTCATCTTTCATCGCCGTGCGCTTTTTTCGCGCGACTGGACGATCCCCTGGGATTTCCGCGACTATCACCTGCCGTTGGCGGAATTCATGGCGCGTTCGCTGCGGGAAGGGCGGCTTCCGCTCTGGGATCCTTACACTTACTGTGGAGTCCCGTTTTACGCGAACTTGCAGACGCAGTTTGCTTATCCCCCCGCATGGCTGACAGTGGTGCTGAGCAATCTGGCGGGAGGAAATCGGTTACTGGATTTTTTGGAATGGAATCTGGTCCTGCATATCTTCCTGGCAGGCATTTTTGCTTACCTGCTATTCCGGCGCCTGGGCGCCGGCCGACCGGCCGCCACGCTGGGCGCCACCGTGTATCAACTGGGCGGTTACTTCGCCTCCCAGGCCCAGCATCTGGGGGCGGTGTGCGGGGCGGCCTGGCTGCCGCTGGCCTGGCTGGCCGTCCTGAGGCTGGCGGCGGGATTGGGCGGGCGACGACTGGCCTTGCTCGCCCTGGCGCTCGCCATGTCTTTTCTGGCCGGCTTCCCCGCGGTCACGATCGTGGTCGGCGTTTCCACGGCCATGCTGGCCGTCGCGCTCGTCCTGTTCGGTCGCGCGCCGGTTGGCCTGATTCCGTGGGTCGCTGTCGGCGTAATCTGGGCGGCTCTGCTGGCGGGCGTGCAGTTGCTGCCCGCGCAGGAGGCGGCGCGGCTCTCCACGGCGTACTCGCGGGGCGAATTTGCGGGCACGGGCGGCGGCGTCCCCTGGGTCGGGCTGCTCTCGCTGGTCATTCCCGACCATAACAACATTTTTGATTTGAGTAACTACCGCCTGGAGTGGAATCCTACGTTTCTTTATCTTTACTGCGGATGGGCAGGCCTGCTCTGTGCGGTGCTCGGGCTGATCGCGTCCCGTTCGTCTTTTGTGCGGCCCGTAGCGGCGGCTACGCTTCTTTCCGGACTGTGGATGTTAGGCGAGAGCACGCCGTTCGGGCGTTGGGTTTTCCTGTCCCTGCCGACCGCGGTCAAATCGCCGCTTTATGCCGAGTTCGCGATGGCTGCCTTCCTGCTGGGTTTGGCGGCCCTGGCGGCTCTGGGAGCCGACCGGCTGGCCGGCGGGCGGCCCCGATGGCTCGTGCCGCTGCTGGTCGGGGTGACCGCGCTCGATCTCACGCTGGCCGGCTCGGGCCGCATCCTGAACACCGTCCGTGTGGAACAGGAGCCCGCCGCCACCGCCCAACAGTTCGAAGGCAGCCGGGAGACGCTGGAAAGGATGCGCCGGCTCGTCCAGCAAAACATCCCACCCTGGCGCGTCGAGCCCTATCGCGACTCCATGCGCTGGGTCAACAGCGCACCCATGACGGGCATCCCTAGCGCCAGCGGTAACGATCCACTCGCGCCCGCGCGCATCCTGAGCGTCCGGCGCCTGTTCGGGCAGGGCCAGCCGTGGCTGCGTTACTGGGAGCTGGCCGATCTGGATTCGCCATTGACCGCCCTGCTCAACGTACGGTACCTGGTGACATGGGCCCCGACGGATCGGCCGGCGCTGGAGCACCGGTTCTGGAAACGCGTCGCCGACCTTCCGGGCCACCAGGTTTATGAGAACCTCCGCGTGCTGCCGCGATTCTATCTGGTCGGCCGCGTCCGCTCGGCCGCAAGCCAGGCTGAGGCCCTGGCGCTGCTCGGTTCGCCTCTCTTCGACCCGCGCCTGGAAGCTGTCGCCGAGGGAGCGACGACACTGGCATCGCAGGCGTCGGAATTCGCGCCCGTACGCGTGTCGAAGTACGAGGATCGCGAGCTGCTGCTCGAGGTCGAAACAACGGCCCCGGCTTACCTGGTTACTTCGGAGGCTTATTACCCCGGCTGGCGAGCGTGGTTAAACGGCCGCCCGGCCCGGCTCCACCTCACGAATGTCGCTTTCCGGGGGATGTTCGTACCGCCGGGCAAGCACCAGGTGCGCATGCGCTTCGAACCGCCGGTTTTTTACTATGGGCTTGCGCTGAGCGCGCTGGGATGGACGCTGTGGCTGGCGGCAAGTCTGTGGCCGACAGCCGGCAGCAACGGGAGGAAAATTTCTGCTCAGGAGGGCACGGATGGATAAGGTCAGGGTCGGTTTGATCGGGTCCGGCTTTGTGAGCGCCATTCACTATGAGGCGCTGCGCCGCGTGCCGGCGGCGGAGGTGGTGGCCGTGGCCTCGCCGCAAAACGCGACGCGCTTTGCGGCCCAGCGGAACATCCCGCGCCGGTTCACGGATTACCGCCAGTTACTGGAATGCAAGGACGTGCACATGGTGGTCGTGGGCGCGCCCAACGACCTGCACTGTGGGATGACGGTGGACGCCGCGGCCGCGGGCAAACACGTGGTGGTGGAAAAGCCGCTCGCGATGAACCTGGACGAGGCGGACCGCATGATCGCAGCTTGCCGGCAGGCGGGCGTGAAGCTGATGTACGCCGAGGAGCTTTGCTTTGCGCCCAAGTACGTGCGCCTGAAGCAACTGGCGGATGAAGGGGCACTGGGTCGCATCTACCTGGTCAAGCAGAGCGAAAAACACGACGGCCCGCATTCGGCCTGGTTTTGGGACGTGCGCCGCTCGGGCGGCGGAGTGGCTTTCGACATGGGCTGCCACGCCGTCGAGTTCTTCCGCTGGATACTGGGCAAGCCGGCGGCGCTCGACGTCTATGCGCACCTGAGCACGAGCGTGCACCACGAGAAGACGCAGGGCGACGACAACGCCCTGATCCTGGTGAACTTCGCGGGCGGAGCCATGGGCCTGGCCGAAGAGAGCTGGTCGAAGCCCGGCGGTATGGATGACCGGGCCGAAGTCTACGGTTCCGAAGGGGTGGCCTACGCGGACCTGCTGCGGGGCAGTTCCATTCTGACGTACAGCGAGCGCGGGTACAGCTATGCGGTGGAAAAGGCCGGACTCACGCGCGGCTGGTCGTTCACGATGTTCGAGGAGATCTGGAACTACGGCTTCCCGCAGGAGTTCGAACATTTCGTACGTTGCGTCGCGGACGATCGCGAACCTGAGGAAACGGGCGAGGACGGGCGCGCTGTGCTGGAAGTCCTGATGGCCGCCTACGAATCGGCGCGCACGGGGCGACGGGTGTCGCTGCCGTTCCGCCCGGCGGCGCGCGCCCCGATCGAGCTCTGGAAGCCGGGCAGCCTGGAAGCAAGGTCCCCCGAGCAAGACGGCCCGGTCTGAGGCGGCGCGCGCCCGGCGGTTGCTTCGCCCTCGCACGCTCGCTATCATGAAGTTGTCCGGATTGGAACACGGGCGGCGGGGACCGCCTGTCCCGAGCAAGGAGGTAACCCAATGGGTCCCTTGGGCTGGCAGGAAACGCTGTTCATCTTCCTGCTCGCCCTGCTCATTTTCGGGCCGAAGAAGTTGCCCGAGCTGGGGCGCAACATCGGCAAGGCGATCACGGAGTTTCGGCGCGCCTCCAGCGAGCTGAAGGCAACCTTCGATCGCGAGATGCGCAGTCTGGAGCAGGAAAACCAGGCCTTGCAAGAGGTGACGCGTAGCTACGATTACGATTACTCGAGCTACGACTACAATTACGATTCCTCTTACTACGACAGCGGAAACGACTCTTACGGCAGCGCCGACTACGGCGCCGGTGCGTCCGCCCCCGCGGACGAAGCCAGGGCGCCGGAGGCGTCTTCCGCAGGCATGTCCACCACCAGCGTGTCCGCAAGTCAGGGCGCTGTGATCGAACCCGGCGCGAGCGCCGGCGAAACGGCCGAACCGGCCGCAGCCCCTGAGCCTGCCGCCCCCGAGACCCAGGCCAGCGATGCGGCGGAGGTCCGGCCCGCCAGCGATCCACCGGCCAGCACCATCTGAGCTGCGAACGTTCTGAAGTCACCCCACGGTCAGCATGGAGTTTGAAAAAGAGCCGCAGGAGGCCACTGCCTCAGGCGAAGCGGAGGGGACCAACCCCGCCGAGAACACAGCCGGCCAGCCCGAACCGTCGGAACGGACCGCCACGATGCCTGAGTTCGCAGAGCAAGGTCTCGGCCCCTACCGCGAAGACGGCAGCTTCGATTACGAAGCGGAGGCCGGGACCGCAAGCGCCGAAGCGGCAGCCCTGCCCGCCGTGGCCGAGACGACAGGCGGTGGAGCACAACCGCCCGCTCCGCCGCCCCCGCCCAAGACCCCGGAAGAGGAAGAAGAGGAGCAGATGCTCCGCATGTCCTTCCTCGAACACCTCGAGGAGTTGCGGGCGCGCATCATCAAAGCCCTGGCGGGCATCGGCGTGGCTTTCCTGCTCAGCCTGATTTTCGCCAACCGGCTCTGGCTCATCATCAGCGAACCCGCGGCCGACGCCCTGCGGCAGATCGGCATCCCGGATCCCAGACTGGCGCAGATCAAGCCCATGGAAGTCTTTTCGATCGTCTGGGTCAAGCTGCCCATGCTTACCGCGATCTTCCTGGCGTCCCCTTGGGTGCTGTATCAGGCATGGGCATTCATCGCTCCGGGGTTGTACCGGCGCGAGCGGCGCTGGGCCGGTCCGTTCATCATCTGCTCGGCAGGCCTGTTCATCCTCGGCGGCTTGTTCGCGTATTTCGTGGCTTTCCGGTTCGGATTGGTTTTTCTGCTGGGCATCGGGCGCGATATCCGCATCCAGCCCATCGTTTCGGTCACCGAATATTTCGACCTGTTCGTGAACGTCATCCTGGGCGTGGGCCTGGTGTTCGAGCTGCCCGTGCTCATCTTTTTCCTGACCCTGCTGCGCATCGTCAGTCCTCGCTTCCTGCTGCGCAACAGCCGCTACGCCATCCTGATCATCGTCGTCATCGCCGCGCTGATCACGCCCACACCCGACGTGTTCAATCTGATGCTGTTCTCGGTTCCCATGGTGCTGCTGTACTTCGTCGGGGTCTTCGCCAGCTATCTGCTGGTGCTGCGCCGCGAAGGTCGGCGTTTCCCGTGGCGCAAGGTGCTCTACGCGGCGGGCATGGTGCTGCTGGCGGCCGCAGTCGCCCTGCTGCTGGCGGTGACGCGTTACGGATACCGTTTCGTCCCCGACTGGCCCTTCCTGGTGCGATGACGCCGGCGCCCGTGGGATGCTCCGGACGGCTGCTATCCTGAGAGGTCAGCCCATGGCGCGAATTTTCCCGTTCCAACCCTACCGTTACAGCGCGAACGCCGGACGGCTGGAAGACTTGCTCACGCAGCCGTACGACAAAATCACGCCCGAAATGCAGGCGCGCTATCTCGAACTCAGCCCTTATAACCTGGTGCGCATCGAACTGGGGCCCAGGCATCCGGACGACGACGCCTCCCGCAACGTGTACACGCGCGCCGCCGCCTACCTGCGCGAGTGGATCGAGCAGGCCATCCTCGAGCAGGAAAGCCGTCCCGCCCTGTTCGCCTGTTACCAGGAATTCGAGCTGCCGGAGGGCGGCGGTCCATTCCTGCGCAAGGGTTTCGTGGGTTTGGGCGCCCTGGAAGAGTACGAGGCGGGAGTGGTCTACCGGCATGAGCGCACCCTGTCCGCACCGAAACAGGATCGCATGGAATTGTTGGAGCGGACGCGCACCGTCTGCGGCCCCATTTTCATGCTCTATCCCGACCCCGCAGGCCGCGTGGAAGCGCTGCTGGATGAGGCCTGTCAGGGGCCGCCGCTCGCCGAGGTTCGCGACGAATACGGCGCCCTGCACCGGCTCTGGCGGATCGCCGGGCCAGACCGCATCGCAGCCATCCAGCGGGCCATGGCCGACAAGAAATTGCTGATCGCCGACGGTCACCATCGCTACGAAACCGCGCTGGCCTTTCACAGGCGACACCCCGAGTTGCCCGGCGCGGACAAGGCCATGATGATGTTCGTCAATCTCCACTCGCCCGGCCTCAAGATCCTGGCCACGCACCGTGTGATCGCCGGCTTGGAGAATTTCGACCCCGCCGCTTTGCTGACGCGGTTGCACGAGCGTTTTGCTCTGCGCGAGCTGGACTCGCCGGAGCAACTGCGCGGCGCATGGGCGGCGCCGGAAGCGGCAAAAGCCCGCATCGGCCTCAAACTGGCGGGCGATCGGCGCGTGTACGTGCTGGAGAAAGAGCGGGAGGGGCGGCTGGCTCTTGAAATCCTGCACGCGGAAATCATCAGCCGGCTGCTGGGAATTACCGAAGCCGACGTGCGCGAGCAAAGGTTCCTGCGGTACGTGCGCGGCATGGACGCCGCGGTGTCGGCGGTCGAGCGCGGCGAGGCACAGATGGCCTGGCTGGTGGAGCCGGTCCCGGTCGAGGAAGTGGCGCGAATCGCTTTCTCGGGTGGGGTGATGCCCCAGAAATCTACAGATTTTTACCCGAAGCTGCTGTCGGGGCTGACCATTTACAGGCTCAGGGAATAGGGGAGCCCGGGCCCACTCAAGTTCGAGGCGCCGCAGCCGATAAGAGGGGCGTGCAGGTGCAGCCAGCGCCGGGTTCGCGTGTGGGCGCCCGCCCATGGGACGGACACTGCCGCCGCGTCGCCGTGCTGGCCGGCGAGCTGGCCCGGCGCCTCCGCCTGCCCCCGGCCGAGCTGGCGGCGCTGGAGGAAGCCGCGTTGTGCCATCACGCGGAACTGGCTTCGGGCGCAGGCGCCACGGCCACGGGAACCGCCGGCCGCACTTTGTCTCCGCGAGCCGCCGCCATCCTGCACTCCTTTCGAAACCCGGACCACCCGGCGGGCGGGCGCGCGGCGGCCATCCTGCGCGTGGCCGAAGCCATGGCCGAGCGCATCGAGTTCCTGCCCTTTCAACCCGCCGCACTGGAACAAATCGTGGATGAAATGAACTGGCTGGCCCAGGAGGGACTTTACGATCCCGCCGTGACCGCTACGCTCGGCACGCTGGTTTCCATCCGCCTGGAGGACTTGCTCGCCACCGTGCAGCGCCTGCCTGTGTTTCCCGCCGTGGCGCTGCGCGCGCTCATGATCGGACCCGACGAAGACACCAGCTTCGAGCAGATGGAAAGCCTGGTCAGCTCCGATCAGGTGCTGGCTGGGGCAGTGGTCGAGACCGCAAACTCGAGTCTGTTCAGCCCGGCCCGCCGCATCAGCACCATCGCGCAGGCGCTGGCCTACATCGGGGTGGAGGGAGCGCGCCGGGTCGTGCTGGCACAGGTCTTCCGCCCGTTGTACGCTTCGCCGGCGCTCCAGGCGCTCTGGCGCCACGCCGTCGAGACCGCAGTCAAGGCAGAAAGGCTGGCTGGCTTGTCGGGAAAGGTGAACGGTCAGGAAGCCTTCCTGGCGGGTCTGGTGCACGATGTGGGCAGGCTCGCGCTGCACCGGCTGGGCGGGGTCGAGGGCGAGCGCTATGCGCGGCTGCGCGAACGGGGCGCCGACGCGGTTTTCGTCGAACTGATGCTATGCGGCTTCGACCACGGTGCGGCGGGCGCCGAAATCCTGCGTTCCTGGAGCTTCCCGGCCTCGCTGGTGGAGGCGGTGCAGCACCATCACCGCCCGGAAGCGTGCCCTGCCCCTATGGCGGCCCTGCTGCACGCAGCCGAAAGCTGGAGCGACAGAGCGGGCGATGAGGATCTGCCTTCGCCGCGGCGCCTCCAGCGCGCGCTGCGGCAGTTGGGCCTGACGCCCGAAACGCTCAAGCCCGGCGCCGAACCCGAACACTGGCTATTGACGTGCCTGCTCGAGGCCGCGTGAAGTCACGGAAGTCCGGCGGCGCACTTCCGGCTCTGATCGGCCACCGACGCGCGTGCTCGACGCAGCCCGCACGGGAGGAAGGTTTTCGAACCACATCAGCAGGTTGCCCCCGATGCATGCCAGATCGAGGCGGCGATCCCGATTCAGATCCGCCACAACGCAACTGGAGGTCGCCATCCTGCCCGCATCGAGCGCCTGACGGAGCCACCGCTCACCTCGCTCGTCGGCGGCCCGGTACAGGTAAAGACCTCCGCCCCGCGCGCGGAAGCCCGCCACAATCTCGTCGCGCCCGTCGCCATCGAAGTCCGCCGTCTCCAGCGCGTGCCCTTCCGCCAGCGAATCGTCAATCACGACGCGCTTCCAGCCGCCCGACTCGAAAAGGTATACGGTCACCAGATGTCCATGCCACGGCTCGATGGCCGCCAGAAAACGCGCTTTCCGCAGCCTGCCGACGGCGACCTCGCCGGCCCCGCTCCGCGGCCAGGGCTCGGGATTGCCGTCCGTCAGGTGAGTCCGGCGCCAGCCGGAGCCCGTGTACGTGAACAGGTCCAGACCCCGGAAGCTCGCCGTGAGAATGTCATCGCGCCCGTCGGCATCGAAATCCGTCACCGCCATGCCATGAAGAACCCCTCTGAGCTCTTCGCTGACCGTCTCGCGCTGCCACTGGCCGGGACGATAGAAGACCAACGGCACGGGCGCATGATATTCGGGGGGTTCTGCCACAGCGCCCGCCAGCGGCGCGTTGATCAGCACGCCCGGCCGCTTGCCTTCGATCGCCGCCCAGCGCAGCCTGTGGGAAGTGGTCAGCCGATCGAACTCCTCGAGCGTCCAGGGACGGCGCGGATCCGCCGGCGCGCGCAGCAAACCGACTCGTCCCGCGCTCTGGTTCGGTCGCATGGAAAATTCCCATGCCAGCGCCAGCTCGGGTACTCCGTCGCCGTCGAGATCGGCCGCCGCCAGGTTGATCATGCCGCTCAAGTCCCCGGCGATCAGATGCCGCTTCCAGCCGGGATTCTCGAACCACACCAGCTCGCGCGAGCCGCCGGCCAGGGCGATGAGGTCTGCCCGCCGGTCGCGGTTCAAATCCGCCGCCGCCACCTGATAGCCGCCTTTCAAATCGTCGGCAACCACGTGCGGGCGGAAGGCGATCGGCGCGCCGCGGCCGCAAACGCAGCCCATGAACCCGAGCCAAAAAACCATCCGAATGCGCAATTCAGTTTCTCCCCAACCAGCGTATGCGAAAGTTCAGGGTCCGCCCGCGGCCTCCATAAAATCGCAGGAAATTCGGCGAACCGGCGTTATTGTTGACGGTGTCGTAGTTCCGGTGGTTGGTGATATTGTTGAAACCGGCGCGCAGCGCCCAGCGGTGGCCTTTGAGAAAGAAACGGCGCTCCGCATGCAGGTTCAGTTCGAAGAAGAAAGGAAAACGTCGTTCGTTGATCTCACCTGCCAGCCGGCCCTCCTCGTCCACGACCGAAAAGGGATATCCGGTGCGGGCCTCGAGCAAATACGCCAGCCCCCAGTTCCGGCGCAGCAGCGGCAGGTATCCCCAACTGATCCACCGGTTGGGGGCATCCCAAGGCATTCGCCCCACGTTGCGAGAAAAGATGATGGGATCATCAATGCTCACATCCACCACGGAGTTGGAAAAAGCCCGGGAGCGCGTATACGAACCCACCCATTCGTATTGCCGGGCAAACACCTGGCGCACGGTGATCTCGAAGGCGTCATAGACGTCTCGGCGGAGGTTGCGCAGCGCATACATGGCGTCGAACGGCAAGCCCGGAAATCGCGCGGAAAACTCGGCCGGCGGCGCCTCATCGAAATGCAGCATGTTTTCGTAAGTAAGCCCGCGGCGGCCGCGCCGCGAGATCCAGCCGGCGCGAAAGTAAAGGGCGCCTCCGATCCGCTGCTCCCAACTCAGGTTCCAGTTGCGGTACGCGGGTCGTTGCAGCGGAGCGGCTGAGAGGGCGAACAGGGAGACAGCCGGGCCGCGGACCAAACCGCCGTCGCGTGCATAGTAGGTGGTCAGAGAATGCTGATCGAGCGGACGGGCAAAGACGCGCAGGCTGGCGGTTTCATAAACGATGCCGAAGCCGGCGGACAACTTGGCCGCCTCCAGGCCCGGGGGAGTCCAGGCCACGCCCAGCCGCGGCGCCAGGTTGTGGGAACCGAGCAGACGGTCCCAATCGTGGCGTAGGCCTGCCTCGATGAACCAGCCGGACCGCAGGCGCCACGAGTCCTGAACGTAAGAGGCGGCCTCGAAATTGGAGCGCGCCAGTCGGCCGCTCCCTCCGAACTCGACGGCCCGCAGCAAAGTATAGTCGGGTCGGTAATGACGGTAGCTGGTGCGCCTGACGTCCTGCCAGTAATGAACCCGGCCGAGGTCCACGCCCAATTTCAACTGATGCGCGCCGGCCAGGGAAAAAGAGGGCAGGAAAAGATTCACCAGGTACTGCTCGCGTCCGGCCTTGCGCACGGCGTCGGCGAAGTAATTGCCGCGCTTGCCTTCGGGCAGGATATCCAGCGGTTGATGACCCTGGGGAATTTCCCGGCCGAAGGTACGAGTCAGGGCGCCACCCAGCTCGAGCAGGAAGCCGCGCCCCAGGTAAGCCTGGTCTTTGACGTAGAAAAACCATTGGCGCGAGCGACGGTCTACGGTGGTTTCCCACGGGTCGAGGGCGGTCAAGCCGGTGCGCGGCGCCGTCCAGGCGTTGATCAGCAGGCCGGTGTAAAGAATGCGGGAGGAAGTGAGGTTGAACTGATTGCGCAACAGGCTGCTGGTGCGCCAGCTCGTCGTGCGATCCTCGCCCTTGGGCAGGTCCTCCACGACGTGCTTGATGTAGTGCAGGTCGAGACTCTCGGAAAACCAGGCGCGCCCCTTGCGGATGGGACCGGAAATGCCCAGCCGCGGAGTCCAGCCATCCAGAACCAGACCCTTGCGATTCTCCACGCTGGGGATGAAATTGGTGGCGGAGTAGCGCAGGCGATCGTCACCGGCGCTGGTCTTGATGGCCAGCGCACCCGCCGCGCCCTTGCCGTACTCGGCGCCGAGGGCGCCGGTAGAGACTTCCAGCGAACGCACGCTGTCCACGCTCAAGCGCGTCTCGAAACGCCCGCTCAAGGGGTCGTTGACCTGGAACCCGTCCAGCGTGTAGTAGGTCTGTTCTTCCGGAGCGCCGCTCAGATGCAGGCCGCCGCGATGGTCTTGCACCACGCCGGGCAGGGCGCGCAGGACGTTGCGCAGGTTGTTGCTGGTGGGATAGGGAATGGCCTGAATTTCAGTGGCCGTGATGCGCTGCTGCGGCGCCGAGCGCTCGGGGTCCACCGCCGGAGGCGAATAGGAGACGGTCACGCGCTCGAAGATCTCCTGCTGATGATTGAGGACCAGGGTGAGTTCTTCTTCGGCCTGCCCGAGCTCCACGGGACGTTCAGCGAGGCGGAAAAAGCCCTCGCATTCGGCGCCGATCCAGTATCGGCCCGGCCCCTCCAGGTACACGACGAAATTGCCCAACGCGTCCGTGACGATCTGCCGGGCAGGTGCGGCGACCGAATCCGGCCGAAGCGTGACGCGAGCCCCTGCCACGGCGGCGTTGTTTTCGTCCACCACACGCCCGGTGAGGCGCACGCCGGAGTCCAGCGCCTGAAGCAGGGCAGCGCACACCGCCAGCCAGCCCGACCGCATTCTCACGATGTCGCCACCGATCGCCAATATACAATGGTTCTTTATGGGATTCCAAACGCGATGGGCGGCGCTGCTGCCGTGGCTGACCTTGACCGCCGCGGCCCAGACCTCGCCGCATCTGGCAAACCTGCGACAACTGACCTTCGGCGGGCAGAACGCCGAGGCCTACTGGTCGCCCGACGGACGCCGTCTCATCTTTCAGTCCACCCGGGAGCCGTACCGCTGCGACCAGATTTTCCTCATGAACGCCGACGGCTCCGACGTCCGCCTGGTTTCCACCGGCAAAGGGCGCACCACCTGCGCGTACTTTCTGGGCGATGGCAAGCACATTCTCTACGCCTCCACTCACGAGGGCGGCGAGGAATGTCCGCCTCCCCCGGACCGCAGCCGGAGCAAGGTCTACGTGTGGGCCATCTATCCCACTTATGACATTTACCTGGCCACCGAGGACGGACGCCTGGTGAAAAAACTCACGGATTCGCCCGGCTACGACGCTGAAGCTACCGTGTGCTGGAAAACCGGCAAGATCGTTTATACGTCGCTGGCCTCGGGCGATCTGGACCTGTGGATCATGAACAGCGATGGTTCGGGCAAACGACAGATCACCAACCGCGTGGGCTACGACGGCGGGGCCGTGTTTTCGCGCGACGGCAAGAAACTGGTCTGGCGCGCTCACTACCCGCAGGAGCCCGGCGCGGTGACCGAATACAAACAGCTCCTGGCGCGCCACCTCATCGCCCCTTCCCGGGTGGAAATCTTCCTGGCCGACGGCGACGGACGCCACCCGCGCCAGCTCACCCGCTTCGGGTGCGCCGCCTTCGCGCCCACCTTCACGCCCGATGGCAAGAAAATCGTCTTCGCTTCCAACCATCACGCCTGCGACAGCCGTAACTTCGAGCTTTACATGATGAACCTGGACGGCAGCGGCCTCGAGCGCCTGACCAATTTCGGCGGCTTCGTTTCCTTCCCGGAATTTTCTCCCGACGGCAAGTATCTGGTTTTCGCATCCGATTACGGCGCCAAGAGCCGCTTTGAATTCAATATCTTCGTGGCCGAGTGGAAGTAATGCCGGCGCGCATTGTTAGAATTGGAGACAAATGAATTACGACGTCATCGTCCTGGGCAGCGGGCCGGGCGGATATACCGCGGCCGTGAGGGCAGGCCAGTACGGGTTGCGCACGGCGCTGGTTGAGAAACAAGCGCGGCTGGGCGGCACCTGCCTGCTGGTGGGCTGCATCCCCACCAAAGCCTTGCTTCACGCCGCCGAGCTCTGGCAAAGCCTGAGAGAAGCCTCTCAGGACGGCATCCACGCCGAGAACTTCCGCCTGGACTTCGCGCGCCTGATCGAACGCAAGAACGAGATCGTCAACCAGCACGCGCGCGGCATCGAGTTCTTGATGAGAAAGAACAAGGTCGAGGTCATCCGCGGCGAGGGGACGCTGAAGGGCGGCGGCCGCCTCGAGGTGCGCAGCGAGGACGGAGTCAAAACGATCGAGGGTCGCGCCGTCATCATCGCCACCGGGTCGGAAGCGCGCATGCTGCCCGGACTGTCCCCGGATGCCGAGCGCGTCCTCACTAACGTCGAGATCCTCGAGCTGCGGCGCGTGCCGGAGTCGCTGGTCATCGTGGGCGCCGGCGCCGTGGGGGTGGAGTTCGCCTCCATGTTCCATCGCTTCGGCACGCGCATCACGCTGCTGGAAATGTTGCCGCGCATCATCCCGCTGGAGGATGCCGAAGCGTCGCGCGAGCTGGAGCGCGTCTTCAGGAAGTCGGGGATCCGCGTCGAGACCGGCGCGCGCGTCGAACAGGTGGAGAGCCTCGATCATGGCGTACGCGTGCGCGCCTTGCTGGGCGACGGGCGGACGGAAACATTCGAGGCGGAAAAAGTCTTGATCGGGGTGGGCCGACGCCCCAACACCCAGGGCATCGGGCTGGAAAACACCAGGGTGGAGCTGGATCGCGGCTTCATCCGGGTGGACGAGCGGCAACGCACAGCGGAACCGGGCGTGTACGCCATCGGCGACGTCGTGGCCGGCACGCCCCAACTGGCGCACGTGGCTGCGCGGCAAGGGCTGGTGGCGGTGGCAGACATCGCCGGCAAGCCGGCGCAGCCCGTCAACCCGCGGCTCATTCCGAGCTGCGTGTATACGGAACCGGGAGTGGCCAGTGTGGGGTTGACCGAAGAACAGGCCCGAGCGCAGGGCTACCCGGTGCGCGTCGGCAAGTTCGGCTTCCGACCGAACAGCATGGCCACGATCCTGCGCCGGCACGATGGCTTCGTCAAAGTGGTGAGCGAGGAACGTTACGGCGAGATCCTGGGCGTCCACATCATCGGGCCGAAGGCGTACGAGCTGATCGGCGAGGCGGTGGCGGCCATGGCCGCGGAGGCCACGGTGGAAACCATGATGAGCGCCATCCACGCCCATCCCACGCTGTACGAGACGCTGGGGGAGGCTTTCAACGCGGTCTACGGACTGGCGATCAACGCCTGAGCGGGGTATGCGCATCTGCGAGTGGCGTGATCTGGGACGCATCCGCTACGGGGCTGCGCTCCGGTTGCAGCGCGAGCTGGTGGAACAGCGCAAGCGCGGCCTGATCCCGGACCAGTTCCTGCTGCTCGAGCACCCGCATGTGATTACGTTGGGCCGCAACGGCCGCCCGGAGCATCTGCTGGCCTCGTCCGAGATACTGGCGCGCGCGGGCATCGAATTCTTCCACACCGACCGGGGCGGCGACATCACCTACCACGGACCCGGGCAGGTGGTGGGCTACCCGATTCTCGACCTGCGCGAGTGGCGCAAGGATGTGGTAGCCTACGTGCGCGGCCTCGAGCAGGTGATCATCGAAGCCCTGGCCGAATTCGGCCTGCGCGGCGAGCGCGAGGCGGGCCGCACGGGGGTCTGGATCCAGGGCCGCAAGATCGCCGCCATCGGCGTCCACGTCAGCCGCTGGGTGACCTCGCACGGCTTTGCCTTCAACGTCTCGACCGATCTCAGCTACTTCCGCTACATCGTGCCCTGCGGCCTGACCGCGCCGGTGACCTCGATGGCGGAGCTGGGCGTTCGAACGGATCTCAAGCGCGTGCACGCGGCGCTGCTGAGGGCTTTTTCGCGCGTGTTCGAATGCGAGATGATAGGACCGGTGATCCCGGTGGAGCAGGCGACATGATTGACGTTGTGATGCCCCAGATGGGCGAAAGCATCGTGGAAGGCACCCTGACCAAATGGCTCAAGAAGCCGGGCGACAGGGTGGAACGCGACGAGGCGCTGTTCGAAATCTCGACCGACAAGGTGGACACCGAAGTGCCGTCGCCGGCCGCGGGCACGCTGGCTGAGGTCCTCGTGCAAGAAGGGCAAACCGTGCCCATCAACACGGTGGTTGCGCGCATTGCCGAATCGGGCGCCGCGCGCCCGGCCACGCGGCCGGAGGAACCTGCGGTTCAAGCCGCTGCCCCGCCCGCCGAAGCTCCGGCGCCGGAACCAGCCGCGGCCGCAGCCGAACCGGCGCCTGAGCCCGTGGAAACCGTGGTCGCCGAGGCGGTCGGTCCGCTCTCGCCCCTGGTTCGTAAGATGCTGCGGGAGCACAATCTCGACCCACGGCTCATCAAGGGCACAGGAGCGGGAGGCCGCATCACCAAGCAGGATGTGGAAGCGTACCTGGCGGCACGAGCCCCCGCCGCGGCACCTGCGCCACCGCCGCCCCCGGCGCCCGCGGTCGAGGTCGCTCCGCCTCCTCCACCGCCGGCGGCCGCTGCCGCGCCGCCCGTCGTGCGCGAAGCGCCGCCCAGCCCGCCCGAGGCCCCGCCTTTGCCGCGACCGGAAGCCGCCAAGGTGCGCATCGAGCCCATGAGCATCATGCGGCAGAAGATCGCCGAGCACATGATCATGAGCCGCCGCACCTCGGCCCACGTCACGACCATTCACCGCGTGGACATGACGCGCGTGGCGCGGATGCGTGAGCGTTACAAAGCCGAGATCCAGCAGCGCTATGGCTTCTCGCTCACCTACCTGCCCTTCATCACGCGCGCCGCCGCGCAGGCCCTGCGAGCCTACCCCCTGCTCAACGCCTCCATTGACGGGACCAACATCGTCTACCACAACGAGATCAACATCGGCATCGCCGTGGCCCTGGAAAACGGCCTCATCGTCCCGGTGATCCGCAACGCCGACGAAAAGAGCGTGATCGGCTTGCAGCGCGCCATCGTGGACCTGGCCACCCGCGCCCGCTCGCGCCAGCTCAAGCCGGACGAGGTGCACGGCGGCACTTTCTCGATCACCAACTTCGGCAGCTTCGGCAGTCTGACCGGCACGCCCATCATCAACCAGCCGCAGGTGGCCATTCTGGGCGTCGGCACGGTGGAGAAAGCGCCCGTCGTGGTGGATGACGACAAGATCGCCATCCGCTCCGTGTGCCTGCTTTCGCTGACGTTCGATCACCGCCTGATTGACGGCGCGCTGGCCGATCAGTTCATGCTCAAGCTGAAGTCGGTGCTGGAGAACTGGTCCGAAGAAGTTCTCTGAGGCGCCGCGCCCGGGCCTGACGAGAGATCAGCGCCGCGCCAGCAGCCAGAGAATCAACGTCAACAGGACGCTGAGCAGGATGGATGTACCCAGCGGGAAATAGAACACCCAGTTCTTGCCCCGAAACACCAGATCGCCCGGCAGCTTGCCGATGGGAATGGGCAGGCGCGGCAGGATGCTGACGATCGCGCCGATCAGGATCAGAACCGCGCCGAGCAAGATCAGGAACCGCCCGAAGCCCATACGACACTATTTTCGCGAGCGGGCCCGGCCTGGGTAAAGCGGCAGCCGCTCAGCGAGCAGGTCCCCCGCCGGCCGTCTGCCAGAGCATGAAAGCGATCTCGTCGGCCAGGTCCTGCGCCCGTCGGGAGACGGGCATCCCGGCCGAGTGTCCCGCCTGGGTATCGTAGCGCAGCAGGATCGGCTTGCCCGAGGCGGAGGCGGCTTGCAGGCGCGCCGTCATCTTGCGGGCGTGCAGCGGATCCACGCGCGTATCCGCGTCGCCGGTGACCAACAGCACCGCGGGGTAGCCCACCCCTTCGCGCACGCGGTGATAGGGCGAATAGGCGTAGAGATAGCGGAACTGGTCCGGGTCGTCCGCCGAACCGTATTCGGAAATCCAGTAGCGCGCCACCAGGAAGCGGTGATAGCGCAGCATGTCGAGCAGGGGATAGCGACAGACAACCGCTGCGAACAGCTCCGGCCGCTGCGTCATCGCCGCGCCCACCAGCAGGCCGCCGTTGGAAGTCCCGTAAACGGCCAGGCGGGAGGGTTCGGTGTAGCCGTTCCGGATCAGCCACTCGGCGGCGGCCAGAAAATCGTCAAAAACGTTCTGCTTGCGATCGAGCATCCCCGCCTGGTGCCACGCTTCGCCGAACTCGGCCCCGCCGCGCAGGTTGGGCAGGGCGAAGACGCCGCCACGCGCGGCCCATGCCACGGCGAGCTCCGAAAACGACGGCGTCATGTTGATGTTGAAGCCGCCGTAGCCTGTGAGCAAAACCGGGCGACGCCCGTCGCGCACCAGCCCGCGGCGATGCAACAGGAACATGGGCACGCGCGTTCCATCGCGCGACGAGTACCAGACCTGCCGCAGCTCGAACTCTCCGCTCCGAACCGGCACGCGACGACGGAACCAGTCTTCGGAGCGGTCCCGCGCCACGTCGCAGCGCGCGATCACAGGGGGCACATGGAAGGAGGCGAACGTATAGAAAATCTCGCTGCTTTCCCAGCGGCCGGTCAGGTCGGAGACCGCGCCCATCGCGGGCAGCCGAATCTCCCGCAGCGGTTTGCCCTCGGCGTCGTGGACCCGAAGCCGCGAATGAACGTTTTCCAACGCGGCGACCACGATGCGACCCCCGGCGGCCGCCACCTGCTCGATCACAGCGTCACCTTGCCGGATGACTTCGCGCCAGTGGGCCGGCTCCGGCCTCGACCACTCGCCCCGCATCACCCGCCAGTTCGGCGCCTGCCAGTTCGTGAGCGCCAGAAAGTGCTCGCCGGCAGGGTGAATGAAAAAGGCTGCGCGAACGTCGCGCACGATCGTGCGGATGGCGCCCGCCTGGCGATCCAGAAAGAACGCGTCCGTACGATCGCCCGAAGCGCCATAAAGCACGTGGATCAGAAGACGGCGCTGATCCCCGCTCAGCCGACAGGTGATCGCCGTCTCCGTGCCGTAGCCCTGGCCGAAGAGCTCGCGCTCGCGGGAATCCATCGGCGCGCGCACGTAGAGCCGCGGTCCCTGCGACGTGTAGCGGCTGTAGTACAAGCCCTCGCCACCCGACAGCAGCGCCACCGAATGGTAGCGCGCCCGCGGCAACGCGAACGCCAGATCGCGCCGCGCCTCGACGTCGAAGAAACGGACCTCGACTTCATCCTCGCCGCCGCGTCGCACGCCATAGGCCAGCCACGCTCCGTCGTGCGCCACGTCCATCAGCCGGACGGAGGTGGTGCGGTCGGGGCTCCACGGGTGCGGGTCTATCAGCAGTTCGTCCCGGCCGCGCGGGCCGCGGCGCATGTACAGCACGTACTGCTCCTGGCCGGCGCTCTTGCGCAGGAAGAAGTAACGCCCGGCGCGTTCCACCGGCGTCTGTGCGGCATCCACGCGCAGCAGTTCCCTCAGACGCTGCTCGATCGCCGCGCGTTCAGGCAACCGGTCGAGAATGCTCCGGGCGTAACGATTCTGCTGCTCGATCCAGGCGCCGGTTTCGGGGGCCGAGCGATCTTCCAGCCAGCGATAGGGATCCGCCACCTCCACGCCGTGCAGCCGCTCGCGCAGCTCGACGGTGCGGGTGGGGGGCGGCGACTGAAGCCACAGCAGGACGAGCAAACAGGCCAGCATGTCAGCAGCAACGCGGGCGCACGAAGCGCGCAATCAAGCGCTCGTCGCAGAATTTTCGCCACGCCTCGGGCGACGGTTCTTTCCCATGCGCCACCAGGTGGCGGCGGTACGCGTTCTCATCCGCCAGCTCGCGCAGCAGATCCAGCAACAACCGGGCCCAGCTTTTCACCTGTCTCATATTTCCTCCGGTTTCAGGCGCGTCATCACAAAAGGCGCTTCCAGCGGCCTGGCCTCCTTCCTGCCCGTGAGCACGCCGTACCAGACGCGAATCGAATCGCCCAGGATGAGCAGGACCAGAACGAGGAAAATGGCGCAGACCACCGCGTCCAGCCTGGCGTTGAAGATCAGGGCGTGGGCTTCGGCGACGTTGGCCACCTTTCCCGCCTGCAAAGCCGCTTGCAGTTGGGCGGCCTGAGCCAGAAAGCCGATGCGGGGCTCGGGCGAGAAAATTTTCTGGTAGCCGGCCGTGAAGGTGACCGTGACCAGCCACGCCAGCGGCAAGCAGGTGATCCACATGTAGCGGACGCCGTGCATCTTGATCAGGATGGTGGTGGCCACGCACAGCGCCACGGCGGCCAGCAACTGGTTGGCGATTCCGAACAAAGGCCAGAGAGAATTGATGCCGCCGAGCGGATCGAGCACTCCCTGATACAGGAAATACCCCCAGGCCAACACGATGACGGCGCTGGTGAAGATCACGCCGGGCATCCAGCTCGTCCGGCCCATGGGTTTCCAGATATGGCCGAGCAGATCCTGGAGCATGAAGCGCCCGACGCGCGTGCCCGCATCCAGGATCGTGAGAATGAACAGCGCCTCGAACATGATGGCGAAGTGATACCAGAAGCCCAGGAACTGGCGTCCCACCGAACTGGCGAAAATATGGGCCATGCCCAAGGCCAGCGAAGGCGCGCCGCCCGTGCGGTGCAGCAGGGTCTGCTCACCGACCTCGCGGGCCCATTGCTCCATTTCGAAGGCCGTCACCGGGAAGCCCCAGGAGCTGATGGTCGCGGTGGCGGCCTGGGGCGTCTCACCCACCACGGCTGCCGGCGAGTTCACGGCGAAATAAACGCCCGGCGGCAAGGCACAGGCGGCGATCATGGCCATGATGGCCACGAAGCTTTCCAGAGCCATGGCGCCGTAGCCCACCGGCCAGGCATGCCACTCGCGCGCGATCAGCTTGGGCGTCGTGCCCGAGGCGATGAGCGAGTGAAAGCCGGATATGGCGCCGCAGGCGATCGTGATGAAGCAGAACGGGAAGATCGTGCCTGCGAAGATGGGGCCGGTGCCATCGGCAAAGCGCGTCAAGGCCGGCAGTTGCAAATCGGGACGAACCAGCAGGATGCCGCCGGCCAGCAGGAAGACCACGCCCAGCTTGACGAAGGTGCTCAGGTAATCGCGTGGCGCCAGCAGCAACCACACCGGCAGCGCGCTGGCGAAGAAGCCGTAGATGATCACGGCGATGGCCAGGGCCGGTCCGGAAAGCGTGAAGACCCTCGCCCAGGAGGGTGATTCCGCGACCCACTGACCGCCGATGATGGCCAGCACCACCAGCACGAACCCGATGAGAGAAACCTCCAACACCTTGCCCGGCCGCCAGTAACGCAAATACAGGCCCATGAAGACCGCGATGGGCATCGTGCAGGCGATAGTGAAAGTCCCCCAGGGGCTGTCCCTGAGCGCGTTCACCACCACCAGGGCGACCACGGCCAGCAGGATGATGATGATCAGCAGCACGGTGACCAGCGCGGTGACGCCGCCCACGCGACCGATCTCCTCGCGCGCCATCTGTCCCAGCGATTTGCCATCCCGCCGCATGGAGGCGAACAGGATCATGAAATCCTGCACGCAGCCGCCCAGCACGGCGCCGATGATGATCCACAAGGTGCCGGGCAGGTAACCGAACTGGGCGGCGAGCACCGGCCCGACCAGCGGTCCGGGGCCGGCGATGGCGGCGAAATGGTGGCCGAAGACGATCCACTTGTTGGTGGGCTCGTAATCATGACCGTTGCGCAAGCGCTCGGCGGGCGTGGCGCGGTCGTTGTTGAGTCCCATCACGCGCGCGCCGATGAAACGCGCATAAAAGCGAAAGCCCACCAGGTACGTGCACACCGCCGCCACCACCAGCCATACCGAGTTGACCGGCTCGCCGCGGTTCAAAGCGATGCCCGCCAGGGCAAAAGCAGCCAGGACGGAAATGACCGCCCACAACAGGTGACCGAGAATCTTCCGCATTGAAACGATCCTACCCCAGCCTGTCGGTCGGATGCCCCTGTGCGCTCAACCGTTCTCGCCCGCCAGCCGGGCCATTTCCAGCACGTAAAACCGCAACAGATTCTGCCGGCGCGCGGGCAAGGCCTGTTCTTCGATGCGGACCAGCCGCTCGACGTCCTTCTTCATGGCGCGCACCACATTGGTGGGAAGTTCCAGAGCCCCCAGCGGCGCCGAAAGGTATTCGAAGGCCGCCAGCAGGAACTGCTGCAGGGAGTCCTCCTGCGTGCTGCGCAGATGACCCATGGCCTGGCGCAGCGTGGGAGGAGGCGCGGCCGTCGCCTCCGGCGGAGCGTGCCGCCTGGCCACCGAGTGCAAGGCAACGGCCAGCTCGACGAAACGCGAAACGCGCTCGGAGATGGGCTCGAGCAGGAGTTCCCAGGCGCGGGCGCGCAAGGTCCGGATGCGGGCCGGTACGCTGAGCAGGCGCTCGACCTCGCGGCGCCAGGAGGCAGCGGGCGTGAATCCGATCTGATCGAGAAGGAGCTCGATGTCCGTGTTGAAGAGATCGGGCTGCAGCAGCACAGCCAGATCGGGCCGCAGGGCGGGCAGCAGGCGCGGGATGAAACGATCGCCTTCGAAGAACTCGGCGGCCGGCAGGCCATGTCGGCGCACCAATTCTTTCTGCAACCAGGCCACCGCCGGGCGAATCGCGTCCACGTCCTCGCGCAGCACGACGAAGGCGGAATTGCCGGCCGGGAAGGCGCGTTCCAGTTGCCACAGCCAGCGCAGCTCCAGATCCTGATACAGGCGCAGGCTTTGCAGGATCTCGTAGACGGGCAGGTGGGGCAGGATGCGGTCGGCCAGCAGCAATTCAGCCTCGCTCTCGCCCACGCGGGTGCGCGCGAACCAGTCCAGCGATCGGAACAATCCCGTAGTCAATTGGTTGATTCCTAGCAGGAAGGTCTGCGCCTGGTTGTGACCGATGGCGCGCAGCGAGCTGCCGTAGCGCGAAAAAGGGATGGTGGCTGCGATGCGCTCGACGATGCGCTGGCCGCGGCTGGAAGCGGGTCCGCTGGCCGGCCGCACGGTGGGACGGTCGCGCAGGGGCGGCAGCGTGCGCGCGAGGAAGTAGGAAATCACGTAGATGCCGACGACGTCCTCCTCCCGCCCGTAAAGAATGTGACGGAAGTTCTCCGTGCTCAGCCGTGCGAACTCTTCCAGCAGCTCGTCGCGCGGCCCCCGCGTCAGTCGCTCCAGCTCCTGCAAGCCGCGTTGGGTGAACTGCAAACGCGTTTCGGTGAGGGGCTCGGCCGCCCGCCGCAACTCGCTCAGGTAGAACGCCTGCGCGTGGCGGACGTGGTGCAGGACCTGCACCAGCTCGGCCGCAGGCAGATGTCGCAGCCGTTCGGAGAGATTGCTCTGGAAGGTGATCAGATCGCTGGCCGCGAACACGCCGAGCAGGGGAGTGGTGGCGTAGCGCGCGCTGCGCTTGGCGGAAGCGCCCACCGATTGGCCCAGCAGCAGCTCGCTTTCCGGTCCCGCCAGGAAAGCCGGCTGTCCCGAGACGGGGGCGTAATAACAACCCTGCCGCTGCATCGGCTCGCCTGCGCCCAGCTTCACGCGGACCTCGCCCGTCAGGTTCCGTTCCGCCAGCCAGCGGGCGATCTGGAATTTGGCCTCGCGGAAGGCCAGCAACGCCGCCGTTTGCCCCACCTCCTGGCTGAGATCGGAGCCGGCGATGAAAACCTCGCAAACCATTTCGGCCAGTCTTTGTTCCGGCCGCTGGTTCAGCCGGCGGCTCTGGACCGCGTACTCCCACAGCTTGTCCAGGTAGGCGCGCACGTGCCGCACCGTCTCCAGGCCCTCGAACAGCGGCACCAGCCAGATGGGGGGGATCTCCGCCTCCGCCGCCCGCAGAGATTCCTCCCGCCGGGCGCGCAGCTTGCGATCCAGCGCGATCAGCGACTCCGGTTCGGTGGCCATGCTCACTTGCAGGGCCAGCACCATGCCGGGGTTGCCGTGGCGGCCCGCGATTTCGTTGATCTCGGTCAGATTGTGCGCCGTGGTGTCCACAGCGAACGGATCCGCCGAGGTGATCATGTTCTGATGAATGCGCGGCGTAATCACCGCACGGCTGAGAAGATCGCGGTACGAGGCCGCCGCCAGCTCCGCTTGCCAGGATCCTCGCAACCGACGTACCGCATGGAGATTGGCCCGCAGGCAGGAGCGCAGGGAGGCGTTCAGGCGGAAGTAGTGCTCCAGCATGCGCCGGCGGCGTCGCCGCAGCTCGAGCATGCGCCGCTCCAGGCGATCGTTGTGTTCCCAGAGCACAACCACCGGATCGCGCGCCAGGTGAAGCCGCATGCCTACCTTGCGCAGCGCTCCCGGCTGGAGCTGCCAGGGCAGCAGGCCGCGATAGCGTCGCTCGAGCTGGTGCGTGAGCTGGTTGATCTCATCGAACAGGGCGCGAAAACGACGTCCGGTCCCAGGCAGCCGCCGGACCTGCTCGACCAGCTCGGCATCCACCCGCAGATCCGGTTCGGCGCGCAACAGCAGCTCGAGCAGACGGCCCATTTGCTCCACATTGGCCATCAGGACTGTGGCCACCAGGTGGTGTCCCTGCCCTGAAGGACGATTGCTCCCGTCCCAGTCGCCCCAGTAGGAAAGGAACGTGCGCTCCTCAACGCCCGCACGCAGCCGCAGCAGGTCCTCGGCCGCGATGCGGGCCGACAAGTCGAGCAGCAGCTCGTCGCCCTCGGCGCGCGAGGGGATGGCCACGTTCAACCCCAAGTACTCGCGGGCGAGTTCCCGGGCCAGCGGCTCGACCACATGCCGCCAATCCGCGCCTTCCAGCACGGTAGCGATCGCCTGCTCCCAGGCCAGCTCCGCCGCGATCGAAAACATCTGGGTGGGATGCACGGTGCGGTCGGCTATGCGGGTGCGGAAGCATGCCTGGCGACGGGCCAGCCCATCGGGCTGAAGCTCCCGCTCCAGCCACTCTTGCAGAACCCTGCCCTCGCGCGCCTCGGCCAGCGCCAGCCGCTCTTCGGCCAGCTCCAAACGATCGCCGAAACGCCGGCGGAAGCAGGCGAGGCGATCGCGGAAAAACTCCGCCGGCCGCAAGGTCGGTTCGCCGCGCCTTGCCGCCAGTCCAAGGCGCTTCATCTCGGCGGCGACGCAGGCGGAAAACACCTGCTCGAGCTCCCGTTCCAGCTCGCACCAGGCTTGTCGGCGGGCCGCCTGATCCAGACGGGCCGAGGGCCAGGGCGCCCGCAGACTGATGCCCCTTCGCGTGTAATGGGCCTGCTCTTCGGCAATGATCCGGTTCAGATCAATGAGAACGCGCCGCGTCTTGGCCAGCAGGCGCTCGGCGTCGTCGGCCCCGCCCAGGGTCAACCGGAACGACTTGCGGCCGATCTCCATGCCTTCCTCGGTTCGCGCGAAAGTGGACAGCGGGATCAGGCCTACGCCCTGGCGGGCCAGACGGGCGGCGATCCAGTCCAGCGAAATTCCGGCCGGCAGTTGCTCGACGACCAGGCGGGGATACATACTGCCCTCGGGGCGCAGCACCGAGATGCCGAACGGATTGCGCTCGGCAGGCAGGTTGCGCGCCGCCTGTTCCAGCGCGCCCATGCGTTCGTTCAGAATCAGGTTGCGCAGCCGCCAGTAAGTGTTCGTGCACTGGGCTTCGCGGCGGTAAAAAAGGTAGCCCAACAGCAGCGCCCCCACGTTCTGCGCCACCGTGGCATTGACGCGGTCGAAACGCGCGCGCAGTTGGGGATCGCGGATTTCCACCACGCACAGCCGCGCCCCCGCCAGGCAGTCGGTCTTCGACAGTGAATGAACCGTCACCACCCGGTTCGCCTGCTCCCGTGAGAGGTAGCCCAGGCGCGCGAGTTCATCGGCGATCTGGCGGGCCGTGGCGGGTCCGTGAAGCTCCTGCGACGGCGCGACGTTCTCATAGGAAAGATCGTCGATCACCAGCACCCCGCGCTCCAGCAGCCCGCGCAGCAGGGGACGCACGGCGGAGTCGGGGAACGCCCGCCCGGTCGCATTGTGCGGATTGTTCAGAACGAAAGCGCCGCACTCGCGCCAGGCGGGTTGCGTGCGCAAGCGCTCGTCCACCCAGGCGAGAATGCGTTCGACATCGAGCTGGAAGTCCGGCGTCAGCGGCACGCAGCTCACCTGGGGAAAACAATGCTCGTAGGTCCAGCTCAGATCCGGGATGACGGCCTCGCGGACGCCGCAGTGAAAGCCGAGCAGGCCGAGTGCAGTCCGCGCCGACCCGCTGACGACAAAGGTCGCCTCAGGCTCGTACTCCGGATGGTGACGCAAGAAGGCCGCACGGAAGGCGGCCGCCAGCTCCCCTGCGAGCTCGGGCAACGCCCGGAGGATTTCGCGAAAGCCCAGGGGTTCCAAGGGATCTTCCACTCCGGTCCACGCGACCGAGGGGTGCGCCAGTCGCTCCCACGTGTGCCCCGCCCGCTCGGCAAGACGACGCAAACGGACCTCGAGCGCCGCCGCGCGCCCGCCGGCAAGCTCGTCCAGGCGGGCCGACACCCGGTTGAGCGTTTCCATCGTTGCCCGCTGCAACGGCCCCAGCCGGGCGTCCTTTTCCAGGTACAGCGTCGCAGCCCCATCGCCTGCCGCGCGCCCGCCCGGCCGCGGCTGCTTCAACAACCAGGCCGTCAGTTCGACCTCGGCCGCGGACGGCGTCCCTTTCAACTCGAAGTGGACCCGTTCGATCAAGCGCACGAATTCGTGGTAGCCGGCGACGAAAACGATGGACAGCGCGGCCAGCTCGGGAGCGAAAATCGCCGGCGTCAACAGGCGCAGCGTGCGATTCATCATGCGCGCCTCGCGCGCCAGCGAGGCGTGGTTCGGCGCGTTGTTGAGCTCCACCACGAAAAGCGGAAAATCGCGACACAAACGCCTCAGCCCGCGGCGCCACTCCTCGGAAGGAATCGCGCCCAAAAGCAGGAACGACGGCGCGGGCGCACCATGACGCAGCGCTTCTTCCACGGCCTGAAACGCCGCGCCCTCGGCCGGCGGAAGGGACAAGAACTCCAGGCCCGCGAACTCTCGCAGATGCTCCGGCAACTCCATCCGGTACAGAAGGACCTTGGCCGGCAACCGCTCGAGCGAGCGCGAAAGCCCGTGGAAGAACACGCGCAGCGCCTCCCAAATGCCGCCGGAAGCCAGGATCACCTCGCGCCGACCCGTGGCTTCGCCCAGATCGTAAGACAGCGGTTCGCCCTGGCCGGCCAGCCACTCCAGAAAGCTGCGCACGATTTCCACCGGCTTGTTCTTGTGGAAGCCGCCGCGAGGCAGGTAAGGGCCGCTGCGCCGGATGGCGGCGAGCAGAAACTCGATGGCCGGCCGCTCGGTCTCGCTCCAGCCCAGCTCGCGCCGCAGAACCTCGGCCAGGTCCTCTTCCCCAACGGCGTTGCGCGGTTCCAGACCCAGGCAGATGCGGGCATACAGCTCGACCAGCCGCGCGTCCTCGACCGGATTGCCGATGTGAAAGTTGACCCGCTGCTCGGGGGGCACGGGCGCAGCCGCGGTCGCTTCGCTGATCTCGGAGACCACGGCGCCCTTTGCCGGACGCAGGCTGAACATATCCGCCCACGCGGCGCCGGCTTGCGGTGGTACGGATCCCGCAGCAGTCGTTTCCGCGCCTGCGGCGATAGACATCGAGCCGGCCCTTGGCAGTGTCTTGATCATTCAGGGTAACAGAGCCGGGTTGACATGCGCTATCGGGCTGGGCTGCGGTGGCGCCGCCGGACGCTGCGGTCGGTTGCTAGACTACCGGCTGATGAGCGAGACGACTGCGAAGGACCCCCGAGGATCCAGGTATCCGGAGCCGAGACGCGTGCGGCCCGCTCGCGTCGGAGTGTTCGCCGTGGGGTTGGCGGCCTACTGGCCCCAGTTTCCTGGTCTGAGGGAGCGGCTGCTCGGCTACCTCGGCGAGGTGGAGCGGCGCATCGCCGGTTTCGGCTGCGAGCTGGTTCGCGCCGGTCTCGTGGATACGGCGCAGGCGGCCCGGCAGGGAGGCGACATGTTCGCGCGTGCGGGCGTGGAGCTGCTGGTGTGCCATACGGCGACTTACGCCACGTCCTCGCAGGTGCTGCCTGTCGTGCAGCAGACGCGAGCGCCGGTCGTGGTGTTGAACTTACAGCCGGCGGCGGCTCTGGAGTACGAGCGGACCGACACCGCGGAGTGGCTGGCCAACTGCTCGGCTTGCTGCGTCCCGGAAATCTCCAACGCCTTTGCGCGCTCGGGCATTGAGTTTCACGTCGTCTCCGGGATGCTCTTCGACGATCCGGTGGCCTGGGGGCAGGTGGAGCAATGGTGTCGGGCGGCAACGGCCGCCGGCTCTTTGCGGAACAGCCGCATCGGCTTTCTGGGCCATACTTACCCGGGCATGCTCGACATGTACTCGGACTTCACCATGGTGCACGGCCACTTCGGCGCCCACGTGGAGGTGCTGGAGATGTGCGATCTGGCCAAGGCGGTCGAGCGCGCCAGCGACGCCGAAATCGAGCAGAAAGTGGCCGAGGCGATGCAAATTTTCGAGCTGGCCGAAGGAGTCGCCGAGGAAGATTTGCGCTGGGCGGCGCGGGTCGCGGCAGGCCTGGATCGTTTGGTGGATGAGTTCGATTTGAACGGCCTCGCTTACTACTACCGCGGCCTGGACGGCAACTTGTACGAGCGGCTGGCGGCCGGGATGATTCTGGGCAACTCGCTGCTGACCGCGCGCGGCGTCCCGGCGAGCGGTGAAGGCGATTTGAAGAATTGCATCGCCATGCTGGTGATGGACCGGCTGGGCGCGGGCGGCTCCTACACCGAGTTTTACGCCATGGATTTCCGCGAGAACTTCGTGCTCATGGGGCACGACGGCCCCGGCCACATCGCCATCAGCGATCGCCGCCCCGTCCTGCGCAGCCTGGGCGTCTACCACGGCAAGCGTGGTTACGGCGTTTCGGTGGAGTTCAACGTCAAGACCGGTCCGGTGACGATCCTGGGGCTGACCCAGACGCGGGAGGGCCGCTTCAAGATGATCGCGGCCGAGGGCGAGTCGCTGCCCGGACCTATCCTGCGCATCGGCAACACGAACTCGCGCATCCGTTTCTCACTGCCGCCGGCGGAGTTCGTCAACCGTTGGTGCCTGGAAGGGCCGACCCACCACTGCGCCTTGGGCGTCGGACATCGCCTGGGCGAAATCGAAAAAGTGGCCCGGCTGCTCGGAGTCCCCCTGGCTCGCGTGGGTGCGGCGAGCTGAAGCCGGGCGCTTCGCCGGGCAAGTGAAGTGATAAACTCGGCTTCAGGGGCAAGACCGCAGATGGCCGTGAAGCCGCGGGGGACCGCTTGCGGCGCCGGGTGCGGCGGCAGGGGGGTCCCGCCGGCGTCAACCGAGTTTGACGCGGCATCGCCTGGGGGACTGAGCCGTTCGGTCCTGACACTCCTTGCCGTCACCTTCGCCGCTGTCCTGTTCGTCGTGGTGGTCGGCGAGTGGCTGGGACTGCTGGAAAGCTACACGCGCCGCGTACCGTGGCCCATCGGTCTGCTTCTGGTGGGCGCCATCGGCTATCCGGTTCTGCGAAACGTCGTTCGCGCCGCACTGAAACGACGGATCACCTCTCACACCTTGATGACGGCGGGCCTGGGCGCCGCGCTCGCCGTAGGCCAGTGGCCCACGGCGGTGCTCATTGTCTTCTTCATGCGGCTGGGCTCCTATGTCGAGAGCTTCACCACGAGACGCGCGCGGCGTGCGCTCCGGGATCTGGCTTGCATGGCTCCGCAGAAGGCCCGCGTCGAACGTGGGGGGAAGGAAGTAGAAGTCCGCGCCTTGGAAGTTCAGCCCGGCGAGATCGTCGTGGTGCGTCCGGGAGAGAAAATCCCCGCAGACGGCGAGGTAGTGTCGGGACACGCAACGGTCAATCAATCAGCGATCACGGGCGAGTCCATGCCGGTGGAGGTTGGTCCGGGCGACAGGGTCTTCGCGGCAACCATCGCAAGCTCGGGCAGCCTGCGCGTGCGCGCCACGCAGGTGGGAAGCGATACCACTTTCGGCAGGATCCTCCGATTGGTCGAGGAGGCCGAAACTCACCGGGCGGAAGTGCAGCGTGTCGCCGACCGGTTCGCCACCTGGTTTCTGCCATTCGTCGCCGGCATTGCCGCGCTCACCTTCCTGATCGGCGGCGACGCCATGGCCACCGCAGCCGTGTTGGTGGTCGCCTGCTCCTGCTCGTTCGCGCTGGCGACGCCGATCGCTCTGGTGGCTGCCATCGGCGCGGCCGCGCGACGGGGCGTCATCGTCAAAGGCGGCAAGTATCTGGAAGCGCTGGCGCGCGCCGACGTGTTGCTGGTGGACAAGACGGGCACCTTGACGTACGGCCGGCCGGCGATTACAGATGTGATCCCCTTGCAACCCGTGGCGGAGAGCTTCGTCCTTGAAATGGCAGCCGGCGCGGAAAAGTATTCCGAGCACCCCCTCGGCCGCGCGGTGGTGGCCGAAGCCGAGCGTCGAGGGATCGCGCCCGCCGAGCCTCGGGAGTTCGTGGCGATCCCCGGTCTGGGTGTCCGGGCGCGAGTGGACGGCAGGGTTGTCACTGTCGGAAGCCGCCGAATGCCGGCGGCCACGAGTGCAGCCTCGGCAGGAGACGAACTCGAAGCCCAAGGGAAAACGGTGCTGCTCGTGACCGCGGACGACGAACTGCTCGGAGTCATCGCCGCGGCAGACACCGCGCGTGAGGAGGTCCCCGAGGCGCTGGCAGCCGTGAGAGAGCTCGGCCTCGATCATATCGAGTTGCTCACGGGCGACAATGAGCGCGTGGCGGCAGCCCTGGCGTCTCAGCTCGGCGTAGCGTATCGCGCGAACCTGCTGCCCGAGGACAAGATCGCCGTCGTGCGGCGCTACCAGCAGCAGGGGAAAACCGTGATCATGGTGGGCGACGGGGTCAACGACGCCCCCGCCCTCGCGCAAGCCCATGTGGGTATCGCCATGGGCGCTGCGGGCGCCGATGTGGCCGTCGAGGCCGCTCACATCGCGGTCATGCGTGACGACTGGAGTCTGGTTCCCGAGATGATCCGCCTCGCGCGCCGCACCATGCGCGTCATCAAGCTGAATCTGGGATTTACCGCGGTCTACAATCTGACGGGCCTGACTTTGGCTGCGTTGGGCCTGTTGCCTCCTGCGCTTGCGGCCGCCGCGCAGTCGCTGCCTGATCTGGTCATTCTGGGCAACTCGTCCCGCTTGCTCCGCGCCCGCCCGGCCCGGTTTTAACGCCTTGGACCCCCACCGCGGCCAAGCAACCGGGTGACGTTACGGGTCGGTTCGGCGCCACGGGGCGCAACCTTTCAGCCTTTCCGAACGCCAATTACGATGCGGCGGGGAGTCCGCCCAGGAGAGGCTCGCTGGTGGACCGAGACGCGGCGTCCGAGGATCGAGCTTGTCCTTTTCGTTTTGTTTCGAGTCACTTAGCAGGGCTGAGCGGCGGAGACCGCCGCCCGGCAGCGGCATCGTCCGACTTCGGAGGCCGGCCAATGCACCAGGGAGCGTGGAGCGTCCCAACACCGCCTGGCCACGAAGGGAGCAGCCCCGCACCCGGTTCCAGGGCATCTCGCTACGGACGGGCTAGCGATGCCTGAGCCACAAGCCGTCCAACGGAATAAGTGGGCGGATCACGCAGGGTTATAAACTGTCCAGTTTGTCGCATGTGGGTGTGAATCGTTGATGGTCGGGCAGCAGAGATCCGCAACAGAATCGCGCATGGCAAGGACTTACCGCCGTTGGCTGATCGTGCTGGCAGGCTTTTGCCCGATGTTGGCGGAGGAACCTCCGGTCGCAAAGCTGCACAGAGTCTCGGCCAAGATCCAAGTGGACGGCGTGCTGGACGAGCCGGTCTGGCGCTCCAACCCGTACGTGGATGGCTTCCGGCAGGTCGAACCCCGCACAGGCGCCCCTCCGACCCATTCCACACGAGTCTGGCTGGCTTACAACCAGGATGCGCTTTACATCGCAGTGCGGTGCCATGACAGCGAGCCTTCCAGGATCGTGGCCACGGAAATGAGCCGCGATTCACGGCTGTTCGGCAACGATCAGATCGAAATCGTCCTGGATACCCATCACGATCGCCGCAACGGGTACTACTTCGCCACGAATCCGGCCGGCGTGTTGGTGGATGGGCGCATCACCGAAAACCGGTTCCCAAACCTGGAATGGGACGGGATCTGGATGGTGCGCGCGCGCATTGACGACGAGGGCTGGACGGCGGAATTCGAAATACCCTTCAAAACCCTCAGCTTCCGGCCAGGATTGAGCACCTGGGGATTCAATGTCGCGCGCACGGTAGCGAGGAACCGGGAGATGTCGCGCTGGGCCTCGCCTTCGAGAGATGTCAGGACATTCCATCTGGAAAAGGCGGGCGTGATCGAGGGCCTGGAGGGTCTGACGCAGGGCATCGGTCTGGATATCAGACCTTTCGGCCTTGCGGGCTTCAGCCGGGACATCTACCACCCGGACCGAATGCGACCGGTGCAGGATGCCGGACTGGATATCTTCTACCGGATCACCGCCAACCTCCTGGCCACCACGACATTTAACACCGATTTTGCGGAGACGGAAGCCGACGTTCGTCAAATCAACCTTACGCGATTCCCCTTGTTCTTTCCGGAAAGGCGCGCTTTCTTCCTGGAAGATGCGGGGATCTTCGAATTCGGCCTGACGGGCGTTCAGCGAGGGCCCGGCGTGGGCGGGCTCATGGGGGGTGGGGGAGGCGGCGGCCGATTCCGCCAGGTGGACATTCTTTCCTTCTTTTCCCGACGGATCGGGCTGGTGAAGGGCGAGGAGGTGCCGCTCCGATTTGGGCAGAAGGTCACGGGCAAGCTCGGTCGGTTTGACCTGGGCCTGATGGCGATTCGCACGGGCGAGTTCG
>Ga0209809_1000214_pt1 | contig 57071 bp, 50 predicted proteins | sample YNPMSTMetaG_FD_186172 | JGI IMG/M metagenome (GOLD analysis project Ga0209809, IMG submission 186172) | Anoxygenic and chlorotrophic microbial mat microbial communities from Yellowstone National Park, USA - YNP MS-T MetaG (SPAdes) (version 2) ...
TGCTGTCGCGCCACAGGATGCCACTCACCTGCCTCGTCTGGAGGCATATCGGTCATGATAACGCCGTCCACCCCTGCCTGACTTGCCTCTCGTGCGAATCTCTCCACGCCCATTTGCCACACGGGGTTGAAATAGGTCATCACCACCAGTGGCACGTCACTTTGTGCCCGCACCCGGCAAACCATTTCCAGCACACGGATTGGGGTCATGCCCTGTTGCAGAGCGCGGAAGGTGGATGCCTGTATGGTGGGGCCATCTGCCAGCGGGTCGCTGAAAGGGATACCGACTTCGATCACGTCCGCTCCCGCATCGGCAATGGTCAACACCAGTTTCTCACTCAGAACAGGGTTCGGGTCGCCTGCGGTCACGAATATCACCAGCGCGCCCTCGTCTCTCTGGCGCAAAGTGGCAAAACGCACGGCGATTCGGCTCACAGCTGCCCTCCCAGCGCGCGGGATACGATATCCACGTCCTTGTCGCCCCTGCCGGAGAGGTTAATCAATATCGTGCTGTCCTCGGGCATGGTGGGAGCGATTTTAATCGCGTGTGCCACTGCATGTGCGGTCTCCAGCGCGGCGATGATGCCTTCCATACGCGCCAGCATTTGCAATGCCTCCAGCGCCTCTTCGTCGGTTGCGGTCACATACTCCGCCCGCCCGGTCTCCTTGAGATAACTGTGCTCGGGACCGACGCCCGGGTAGTCCAGTCCCGCTGAAATGGAGTGCGTCGGCATCACCTGACCGTATTCGTCCTGTAGCAGGTAACTCGCCGCGCCATGCAGCACGCCCGGTCGCCCTCTGGCAAGCGTAGCGGCATGCTCGCTGGTATGCAGACCACGTCCGGCTGCCTCCACCCCAATCAACCGCACGGGGTCTTCCAGGAACGGATAAAAGATTCCTATCGCGTTGCTGCCGCCCCCCACGCACGCCAGCACCACGTCGGGCAGCTTGCCCGTCAACTCCAGCATCTGCTGACGGCTCTCCTGCCCGATGACCGACTGGAAATCGCGCACAATCATCGGGTAGGGATGCGGTCCCACGACCGAGCCGATAATGTAGTGCGTGGTGCGCACGTTGGTCACCCAGTCACGGATGGCTTCGCTCGTGGCATCTTTCAGGGTGCGTGTGCCGGAAGTTACGGGGATGACCTTCGCGCCCAACAGCCTCATGCGGAAGACGTTGAGTGCCTGACGATGCACGTCTTCTTCACCCATGTATACTTCGCACTCGAAGCCGAATCGGGCGCACACCGTTGCGGTGGCGACGCCGTGCTGTCCCGCGCCCGTCTCGGCGATGATGCGCCTTTTGTTCATCCGTTTCGCCAGCAGGATTTGCCCCAGGGTGTTGTTGATTTTGTGTGCGCCGGTGTGGCAAAGGTCTTCACGCTTCAGGTAGATTCGCGCCCCACCCAGGTAGTTGCTGAGGCGTTCGGCAAAGGTGATGGGCGTTGGCCTGCCCACGTAGTGCCGCAGGTAATACTGGAACTCCCTCTGGAACTCGGGGTCCTGCTGTGCCTTACGGTACTCCTGCTCGAGCTCGTCCAGCGCGGGTATCAGCGTTTCGGGCACAAACCGTCCACCGAAGATGCCGAAATGACCGCGCGCATCAGGGGCTGTCTGCAAACTGCCGGACATTCGCGATAAACTCCTTGATTTTCTGTTGGTCTTTTTTGCCGGGTGCGCTCTCCACGCCGCTGCTGACGTCTACCGCATAGGGCATCACCTGCGCGATGGCTTCCCGTACATTATCAGGAGTCAACCCACCCGCCAGAATGAGCGGCTTGATTGCCTCCTCGCGCAATTGACGGGCCAGACCCCAGTCTGCCCGCTCGCCGGTACCCCCCATCTTCTCGGGGTGATAGGAATCGACGAGAAGCGCATCCGCCTCTGCCTGCAGCCGCAGGGCATGCGCGACATCCTCCCCGCAACGCAAGCGCACGGCCCGGATACGACGCAAATGCAGCGGCAGGTGAACTGGCTCAGCCTCCTGCACAAATTGCACCGCATCGACGCGCTGCCAGACGGATTCGCCCACATCCACCAGTTTTCCAAACACCGCCACTCGCGCCACGAAAGGGGGCACACTTTCCAGCAGTAGAAGCAGGTCGTCGCGCCTGCCGACGTAGCGTGGGCTCGACGGCTCGAACACGAAGCCCACCGCGTGTGCCCCGCTCTCCACAACGGCGTGCACATCCTCTATGCGTGTGACACCGCAGATTTTGATGCGCACCATGAGCGTACACTCCTTCTTAGAGTATACACCACGAAGCGGGCGAACATGCAGTCCCTGCTACGGTTGAAGCGTCATCGAGCCGAAAATGCGGACCGTTTCAGCTGTCGCTGTATCCACCACAGAGCCACGAGGTCATAAAGCGTATGCGCCACACAGCATCCCCACAGGTTATCGGTGAGCAAGTACAACCCGCCCAATAGCAGTCCAAACGGCATGTAGAAGAGTATCATCTTGATACCGTCGCTGTCCCATCGCAACACATGGACGACCGCGAACAGCAGGGAAGCCAGCGAAACACCGGCAATCGGCTGGATAACGCCGCGAAACAACGCCTCCTCGCCAAACCCAGCCACCACCGACAACAGCACCATCTCCTTCGGCTGGAGTTCTGAGAGAAACGGCGAGACCTGTAGCATCCACCGTTTAAGGAAAGCCCACGCTGCCCATCGTTCGGATGCGGCGGAACCGGCGACCGCCAGGGCGAGCATGACAGCGGTAAGAAGCACCCCCAGCAACGTGTCTTGCCACGTGGGATAGATGACCCGTTGCCATCCGGTACGCAGCCAGCTTATCCGCAGAGCAAGCAACCCGAAACCGGCTATCGCCAGCGCGCTTTCCAACCACACCAGTGTAGATACCAGACGACGCATGGATACGCTCCTGTCGGCGTATGCAGTATAGCCCAAATGCACTCTGCCGGTCAAATCACGTTGATTTTTGCACCAGATTCCCCGTATACTACTACAGGACAGTGCGGTTGCCGACAATAGAATTAAAACACGGGATGAGAAAGGAACAGCAATCATGAAATGGCTTTGGACAATCGGGCTGGTATGTGTGTGTTTCGCATCGGCGCAGGCGCAACCCCGCCCTCTGCCCACAGAGGTTCAAAAGCGTGTGGATGCCATCATGGAAGGGGTGGTAGACCGCTGGATAGTACAGATGGACCGCTGGTGGCATGACGGTCAACACGAACATTTGATTAACATGACCTATTTCGCCATCGCACTCGCCCCCCACAACATCGATCTGTACGAGAACGCTGGGTGGTTACTGTGGAGCTCCGACCGCGACAATGAAGCGGTAGCGCTGTACCAGCGTGGTCTGCGCAATAACCCGAACGCCTACGACATGTACTATGAACTGGGACAGTATTACTACATCCGCAAAAAGGACTACGCCAAGGCGCGGGAGTATCTGGAGCAGGCGGTGAAGTTTCCCTGCGAGTGGTTCGTGTGGAACACGCTGGGGCACGTGTATGCTAGGTTGGGGGAGCGCGAAAAGGCTCTGGAGACGTGGCAGGAGCTTTTGCGTCGCTTCCCAATGATGCCTGTCGCACAGATGGAAGCAGTGAGGAAGAACATCCGCGACATCGTGACTCGCGGCTCTGCACCGCCCCCTGAGGAGATAGGACAGCAATGATTGGTGTGCTGGACCTGCTTCTACAGCTGTTGACGTGGGCAATACTGGCGGACGTCATCCTGTCGTGGTTGATGTACGCGAACGTCGTCAAGTGGAGCCCCTGGCACCCGGTGCCGCGCACCCTCAGCCGCATCACCTCGCCCATACTGGACCCGATTCGCAAACTGGTGCCTCCCTGGCGGTACGGGCTGGACTTCAGTCCTTTTGTAGCACTGATTATCATACAGGTTGTTCGTCAGATAATATGGCGGTTGTAGCAATGACCACACCGGTAAGGCTGACACCCATCGACATCACCAACAAGCGATTTCGGCGTGCGCTGCGTGGTTACCGCACCAGCGAGGTCGACGAGTTTCTCGCAGAGGTTGGCGCGGATTACGAGGCAGTCGTGCTGGAAAATGCCCGTCTGCGCGAGCAGGTAGCGCAGATGCAGCAGGAGCTGAACCGTTATCGTGCGATGGAGGAGGCGATGAAGGAGGCGCTGGTGCTGGCGCAACGTACCGCCGACGAGCTGCGTGCGACGGCGCATCAGGAGGCAGAAATCCTGCGGGCGCAGGCGGAGATGCAGATACGCCAGCAGTTCGAACAGCAACGAAAAGCCATCGCCGATTTACAGGTAGCCCGTCAGCGGTTCGGCATTGAACTTCGCTCCGCCCTGAACAGTATGCTGGAATTCGTCGAGCGCTACCTGTCCCTGCCACCTGCCGACGTCGTTACAGAACCGGCGTGCCCGGAGGAGAAGACCGAGCGACCCGAACCGGAGCAGTCGCATGTGGAACAATCCGCCTCAGGTTGAGGAAAGTCCACAGGGCAAAGGTGCAGCTCTGTGGGTAGCTCTACTCCTGTTTGCGCTCATCGTGCTGTCAAACCTGCTGATGCTGCGCCCTCGCATCGTCGACTGCATGGACACGTGGACCACGAAGGTGATGCAGGCTGATTTCAGCGCACGAATGCTGTATGGAGATGTTTTACCCTTTAGTGCAGTGCGCGGGGCAGAGTGGAACGAGGTGGTAGGACTGCTCTCTGCCAAAGACGCTCCGCTGGGTGCGCTGGTACGAGCCATTATCCTGCTACACGATCGGGAAAGCGTCATGGGTCAGCAAGTCGCGCGAGAACGCATTCGGCAGCTGCTGCAGCGCATGCCCGCCGCCCCTACCCGGTTTTCCGCTGAGCAGAAGAAAGAGATACAACGCTGGTGCGAAACGGTATATGGGAATGGTGGCTCTCTGTCCCCCGCAGACTACGAACGGTTCCGACGAACGATTGAGAACTCCCAACTCGGATGGATGCGTCTGCTTGCGTTGAAGCATCTGGAGTTTCTAGCAGGTAACACCGAAGCGGCACGCAGGTGGGATGTCGAGGCTCGCCAGCAGGCAAACCAGGTGCAGCAGATACTCATCGGGGTTTTCCTGGTCGTCGCGATATTGCTGTTGGGCGGGCTGATACTGTGGCTGGCATACGCGGTGTGGAAGAGCAGTTTCCGTTCCGTACAGCCCGCGCCGCCTGTCCTGCCTTACCACCGTACCGAAGCGATGCTGTGGGGGCTGGTGGCATACTTCGCCGCCACGTACTTCGGGGGGTGGATAGCGGGGGGATTTGTACGCGGTCTGGCTGTCTCTACCCCTTTACTGGTGGTGCTGGTACTTCTGGTGCAGGCAACGACGGGCGGTGTCGCCGTCTGGTTGCTGCATCTGTTCATGAAGCGTGCGGGCATGGGCTGGCGCGACATCGGCCTGGTCTGGAAACCCTTGTTCCAGCACGTTGGTTGGGGAACGGCGGCCTATGTAGCAACTGTGCCCGTGTTGCTGGTAACGGTGGTGCTGGTACAGGTGCTTCTGCCTGCGATACCCACTCCGGCCCATCCTATCGCGGGCGTGGCAGCTTCGGACAATCCGTGGTGGGTTACCGTCCTCTTGTTTCTCGTAGCCTCGGTATTTGCTCCTCTGTTCGAGGAGATATTCTTCCGCGGTGTGCTTCTAAACGCCCTTTGGGCGCGCACGGGCAACAAGTGGGCAGGCATTTTGGGTTCCGCGCTGGTCTTCTCGGTGTTGCATCCGCAGCTGTATTTGGGCTGGGTGGCGGTTTTCGTCATCGGCGTGATGCTGGGCGCGCTGTTTGTAGAACGTCGCAGTCTGGTGCCCTGCATCTGGATGCACGCCCTGAACAATACGCTTGCTTTAATAGCCACCCAGCTGCTGAGGGTTGCGGGATGAGTCCGTGGTATCTGAAAGCGCGATTCGTCCTTTGCGCAAACAGTAGACGCCTCTTGCCTCCATCTGCTATAATAACGTTACGCTAACTGTTATTCCTTGCGTTTGCTGGAGGAGAAACGCGCATGTTCTCTCCCTCGCGAGAGGAGTTCCATCGTCTGGCGCAGCAGAGCAACCTGATACCCGTGTACCGCGAGATTCTGGCGGACATGGAGACGCCTGTTTCGGCGTTCCGTAAAATCGCGCGGGGGAGATACTCGTTTCTGCTGGAAAGCGTGGCGGGCGGCGAGCGCATCGCGCGCTACTCGTTCCTGGGCACCGAGCCCGCCCTGGTGTTCCGCAGCAAGGGGCGCGAGATACGCCTGCTTCAGGACGGAACGGTAACTACCGAGATACTTCCGCAGGGGCAGGACCCGCTGCACCGTCTCAAAAGCCTGCTCAGCCCCTATCGCATCGCGTTGCCAGCGGAACTGCCGCGCTTTGTGGGTGGACTGGTGGGTTACATCGCCTATGACATGGTGCGCTTCTTCGAGCGGCTGCCCGAAGAGACGGTAGATGACTTACAGGTGGACGACAGCTGCTTTTTGCTGGCGGATTCCCTGCTCATTTTTGACCACGTGCGCCATCGCATCATCGCGCTGAGCAACGCGCACGTACAGGGCGACGTGGACAAAGCGTACGATGAAGCCTGTGCGCGAGTGGACGAGATGGTCGAAAGGCTTCGCGCCCCGCTACCGCCAGCCCCCAAAACACCAGTGAGGCAGACGCCCGTCGTCTTCACACCAAACCAGACGCCCGAACAGTATCAGCAGGCAGTCGCCCGAACCAAGGAGTATATCACGGCAGGCGACGGCACACAAATGGTCATCTCTCAGCGGTGGCATGCCCCTATCCAGTCGCCTCCGTTCGATATATACCGCGCCCTGCGCTCGCTGAACCCTTCGCCCTACATGTTCTATCTGGAGCTGGACGATGTGGTGCTGGCGGGAGCTTCGCCGGAGATTCTGGTGACGGTGGAAAAGCGCATCGCCACCACCCGTCCCATTGCGGGCACACGTCCACGTGGCAAAACCCCTGAAGATGATAAAAGGCTGGCTCAGGAGCTGCTGGCAGATGAGAAGGAACGCGCCGAACACGTGATGCTGGTAGACCTTGGACGCAACGATTTGGGGCGCGTGTGCGCTTACGGCACGGTGCGCGTGGAAGAGCTGATGACCATCGAGCAGTACTCGCACGTGATCCATATCGTCTCTGATGTGAAAGGCAGACTTGCCCCCGACAGGGATGCTTTCGACGCCCTGCGCGCCTGCTTCCCCGCGGGTACGGTTTCGGGAGCTCCCAAAGTGCGCGCGATGGAGATTATCGAAGAGTTAGAGCCGACACGGCGAGGTATCTACGCGGGCGCAGTAGGCTACTTCAGTTTCAGTGGTGACATGGATACCTGTATCGCCATTCGCACCATCGTCATCAAAGATGGGGTTGCCTATATTCAGGCGGGAGCGGGAATTGTCGCGGACTCGGTGCCGGAGCGTGAACATCAGGAGTGCCTGAATAAAGCGCGTGCGCTGATGCGCGCGGTGGAGATGGCGGAAGCCGGCCTGGAGTGAGGTCACAAGATGCTACTGATTATCGATAACTACGATAGCTTCACTTATAACCTGGTACAGTACTTTGGCGAGCTGGGGGCAGACCTGAAAGTATATCGCAACGATGCTATTACTCTGGAGGAGGTCGAGAGGCTGCAGCCAGAGCGCATTGTCATTTCACCGGGTCCCTGCACGCCGAAAGAGGCGGGTATCTCCGTACCCCTGATACAACGTTTCGCAGGCAAAGTACCCATTCTCGGGGTGTGTTTGGGACATCAGTGCATTGGCGCGGCGTTCGGTGGAGAGATTGTGCGGGCACGACAGCTCATGCACGGCAAGACCTCTGCGATTTACCATGATGGGCGCGGCGTGTTTCGTTCCCTGCCCAATCCCTTTGAAGCCACCCGCTACCACTCGCTGGTGATTGCCCGCGAAAGCTTGCCGGATTGCCTCGAAATCTCTGCGGAGACCTATGACGGAGAGATTATGGGCGTGCGGCATCGGGAGTTCCCGATCGAAGGGGTGCAGTTTCATCCGGAATCTATCCTGACGCAGCCGGGCAAGGACCTGCTGCGCAATTTCCTGAACATGCGCTGGGGATGAACATGTTGTTTGTTGTGTCTGCAGGAAGAGGACAGAGGGGGGACAACGATGAACGCGGACGTTCTTCACCATCGCCTTGCGACGATGCAACAGGCGATGTTACGCGAGGGGGTGGACTGTTTCATTGCCGCGCCATCGGTAAATATGCAATATCTCACCGGTTTCGTTGAGCCGGCGCACGAGCGTTTCATGGCCCTGTTCGTGCCCGCCGAGGGTGAGCCCACTCTGGTCGTTCCCGCACTGAGCGCGGAGAGCGCACGACAGGAGGCGTTTGGGGTCGGCGACATCCGGGTGTGGGAAGACCATGAGGGCGTGGAACCCGTTTTGCGCGAGGTGGCGCAGGAGATGGACCTTGCCACCGCCATCATCGCCATCGACGAGGAGCTGCCGGCGTTATTTCTGCTGAAGTTGCAGCAGATACTGCCCACTGCCCTGTATCGCCCGGGCACGGAAATCTGGGCGGCAGCGCGCATTCGCAAAGATGAGGATGAGCTGTGGCATATCACACAGGCTTCGCGCTACGCGGATAATGCCTTCGCGGCGGGACTGGCACTGTGCGCCGCGGGCAACACCGAGCGCGAGGTTGCCTGCGCGATACAAGCGGAGATCGAGGCACAGGGCGCAGAAATGGCTTTTGGTCTGCCCATCGTCGCCGCAGGGAAGCACAGTGCGCAGCCGCACTACCGCACCACCAACACGGTACTGCATCTGGGCGATGTGGTTGTCCTGGACTACGGGGCACGCCTCAACGGTTACAACTCCGACGTGACACGCACCGTGTGTATCGGCGAGGCAACCCCTGAGATACAAAAGATATATAAGATTGTCTACGATGCACACTACGCCGCGCGCGCCGCCGTTAAACCGGGTGTGACTGCGGAATCGGTGGATGCCGCCGCCCGCGCAGTGATAGAAAAGGCAGGGTATGGCCATTTCTTCGTGCATCGCACGGGACACGGCATCGGGTTGTCCGTCCATGAGCCTCCCTACATCGTCAAAGGCAACAAGCAGATACTGGAGGAGGGTATGTGCTTCAGCATCGAGCCGGGCATCTACCTGCCGGGGCGATTCGGAGTACGCATCGAGAACGTCGTCGTGGTAACGGCGGACGGCTGTCAGTCCCTGAACTCGGAACCCACACCCCATATTCGGGAGATAGGATAGGAGTTATGACCGTTCAACAAGCGATTGCCAAACTCATCGAGCGGCAAAACCTGACGCGTGCCGAAGCGGCAGCGTTGATGGAAGCCACCATCAGCGGGCAAGCGACGCCTGCCCAAACCGCTGGCTGGCTGGTCGCGCTGCGCATGAAAGGCGAGACCGCCGAAGAGATTGCCGGCTGTGCCGAGACCATGCGCCGCCATGCAGTGGCGGTGCATCCCCAGCGCAAAGCAGAGCTGATAGACACCTGCGGCACCGGCGCGGACAAGGTGAAGACCTTCAACGTGTCGACGGCGGTGGCGTTTGTCGCCGCCGCGGCAGGAGTGCCTGTCGCGAAACACGGCAACCGCGCCGTGACGAGCAAGTGCGGTAGCGCAGATGTTCTGGAAGCGCTGGGTTGCCGGCTGGACCTTCCTCCCGAAAAGGTGGCGCAGGCGATTGACGACATCGGCATCGGTTTCCTGTTTGCACGGGCGCATCACCCTGCGATGAAGTACGCCGCCCCCGTCCGGCAGGAACTGGGCGTGCGTACCGTGTTCAATATCCTCGGTCCGCTGACCAACCCCGCCGGAGCGCCCTGCCAGCTGCTGGGCGTGTTCGATGCCAGTCTCACCCGGCTGATTGCGGAGGTGTTGCGTGAGTTAGGCACGGAGCGCGCGATGGTGGTGCACGGTGAGCCTGGTCTGGACGAGCTTTCCACACTGGGTGAGACAATCATCGTGCATGTACAGAATGGGCAGATACGCGAAGAGCGAATCGCCCCCGAGCAATTCGGTTTGCGGCGTGCTTCGCCAGAGGAGGTGAGCGCGCCAGACTCGCCGCAATCCTGTGCTGAGATGATACGTCGTCTGTTCAGCGGAGAAAAAGGGGCTGCACGTGACCTTCTGCTGCTGAACGCGGGCGCGGCACTCGTTGTCGGCGGTGCGGCACAGACCATCGCCGAGGGCATTCAGGTCGCTGGGGAAATCATCGATTCCGGCAAAGCCATGCACGTGCTGGAAAGCTACATCCAGTTCACGCAGGAGGCAGGCAGGTGACGATTCTGGACACCATCCTCGCCCACAAACGTCAGGAGGTTGCCGAAGCCGAATTGCGCGTGCCTCTCTCCCGGCTGGAAAAGCAGCTATCCGATGTGTCCCCTGTGCGCTCCTTTCGTCATGCCCTGCAACGAGCTGATGGTCGGGTAGCGGTTATCGCTGAGGTCAAGAAAGCCTCGCCTTCCAAAGGGGTACTGCGGGAGGACTTTGACCCCTTGCATATCGCCCGAGTCTACGCCGAGCATGGCGCCAGCGCCATCAGCGTGCTGACGGACGAGCGGTTCTTTCATGGGCATCTGGACTATCTGCGTGCCATTCGCCAACAGGTGGACGTGCCCTTGCTGCGCAAGGATTTTCTGATCAGCCGGTATCAGGTGGTGGAGGCGCGCGTCGCCGGAGCAGATGCCGTTTTGCTGATTGTGGCGGCACTCACCGATGCCGAACTGCGCGAGCTGATTGCCTTCACGTGCGAGCTGGGTTTGGACGCGCTGGTGGAGGTGCACACCGAAGAGGAACTGCACCGTGCACTGGACGCGGGTGCGGTCATCATCGGCATCAACAACCGCGACCTGACCACCTTCCACACCACGTTAGAGGTCACCGAACGCCTCGCCCCGATGATACCCCCAGGGAGTATTATTGTCAGCGAAAGCGGCATCGATTCAGCCGACGATGTACGGCGCGTTGCACAAGCTGGGGCACATGCCGTGCTGGTCGGCGAATCGCTCATGCGCGCTGAGGATGTGGGGGAGAAGTTGCGGGAATTGACCTGCCTTTATATGCGCCCGACGTTATCATCCCCTGTGACAAGAGAGGCGTAATCGAGGCTGTTAGTAGTTGGATCCCATCGTGCGATGATTAGTGAGCGCGCTATCTTTCCTTCTCTGTGTTGATACACGAGCACATCTTTCCTTCCGTATGTTAACAGCAGTCGCTTCAACAGGTCGGAAGCGCCAAAGGGGGACAGAATAAAAGCATATTCTGGTTGTGCCACCCGGCAATAGCCCAGCAGCTGCGACAGATGTGCCAGGGTAATAGCGGTGTTCTTACATTCCACTATCGCCAAACGGGTAGACGCCTTACTACTCACTATGCCCAGCACGTCTGCCCGGATATCCCACGATTGCCAGTCACCTGGCACCCCTGTCAATAGTGAAAGACCTGCGGCACCCGAAAGCTGGGATAGGCGGTTCTTTCTTCCAACAACAGCCGAATATTCCGCCACATCATGTTGTTCCGCAGGAACCGCACGACCAGGTCGACGCTGTTGTTTCGGCCGCCTCCAAGAGGTTCACCAGACGGCTGCGGATGTTGTGCAGTCCCAGAGATATTTCTGTCTCCTGATCGAACTCGGAGGTCTCCCCGTGTAAACGCAGCGAAGAGTAGGGAAACTCGATGGTCAGCTGCCGCACTTGCTCTGAGGGGGTTAGAGTACCTCGCGCTACAATCAAGCCAAGCAAGTACGCGACGTCTGCATCCATGTAGTCCATCAACGCGCTACCTCTTCTGGAAAATCAAGATGAACTCATGTACCTTGTTAATGCGGAAAACACTCGGATAACCAAGCGGGCGCAGGTTGTTGTACTCTTGTCGCCGGTCCCAGATAATCAAGTCATCCCACTCAAACCCGATTTCCTGCATCTTGACCGCAAAATCTGCATGGTACGGGTAGAACTTGCCCTTCTTCCGAATGTCCATCACCACCACGCAGCAATATCCCCCTTGCCGCAAGACCTCGTAAACTTGTGTAAAGATCCCTTGAAGTTCTGTAAGAAATTGGTAATAGTCGTCGATCTTGCCCAAGTCCTGTTCTGCATCACCGTAGTGGCGAATGGGTTTGTAATCTGCAGTGCGTTTTTCCAGCAGAATGTCCCAATAGGGCGGAGAGGTTACTACGAGGTCTATGCTTTCCTTATGCACGTGTCGCCGCAGGTTGCGGGCATCGTCGGTGATGATGTGCACATCTGCTTCCTCACCGCTGTCAAAGCGGATGTCGCTCCAGATGGAGATAGAATACCGTGTCCACGTTGCTCCGTCTAGCTCATTGGCACGGCGCCCCTCGGCGGTATAGACAGCCGATGGAGGTTCACATAGTATCTCTTCGTCCCACCCTTCTGCGACTACAGTCGTATCCTCTTGCGAGAAACCGGGCAGTACAATATCATGCTACATTGGCGTGCGCCTCTCTCCGCGTCGTTTATGAGATCCGCTTCATAGTACGCAAACTTGGTGGCGTTTGTCAATCCCGCACGCGGATCACGGGTCATCAGGGGATAATCTGTGTGAAATCGCGGGTACAATATAGCCATGAAAAACACTATTCCTACGCGTGTCTACGGTAAAACCGGCATCCAGATGCCCATTCTGGCGTTAGGTGGGGCGGGTATCTTGCAGGACCTGAACCGCCGTCAGCAGGCGGTCGCCATTATTCGGGAAGCGATAGAGTCCGGCGTCTACTATTTAGACACCGCTGTGCAATACGCCAATGGCAACAGCGAGACCATTTTCGGCGAAGCCATACAGGGCATCCGCGATAAGGTGTTCCTGAGCACCAAAAGTGCCCGTCGCGATTACGATGGAGCATGGCGCGACCTGCAGGAAAGCCTTCGCCGCCTGCGCACGAGCAGGCTGGACCAGTGGATTGTGCATCATGTCTCCTACGCGCACGAGGTAGAGCAGCTGTTTTCCCCCAACGGTGCGTTGCGAGCCTTCCAGCAGGCGAAGGAACAGAAGATAGTGCGCTACATCGGCGTCTCGGGGCACAACGACCCAAAGATACTGAAGCTCATGCTGGAGCGGTTTCCGTTCGACATGGTGCTGTTCCCCCTGAACCCTGCGGAGCCGCATCACCCCCGTACCTTCGCCCGCGAGTTTCTGGAGTTCGCGGCGCAGAAGCAGATAGGTCTGGCGGTGATGAAGGTAATGGGCGTCGGGAGACTGGTGGGCGATGGGCGCTTCTCGGTAGAGGATCTGTTCCGCTACGCGATGAGCCATCCCGTCCACACAGCGGTTATTTTGCCCAACTCCCTGCGCGAACTGCGTGAACTGGTTCAGGCTGCCAGAAACTTCCGACCACTATCTCGCCAAGCCCGACGTCAGCTTGAGGAGCGAGCGAAGCCGTTCGCGATGCAGGTAGCCAGTATATACCACGAGTGGCCGTAGTGCGGGAGTGATTGTCCTCACTCCTCCCCATACGCCTCCTCGATGGCTTTCAGCGGGTCGAACATCTCTTCAATCGGTCCTAGCTGGCGTTCGAGGAGGCAGGGAGGCTCGTAGGTATCCAAATCCTCACCCTGCGCAAAGCCCTTCATGAGCTCCACCATGTAGAGGAAGTTGCGCAAGGGCACTTCGGGTGGTACGCCGTGGTCCACGGTCGGGATATAGCGACCGAGCTCTCGGGCGGCACGGTAGCGTTTCACCACCTCCCGGCGCACTTCTGCCTTGCTGCGCATCAGCTCCCGCTTGTCGATACCGCCCATCAGGAACAGGTGGGGATATTGATGCAGGTATCGCTCGGGGTCATTGTTCGCCGCAATCTCCACCGGAGTGCTTCCGTCCAGCGCGTCGGGATGGAACACGTCCAGAATCTGCCCGATGTAGCCGTCGGAGTCCATCATGACGCACTCCACCCCGCGCTCCTTAAAAAACTGGTATAGCCGAAGGTAGCGGGGCAGCATGAACTCGCGCATCATGCGGGGAGAAATCATGGCGTGCGTCTTGAACGCCATATCCTCGTTCAGAATCACCAGGTCTACCTTGATCGCCCGCAGGGGCTCGTCAAACAGCTCCGTGATGAACCACGTCCAGTACTCCATCATCTCATGCACTAAGTTCGGCTGTTCCACGCACATCATGCACAGCCCTTCGAAGCCCGCCCAGTCCCGCGCTGTCCACCACAAGCCGGGCACGCCGAGCGAAACGGGATTTTCGCTCCGGTTGCACTCCTCCACGCGGTCGCGCCAGCAAACGGTCGCCTGATACACACGGTAGCCGTCGGGGTTCAGGGTGGGGCGTTCATTTTCGCTGGGCAGAGGGATAGTGCGTTCCGGCGTGTGCGGGTCGAAGCGTTTTTTCATCTCCTCGAAGTCGGCGGGCGTCTTGACCGGAAACTCCAGGTAGCGTCTGGTGGCGAAACCAGCGGTAGGCTGATGGATGGCATCCATCCGCTTCACGCCCCAATGGTCGATCCAGATGCGCACATTGCCGTGCTCTTCCAGCACCTGTTCCTCAAAGCGGGGGATAGGTCCGCAGTCGAACTTGCCGATGCCTGTGAAGCCTTCCTCACCGATGAACGCACTCCAGTGGCGGTACTGCTCTTCGGAAAGTCCCTGCTTGCGCCAGGCAGCGAAGGTGGACGCGCGAGGACCACCAAAAAAGTATGGCATCCGGTCGGGCTGCTGTCCGCGAACGATAGCGCGGAATCGCTCGCGTGGAGTCATGCTGCATCGTCTCCTCTCACAGGCTTTGCGGTCCTTGCTGTGCAATCCGGCGGAGGGTCTGCTTCACCTCTTCTGGCAACCCCACTATCTCCGCAAAAACGCCCAGCGGCTCTGGCATCTCGGCAGCGGTCACCCACTCCACTCGCAACCAGAAGCCTGCCAACACGCGCGAACGAAACACGCCGGCCTCTAACACTGCACGCTCAAACTTGCCCGAGTCGTTCAACACGTAAAACTCCGGTTCCACCTCTGGGCGCGAGTCAATCAGCCAGTATTCGCGCACCCCGGCGGACTGGTATTCCTCGAACTTCTGCACTCTGTCACGATGCTGGCTCTCTTCAGACACTACCTCCACCACCAAATCGGCAGCCCCCTGCAACCGTTCGGCGGTGAGGCGGTGCAGGTTCGCTTGAGAAACAAACAGGATGTCGGGTTCTCGCGCAGAGCGTTCCAAACGCATCTCAAAGGGGGCAGAGCGAACCTTACCCAAACCGTAAAAGCTCACATAGCTGCTCAGCAGAGCCACAAGGAATTGCACAATATCCTGATGTCTATCTTTCGGTGGCATAAAGACGATAACCTCCCCATCCACCCATTCCGCATGGGTATCGTCAAGGCTCCACGCGAGAAACTCCTCGTAACTCATGCGCAGGCGATACCCGTCTTCGGGAAGAGACTTGAATAGGGTTACCGACATCGTAAAACCTCCTGCAGCACCCGTCTGGGCTGTGACCACAGGGTTTGCTGCACCAGGTATCATACTACCACCAAAGCGGTAACGTGGTCAATGAACCCGAGTCGGGGGCAGGAATCCCGACAGCAACGGTGAATGTTTAAAAGGCGCATAGCGAGTTCCGCCATGCCACGAGAAAGCAGAAGGGACTGGCAAAAAAATTTTTCTTCAAAGCCTCTCGAAACCCCTTTACAACTGCGCTCCTGATTGTGTAGAATATCTGCGCATGGCAAGGACAACACAATATATTGTGTGAGTAGCGATACAATATTACTACATGTTGTTTGCATTGACTTTTATCTACTTTTTCCCAGCCCGCTGGGCTGAGCCTTGCAGGAACGGGAGCCGGGGGCTTAAAAGCGATGTCACGACAAGGATTTGTGCATCTGCATACGCATACGGAATACAGTCTGCTGGATGGGGCAAATCGCGTCAAACCGCTTGTGCAGCAAGTAGCCAATCTGGGGATGCCCGCTCTGGCGATTACCGACCATGGCGTCATGAGCGGTGTCATCGAGTTCTACGATGCGTGCGTTGAAGCAGGCATCAAACCTATCATCGGCTGTGAAGTGTATGTCGCACCGCGCAAGCGTACGGACCGCGACCCACGCAAGGACTCTTCGGCTTTCCACCTGCTCCTGCTGGCGAAAAACCTCACAGGCTACAAGAACCTGATACGGCTCAGCACGATTGCATCGCTGGAAGGTTTCTACTACAAACCGCGCGTCGACCACGAGCTACTTCAGGAATACAGCGAGGGACTGATTGCGACGAGCGGCTGTTTGAGCAGCGAGGTGTGTGTCGCGCTGATTAACCGCGATTACGACAAGGCGTTGCGCATCGCGGGCTTCTACCGTGACCTCTTCGGCAGAGAGAACTACTTCATCGAACTGCAGGACCACGGGCTGAGCGAGCAGAGGGCTATCCGAGACGGACTGGTGAAACTCTCTCGTGACCTCGGCGTGCCCCTGATATGCACCAACGACGTACACTACCTGACCGCGGAGGATGCCCGAGCGCATGACGTGCTGTTGTGCATCCAGACGGGCAAAACGATACAGGATGAAGACCGCCTGCGCTATGGCTCCAACGAATTCTACTTGAAAACCCCCGAACAGATGGCTCAGCTGTTTCCCGAACACCCGGAGGCGCTGGAAAATACCCTGCGCATTGCGGAGATGGTAGACCTGCGTCTGGACTTCGGGCGGGTGCATCTGCCCGAGCCCGACCTCCCCCCAGGTCATACAGCCATCAGCTATCTGACGCACCTCGCGCGGGAGGGAATGAAACACAAATACCACCCTGTTACTTCTGAAGTGGAGCAAAGGCTGGCGTACGAGCTGGATGTCATTGAAAAAACTGGGTTTGCCCCCTACTTCCTCATCGTGCGGGATTTCGCTCAGTTTGCCCGCGACCGAGGGATTTTCTTCGGAGTGCGTGGCTCCGCAGCGGGTAGCATGGTCTCCTACTGTATCGGCATCACCGAAATCGACCCGCTTTATTACGGCTTGACCTTCGAACGCTTTTTGAACCCCGAGCGCGTGCAGATGCCCGATATCGACATGGACTTCGAAGATACGCGCCGGGATGAGGTGATACAGTACGTCACTGAGAAGTACGGTAAGGACCGGGTAGCGCAAATCGGTACGTTTGGGACGCTGGGCGCCAAGCAAGCGGTACGCGATGTGGGCAAGGCACTGGGCATCGCGGCACAAACAGTGGACCAGATTGCCCGCCTGATCCCAGCTGGGCCGAAGGTGACCCTCGAGAAAGCCCTGCAGGAGAACCCGGAGCTTCAAGAACTGATAGATAGAGACCCGCGTCTACAGGAACTGATGGAGATTGCCAGGCGCGTGGAGGGCGTGTCGCGGCACATGAGCACCCACGCCGCCGGGGTAGTTATCAGCCGCGAACCGCTGTCGGAACACGTGCCTCTGGCAAGGGTGGGCGACGGGCCACCGGTGACCCAGTACGACATGGGCTCGCTGGAGAAGATTGGCTTGCTAAAGATGGACTTTCTGGGGTTGACCAACCTGACCATCCTTGCCAAAACGTTACGCAACATTGAGCTGACACGAGGAGAACGCATTGACCTGCGCAGCATTCCGCTGAACGACCGCAAAACCTACGAGATGCTCGGGCAGGGAGATACCACTGGTGTGTTCCAGCTGGAATCGCAAGGGATGCGCCGCAACATCGCAGAGTTGAAACCGACCGACGTGCGCGAGCTGGCAGCGATGGTGGCACTGTACCGCCCCGGACCGATGGAACATATCCCCGAATACATCCGCTCGAAGCTGGGGATACAACCCATTGTCTACCCGCACCCATCGCTGGAACCGATTCTCAAAGAGACCTACGGCGTTATCGTCTACCAGGATCAGGTGTTGCAAATTGTGCGCACACTGGCAGGGTTCACTCTCGGGCAGGCGGATATCCTGCGCCGCGCGATGGGTAAGAAGAAATCCGAAGATATGGAGAAGATGCGTTCCAAGTTTATTGAGGGCGCGGTGCGCAACGGTATCGACGCGAAACAGGCAGAAGAGCTTTTCAAGCTGATCGAGCCGTTCGCGGGCTATGCGTTCAACAAGGCGCACGCGGTGTGCTACGCGATGGTCGCCTACCAGACCGCTTACCTGAAAGCGAACTATCCCGTAGAGTACTTTGCCGCCCTCATGGCAGCGCACCTCGATAAACAGGACAAGGTCGTGCAGTATGTGGAGGAGTGTCGGCGGCGCAACATCCAGGTATTGCCCCCGGATATCAACCGCAGTGATGTGGACTTCACCGTGGAGGACGGAGCCATCCGCTTTGGGCTGGGGGCTATCAAAAACGTGGGAAAGGCAGCGGTAGAGGTTATCCTGCGTGCGCGGGCAGATGCACCGTTCACCAGCCTTTTTGATTTCTGTGTGCGCACACTGGAGCAGCAGAGCAACTTTGGCAAGAGCACGGTGGAAACGCTTATCCAGGCGGGTGCGTTTCACTCACTCGTACCGAACCGCAACCAGCTGTTATCCGCTCTGGACGATACATGGACAGCAGCGCAACGCGCCGTACACAACCGACGCATCGGACAGGAATCACTGTTCGCAGGGGGGCAGATGCAGGAAGTGGAGGCACCTGCCCTGCCGAGTGTGCCCGAATTCCCGCGCGAGCAAATACTCGCCTTTGAGAAGGAACTGTTGGGCGTCTATCTGGCAGACCATCCCCTGCGTTCCCTGCAAACACGCCTGAAGCAGCTGGGGGTGGTGCTCTGCAGCCACCTCAATGAGATGGCGGACGGTGCACAGGTGCGCGTCGCAGGGGTCATCACTGATGTACGTCCTCTGCGAACCAAGCGAGGCGACCGCATGGCAGCAATCACTCTGGAAGACCTCACCGGAACCGTCTCTGCCACTGTCTTTCCCAAGGTTTTCGAAGAAAACAAATCGTGGCTAGTCAAAGACAGTGTGGTGGTTATCGAAGGCAGGGTCAAACACCGCGATCGCCTCCGTGCGGAGGACCCGGAGTCTGGTGAAACACAAGCGCAGGTCGAACTGGTATGTGAAAAGGCGCACGCCATGACTGACGATAGCACACCAAACAACGGTAATTGCAACGGAAAACCATCTGCCCGCACACTGCATATCCGCCTGACGCCCGCCCATCGCCCCGCGCTGCGGGTGTTACGAGAAATTCTCACCAGACATCCGGGCGAGGCGCGATTGGTGTTGCACGTTGATTCGGGCAGACAGCGGTATCGCGTGGTGTCGCACCTGAACGTGGATGTCAGCGATGACACTCAGCAGAACCTGATACGCATCGTTGGGCGCGACAGCGTCTGGCTTCAATAGAACACACTCTATACCGTATTTGTATATGGAGGAGCGCAAAAGTGTATCAGACGACTACACTGGAACATCCCCCATTGGGAAGCCCGGCAACACTGCGCAGCTACGTGATTCCAGCGCAGCCTCTGTTGCTGGACGAGGAGCTCGCCGCCAGTTTCCTGTCCCTGCATCACGCTCTTCGCCGCGTCTCCGAAGAACTGGCAGAGAGCGGGACTCAGGTGCTGCTGGTGGTTTCGGCAGGATGGGTAACCCCCGATGCTTTCAGCGTGGGAGCTTGCACACAATATGCTGGGGTTTGTGAGGAAAACTTTATCGGAATCATACCATATAGTTATCGTGGCGACCCACAGCTGGCGCAGCTGCTTGTCGAGCGAGGGGCAGATGCCTCCCTGCCGATAAGACTGGTGGCGGAGCAGTGTGAAATGGACGTCAGCACGGTGGTGGCGTTACGGGCCCTTCGGCTGACCGAACAGTTGCAGGTGATACCACTCAGTATCTGCCCCTTATCTCTGCGCGACAGCTACCGCTGGGGACGTGTGCTTTCGGAAACTGCCTCAGCATGGGGGAAGCGTGTTGCCCTGCTGGCAGTAGGCGGGCTGTCCGGCAGATTGGATCATCGCGAGATTACTGCCGTATCGCCCGAAGGAAAGAAACACGATGAGCAGGTACTGCGTGTTCTGCAGAGCCGGGCGTGGAACGACCTGTTGAACCTGGACCCCCTGCTGTCGGCGCGGGCGCAACCGGTTGGCGGAATGCACCACCTGGCGGTGCTATCGGGCTTTGCCCAACAAGCACGGGAAGTGCAGGTATTGGGTTATCAGGGAATTATCGGAACCGGGAACGCTGTTGTCCGGTGCGTGTAAGGCTCTTTTGTGCGCCCCCCTCAACGCCTCTCGCACAATGCGAGAGGCTCTTTTTATGACGATGCATGGTAATCGGTCTGATGGACTACCAGCAACACCTTCAAAATCTCGAGGCGTGAACATAACCACTGTAGAACCTGCTCGACTTGCGCTCTGTCGGGAGGAGGACAGTCCACAGACAAATCATAGTGGGCGATGCGATGGTCTACCCACGCCCGGAAAGGCGCAGCAAGGTTTTGGAACTCCTCCCGCCACTGGCGAATCACCGACGGGGGAATCGTGGTGGCGCCTTCACCTGCCATTCGGTCAAAAAACCCATGAATTTCTGCACGTTGTGCCGGTTTCGCCTGACGCAGCACACGGCGGCGGGACAGGCACTCCACATGAGTCTCCATCTCTGTCAGCAGCTTGACCAGCGAGACCGTTCGGTGCCGCGGGTTAGCGTCCACCAGGCGACGCAGGGCGAGAGATACCCCTACCAGGTACAGGGTATCTATCCACGAAATCCACTCTGGTTTTCCCCGAAGATGCTCGCGCAGTTCTGTATACAGCCGATGGTCCTCCTGCAGGCGCTGGTTCTCTGCCTCAATGATTGACAGCCAGCGTCGCCATTTGCGTCGCTTGCTGAGTTCATCCATCAGGCGTCAAACAGCCCTCCCCAACCCTGCGAGACGGCTTCAGAGGTTGCCATTATCAAAGAAGGCTCCTCGCTCAGGATATCCACGGTCTGTAAGAGGTCCATCTCCCGCACGGTGCTGCGATGCGAACTGGGATTGTAGTCCACATGCAACACGCGGTCTGCGCCTGCCTGTATCTCCTCGATATGCGAGATGATGATAATCTGTTCGAAATGGTCACGCAAGCGGCGTAGCAACTGCAGGGTATTTTCGCGGCGGTCAGCATCCAGCGAGCCGAACACCTCGTCCAGCACCAGCAGTCCTAACGGTTGACCGCTACGCTCGCAAATCATCTCTGCCATTGCCAGGCGCAGGCTGAGATTCACGATGTCCTCTTCTCCACCCGAAATGATGGGCTTGGGGCGGTCTTCATCGTAGAGCGTGAACTCGAACTCCTCGGTCATCTTCAGTTGCGTGTAGCGCCCATCGGTCAGCAAGTTCAAAAGCTCACCCGCGCGCTCCTGTAACTCCGGAACCACCTCACCGTTCAACAGGTCGGCGAAACTGCGCAGCCAGTTGCGCACGGTCTCATCGCGGCGCACCGCGCGTTGCAGCTCATGCAGTTCGCGCAGATGTTCCTGTAAGCGCTGCCATTGCTCCTCGAGGGTAGCCACCTGCCCCTCCCGCTGCTGTACCCGTTCCTGCAGGACGCGCACCTGCGTTTCGGCATCCCGCAGCACGCTTTCGCACTGGTCGAACTGGCTCATGACGTGCTGATACTCTTGCTCGTCGTAAGCCAGTTCCCGCAATCTCTGGCGCGTTTGCTCCAGATGCTCCGATGCAGATTGCAAAGCGCTCTGCAGTTCGCTGTGGCGCGTCTGCAGGCTGTCCAGTCGTTTCGCAACGGCGTACAATCGCAACGCCTCATCCCACGCCGGCTGCAGGTCGGCCAGCTCTTTGCGCAGCTGTTCATGGAGTGCCGCATCGTAGCCCGACGGTAGCTGCTGCATCTCGGCTTCAGCGGTGCGCATCGACTTCGTCAAATGTTCCAGCGCAGTGCGCAGCTGCTTCACCGTGTCCTGTACCTGCGCACTTTCACGCTGCCATCGGCTGAGGCGGTCCAGCCAAACCTGCCTCTCTGCCGTTGCCTGATGCAAAATGGGCTGCAGTAGCTCTACTTGACGACGTATCTGCTCGTGCTGCTGGGCGTTGTAGGTGGACGCCACCTGTTCGCGCTGCTGCGACAGTTCATCCATTTGCTGGCGAAGGCTTTGTACCTCCTGCAGCCAGCCATCCCGCTGGCGAATCTGCTCCTGCAATCGCGCGAGCTGCTCACGATATTGCTGCAGGTCGGTACGCGCTTCTTCGAGGTTTGCCCTGCACTGTTCAATGGCCTCGGTATCGCGTTCTGCCTCTGCCTTGCGGCTCAGCGCCTCCTGCAACCGCTTCTCCGCCTCCTGCAGTTCCATGTCAAAGTGCTTCACCACACTAGCGTACTCCTCACCCAAACGGCGGGTGCAGACAGGACACTCGCCATCGGGTCCCAGTGCTTCCACGTTCTGGCGACGTCGCTCTAGCTCTCGCATTTGCTGTTGCACGCTTCTCGCTTCGGCATCTGCACTGGCGATGGCGCTGGCACGTTGTTTCTCCAAACGCGCCAGTTCGGCTTCCAGTTCCCGCACACGCGCCTCCGCCTCGTGCACCAGCGTACCCGTGCGCTGCACCTCGGTGTCGATTCCCTCTGTGGACGCAATCTGCTGCTCTATCTGCTTCAGTTGCCTGTGCAGAGAGGCGATTTGCGCGTCCAGCGCCGATAACTGCTTCTGCACAGCCAGTTTAAGGCTATCCATCTGCTCGAGCTGGCGTTGAAGGTCTTCTGCCTGCTTCGCCTTTTGCTCCAGTTCCTGCACGCGCTGCCCCTGAACGTTCAGTTCCTCTCTCTGGCTCTGCACACGGGACAGTTCCGCCTCCGCCTGCGCAAGCTGGGTTTCTTTTTCCTTTATCTGTACTGTCAGGTTCTGTATATGTACCCGCAGCTCGGCGCGACGTTGCTCATATCGCTGCAGGTCATCCAGCTGGCGCAGTTGTTCGCGCACCTGTTTGTATCGTTCTCCCTGCGGACGCAGCTCCTCCAGGCGCGCGCGGGCTGTCTGTGCCTCGGACAGCTCACCCTGCAGTCGGCTCAGCTCTTCCTGGCGGGTCTGGATGGTTTGCTCCAGTAGCTTCACCTGCGTTTGCAGGCTGTCGTAAGCTGTCTTTTTTGCCTGCCACTGCTCGGCAATTGGCTTCCCGCGCTCCCAGTCCGCTTTTGCCTTCTCCAGTGTCCGCTCAGCCTCTCGCCACTCAGCGTGCGCCGTCTGCAGCTCCTCCCTCGCCCGCTCCAGCCGTGCCTTTGCCTCCTCGGGACTGACAGGCAGTGATTGTTTGCCCTGCAGCTCCGCACGCCCCTTCGCCAGCTCGGCGTCCATCCACTTCACACTGCGGGTAACGCGTTCCAGTCCCAGCATCCGCAGTACTTCCTCGCGCCGACGCGCCCTGTCGAAGTTCAGGAACTCCAGCTCGCCCTGCTGTGCGAAGAACGAGGTGAGGAACTGGCGATAGGTCATGCCGCCAAGCAACCGCTGCACCATGCTGTTGACTGCCGTGGTGCCGTCCGCAAGTGGTTCCCGCTCCGATTGCAGGCGATACAGGCGCGCCCCCTGCGCTGTGCGCTCGATTTCGTAGGTACTGCCACCCAGTGAGAAGGTCAGCACCGCCTTCGGGTTCGTGCTTTTCGTTCTTTGGGAACCGCCCTCCAGCAGGCTCAGAAACAACGGGCGCACCTCTTCTACCTTACTGCGCAATGCATCTGAACCGTACAGCGACCAGCAGATTGCCTCCAGCAGGGTGCTTTTGCCCGAACCGTTTGCCCCGATAATGGCGGTAATGCCGTCTCCAAAGGTCAGGTCCAGCTCCATATACTGTCGGAAATTGGTGAGCTGTAGACGATGCAACTTCATGCGGATACCCCCTCACCTACCGCGCCCAGAGCCTGCAGCCCACGAGCGATGACCTCCTCCGCGCTGATTTCCGCGGGCAGCTCCTCTCTGTGTTCCTCCACAAATTGTCGCCAGCGTTCCTCGATAGGTTGGGCTACACGTGCTTCCGTTTGCTGTCCTCCTATAAAGGGCGATGTGCGCGGAGCCGCGCGAAAATCCACCTGTACGTGGAAAGCATTCTCCATTCCATCCACGATGGCGCGATGCACCCGCGCACGCTCCGAGTAGGGCAGGTTCAGGATGCGCACCCGCACCAAGGCGTTTGCGGTATCTTCGAGCCTAGCTTCTGCCAGAACTTTCTCTATTGCCTCTTGTGGCGAGGCGCACTGCAAGACGTCTATATCGGGCAGGCTGACCACCCGCCGTGTTGTCACCGTCTGGTGACGGATAACAGGGGGCTTGCCCTTCTCGATCTCCACCCACACCCAGCCCTTCTCGCGGTTTTCGCTCCAGATGTTGGTGGTGGTGAACTCGGTCGCGCCGGCATACGCCGCGTTGCGCGCCACTTTGCGAAAGTCGTGATAATCGCCAAGCGCAATATAGTCCCACCGCTCATCCAGCACGCGCGACATCGGCAGGAAGAAGGGCGTGTAATCGTAGTTGAACATTCCCTGCAGGATACCGTGCACTGCGAGTATGTTAAAAACGAACTGCGGGTCAGGCTCTGGCTGCAGGTTCTGTTCTACCAGTTGCACGACACCAGCGGCGGGTACGCAAAACACCGCTGTAGAAAGGTCAGGCAGATGCACCCACTGCGGCATTCCGTACACGGTTTTGATACCGGGTATTTCCTCGAATAGCGGGAAGACCGCACTGCTTTCGCGCGTGCGAGGGGTATCATGGTTGCCCCCCAAGATGATGAGCGGCTTGCCGCCGCGTGCTTCCTGCACCGTGCGCAACACTCGAAACGCCCGCCGCAGTGACCAGATGCTCGGCACCTTCTTATCGAAGAGGTCCCCAGTAATCAGCACGAGGTCAGGAGATGCCTCCTGTATCGCCTTCATCGCATGGGCAAAAGCGTGATAGACATCTACCTCGCGCTGGTTCACTCCCGTTCTGGCATCTTCCTTTGACAGGGAACGATACCCCAGGTGGGTATCACTGATATGGGCAACGGTCAAGACCTGCGCCATACTATGTCGCCTCCAGAGCCTCCACCACGAGGCGGTGCAACGAAGGAATGCTCACCTTGTGGTCTACCCGAAGATTGAATCCCCTGCCCCCCAGCGAGGTTGGTCGTACGACGATATTCTTGGAGGGGCGATAGAAATAGTCGTTCAACCCGCGACGGAGGTCGAAGTTCGCGGTGGTTATGGGATGCACCTGATAGCCCAGATTGCGAGCAATACTCAGCGCTTTCAGAAACACTTCTGGTCCGATAACCGCCGAGCCGAAATTGAGGTAACATCCTTCCTTCATGTGCGCCACGCTGTGGCATAACATTTTGAAATCTGTATAAGTTGCTAATCCTGTTCTTGCACCATCGCAGGCGGGATGCTGGTGAATGATATCCGTACCGATAGCGACATGTATCGTCACGGGAATCCCCAGACGGTAGGCGTTCGCCAGAATGCTGTACTCCTGATAAGGCAGATTATGCTCCACAATCCACCGGCCGATGGCGTATCCCATCCCCTCTTCAGCGCAGCGATTGATGGCTTCATTCATAAAGCGTCCGGTCTCTTCCGCCATGCCAAACGAGCCATCCTCAATACTTCGCGGCACATACTCACTGGTCTCGCCGATCAACGCCATCTCAAAGTCATGAATCGATACCGACCCGTTGCCTGCCACATGTGTGATGACCCCTCGCTTCATCAGGTCAATAATCAGCAACGAGAGCCCACTCTTGACCACATGGCCGCCCATCATCACGATGATTTGTCTCTTTTCCTTAGCCGCTCGTATTACCCTTCTGACCAGTTGCAGAAAGTTCCGATTCTGCCAGACGGGAAAATCGCGTGTATTGGCGATGAAATCCGACCGCTTGACCAGATTGTGTCGTTCGGCAATCGGATACGTCTTGATTCTGGACAGGTCAATCGTGCCTCTTTCCAATCCGGGTTCCTCCTGTTCTCATTGCCCGAACTGCCATTACCGTTACAGGGTTAGCGAGGATTTCTGTCGACTGCCCTCTCTACAGCTGCCAGCAGAGAAAACACATCGTCCATTGAAGATTGTTTCGGGCTTGCAGCCCCCCGGCGATGAGGTAAAGGCAACCTGCCGGGAGGCTTGCCCCAAAACATCATGATGCTGATGCTCAATCGCTCCAGAACGGCGGTTCAGGCGTCCAGACACCGGAGGTGGCACTGGGCGCATACACCTCCATGCCGAAATAGTTGCCCAGAGCCTCCCACAGCACATCGCCCACAGAGCCCAGCGTCATTGCCACATGGTGCGGGAAGTGCCGACACAATACATCTCGGTAGAACCGTTGTAATCCAGGAATGCGGCACCATCCGTACGCCCCAAAGGTCTTTGCGCGGTTCTCCTCGATGGTACCCTGCGCCAGCGCCGCTTTCCAGTCGCCATCCGCGCTTTGCGTGATACGGCATAGGGTGACTGGACCCTCCTTTACCTCGAACTCGATCACCCCGGTCGCGTTCTCACGCCCCGTCGTGGTAGCGATAATCTCCTGCACGCCGATGCGCGGAGGTGTCTTGGCGAAAGTGGTGGGATACACGCCGCAGTGCCACAGGTTCGCCAGCTCGGGGTCTTCGTTGTGCAGATTGTTCCAGTCGGCAAGGGTAGCCGGTGCGCCGGATGCCAGCAGTGCGGCGTGCATGGACAGAGTGCCCATAATGTCCGACTCGCAGGCGCAGGGAATGCCCCGGTCTCCCAGTCGGCTCATTGTGGTGCAGGTACAGATGCCCAGGTTCATCTGGATCGATGTCCAGCACTGGATTGCCAGTGCGTCCAGCCCCTTCTCTTCGATGAAGCGCTCCACAAACAGCTCGAAGCGCGCCATCTTGTTCACTACCTCCGCAGGCACGCCCTTGGCATCCGCGTACTGGGCAATCTGTTGCATCTTCTGTTGCACCTCCGCGCTTTCGGGGTCCATTCGCTGGACGGCAGCGATTGCCTCCGAAAGGTCTAACGTGACCACTGTCGGTCCCAAACGCTGAAGCATCTTCTCGTCAAAGCGGCATGTCCAGAAAGCATCCGGACGCGCGCCAATCTGCCCATACCGCGCCTTGCGAATACCGTTGACCACGCGGCACACTGCGGCAAAGCGCAAGATGTCCTTCTTGAACGCTTCTTCGCGAGGGAACAGGATGGGCACTCGTCCTACTGTGTACTCCACACCCAGCTGACGCAACGCCTCCCCGATCGAGAGCAGCCCGCAGAACGAGTCGCGGCGTGGGGTACTGGGTGTAAGCACTTCCTCTTCCTGACACCCGAAGATGTAAATCGGCACGTTCAGGTCGGCGGTTTTGATAGCAGCGGCGACGCCCTGCTCATCGCCGAAGTTCACCGCCGCAACCACAATGCCGTCTACGCCTTGCTCACGGAAGAGTTTGCCCGCGATGTATGCCTCCTTCAGCGTTTCCACACAGCCCAGTTTGGTCATGCTTTCGTCTGGCACGACCACCTCGATGCCTGCTTCGCGCATCGCGGCAATGGTCTCATTGCGCATCTTCGCGGCAAGCTCATCACTGAAGAAACCACGGTTGGCGGCGATGAGTCCAAGCTTAATGGACGGAAGTTGAACCACAGGTCATCCCTCCTCTTCTGGATTCACGGTCTTACTGAATCATTCTCTGCTCGATGTGGCTTTTTCCTGCTGTTGGATAGTCAAGGGTTTACGGCTGGGCAGAAGCCGATGGGGATTTACCGAAAAAGCCCCAACCGACTTGCCTTCCCGACCGCTTCGGGGTACAATCCTGTAAAAAGCCTTTCTGGCATCAGAAGGAGTCAAGAGGATGAGTGAACATTCCATCACCGAGCAACAGGTTTTGGATGCGCTTCGTTCAATCGAAGACCCTGACCTGCATCGAGATATCGTCAGCCTGGGCTTTGTGAAAGACGTCAAGATATGCGACGGCAACGTGGCTTTCAAGATAGAGCTGACCACTCCTGCCTGTCCTGTCAAGGACCTGATGAAATCACAGGCTACCCAGGCAGTATTGCAGCTTCCTGGCGTGAAGTCAGTCTACGTGGAGATGACCGCCAGCACTCGTTCTCGCAGCATCGGAGCCGAAGACCTGCTGCCCACCGTTCGGCAGGTGGTGGCGGTTGCCAGTGGGAAAGGTGGTGTCGGTAAGAGCACCGTAGCGGTCAACCTGGCGGTCGCTTTAGCGCAGCTGGGCGCGAAGGTCGGATTGCTGGATGCCGATGTCTATGGCCCATCAGTTCCGCTGATGATGGGCACTCGGGAGACTCCTCGTGTCATCAACGACAAAATGATTCCCATCGAGCGCTACGGTGTGCAAATCATGTCACTGGGGTTCCTGTTGCCCGACGATCATGCCGTCATCTGGCGCGGTCCGATGGTCGCAGGCACGGTCAGGCAGCTGCTGACCGACGTGGAATGGGGAGATAAAGACTACCTGATTGTAGACCTGCCTCCTGGCACAGGCGATGCCTCCATCACACTCTCGCAGTCCGTACCCATAACGGGCGTTGTCATCGTTATGACCCCACAGGATGTGGCATTTACCATCGCCGGCAAGGCAGTAGCCATGTTCCGCAAGATGGAAGAGACCCTGCGGAGGCCTATACCCATACTGGGTATTATCGAGAACATGTCTGGCTTTGCCTGCCCACATTGCGGTCAGGTCACCTCTGTTTTTGCCGGTAAGGGCGCAAAACATGCGGCGGATAAACTGCAGGTACCGTTCCTCGGTTCCATTCCGCTAGACCCGAACATCTCCCTCAGTGGGGACGAAGGTGTGCCTGCAGTTGTAACACACCCCGAGTCTGCACAGGCGAAAGCTTTCCGCGAGATTGCACAGGCGCTGGCGGCACAGTGTAGCATTCACAGCATGGCAGAGCACATGATGCTGACCAGCTCTTCCCCAGAAAGGAGATAGACTCTCATGTCGCACATACGCTTGTTAGGCGCACACATGCCCACCACTGGGGGTCTGCACAAAGCAATTCTTTCTGGGCACGAGATTGGGTGCACCGCCGTCCAGCTGTTCACCGCCAGCCCGCGCCAGTGGCGGACACGCCCTCTTTCCGAACAGGAAATCGCCGCTTTTGAAGAAGCCCGCCAGCAGACGGGCATCGATACCGTCATCTCTCATGATTCCTACCTGATCAATCTGGCTGCGCCAGACGTAGACGTGCTGCAACGGAGTCGCGAAGCCTTTCTGGACGAGCTGCAAAGGGCGGAAGCGTTGCACATTCCGTGGGTGGTGACACACATGGGTTCGTACCTCAACTCCTCCGAGGAGGCAGGTCTAGCGACACTGGGCGAAAGCGTGCGCTATCTTCTTCAGCAGACCGAAGGTCTGCGCGTAGGCATCGCCCTGGAAACCACCGCCGGTCAAGGTACCAACCTGGGCTATCGCTTCGAGCATTTGGCGCGCATCATCGACATGGCAGGCGGCTCGGAGCGTATTGGAGTTTGCCTTGATACCTGTCATGTGTTCGTCGCAGGCTATGACATCCGCACCCCGGAGGCGCTGTCCGCTACGCTGAATGAGTTTGACCGCGTTATCGGTTTGCAGCGGCTGAAGGTGATTCACGTCAACGACGCGAAAAAGCCTCTGGGAAGCCGCGTAGACCGCCATGAGCATATCGGCGAAGGTGAGCTTGGACTAGAAACTTTCCGCATCCTGTTGCACGAACCGCGCATCGCACACGTGCCGGTAATCCTCGAAACGCCGGAGCCCGAAAAGATGCATCCCGTCAACTTGCGGCGCCTGAGAGAGGTCCTCAACCGTTCTTCGTTGGCATAAACCGACCCGGCAGGCGTGCTGCTGGGCTTGCGCCGCCTCGTGTGTGTCTTCTTACTAAATGTAAGAGATTGAATGACATGAACCATATACGTGTAAAAAGTTTACAAAAAAGTTTCAGTTTGTGTGGTGAAGCGCTTGACTTCTGCGTAGACGATGTTATAAGATTAAATAGCAGTGTCAACCGCCAAAATAACGTAGAGCCACCATGACAGTGAAAACCACAAACGGGAGGGAAAGTGATATGCCCGAGGGAAACATGTATGGCTTCCAAGCCAGACGTCCGAAGACCGAGCGACTGCTGACGCTGATGAAGGAAATCCGCCAACAGGAGGACCTGACGCCCAAACGATTGGCGCAGAGGCTGGGAGTGTCTGAACGCACGGTGTATCGCTACCTGCGGCTGCTCGAAAACAACGATTTGCTGGCGAAGCGCTACAGCCGAAGGCAAAGGCAGTACGTTCTGGAGCCTCAGACCTCCCTAGAGCCCATCCGGTTCACCCCGCAAGAGGCTCTTGCGCTGGAGATTGCAGCATCCAACCCTGCTATCATGCAAGGTAGCATCTTCGCCAGGGACCTGCAGAACGCCATGAACAAAATCCGCTCCATGATTGATGCCGCAACCCAGCGCGAAGTGAACCGGCTCAAACAGCACGTGAGCATCGACACGGACACCTACGCCAACTACTTTGCCTTCCAAACCATCATGCTCACGCTGCAAAACGCTTTTGCTCTGCGACGCAAGGTGCGTATCCGCTACTGGGCTGCCTCTACCAATCAGGAGGAGGAGAACGTTATCCATCCGCTCCATCTCACCTTCCGTGAGCACCACTGGTATCTACTTGCCTTCTCCGAGCGACACGGCGAGGTACGACTGTTCCGCGTGTCCCGCATCCGCGAGGCGGAGATGCTGCCCCAGAAGTTCCGCAAGCCCACTCGCTTTGACCCCGACACCTGGTTCGAGCGATCGTGGGGTGTGTGGGGCAAGACCGATGAAGTGATTGTAAAGGTGAAGTTCTCGCCTCGCGTCGCGCAGATTGTGCGTGACACGCACGGTAGGCGGTTCTACAAGATGGAGATGCAGCCTGACGGCAGCATGATTTGCATTGCGGAAACCTATGGCACCAAGGAAATCTCATGGTGGATACTGTCATGGGGACCCGATGCCGAGGTGCTGGAGCCGGAGTACCTGCGACAGGAGTTTGCCAAGATGACCCAAGCAATGGCAGCGATTTACGCCCCTCGGGGCACTGCCGCTACGTCCGGCGGGATGTAACGTCGCCTCGTCTCCCGCAGTGTAAGGTAGGAGTGGGAAACGTCCTTCTCCACACGGGGAAGGACGTTCCGTTTCGAACAAACACCGTCACCACGGGCAAAAAAATAACCGCCTTGCTCAGGCGGTTTGCAGACTGCGGTTGCTTGTGCCGCAGAAGGGAGGGCTTTCCCTCAATCGAGCTGCCGTCACTTTTATTGACGCAGCCCCAGCCCTCAAGTTACAACTTTTTTTCAGCGACTGGTTATTTTTGTAACCTTGCCAGAGATTCTCTCAGCGATGCCGCAGTCTCCTCTGCCAGAGTGTCATTGATAAACGTGCCAGCCTGCTCGGAACCCGCCAGATACTTCAGTTTGTCGCGAGTACGGCTGAAGGGATAAAACTCCACATGGAAATGATAGCTGGGGCTATTCAAATCTCGCGCTGGCGACTGGTGCAGCAGCATAATATAGGGAATGGACATCTCCCACAGGTTGCGCAACGTGCGCGTCACCACAGAGAGCATCTCTGCCAGCGACCAGTGCTCTTCCGTGCTCATTTCGGGCAGGGTACCGACGTGGCGCACAGGTAGCACATGCACCTCGTAGGGGAACCGCGCAAAGAAGGGCACAAAAGCCACAAAATGCTCATTGCGGGTGATAAGCCTTCGCCCATCCTGCAACTCCTGCTCCATCACCGCGCAAAACAGACAGTTGCCGAACTGCTCATAATACTTGTGCGCGGACAGGATTTCCCTCTCGATCAACGGAGGTAGGAACGGATAGGCATATATCTGCCCATGCGGGTGCGGAATCGTGACGCCAATCTCCTTGCCCTTATTCTCAAAAATCAACACGTACTCCACGAAGGGATAGCTGGACAACTCCTCAAAACGGTCGGTCCAAACTTCCACCAGTTTTGCAATCTGTTCCACCGACAGGTCCGCCATCTCCCCCTCGTGCTGAGGAGTATACAGCACCACCTCACAGACACCCTGTGCTGGCATGACAGGGGTCAGCGGGGTAGCCTCGACGGCAGGCTTCGGTGCGTTGCGCTGGAGTGAGGGGAACCGGTTCTCAAATACGACAATCTCGTAGTCGGGATAGGGAACCTCTGTTTCCATGCTGCCCGGTCGGGTTGGGCAGAGCGGACAATACTCCTTCGGAGGCAGGAAAGTGCGCTCTTGACGATGCGCTGCCGTAATCACCCACTGCTCCAGATACGGATGCCACCGCAGCTCCGACATGTATCATCTTCCTCCACACGTTGTCTGCACCAGATGTTGACATCCGTATTTTAGAGAAGATGTTAACAATTCCCTTCGACACCGTGCAGGGATAACGGCTCCGATGGGGAAAATTACATCTGTGCCAACAAGGCTGAAGTGAGGCGAAACAGGTCATGCGAGTGCTGGAATTGATGCATACTCACGTGGTGACGGTACAGCCAGACGATACTCTGCGCGATGCCGTCGACAAGATGGACCTTTATCAGGTCAGCGGCCTGCCCGTCGTGGACGACGAAGGTCATCTGGTAGGTGTCATCACGGAACATGACATCATTCGGGAGCTTCTCCCCCAGCCCGGTGAGGCGAGTACGGAGGAAAGCTACCGCACCGAGTGGCAGGACCTGCCCACCCGCGCGGCGCGAGTGCGTGGTATGCAGGTCAAACATGCAATGACCAGTAACGTCATTGCGGTAGACGAAAACACCGACGTACTGGAGGCTGCCGCTATTATGCTGCAGAAAAAGGTCAAACGACTGCCCGTCACCGCCGAGGGCAAACTGGTGGGCATTATCAGCCGCATCGACATCTGTCAGGCAGTGCTGGAAGACCGTTTGTGAGGAGGACAATGATGGACTGGCTGCACGAGATTTCAAAGGGCAATCTGCTCGTTTCCGACGGGGCGATGGGCACCATGCTTCAGTCGATGGGACTCCAAGCAGGGCAATGTCCGGAATCGCGGAACTTGACCCACCCCGAAGAGGTGCAGCAGGTGCATCGTGCCTACTTGGAAGCGGGGGCGCAGCTGCTCACCACCAACACTTTCGGAGGCAACCGCCTGCGCCTGATGGCTCATAACGTGAACGGGCACGAGTTGCTGAAGGAAATCAATCGTCGGGCAGTGGAGCTGGCACGCGAAGTAGCAGGCGACTCGGCAGCCGTCATCGCATCCGTGGGACCCACAGGCGAGCTGATGGAACCGCTGGGCGACCTGAGCGAGGAGCAGGCTTACGAGGTCTTCAGCGAGCAGATGGCTGCGCTTCAGGAGGGCGGCGCAGACACGGTGATTCTGGAAACCTTCATGGCTCTGGAAGAGATTGTGGTTGCCCTCCGCGCGGCGAGGTCGCTGGGCTTGAAAGTGATTGCCAGCATGAGTTTCGCGGCGAACCAACGCACCATGATGGGGGTCACCCCTGAGCAGGCTGCAACCACCCTGATGCAGGAGGGCGCAGCGGTTGTGGGGGCAAACTGCAGTACCGGCGCACAGGAGATGGTTCCGGTCATCCAGCGGATGCGTGGCGCCGTGTCGATACCGCTCATCGCTCAACCCAACGCGGGAATGCCCGTGCTGGAAGAGGGTAAAGCGGTCTACACCCAAAAGCCTGAAGAGATGGCGGAGTTTGCACCGCAGTTCGCGGAAGCGGGTGCTAAAATCATCGGGTCGTGTTGTGGTTCTACCCCGGAATTCACCCGCGCTATCGTCGCCGCGCTACATCGCCTGCGCTAAACCCGCAATTCTGACAGCGCAGCATCTTGCATCGGATGCCGATGATTCTGACAGGGACTGCAACGGCGTCCCTATGGGGGCGAAATGGCGCAACTATTAGCACGTCTATCCCTGCGCAGAAGACTGTTCATCGGCGTCCTGCTGTGTATGGCAGCGGCACTGGGACTACACACTGCAATCGCCTATCAGCAGATGGTGACTGCTCTTCACGAAACAGGAGTGCCGCGTGACATGGTGCTGCCTATTGCCCGTCGCATCCTGACACAATCCTTGATACCTACTCTGCTGGCGGGCATTGGGGTCGCTGCGCTGGTGACCATCTTACAGATATACCCAGTGGTGAAACTCATTGGGCGGCTGACTGCCGCCGCCCACGCTATCGCGAGCGGGCACTTCAGCTACCGTGTTACCACCTCACGCTGGGCGCCCTACGATTTGCACCTGCTGGCGGAGAGCTTCAATCTGATGGCTACCCAGCTGGAACAATACGCTTTGACGCAAAAGCAACAACAGCAAGAGCTGCAACGCCGCAACGAACTGCTGGAGCGTCTATCAGTGACCGATGCTCTGACTCAGGTCGGAAACCACCGCGCTTTCCAGGAACATCTGCATTCGCAGATTAGTCTCTCCTGCCGTAAGGGACTCCCGCTTTGCCTGATGCTTATCGACGTAGACTATTTCAAACAATACAACGACACGTATGGTCACTTGCAGGGCGACGTGGTGCTGCGGGAGGTAGCGCGTCTCATCACCGAAAACGTCCGCGCCTACGACTTCGTCGCGCGCTACGGCGGAGAGGAATTCGCGGTGATTCTGCCAGATACAGAACCAGATACGGCGCGCAAAGTTGCCGAGCGCATCCGTCAGGTCATCGCCCAGCACCCGTTTCCCAACCGCGCGGTGACCGTGAGTATCGGAGTAGCAGGCTGGCGCACAGGAGTAGATTCTGGTCATCTCATCCAGCAGGCAGATAGCGCGTTGTATGAGGCGAAACGTCTCGGGCGCAATCGGGTATGTGTAGCCCCAATCGACAAACAGGATGAACAGGCGGCTTAGTATTGACCTTCCTCTATACGTACCGAACGGACAAGAGATAGCCTTCGGGAGGTGGCAAATTGATAGGCGTTGGCGTTGTGGGCTACGGATATGCGGGACGTGTTTTCCACTGTCCACTCATTAGCCAGGTTGAAGGCTTGCGTCTGGTAGCGGTCTCGTCGCGGGATGCGCAACGCCGCGAACAGGCGCGCCAGCAGTGGAACGTGCGCACTTATGCGCAACCAGAAGAGCTTCTGACAGACGAACAGGTTGAGCTGGTGGTCATCGCCACCCCACACCATACCCACCATGCGCTCGGCACGATGGGTTTGCAGGCGGGCAAGCATGTGGTGATGGACAAACCCTTCACCATTACCACTGCCGAAGCGGATGACCTTATCCACGAAGCGCGGAAGCGCAACCTCCTGTTGAGCGTCTTTCACAATCGCCGATGGGACTGGGACTACCTGACCGTGCGCAAGGTGATAGACGAAGGCTTGCTGGGTGAGATTTGGCAGGTGGAAAGCTGCGTCGGGCGTTACGGGCATTCCAGTCGCTGGCGCGCTGAGCGCGAAACGATGGGTTCTCTGCTCCACGACTGGGGAGCGCACCTCGTGGACCAGGCGATTCAGCTGATGGGATTGCCCACGCAGGTGATGGCGTGGCGACATTTCCGCATGTGGCAGAGCGACGTCGAGAGCTTCATCCGCGCGGTACTGGATTATGGCGATGGGCGCACCTTTACAGTGGAAGTGAACTACCTCCGCGCCGCCGAACGTCCCCGATGGTACGTGCTGGGCGACCGCGGCGGGCTGGTGAAGTACGGTCTGGACCCTCAAGAGGAAGCTTTACGAACCGGGAACATCGGCGCGGCAGTGGAACCGCCCGAACATCGGGCACGGGTTTGGTTGTACGAGGAAGGACAGGTCACCGAGCGCACCATAGACAGCGTGCGCGGCGACTGGAGCGAGTATTACCGCAATATCGCGGGGGTGCTGTTGCGCGGCGAGGAACTCGCAGTCAAACCCGAACAGGCGCGACAGGTCATCCGTGTCATCGAAGCAGCCCTGCAGTCCGCCGAAACCTCACAGCCTGTTCGTCTTTCGTAGTGGACTCACCCCACTGGGATGACAGGCAGGTTCGGGTTTGATACCCCATCCCCATTGCATTCCAATGTCGACCAAGGGTATACTTTATGTCAGGATTAGACTAGCTAGGGGTTGAACAGTGAGCACCTGCATCCAACAGCGAGAAACGCGAAGGTCCCCGTCTACGGGGTTCGAGATAGAGAGGCTCATCGGCAACACGCCTCTCATCCGCCTGCGGCGGGTAACACGGTCACTACGGCAGGGCGTGCAGGTGTTCATCAAAGCGGAATGGTTCAATCCGGGCGGCTCGGTGAAAGACCGTCCCGCATGGAACATGATTCGCGTAGCCGAGCAGGAAGGCTTGCTGACTCCGGACAAAATCCTTATCGACGCCACTTCGGGCAATACGGGCATCGCTTATGCGATGATTGGGGCGGCGCGAGGCTACCGGGTGCAGCTGTGTCTGCCCGCAAACGCCAATGCAGAGCGCAAACGGATGCTGCGCGCCTTCGGTGCGGAGTTAATCCTCACCGACCCGCGGGAGCAAACGGATGGCGCCATCCGTAAGGTGCAGCAAATCGTGGAGGCCGAGCCAGAGCGATACTTCTATCCCGACCAGTATAACAACCCTGCCAACTGGCAGGCACACTATCAGACGACGGGCGTCGAGATTTGGGAGCAGACGCAGGGCGAGGTAACGCACTTCGTGGCGGGGTTGGGTACCAGCGGCACGATGATGGGTACCGGGCGGCGTCTGAAGGAGTACCATCCGGGTATCCGGCTCGTTGCGGTGCAACCAGATAGCCCGTTTCACGGTTTGGAAGGGCTAAAACATCTGGAAACCGCTCTGGTGCCGGGCATTTATGACCCCGCTGTGCCGGATGAAATCATGGAGGTGTCTACGGAGCAGGCTCACGCAATGGCGCGCCAGCTCGCCCGTGAGGAGGGGGTGTTTGTGGGCATCTCTGCAGGGGCAGCGGTATGTTGTGCGCTTCGGGTGGCGGAGCGGATTTCGTCTGGCATAGTGGTCGCGCTAGCGCCAGATGGAGGCAGTCGCTATATCACAGACCCACTGTGGGAAGAGGAGGAGTGATGCTCTCCCTGAGCGCCGAACAGGCTACTAATATCTGCCAGCACGCCAGAGCGGAGTATCCCCATGAGTGTTGTGGCGCGTTGCTGGGGCGAGAACTGGGTGGCGACGTGCGCTGGGTGGAAGAAGTCATCCCCATCGTCAACGAGCAGAAAGACAACCGCGAACGACGCTTTCTGATAACGCCGGCGCAGATGATGCAGCTGGAGCGCGAGGCGAAACAGAAATCACTGAAGGTGTTGGGCTTCTACCATTCGCACCCCGACCATCCAACCCGTCCCAGTGAGTTTGACCGAGAGAACGCCCTGCCCTACTATTCTTATCTCATTATCTCGGTTCAGAAGGGCAAACCTGCCGAAATGCACTGCTGGCGGCTGCTGGAAGACCGCAGTGGTTTCGAGCGGGAGCCTACCGAAATACGCGGACTTTGACGAGAGAGGTGAATGGCATGGCAATAACCGTTTTGATACCCACTGCGCTGCAGTCCTACACCGGTAACCAGAGCGAAGTGCAGGTGCAGGCAGGCACAGTGGGCGAGGCGCTGCAGGCGGTGGTAGAAACCTATCCCGACCTGCGCAAGCACCTGTATAACGAGCAGGGTAAGTTGCGCAGCTTTGTCAATGTGTACTTGGGAGAGGAGGATACCCGCTATCTTCAGGGGCTGGACACACCGGTCAAGGACGGCGATACGCTGATGATTGTGCCCTCTATTGCGGGGGGTAGCGTGTCGGTGCTGGCTCCGGAAGCAGCACAGCAGGCTTGGCTGGACAACGAGGAGATCCTGCGCTACAGCCGACACCTCATCCTTCCCGACGTGGCGATGGAGGGACAGCTGGAGCTGAAGGCAGCGAAGGTGCTATGTGTCGGCGCGGGGGGGCTGGGCGCACCGCTGTCGCTGTACCTTGCCGCGGCGGGTGTTGGCACTATCGGACTGGTGGATTTCGACGTTGTAGACCTCACCAACCTGCAACGGCAGGTGCTTTACACCACACCAGATGTAGGGCGCCCCAAGCTGCAGGTGGCTAAAGAACGGCTGCTGGCGATGAACCCAAACATCTCCGTACAGACTTACGAAACCCGACTTACTCGTGAGAACGCGCTGGAGATATTTGCAGAGTACGACATCATCGTGGATGGCACGGACAACTTCGCCACGCGCTATCTGGTTAACGACGCCTGCGTGCTGCTGGGAAAGCCGAACGTATACGGTTCTATCTTCCGCTTCGAAGGACAGGCTTCGGTCTTTTACGCCAAGGAGGGGCCCTGCTACCGCTGTTTGTACCCGGAACCCCCGCCGCCGGGGCTGGTACCCAGCTGTGCGGAAGGCGGAGTGCTGGGCGTGCTGCCCGGCATCATCGGCACCATTCAGGCGATGGAGACCATCAAGCTGATACTGGGACGGGGAGAACCGCTCATCGGCAGGCTGTTGCTGTTCAATGCCCTTAAGATGCAGTTTCGCGAGCTGAAGCTGCGCAAGAACCCGCACTGCCCTGTGTGCGGGACCAACCCGGTCATCCGTGAGTTAATCGACTACGAGGAGTTCTGCGGGGTGCGCGGAGAGGAGAGTTCGGGGCCGGTGGATGCCATCGAAGAAATTACTCCCACCGACCTGAAGCGACGACTGGATTCGGGCGAAGACATCTTCCTGCTGGACGTGCGCGAGCCGGTAGAGTGGCAAATCTGCCGTCTGGACGGCGCGGTGCTGATCCCCATGAATACTATTCCCGCCCGGATGCACGAACTCGATTCGGCGCGGGAGATTGTGGTCTACTGCCGCTCCGGCAAGCGCAGCGCACAGATTACCGCGTTTCTGAAGGCGGCAGGTTTCCGAAAGGTGAAAAACCTGCAAGGGGGCATCCTGCAATGGTCCGATGAAGTCGACCCGACCGTGCCGAAGTATTGATGGCGTTTCCGCTGTAGAAACCTCGGCTTTAGACTTCGACCGAGAGGATGACCTTTTGTAGCACAAACGCGCCGTGTACGCCATCTTCGCAATAGGCAGCTTTTCCCCTGAGCTGTATGCCACTGCACAAAGCGTGCCCGATGAAGTTTGGTTGATTGATCAAACGTCCCTCTTACCAAATACCAGTATCGCCAGCGCCAGCACGACCGCGATATATCCGAACACATAGCCGATCTCCCACCCGCTTGGCGGGCTCTCGAAAGCCTGAAACCGCTGGCTGGCTAACATCCGCTCGGGCACGATGACCATCATCTCTTCCAGCACCCATCGGCGCAGGTGATTCATCGGCACCACCCATCGCACGTTGTTTGCCACGTTCAGCAACGTTTCAATATCGAACACGATACCGAACTCGCGCATCGGTTTTTCCGACCATGCCACACCTGCGGCGATGATAGACAGCGCGATTGTCAAACCCATCGAGGCGAAAGTGGAGAAAAACAGCGTCAGCGTGCCAAACAGCACGGGATACAACAACACCACCAACGGAGCACGCCATGTCTCCAGATAGCTTTTGCCCATCATCAGGCGAACAGACACGTAAAGCAGAACCGTCCAGAATAAGGTGTTGACCAGCGCGAACACCAGCACGCCAATCCACTTGCCCAGCACCACCTGATAGCGATGCACGGGCTTGTACAGGATGGCGTAGAGCATCCCCCGCTCGATCTCCAGCGCAATCGCCCCCGAGGCCAGCGTCATCGCCATCACCGAGCCGAAGAACTTCACCACGTCCAGCCCCAAGATTAACGTGATGCGGGGAACCACGCTCTGCACAATCGGGTCATTCGGGCGCACCGATGCTCCCAGCTTTGCCACAAACACAAAGCCGACTACCGCCAGCGAAGCCAGCAGAGAGGCTATCCAGAGACGCCGACGTAGGGTCTCTTTCAGGGTCAGAGAAGCTATCAGATAGACCGCTCTCACTTCGTCTCTTCCACCACCCGCACGAACAGGTCTTCGAGGCTCTCGCGACGTGGCACAAAGCGCATGATGTCCCCGCCTGCCTCCACAATGCACCGCGCCAGCGCAGGGATATCCTCGTCGCTCTGCACTTCCGCCGTGAAGCGGGTACCGTCCTGTGAGAGCACCGCCGACATCGCACGCACAGCCTGCATCACACGCTCCGATGGAACGCGAAGCTCCACGTCCACAACGGGATGTAGCTGCAGCAACATGTCCAGGTCTCCCTGCCGCTGTACCTTCCCACCGCGCAGGATTGCCACCTCATCGCACACCATCTCCACTTCCGACAGCAGATGCGAGTTCAAGAAGACCGTTTTGCCTTGCGATTTGAGGTGCAGGATGAGGTCGCGTACGTCTCGCCTGCCCAGCGGGTCCAGAGCAGAGGTCGGTTCGTCCAGAATAATGAGGTCAGGGTCGTGCAGGATAGCCTGTGCGATGCCCAGGCGTTGTTGCATCCCTTTGGAGAACTCGCGCACTCGCGAACGCGCCCGCTCGGACAACCCTACCTGCTCCAGTACTTCCGGCACGCGCCGGGCGAGCAAATGCCGGTCCATTCCAGCCAGCCTGCCGTGAAACCAGAGTAACTCCTCTGCGGTGAGCAGCTCATGAAACTGGAACTTTTCCGGCAGGAAGCCGATGCGCCTGCGCACGTCCATATTCGAAATAGAACTCCCAAAGATGCGGAAGGAGCCAGAGGTGGGATAGACATTACCCAGCAGCATCATGATGGTGGTGGTCTTGCCTGCGCCGTTGGGACCGAGGAAACCGAACACACACCCCTGCGGCACTCTCAGGTCGAGCGAGTCGACTGCAACCACCACTTGCTTCCTCAGTCGGGAACGATATATCTTGCGCAGATGATCCGTTTCTATCGCGTATTGCGTCATACCGTCTGCTTCCACGCCTTCACTCTATTCAAAAAGAACCACCCGCCCACAATCAGCGCGGCAATGGTAACCAGCCCCTGCAATTCCAGAGGAAGCAGCATGAAGACAAAGCTCAAAACGGTTAACACCGCCATCACCGTGAGCCACGCCCGCAACACCTTCTGCACCACCTGCTCTTGAGCCGCCCACTCCTTCAGCGCAGCAAAGGTCTCTATCGGGCTACCGCACTGGATACACCGCCTGGCTTCACCGGGGTTCTCCGCGCCGCACATCGGACACAATACCAGCTTGCGCTGGGCATAGGCTTGCTCGCGCTTCCACGACTGCAGCTTGCCCCTTTCTAATCGCGAAAGCGCAGGCGAACTCTCCACCGCATATTCCAGATGCTCGATGGCTTCGTCTAACCTGCCCAATTTGTATAGCTTCTCCGCCAGCACGACTCGGGCGAGATGGTTTTCGGGGTCTGCGGCAAGCACGTCTCGCGCGCGATACATCTCCTCTTCATCCATCTTTCTCAGCGCACGACGATTGAACATCTCTCCCAGCCAGGGCATGATGGCTACCCCTGAGACCAGCAGCATCAATGCCATGAACGCCAGCCATGCACTGCCGCTCACCAGCAGCAGTCCCATCAGACCGATATACGTGCATATTAGTACCGCCAGCTCCCCGCCCGCGATACTGCCCTCAATCCACCAGCCAATGAAGCGATACACGGGGAACGCTGCCAGCAATGCGCCTAGGATGAAAAGCACCAGCCCTTCGCCCACGCCCATTTCGGTTAGACCTCAATATGGACCAGCTTTGCTCCCGCTTGATCGTCCTCCTCGTCCCACAATATCTCGACACCGTCATCGGGCAACGGTTGCCCCGCGTTCTCCAGTTGTGCCAAGTGGTTGCGCAACAGTTCATCCAGCAGTTCTACCGCCGTCTCCTCGCTCTCGCCGTGCGCCACTAAACCGGGCACCGCAGGCAGTATCGCCACGTAACCCTGCGGTTCGTCTGGTTCCACGATGGCACGATAGCTCCTGCCGAACGTCTTCATCGCTTTTCCACCCTCACCGCGTTCTCCCCACTGTTGCCGTTAACCTCAGGCAGGTACATGCCGAACGCCTGCACCGGTCGGGCGCGCACCTGTCCCGGACGCTCCGCCCGCAAAATATAGGTAATCACGCTCTTGCCTTTGGGAATGCGCTCGCACAGATATGCCACCCGGTCATCTCTCACCTCCCGGCGCGAATACCAGTATCTCCAGTCGTACTCGTCCGCCGTGCGTTCCACGAACTCAAAGCCGGAGGGTTTGGGGTCATCGATGACGCCGTAATAGACATCGGTAGCGCAGTGAATAACCAGTTTCACCACCAGCTGCTCGCCGGGGCGGAAGACGCCCTTCGCGGGCTGCAATGTCCACAGATACTCCGATTCGTCGCCGTAACGGCGTAGCAGCCGTCTGCGCTCCTCAGGCGTGAGCTGACGAGGCACACGCTTGAGATAGGTTCGTTCCACCCGCAGCTGTTGCGCTGTCGCCTGCACACGTTCAGTCGGCTCGAAGTAACGCACCATCACCGACGCCACCACCGCGCCTTCCCCCTCATGCTCGATACGCAGCAGATTGTTTCCATCGCGCACCTGGCGGGTCGGTATCTCTATCGTGTCCTCCGGGCGCAGCCAGTCCTCCGCTCCATATTCCAGCTCCCTGACCACGCTGTTGTTCAACACCACCCGCACCCGATGTGTGCCCTTCACCACTTGAGGCATTCTTCGGGCATACTCCACCAGCGCCATGATGACCTGCGCGGTGTCGTTGGTGGATAGCCAGTATTCGCCCTGTCGCTTCTCCGCAAGCCAGCGCAGTGTCTTCGGCAGCAAGGGGTGTCGCGGGTCGTTCCGCACCATCACTCGCGCGACCCATGCGGTAGCGTAGGTATCCTGGGCGTACCACAGCCATTCCACCTGACGCTTTATCTGAGGAGTGGCTTCGCGCCAGAAGGCGGTGGTGGACGTCTGGATGACACGGGCGAGAATCTCTTCGTACAGCCGTTTTGCCTGCGTCGGTAAGTTCGCCTGTTGCAAACCCATCAATAGCGCACACTGCGATGACGTGTTCAGATACCCTCGCGCTTCGTACAGACGCAGCAACGGCTTTTGAGCCCAGCGGGGCGAGATTCGCGCCGCTATTGCCAGCGCATGTGCCTTCTCGTTGAGACGATGCACCCACTGCGCCATCAGCAGTTCCTGCTTTGGTTTTGGTAGTCCCTTCAGATTGGGAAGCTGGGATGGCGTCGCAGAGAGCAGGCGGAACAAGGCGTTGGTACCCCGCTGGACGCGCTCCTCGGAGACCGTAAAACCTGCCTCTTTCGCCTCTCGCAGCGCATCCAGTGCCAGCGCGGTCCACAAAACATTATCCGTGGAGTGCTCCGTGTATCCCCAACTTCCTGACCCGTACTGCATTGCGCTGAGGCGAATAATGCCTCTGCGCACCGCTTCCTGTGCCTTCTGGCGGCGTTCCGCATCCTGCACGCCCAGCGCGTCCATGACCTCGAGCACCCGCAGCGCGCTGAGCATGGGATGCACCGTTTGCTCCACACAGCCGTAGGGGTAGGTCAATATCTCATCCAGCGCACCCACCGCCGCGCCAAACCATGACGGAGCCACCCGCACGACCGCTTTCAGGCTACCCGGAACGCGCTGGGCTGCCAGACGAAACTGCTTCTCCACCGCTTGTTCCACTACCGAAGCCGAAGCGAAAACACGAGGTACTCCCCGGGGGTATACGGGAACCTTCAGCTCCATGCCGTCGAATTCGTCCGTCGACCGGGCGGTGAGAGTGAAAACCGCCTCTCCCGCCGAATCGGCGGCTACCGTCCATTCCACACGCGCCTGTCCCTGCGGCGGCAGGGTCAACCGTCTGCTTTGCCCTTCCGCGATACGCACCGAACCACTAACCTGCAGCGATACCTGCACCTGCTGAGGCTTCTCGGTGTAATTATGCACTACGCCTGCGATGATAGAACGGTCGCCCTGCGTCAGGAAGCGCGGTGTCTGCAGGCGTACCAGCAGAGGCTTGAAGGTCCTGGCATAGCTGCGCACCATGCCCACGGCGGTATCGGAGGTGATCGCCCGCGCCGTTGCCCGCCACTCGGTGAGGTTTTCGGGCATCCGGAACCGTACCTGCGCTTCTCCGTTGCTATCGGTCACGATAGCGGGGCTCCAGAACGCGGTGTCCTCAAAGCGTCGACGGACCTGTTCGTCTTTTTCATACGCCAATTCCTTCGCCGCCCCTGCCGCATACTCTCTGCCGAAGGAAACAGCGGTATTCACTGCGTTGGGCGTCGCTCCCCAGAAGAACTTGCGAATGTCTGGTGTGTAGTCGGGCATGATAGCGTAGATGGCTTCGTCCACCACGCCCAGAGCGACCTCCGCCGATACCGGTTTGCCTTCATCGTCGCGCGTGCGGATGGTATACACCGCCTCTTCATCGGGAAGGTAACGCTCTTTATCCGGCGCCACTTCCACCCGAAGCAGCTTGCCCTTTGGGGCTACTCGAAGCAGTTTCTGCACGCGGATGAGGCTCTTGCGGTTGACAAGGTTCGCTGACACAAAAGCGTTTGGCGCGTGTTGCCATTCTGTAGGCAGCTCTACCACCCCAACACCGTTGCGCAACCGCACCACGCGCGAGTCGAACACCTTACGCCCCTCTACGGTAAACCACACTTCTGCGTCGGGCACAGAGGAACGTATCAACACCTTCGCAGCCTGTCCGGGCAGGTAGTTCCTGCGATCCAGCGAAAGCTCCAGCGTCTGACGCGCGCCCAGTTCCTCGCCTCCATACGAAGAGGTGTACGCCCCGACGCGATACTCACTGCGTGTACTCCGCCCCTGTGCGTCCACCGCTGATGCCCGCAGCAGATACTCGCCTTCACGCGGCGCGGTGAACTCCACGCTGGCAATCCCCCGTGCGTCGGTGCGCACCGTGCGGCTCCACAGCAAAACCTCCTCCTGCTTCCATTGCGCTCGCTGAACACGGAACCACCGTATGCGATACACCGCCACTTTGACCACCGTGCTTAACGGCTGTTTGGTGCGCGAATGGGTGGCGCGGATCTCGAACTTGGTCGTTTGTCTTGGCTGCAGCCACCATGCCTCCGACCGCCAGTCCAGCCGCACTGCCGCCGGATATACATCCACGGATGCCGATGCCTCTTCGGTGCGCAAGCTCAGGTCGGTTACTTCCACTTCCAGTGCGTAGCTGCAGGGTTCGGCGTGCGCCCGTGCGGGTATACGGATAATGGCGTTGCCCTGGGCGTCGGTGGTGGTTTCTCCCTGCGTCAGCAGTTCACCGTAGCCACCGTATACCTCCCCTTCATCCTCTTCCGTCCCGTACAGTTCGCGGTACTCGTCCTCTTCCTCCCACCAGCTCCAGTCCCACAGGTAGCGTTTGTAAAGGTAGTAGCGTACCCGCGCCTGAGTTACCGGCGCACCAAAATAGTACTCCGCATGAAGACGGAAGGTTACCGTTTCACCGCGAATGTACACCTGCTGCGCGGGTTCTACTTTCACCCGGAACTCCGGCTTCCGGTACTCTTGTACCTCAAAACCACCGGCGTACTCCGATACCTCCACCGGCTCCATGACGCCTGCGCGCAGGTAGACTACCCTGAAAGAGTACCCTCCCAGAGGTGTCTCCTCGGGCAGGGTAAACTCGCCGGCGAAGGTTCCCTGCGCGCTTACAGGCAGGGTTTGCTCCGCTATCGGTTTGCTTTCTGGGTCTAGGAGACTGACTTTTGCCTCGCTGATTTGGGGTACGCGGTAGTCGTTCTCGACGCGCTCACGCACAATGCCCTTCAAATACACCTTCTGACCCGGGCGATATACCGGGCGGTCGGTGAACAGGTAGTGCGTATAAGGAGACGCTTCGCCCCGCGAGATGTAGGTCGCAGCACGATGCGCCCCTTTGAATGCCCACACCATGGCGGCTTCACCGATACTTGGACAGGGCGGGAGCTCAGCGATGCCACCCAGGCTGGTGGTTGCTTGAGCCACAGGTTTGTTCTCTCTCCAGTAAAGCGCCACGGTTGCCCCGGCCACGCCTCTGCCGTCCTGCAGGCGCACCACGCGCACCACGGTGTTGCCTGCCGGACCGTATTTGACTACCAGCCCGATATCCGATACCCACAGCAAGCTCGCCCGGGAGTTGCCCCGTCCATCGACGGCGGTGACAACATACATGCCTGCGGGCAGCCGGGGTAAACGCACTTCTCGCGCATGGTATAGGTGCTGTGCAGAAGGAGGCTTGAGCAGAACCATTTGAGGAGCACCAACGGGCTTGCCTTTCAGAGCCGTTGGGCTGACCTGATTCAGGTGGTATCGCGCCACCTTGTTCTCGTCGACCCGATACGCCTGAATCAGCAAGCGGTGCGTACCCACGCCCGATACGGTAATCAGAGGCTGTTCGTCGGTGGTGAACACCCGTTGAGGCGCATAGGCATCCCAGTACCCCTGCGCCTTGCCAGAAACGCACATTACCGCTAGCAGCAGCACGAGCCAAACCAGCCTCATGGCAGTGACACCCTCCTTGTTGCAGGCGATTTTACCCTTCCGCTATCTTTACATTCCCTTTGCGGCACTATGCTCCTGCAACGGGCTATCCGTCCGCTTTGTCCGGCTTCGCCCGGTTACTCTCCATGCGCTTCACCACGCCGATGGTGAGAAAATACAGGAATACCATTGGCAGCGCCATCACCATCAGCGAAAGGGGGTCATTCGTTGGCGTCACGATAGCCGCCAGTGTGAAGATGACGATGATGGCATGACGCCAGTAGGTGAGCAAGCGGCTTGAAGTAACCAGTCCTAGCTTCGCCAGAATAATCAGCACAATGGGCAGCTGGAAGGAAAGCCCGAACGCGAGCAAAATCTTCACCGCCAGCAGCACGTAGCTCAGAGGGTTTTGAAGGAGGGTAGCGTTGCCGTAATCGTTGAGGTAGGACAGAAACCAGCGAATAGCCGCCGGCAAGAACAAATAGCCCAGCACCACACCCATCACGAACAGGAGACCAGAGAACGGGATGAACATCTTCACGACACGACGCTCGCTGCGAGTCAAACCGGGCGCAACAAACGCCCATATCTGGAAGGTGACGTAGGGTGCGGCGAAAATGAGCCCCACCACAAATGAGAGTTTCAAACGCAAAAAGAACGGGTCTGCGAAGTGCAGGAATACCGTCCTTCCCTGAACCTTGCGTAAAGGCTCTTCCAGAGGCAGGGAAACCAGATGATAGACGGCAGGAAACAGAATATACCCTGCCACCCAGCCGACGAAGATAGCAAACAACGACCGCACGATGCGCGTGCGCAGCTCTTCCAGATGCTCGGTCAAATCGGCGGGGCGGTCGTCTATCTCCTTCTCCGCAAGTTCGGGCTGCTCTACTTCAGCGGTTGCACTGCTGTTCATACTCACCTCATCCAGCGACCTCGTCCGGGTCGATACCCAGTTCGCGCAGACGCTGCGACAGCCGTTCTGCACGCCGACGCGCCTGCTCCGCCTCCTGCTGCAACTGTTCTGCTTGAATGCGCGCCTGCTCCGCCTCCTGTTGTGCCTGCGTTGCCCGATGACGCTCTTCATCAACACGGCGGCGCAGCTCTGTATAGGTTAAAAACCGCTCCCCCTCTGGGCTATAGGCGACCAGCTGTCCCCCCTCCAGGGTGAAACGCACCCCGAGGCGCGGGCTGGTCCAGCCGTCCGGGTTCGGTATCGGGTGGAGCGCGCCTTCCTTGCGTATCCAGCCGTCCAGTATCCCCCTGTCCGGGTCATACAGGTAGTACTCTTCCACCCCATACTGCTGGTAGAACAGGAACTTGTCAATCAGGTCGGAGGGGCGGTTGCTTGGCGAGAGCACCTCGAACACCACCTGCGGCGCGAGACCGTCCTCCTCCCACTGCTTGTAGGATGGGCGGTGTCCTTTCGGACGACCAAACACCACCATCACATCGGGAGCAGTGCGGATTTCAGGATGCCCTTCCACCGGATACCAGAACAGGTCTGCCGCCACGAACACATCTTCCCTGTCTGCAAACAGTGCGCACAGGTTGTCATACAGGTAGACAATGCTTTCCAGCTGCCAGGTATTATCTGCCATCGGCTTGCCATCGCTTTCCGGATAGACAATCTTCTTTGTGGCTACCTGTTGTACCGTCATTTCCATCACCGTTGGTATTATACCAGTTTGTGCGCCCGCTTGCAGGAGATTTCTCTCATTATAACAGAAACGGGCGGAGTGTCTCTACCCTGCTCCGCCCGTCAACGGAAGGGAAGGCTGCGCCTTACTGCTGAAGCAGCTGCACCGACTGCACCACTTTCAGCTTCAACGGCGCCTGCTCGCGAGCTTGCAGTCCACCAGCACGCGGCACACCCGGCGTTCCGGGTAAGCCACCTCGCGCCATCCGTCCCCCGATGCCTGGAGGAGGACCCATCATCGGCCCACCGGGAACACCAGGAATGCCGGGCGGCGCACCGTAGGTCGCGCCGCTACGTCGTCCACCCGCGGCGGCTCCTGGAGGCATTCCTGGTACGCCGGGAAATCTTGCTGCTCCACGTCTGCGTCCACCCATTCCGGGGCGTTCATCATCTATCCCACCGATAGAGCCGCCCATCGGCGCACCAAAGCCCGGCATGGGTCCGCCCATCATTGGTGCACCTGGCACCCCACCCAGTCCGGCGAGGCGCCCCGGTTGCACACCAGTAGGTACTTGTCCCTCAATCTCCACGGTGGTTTCACTGCGCACCAGCCGCCCCGCGTTAAAGGCGAACCACAACGTCCTGTCTAGCTTCACCTTTGGATTTTGCAGGACGTAGTTGCTGAACTCCAGTGTGCCGGACAATGTGCCCTCATACGTCTGGCGTATCCTCACGGTGGGATAGCCGCCTTCCCACTCCACGCCTTCCAGTTTGTTCTGCGCCAGCACCTTGCGTGCCCGCTCCGCTGGCATGTCGGGCAACAGGATGTGGGCAAACGATGTCCACGTATCGCCTGGCTTGACGCGCAGTTCGGGCAGAACGGGGAGAACCATCACGCGGAAGACGTACGGGTCGTTGGTGGTGTCCACGTTCTGGTAGACGACGTTGCCCAGCGGGGTCACAAACTGCAACACCGCGCGGAACATCTCCTCACCCAGTGTATACACTGGCTGATTATACGCCAGAACCTGTTGCTTGTTCGCCCGCTGGCGGATGATAAAGGTATCTCCCCGGATGTCGTAAGCGAACAGGTTGAAGAAGGTATCGGCTTCATAGGCTACCTGCTCACCGGTAACTCCACCGGTAATCTCTGCGCCTGTCTGCCCTGCCAGCAGAATCACTTCGTCATGCTGTTTGTAGTTGACGTTTTCGCCCAGCCGGAAGCGATACTGCAGGCGCGCACCGATGTTAGGCAGTTTAATCCCCTCCTGATTGGCTACCTGCACACGCACTTCAGCGCGGTCTATTGCCTTGCCTTCGGGGTCATATAGCACCACCGTGATGGTGTGCTCGCCATCCTGAATCGGCTCTGTTTTCTGGGTCGAGGGGTCCAACATCGGCTTCTTGGTGTCCCAGATGTAGCGCAGGCGAGGTTCCTTATCGTCCTGTCGGGGCGCCAGCGATGTCTGGAACTTGCCGTCGATGTAAATGCCGACAAAACCACCCTGCGGAATGCTGGCACGCGGCACTTCAATGCGCACCTTCTCTCGAACGATGGCGCCGTCCGCCGGACGCAGGATGTTAAAAGGCGTTCCCTGAGCCAGTGCAAGCGCCGTCACGCCGAGTAGCGCAATCACCGTCGCCAGTGCGGCTCTCCATGCGGAATATTTGGGCATTTGCGTTCCCTCCCGATTGTTCTCTCACAAAAAGTGCATCATCTGTGCACAGGGATAGCGACCTCTGCACTCTTCTTTTGGACGCCGAACACCCCTGAAAGGTTACAGCGTCTGTTTCCGTATCTTTCGCGCAGGCGGGGGGCTATTCCTGCTACGCCGTTTTCGGCATGGTGATAGCAGGTGGCTTCAGGTACATGGGCACAAGGGTTAATGGATTGTCGCGATGTCCCTGCTCCAGCAACTTCGTGCCCAGCTGTCCCAGCGTCTCCGCGCGAGGATGCTTGATGGGCGCAAGACACACCGGGTAATCTGCCAGCGCATGCACAAACTCAGCAGGCACTTCCCCCGTAACAATTACGTCGTTGGCGATATAGGGCAGGAGCGCACTGTGCAACGTTTCGGCAGTATACACTGCCCGCTCTACCACCGGTTGCGGTATCGGTGAACCGCCTTCATAGATGGCAGCGTACACCTCTCCGCGACGTGCGGGGATGACCGCACATATCAGGTGGTGAGGGATGAATGTATATTCCGCCGCAAGGATGTCCAGACTGCATACCCCAACTATCGGCCTGGCGTACACCTGCGCGAAGGTCTTGGCGGTCATCACCCCCACGCGCGTGCCGGTAAACGAGCCCGGTCCCAAGCCTGTGGCAAAGGCGTCTATCTCTCCGATTTGCCATCCCGCGGTGTGTAACAGGTGGTCGATGAGCGGCATCAGACGGGTGGAGAGCTGCATCCTGTGCGCGAAGGCAAAAGCTGCTGCTACCTCACCGTCTTGCACCGCAGCGATGCTACAGATGTCACCCGTTGTCTCTAAAGCCAGCAGTCGCAATTACCTCCTCCAGCTGCTGTAAGCGTTGCTCGTAGCGTTCGCCGTATGCGCGGATGGTGATTCGCCGATGCTCATCCGCGCCTCCCTCCAGCAATATTTCCAGCCGCTCTTCAGGGAGAGCGTCTGCGATGTGTTCGCCCCACTCAATCGCGAACACCCCACCCCGTGCGAAGTATTCCTGCAACCCAAGGTCCGCCGCCTGCTCCGCCCCCTCCAGCCGATAGGCATCCGCGTGAAAGAAAGGCAAACGCCCGCGATGCTCGCGGATGAGCGTGAAGGTAGGGCTGAGGACGGGCTCGCGCACGCCCAGCCCCCAGGCAATGCCCTGCGCCAGCGTGGTTTTGCCTGCGCCCAGCTCCCCCCTCAACCAGATGACATCGCCCGGTTGCAGCACTTGCGCCAGCGCTTCACCCAGCCGCCACGTCTCTTCCGCACTATGGGTCGATAAACTGAACGACATCGCACTCAATCACGCCAGTCCGCCACGAAGATGTTGGTGTCTCCGGGTCTCTTGCTGTTTCGGTTCGACGCCCAGATGAGCTTCTTCCCATCGCGCGAGAACATGGGGAAGCCGTCAAACTCGGGCGTGTAGGTGATGCGTTTCAAGCCCGTTCCGTCCACGTTGATAATGTACAGGTCAAACTCGCGTCCACGCGGGTCCTCGTGGTTGGACGAAAAAATGATGCGCTTGTTGTCGGGATGCATGAACGGAGCCCAGTTCGCCCCTCCGAGTCGCGTTACCTGCCTCTTACCCGTTCCATCCGAGCGCATCACCCAGACTTCCAGATTCATGGGGCGAATAGCCCGTTCCTTAAGTAAAGCCTTGTAGTCCGCTATCTCTTCAGGGGTGCGCGGGCGGCTTGCCCGCCAGACGATGTATTTGCCATCCCACGAGTAGAACGGTCCACCATCGTAACCCAGCTCGTTCGTCAGTCGCTTGACCTTGCCAGTTCGCAGGTCCATTTCGTAGAGGTCCAGGTCACCGTCCCTGTCGGAGGTAAACAGCACCTTCTTGCCATCCGGCGAGAAGGAGCCTTCGGCATTGTAGCCCTCACCGTCGGTAATCGCTTTGCGGTTGGAGCCGTCGGCGTTCGCGATAAAGATACGATATGGATAAAGACCCCATACGTATCCTTTGGAACGGTCGGGCGGCGGGGGTGGTTCCTCTGACCACCAGTCGGTACTGCTATACAGTATTTTTTTGCCATCCGGCGAGAAGAAACCGCAGGTGCACCGTCCTTTGCCCGACGAGACCAGCCGCACGTCCGAGCCGTCCGGATTCATCGTGAACATCTGGTCTGCCTTGAAAGGCGGGCGGGTGGACTGGAAGATGATTTTCTTTCCGTCAAACGAGAAGTACGCCTCGGCGTTCTCGCCGCCGTCGGTCAACTGCTGTACATTCGCCAGATGCGTTTCACGCGGGTCGTGCAGGATACGCGGCGACGACGTGGGCGGTTGCGCCCCGCGCAAGGTCACTGCTGCTGCAACGCCCAACATCACCAGGTAGAGAAACGCTCGCATTGGATGCTCCTTGTGCAACGGATATTGGTAACAGGTTCGCCCCGACGGCTGGCTTTTCCTGCTAGATGGGGATAGAAAGGTCTTCACCACAGAGGACACGGAGAGCACAGAGAGGTGTTCTCCCTATGCTCTCCAAATGTTCGGTGGTTACGCTGCGCGGGGCAACGAGGTCGTCTCCTGCCTTTCAGCGGCTTCGCGCAGGCGGTCCAGTCCTGCCACTATCTCTTTGCTGATGCCGCGCACCTGCTCCAGCAACCGCTCTGCCTGCGCCCGGTCGTTGCGGTCGATGCAGTCCACAATCTGTCGCGCGATTTGGTGCAGTTTCTCGTGCGGCGGCTCGATGGCGCGGAACTCGGGCAGGTTGCCGAACTGTTTCTCACCCACCGAATAATACCATTGTCCCAGCGCGCAGTTGCGGTGCGATACCAGCTCCTCGCGCGGGATGCGCACACCGCGGTAGATGAGGTTCTCCAAACGTTCCACCCACTTCAGGTGCGCTCTTTTGAAAATCTCCACCTTGTCGCCGATGCGTCGGGCTTCGTCCGCATTCAAGATGAACCGCCCCATGGAGAAGCGCAACTTGTCGATACGACCGATGAGCGCCTGCATCTCGTGCGCGATGTCGGTTGCGACGCGGCGGGTGGACTCAATCGCATTGGTGCTGGAAGCCAGCATCTCTTCGGCTGCCGCACTGGACTCTTGCGCAATGGCGGCGATGTGTTCGATCTCGCTAAGCATCTGTTGCGCGTTGTGCTGTACCCGCTGCACGGAAGAGGCAGATTGCTCCACCTGCTGCACAATGGACTCGACCGACTGCAGTATTGCGCTCAGTCCCTGACCGACTTCCAGCGACTGTCTGACGCCGTCGGTCACCGCGGCGAGGTTGGCGTCCATCGCCTGCGCGGCGTTCTCTGCCTGCTGCGTGACCTCCTGAATAATCTGCCGGATTTCCTGCGTGGCTTGCGCGGATTGTTCCGCTAAACGGCGTACCTCGTCCGCCACCACGGCGAAACCGCGCCCATGCTCTCCAGCACGCGCCGCCTCTATCGCCGCATTCAACGCCAACAGGTTGGTCTGTCCGGCAATCTCCTCAATGGTGCCGAGGATGCCGCCGATGCGTGCGGACATCTGTACCAGCTGCTGCAGCTGTTCCGCCAGCTGGCGCGTATCTTGCTCCAGCCGCTCCATCGCCTGCTTGGAGCGCGACAGTCCCTCGCGCCCTTGCACAGCAACCTCTCCCACTTCCTGCGCGGCATGTTGGGCATCGTTCAGCTGCTCCACCATGCGCCGAATATCTTCTACGATGGCACTCACTCCCTCCACGCCGCGCGAGGCAGATTGCGCCGTGGACTCTGAGCCTTTGGCGACCTCTTGCACGGCACGTTGCAGCTGCTCAAGCATCTCTACTACGGTATCACCCGCGATGTGGCTGCCGTCCACGCGCACGAGCGCGTTCATCATCTCACCGACCACTTTCACCGAATCGGCTGCCTCCCGAGAAACGGCACGAGCCTCCTCGACGACCTGAGCTAAAGATTGCACTGCAGTATCGAATTGGTGAATGAGGCTGTGACTGCCCTCTGACCGCGAGGAGGATAACCGATACGACAGGTCACCGCGTGAAAGGGAGTCCAATGCCGCCAGCAGTGTTTCCATCTGCTGAGTAATCCATGCATTCTGCTCTGTCTTGTCTCCGCTGCCTGCCGCTTCCGCAGAGGACATGTCTACACGCATCCGCTTGACCAGCTCCCACAGGTAGGCATCCGACACTGCTTGCATGTCGTAGTTGAACACTTTGAAAATCGCCTGCTGGGCACGGGCACGCAGCCATGGACGGAAGCGAAAGTCGCGCTGTAGGTATGTGCTCACGAAATGCAGATACATGGTGTAGCTGCCCAGGTACCACTTCTGGGGCAGGTCAATCTCCGTGTGCATCACACCAATCCGCAGACGGCGCTCGAAATACTCCACTCCGAACCGCCCACCTGCAGCGGCTTCCTCAAAGATGTCACGGAAGTATTGTGCCTGCGTTTGCTCCAGCCGGTGGCGGAGCTGGTCGAGCGAAATGCCTTTTTTAGCGGCATACCGCTCGAAGAAGGCACGCGTCGGCTCGAAGCTGAACTGCCAGTCGTAGAACTCGCGGGCGATGTGTGGAGCTCTGCGTTGCGCCCACCCCTGCAACTGCGCGAGAAGATGGATGTCCTGCGGCGTTAATCCAATAAACTGCTTACGCAGCCCCAGATTGGCGTCGGTAATGCCGAGACTTTGTGCAATGCTTTGCATTACCCCACCTCCTTAGCATCACTACAACAATTATCGGTGGAGGGAAAAGGGGTCTTTACTTTTTGCACAGCGCTCGAGGACACCTATAGTGGCCCATCCTCCGGACTACCACAAAAAACCGGTTCTGCCTCCTCCTCTTCCCAGAGCTGCTTGCTCAGTTTCACATCGCGGGGCACGGGGATGGGATATTTGCCGTCGAAGCAGGCAAGGCAGAAATGATGCCGCTTCATCCGCACCGCACGCAGCATCCCGTCGATGCTCAGGTATCCCAGCGAGGTCGCGCCTATCATCTCGCGTATCTCTTCCACGCTGTGCGAAGCGGCAACCAGCTCCTCGCGCGTCGCCATATCGATACCGTAGAAACACGGATAACGGATGGGTGGCGAGGTGATTCGCACATGTACTTCCTTCGCCCCGGCCTCGAAAAGCATCCGCACGATTTTGCCCGTGGTGGTCCCGCGCACGATGCTGTCGTCCACCATCACCAGTTTGCGCCCGGAGATGACCTCGCGCAAGGGGTTCAGCTTGATTTTCACCCCCAGTTCGCGCATGCGCTGGTCGGGCTGGATGAAGGTGCGCTGGATGTAGCGGTTTTTGATCAGCCCTTCGGCATACGGGATACCGCTGGCTTGCGCGAAACCGAGTGCAGCCGGGATGCCTGTATCGGGAATGGGGATGACCACCTGCGCGCCCGGTGCAGGATGTTCGCGCGCGAGCTCCTGCCCCATGCGCCGGCGGACTTCGTGCAGAGTGCGATTGTAGATATGGCTGTCGGGGCGGGCAAAGTAGATGAATTCGAACATACACAGGCTGTACCGCTGTAGAGGTACCACCTCCTCCTCACGCAAGCCACTTTCGTCGATGACCAGCACCTCTCCCGGCTCAATCTCGCGCACGAAATCTGCCCCTACCACGTTCAGAGCACAGGTTTCCGAGGCAATCACGTAATGACCGTTAATCCGCCCCAGACACAGCGGTCGCACGCCATAGGGGTCACGGGCGGCAATCAGGTGATGAGGGGTGAGGATGACCAGACTGTACGCGCCCGTAATCTGCTGCATCACCCGGCGCATGGCTTCCACAGGGTCGCGAAACTCCGCCATCTCTTTGGCAAGCAGGCGGGCAATGATTTCGCTGTCGTTCGTGCTGTGGAAGTGCACTCCTGCCTCCTGCAAGCGCAGGCGAAGCGAGCAGGCGTTCACCAGGTTGCCGTTATGCGCCACCGCCAGCGTGCCGATAGGCGATTCGCACATCACCGGCTGAGCGTTGCGCAACACGCTCGAACCCGTAGTGGAATACCGCGTGTGCCCGATAGCGATGTGTCCGCGCAGGTAGCCAAGCGTCTCCTCGTCGAAAACCTGCGAGACCAGCCCCATCTCCTTATGCACCAGCACGCGCTCGCCATCCGAAACGGCAATGCCCGCGCTCTCCTGCCCGCGATGCTGTAGCGCATACAGTCCGAAGAAGGTGATACGCGCCACATCTTCCCCCGGCGCGTGGATGCCGAACACACCGCACTCCTCTTGCGGACGGTCAAACAAACCCTTATCAGCGCCCATTGGTCACCATCCCGAAACCCGGCTCCAACACCCATAATGGTATCAACAAACGGCGGTCGAAAGCAAGCTGTCTGCCCGAACAGGTATACTGATGATGGCACACTCCGCGCGTCGGCGCTGTGCCCGACGCCTTAGCAGTTCTACTTGGAGACGTGGGGTGAACCGATGATGACAAGCAAGTGGGCACTGGTTCAATCTAACCCGTTGCAAGAGCTGGACGAGCCCCAGAAACAACAAATCCTGACCCGCATGGTTAGAAGACAGTATCGGGCGGGCGAGCGTCTCACGCTTGGAAAGCAGCCAGGAAGCTGGTGGATTGTGGAAAAAGGCCTGCTGAAGGTGTATACCGTTGCCCCCGACGGAAGCACTCTGACCTACGCTATTCTGGGGGCGGGAGACACTTTCGGCGAAACCACGATACTTGCTGGGCACTGGATTAGCGCAATCGTAGAGGCGTTGGAACCCACGCAGGTGCGCTGCCTCCCTGCCGAGCAGCTGGAGAATCTCCTCAGGCAGTGTCCAGACTTCGCTCTCGCCGTGCTGCGCAACCTTGCGCGACGCATTCAGCAGTCACAGGAGCGGCTTTTCTACATCAGCCGTCTCAAAATCAGTCAAAGACTCGCACACGCCCTGTTAGGACTGGCTCAAACTGTCGGCAAGCAGACCGATAACGGCATCGAAATACGCCTCACCCATCAGGAAATCGCAGACTATATCGGAGCCAGCCGGGAGGCGGTCAGCCGCACACTGGAACGCTGGGGTCGGCGCGGCTGGATATTCAACGCCCGCAAATGCATTCTGCTCAAGGATTTACGACCTTTACACTCGATCATCGAGCAAATGACGGTTCCCGACTAAAACTATCAGGTGGAGAGTAACTTCTCTCCACCTGATAGCTGCATTTTGGGGTAGGGAGAGTTACTTCGGCATAATCACGCGGTCAATCACGTGGATGACGCCGTTGTCCGCTTCGATATCGGTCTGGATGACGTTGGCATCGTCGACGCGCACGCCGCCTTCGGTGCTCACCGTGATGCTCTGCCCTTGCACGGTTTGCAGCTGGGTGCTGTTCACCACATCAGCCGCCATTAGCTTGCCCGGCACCACGTGGTAGGTCAGGATGGCAGTGAGCTTCTCCTTGTCTGCCAGCACCGCCTGCAAGGTCTCCTGCGGGATCTGGGCGAATGCATCGTCGGTCGGGGCGAATACGGTGAACGGACCGGTTCCATTCAGCGTCTCGACCAGACCAGCAGCTTGCACCGCCTGTACCAGCGTCTTGAACGAACCCGCCTGCACGGCTACATCGACAATCGTCGGCATGTTGAACCTCCTGTCTG
>Ga0209809_1000219_pt1 | contig 56146 bp, 53 predicted proteins | sample YNPMSTMetaG_FD_186172 | JGI IMG/M metagenome (GOLD analysis project Ga0209809, IMG submission 186172) | Anoxygenic and chlorotrophic microbial mat microbial communities from Yellowstone National Park, USA - YNP MS-T MetaG (SPAdes) (version 2) ...
TGCTGACAACTCTTTTCATTGCAGTTGGGCTGGCGATGGATGCGGTTGCCGTCTCTATCTCCAGCGGGTTGAATCTCACAGGACTGAGAGTATCTTGCGCGCTGCGCATCGCGACTGCTTTTGGACTGGCGCAGGCGGTCATGCCCATCATCGGCTGGTCTGCAGGCTACGGCATGGGCGATGCCATCGCAGATTTCGACCACTGGGTGGCGTTCGGCTTGCTGGCGATGGTGGGTGGACGCATGCTGTGGGAAGCCCGTAATCAGGAAAAGGTGGAGAGGCGCATGGACCCGCTACACCCGCCCCGCCTGCTATTACTCGCGATAGCAACCAGCGTGGACGCGCTGGCAGTGGGACTGGGACTGTCGTTCCTGAGAGTACCCATTTTGCACGCGGCGATACTCATCGGCGCAATTACGTTTACGCTGTCGTTTCTGGGAGTGTTTGCGGGCGACCGCATCGGTCGTTATTGCGAAAACAGGGCAGAGATGCTGGGAGGTCTGGTGCTTATCGCCATTGGGGTCAAAATCCTGGTGGAGCACCTTCTGTAGCCAGCACATGCAACCATGACGCTGGAATTGCGTCTTTCATTATTGGGAAAACCTGAGGGAGAACACCGGTGGCAAATCTCTCCGAGCGAGATGTGGAAGATGAGGTCTGGCTGCAGGGCTGCGCCAGAGGCGAACCGGAGTGTCTGCGGTTGCTGATGGAGAGGCACGGTGGAGGCGTATTGCGCTTCATCGAGCGGATAGTGGGCAATCGCAGTGAGGCTGAAGAGCTGCTGACGGAAGTGTTCCTGAAGGTGTGGCAACACGCTGCACATTTCGGGCACAAAGGACTGGTGCGCAACTGGATATACACCATCGCGGCGAATCTGGCACGAGACGCCCTGCGTCGCCGTAAAGTGCGGGAGCCGATTGCTGCCGAGTCGCTGGACGCGTTGGGGCAAGAGGCGGATCCCGCAGGTGTAGACCCCCTGCGCGAAACGCTGGGGCGCGAGCGACGCGAGATGCTGCAAAAGAGCATCGCCCAGCTCCACCCCACCGACAGAATGCTCGTGGAACTGTACCATTTTCAAGAACACTCGCTGGAGGAGATCGAGCGTATCACCGGTATCCCACGCAGTGTGGCTAAATCCAGGCTTTTCCGCGCTCGGCGGAAGCTGCGAGATATCTTAATCTCAGAAGGCTTTGAGGCACCCTATCATGAGATGTCAAAAGGTTCGGGTCAATCTCACGGAGTATCTTCGGGGCAACTGTGCACCTCGTCTGACCAGAGCAATCGAGCAACACCTCAGCCGGTGCACGGAATGCCGGAGCATGCTTGAGGAAGAGCGCGCTTTACTCCAGCTGGTGCACGATGAGCCAGTCCAGCTGCCAGCAGGGGCGTGGGAACGCGTGCAAGCCCGCCTGCACGAACCCGTGCGCACTCGTGAACGGCTCACCCTGTGGGTGTGGTGGAACCGGCGATGGATTGCCCAGACGCGCTGGGCAGCTGCCGCCGCAGTGGTTATTCTGGCGATAGGGGCGTGGTTGCCGACCCACCTGCAAACGCCATCACAGGAGGCGGAAATACTCTCGGGTTACGCCCAAGCGGTGTCCTATGCGCAATCGTCAGTGGTGGACGACCCACTGAATGAAAATACGCAGATTATTCTCGGCGGCTGGAGAGAGTAGCCGCCTTGGAGGGAATACAAAATGGTTTTCTGGCGATTATGCTACCGGAGGATAGTGACATTGCTCATCGGTGTAATGGTTCTGGGCGTGTCGGCTCAGGGGCAACCCTTCTCGCCGCCTCCGCGAGGCATGGGGGGACAACCGTCAACCTCCCTGTCGTTGGATCGCGAAGCGCTGTTTGCCAGACTGAATCTCACCGCTCAACAGCGCACCCAGATTATCAACCTGATGAACGAAACTCAGGACAAGATACGCCAACTCCTTACTAGATTGCACGAACAGCGCACGCAGCTCATGCAGTTATACCAGCAGTACCAGTTCGACGAAAAAGCGGCACAGCGCATCATGCAAGGCATCAACCAGACGCAAGCGGAGCTGCTCAAAGTGCATCACGAGAACCAGAAGCAGCTGCGCCGAATCCTCGATAGAGACCAGTTCGAACAGTGGAACCAGTGGTGGAAAGAACGGATGTTCTTCCCGCCCAAAGGGGACTGGGGACGCCGCGGGCGAGGAGGCAAGCAGGGTTAGACAATGCTCTGGCTGTGGGCGGTGCCTGTTGCGTTGCTGCTGTTTTGGTGGATGTTGCTGGCGATAGCGGCAGTGCGTCCCCCGCGTGCCCCGCTATTCCTGACCCCCTTCGACGTGCAGGTTCCCTTCGACCCTGTACTCTTTCCTTCGCGTGACGGCACACCCCTGTCGGGCTGGTGGTTACCGCAACCGCAGCCGCGCGGAGTGGCTGTGCTCTGCCACGGCTACGTGGCAAACCGCTGTGAGGTGCTGGGTGTTGCCATTGAACTGCACCGCATGGGGTTCAGCTGTCTACTGTTCGACTTTCGTGCACACGGCGAAAGCGGCGGACACACCACCACCATCGGCATTCGGGAGGTACAGGACGCTTTGGCTGCGGTCGATTTTGTCGCGCGCTTCGGTCTGCCCATCCTGCTGTTCGGTTCGTCGATGGGCGGTGCGGTGGCAATCATGGCGGCGGCTCGCGATGAACGGGTGGGCGCCGTGATTACCGACAGTGCCTATGCGCGACTACGCTGGGCGGCAGATACGTGGTGGGAAGCGGGGTTCGGCAGGGTGCTGGGCAAGCTGTGCCGACCAGTGAAGTATCTTGCACTCTTGCTCACGCGCACACGCCTGTCGGATGCCGAGCCAATCCGTGAAATCGGAAAAATTGCCCCGCGCCCGATACTGCTCATTCACGGCGACCGCGACCATCTGGTCCCTGTGGAACACGCCTACGCCCTGTATCAGGAGGCAGGCGAACCCCGCACCCTGTGGATTGCCAGCGGCAGCGGACATGTGCAGGCGCGAGTCGACCAGCCGGAGAACTACTATGGGCAGGTCAGCAAGTTCATCGACCAATGGCTGGAGGCACGACCTGCCCATGAATCGCTCCACATCGGACCTGGCGAGATCACGCCCGGTTGACCTGCACGGCCGCACGGAGAGGCCTTCCTCGGTGTTGGTAGAACAGCATCTCGCCAGTGGCTTTCATAGCGTGGTGCTTCGCCCTGCACAGGGCATCATCCCCTGTGACTGCTAAGAGCTCCTGGTCTGACAGAAAACAGGGTATAATGCAGTTGGAAGTCGCAGCAACATCGCGGCGCGCTTCTAGCGTATCGAATAGGATGGCAAGGCTTTCGGCTCAGGAGGTAAGGGAGGAACATGAACACCCTGAAGGTTGGCATTCTGCTGGTTGCCCTAACCGCCCTGTTTATCTTCGTCGGCGATGCCATCGGCGGGAGTAGTGGGGCAATGATTGCATTCGCGCTGGCGCTGGTGATGAACCTGGTCAGCTACTGGTTCAGCGACAAGATTGTGTTGAGGATGTACGGCGCCCGTCCCTTGTCGCCCGCAGACTCGCCCGAGCTGTACCGCATGACCGAGCGATTGGCGGAGCGTGCGGGTATCCCGATGCCGCGCCTGTACGTGGTACCGGGTCCTCAGCCCAACGCTTTCGCCACCGGGCGCAATCCCGCTCATTCGGCAGTGGCGGTCACCGAGGGGCTGCTCAGCCTGCTCAACCGCGACGAGGTAGAGGGAGTCATTGCTCATGAGATAGCTCACATCAAGCACCGCGACACCCTGACCATGACCGTGGTGGCGACGATAGCGGGTGCGGTGATGCTGCTGGCAGACATGGCGCGCTGGGCGATGATTTTCGGCGGCGCACGCAGTGACGACCGCGAGGGAGGCAACCCGCTGGTGTTCCTGCTGGTGATGATTGTGGCGCCCATCGCGGCAATGCTGATTCAGCTAGCGATTTCGCGGGCACGTGAATACGAGGCAGACGCCACCGGCGCGCGACTGGCGGGCAGCCCCGACGGGCTGGCGAACGCCCTGCGCAAGCTGGAACAGGCTTCCCGTATGCTCCCGATGGAGGCTTCGCCGTCGACCGCACACCTGTTCATTGTCAACCCGCTGCGCGGCATGGGCGGCGCGCTGATGAGCCTGTTCATGACCCATCCGCCTATCGAAGAGCGCATCCGCCGCTTGGAGCGAATGCGCGGCAGCGAGTGGTACTTGGGCAGCTAAACCCACAGACAACGCCACATTTCCACCTCGAGGGCGAGGCTCCCACCAACCTGTAAAACCCCTTCCCGCGGTAGGGTGGGGGGAGCCATGAAAGGTTCGCCCTCGAGGCACTCAGGCTAAAGCCTGCGGCTACAGGAGGCTCTCCCTCAAGCTCTCGCCGAGTCGTCAGGGATGGCAGTGAACCCCGCGATACACCTGCAGGAATCCGCTCTGTCTACCCCGAAATGTCTCCGCGTGTATCGGGGTTTTTGGTGGTTATTCATCACTTCAATGATGGGAGGCATTGCCATCGCCATGATGCCGGAGGCGCCACAACAGCCTGTTCTCACCGTCGACACGGTGGTGTACAGACCTCACGTTTCCAGCGAAGCCATACTGGAGCTGGAACCCTCGCGCGAAACGCTTGGAGGGGTGTATCTGGTGCTGGTACATAACCGTTCCGAACAGACGCTGCATTTCTCGCGCCTGCTCATCGATGACGAAGATGCAGACAAGCTCGCGGGCGGGGAACTGTTGCACTGGTGGGACATTGTTCCCAGAGAATTGCCGCCCGACGGCGTCGCTGCGCTTACCATCAACGGGACACACCGCCCCTTCGAAGGGGAAAGAACCTGCCGCGCTTGGCTGCATACCGAGGAGGGGCCTGCGCTGCGAATCGTCTTGCGTCCGTTCGTACAGTCTTTGCGCATCACCTATGCCTACATCGAAGGGGCAAGCGGCGCGGTGTTCATCCACAGTCGGGATAAGAACGGCGTCTTCCGGCTCGATAATGTGCTGATTGGGTCGGAAAAGGTCTCGGTGCAATACCTGCAGCGCACGGTGGGACCGGGAGAGACGGTGATGGCAAAGGTCATTCTGGAGCGAACACTGCCGGTCGGCACTGTGGTTCCCATCCGCGTTACAGCCACCGACCGTGCCGGCAAGCGCATCTCTACCGGCGGTTTGCTGCGCGTCACGCCCATGCACTTCCCCATCGGCACGTGGGACGACGCGATATGGCGCGATGCGGAGTATCGCGCGCAAATGCTCAAGCGGGGTTTCGACACAGCGGTTTTCGGTGCAGGAGGCGACGAAGAGCCTTCCCCAGAAGAAAAACAGGCTTTCGAACAGGTTTGCCCCCAAACGGGTTTGAAAGCGGTGGTATACGCCGGTTTCGAGCAGGTGAAGGAAGGATTCCTGAAGCGCAACAAAACCAATTCGCACATCCTCGCCTACATGCTGAGAGATGAGCCGGACTGGATAGAGCAGCCCGCCGTGCCGCTTCTCTGCTTGCAGAAGATACAGCATTGGCGACAGCACGGCGTTCCTCAGCCCATTTACATCAACCTCGCGCGCAGTCGGCGGTTCGGTGAGTTCGCACCACTGGCAGACATCCCCTCCTACGATGCCTACCGTGTGGGCGCGCCCATGCCGGACAAATCGCCGCACGCGTGGGGCAACCGTCTGGAGCTGGTAGCAGATTATACCTCCGACCTGCGCCTCAACAGCCTCCCCAAACCGTTCTGGGTGTGGGCTCAGGGGGTGAACACCTGGGACGAGCGCGTGTGGGTGAACGATGAACTGGGGCGCGCGGTACCTACCCCTGAAGAGGCACGGGTGCAGCTGTGGTTCCAGCTCAGCCGTGGTGCGAAAGGTGTCATGTGGTTCCGTACCTTGCCCGAGGACGAAGTACGCCGTTACTACACGGAGCTGGCGCAAAAAGCCATGCCCTCTCTGGAACAGGCAAAGGTGGATGAGCTGGTAGAACAGGTGGTGCAACAGTTCCGTGAAACGCTGGACGAAATGACACGCCTGAACCGCGTGCTTCAGCTTATCCGTCCCTTCCTGCTGCGGTGCGATGTGGGCTATCGGGGACAGGTACGCACGGCAACGGAGCCCGATAAATTAGACGTGATGTCGTTGCTGGGCGAGCGCGCAGCCCTGGTTTTCGTCACCAACTTCGCGTACGAAATGCACCCGAAGGGCTACCGTTTCCGCGAACAGAAGAACGTGACGGTGGTGGCGCGTTTGCCGAACTGGCTTAAGGCGATCGATGTGTTTGCCGTGACGCCCGATGGCGTGAAACCGGTCACCTGGCATCTGGAAAAGGGACACGTACGCCTCACGTGGCGCACTCTGGAAGAACACGTCGCACTGGCGGTAGTCGCCTCCGACGGGCAGGCCCGTCAGCAAATCGTGCAGGTTGTCAGACAGCTTGCTTCCTCGCCCGAGTGACCACCTCGTGCGCCAGGCGCAGCGGTTCCGGGATGCGGTATCTGCGTACGCACCGGCGTACCACCTCTATAGCGGACGGCAGGTCCACGCGGTACCCTACCGAAACATACACCGGTCGCGCGTGAGGTTGCGTGTAGAGTGCCGCGCCGATAAAGTCTCCGTCATCATATATGGGAAGCCAGTCGCCAATAGGAGACATGGTTTCCACCTGACCACAAAGCAGGCTCTTGGCGCAGCCGATGGTGGGTGTGTCCACCAGCAACCCGAAATGACATGCCATGCCAAACCTTCGCGGATGCGCCCTGCCGTGCGCATCGCACAGAACCACGTCCGGCCTGGTGCGCAGCTTCGCCCACGCTTCCAGTAAGGGTGGAGTCTCGCGGAAGGAGAGCAAACCGGGCACATACGGGAAGCCAACCGACGTGCTCACAACCACCTCATCGACCACCTCCATATTTTCCACACGCAGCACCACAATGCCCGCCCATGCTCGTGAACCAACTCGCTCAAACGAGATGTCCGTTCCAGCCACCAGATGTATCGAATCGATAGCCAGCGGTTCTTCCCTCACCTGCTCGCGCAGGCGAATTTGAATATCCACCGCCTCGGCGACAGTTTTCGGGAAGGTAAACTCTATTCCTCCGCTCAACCAACGTCACCCCTCTGGCTGCTGCGCCATTAGCGCACCCGCACACAGCCACAGACTCCAGGAGATCGGAGGCAGAAAGGTGGAGAAGTTCACTAGGTTGCCCACTGCACTCTGCAGAATCATCGTCCACGCGATGACCGCACAGACACGCTGCACACCATCAGCCATCGCTCTTATCATACGCCAGCCCATCACCAGAATGCTCCCGAGGGCATAGACATACAGCAGAAGCCCCACCCAACCTGTTTCCACCAGAATGTAGAGGTAGTTATTGTCGGCGCCGGTAGTATATCCGAACAGGCGCGGGCTATCCTCGCTCCACTTGCCGATGCCTAACGTCCCCAGCCCCATGCCGAAGGGGTGTTGCCAGACTTCCCGAATCGCCTTTTTCCAGAAGGTTATGCGTACGCTGACGGTGGAGGTGGGGGCGAACGGAGCCAGCACATCCTGCGCTCGCTCTCGCCAGAGTCCTTCCACCGGTAACTGAATCGCTATCAGTGCGACAATCGCCAGCGCTATCGCCAGACGGTGGCGCGTCCACGCGGCAATACACACATATCCCACCCACAACATCACCCACGCATAACGCGCCAGCGAGAAAACCGCACCCGCCGAGGTCAGCAAAGCGACCAGCAGCCAGTTCAGCGCGCTCCGTTCTCCTCGCAGAGACGCCATGCCCAGCGAAACCGCCGCCCCGAAACTCATCAGCGCACCGAACAGATAAGGATCCATCGTCGAAAACGAGCGGGTATACCCCCCCACCATCGTACCGGAGGGCGCGCCGGGGCGTGTGGCACCCAGCTCCATCAGCCAGCGGTAAGGTATGAACTGCTGGGCAAGCCCGTACACCGCGTGTACGCCTGCCAGCACGCCGATGAATGTCAGCAGGATGCGCAACCGCTCGTCCCCAAAGAGCGTTTTCCCGAAAAAGTAGAACAGCAGGGGCATTGTCAGCCAGCGCATGTCCGCCAGCGCAGCGGAAAACGAGTAGATGTTGGGATTGAACAGGTGCACTACCGTCAACAAAGCGAACGCCGACAACACAATTTCGGTAGCCCCCCAGCGTAGCGGTTGTTCTCTGTTTGTCCGGCGATACACAATCCATACCAGCGCCAGCCATAACACCGCCCCATCCTTCCACACCTTTGCAACAGGGTGTTCCTCATACACCACTTTGACCAGCACGGGATGCAGGCTGGTGTAGGCAAGCAGCGCAAGCACACCCGCCACAGGATGCACTAGAGAAAGCAGCAACCATCCCCCCACCCCCAGCACCGCCAGCACCCCAGGGGGCGACCATGCAAAAGCTGCCCCTGCTGCAACGCACGCCAGCAGGCTGAGCAATATGAACAGGCGCGGGCTAAAGCCCGTGGCTACAGATGCACGTGGTGCAAGTCGCTGTTCCATGCCTCCACCGCAATCGTGCCCTTTCCCGCAACGCTCAGCACGCGCGTTTCGCCCGGTATCAGGCAGAAGTAGTCATCCTCGCAGAGAAGCCACTGCCCATCCTGAGGTATCAGGCGCACGAAAAGGGCTATTGCCTCGCCCGTGTTTTTGATGCCCACCCGCTGATGGCGATGCCATACTCGCAGTGTCGTGCGAGGAGCTTCAAGCAGCGGTTGCATAGGCGGCTGAGCGGTGCTGAACAGGTATTCATTGCAGGAAAGTATCCCGCCGCGTTCGTCGTGCAGACACGCCAGCGCCATCCACACCCCCACCTCCGCGGGCAGAACACACTCCACATGTCCAGCATGTACCCCCCCTTCCGGCACAACCTCCACCGTACCTCCAGAGCGGGCGCATTCCCTGCCATCCAGTGCCAGCAGGCACACCGACCAGCGCGCACGGATGGGCTGCACCCCAGAGTGATGCAACCATACCTCAGCCTGCCACTTCTCGCCCGGTCTCCAAGTCAGTTTCTCGTATTGCAGGCTGATATGAATCGGTTCATAGGCTCGACGCGCCCACCAGTAGGCAGGTTTGGGTTGCCCCAGATAATCCAGCACGTTCGTACATGCCGTGTTTGGGAAGGGCTCGTTGAACTGCCAGGGCGATACCCCACTGCAGCGCCACTTGCGGCGGCGGTTTGCCTCAATCGCATAGCGTAATCCCTCTGCCTGCATCCACTGGCTGGCACGGATGAAGGTCGGCAGGTCGTCGATGCGTCCGAATAAAGCTTCCAGCTTCTCGCGATGCACCCACCAGCTGCCGTGATGCAACCACATCGGGTTCGTCGCGTCGGGCGGGAAGCGATGTTCCGGCGAAATGAAACGTTCGAAAACCTGCAGATTCGCCGCTCCCTCCACCCCGAACTCCGAATGGTACAGCGGGTCAATGGCGTTGTAGAAGCGGTAATGCTCCTCTGCGCCCAGATACACCCAGGGACCATGCACATCGTGCATCTTCCCCGTGCCTGCTAGTTCCGCCGACGCGCCTTCTACCGGTCCCGAGGCAGAGGTAGGCAGCCAGATTCGGTCGGGGTCCAGCTCCTGTACCAGCGATTTCAGCTTCGCCAGCGCAGGATGAGCGTCGGGGAGCGGCACATAGCGGTCGTCCATGAGCTCATTGCCGCCGCACCAGATAACCAGCGAGGGGTGGTTGCGTCGCAGAGGTATCATCTGCCGCGCCTGCTCTTCGATGTACCGCAAATAGGCTTCATCCTCCGGCGGGGCGTTCTGAATGCCCGACGACGAGTGCGGAAACTCCTGCCATACCATGATGCCGAGCCGGTCGCAAAGATTGTAGAACTCTTCGCGCTCCAGCAATCCCCCACCCCACACGCGCAACAGGTTGCAGTGGGCGTGCTTCGCCAGCGTCAACAGACGCTCATAGCGTTCGGGTTGCACGCGACCGTACATCTGCTCGTGGGGTGCCCAGTTCCAGCCCTTCACGAATACACGCCGCCCGTTGACCTCCAGCGTGTAGGGCAACGCATCAGGTGGTGCGCCCTCGTTGGGAATGGTGCGCAGTGTGCGGATACCGAAGGTTACCTCGCGTTCATCAGAGGTTTGAGTGCCCCGTCCCAGCTGCACATACAGCCGGTACAGCGGCTGCTCGCCCATGCCGTTGGGATACCACAGGCGGGGATGGGGTATCTCCAGTGGCGTCACCTGCTCTACCGGCTGAGTCTCGCGCGCTGGCACGGCTTCACTCCCCTGAACCACGAGACGACCATCGGGGTCTTCTACACGCCAGAATAGAGTCCACTCTCCAGACGCCGACGGCAGGCTCCGCAGGCGCGACCGCACCTCGACACGCGCCACCTCTCCTGCCACGCGCGGACGAACCCACACATCCTCTATCCAAGCACCATCCGTCGCCAGCAGGCTCACACTCTGCCAGATGCCGAGAGGAACCAGCCGCGTGCACCAGTCCCAGTCATAGGCAAAGCGGGACTTCCATACCCTTGCCCGGCTCGTCCAGCCGATTTGCCCCTGCACCACATCCACCGGCGGTTTGTGTTCGACGAGCACGGTCAGGAAGTTCGGTTTCCCAAAACGCAGGATGTGCGTGACATCGAATTCAAACGGTGTGAACATACCCTCGTGCCTGCCCAGCAGCTGTCCGTTAAGATACACCTCGCAGGCGTAATCCACCCCGTCAAAGCGCAACCGCACATGCTTCCCCTGCCAGTCGTCGGGCACGGTAAATTCTTTACGATACACCCAGTCGCGCTCGGAAAGCCATTCACAGGCAAGGCTGTCGAGGTCTCGGTAAGGATGAGGTATCCGCCCCGCGTCCAGCGTGTCGGCAATCACATCACCGGGCACACAGGCGCGTATCCACTCGCCCCAGGGTGGGCAACCTGTCGGAGACCACTCCTCTTTCCATGCCTGTCGCCACCAGAACTCATGGGGCAACAGCGGGGCAAGTAACCAGTCATTGCCATCCAGATGAAACCGCATCCGGATTCCCTCGTTGCTGAAGTTGGACTCACCTATCGTTTCGCGAACCGCCCGGTGCTTACCTGCGTCATGAAAAACGGGACATCCCGAAACTTTGACAGCATGACGGTGCAGTGGTATACTCGTATCCATGAGGAGGTAGGTGCTTCTGTATGCCTTTGTATGAGCCAGTGCCCGTGATTTTGCAGGAGAAGGTTGGAAAAGAAAAGATACGTTTGAGCGCATACACCGATATCGGGGCAGACGGAACCTTCGGCATCCGCTGGCTTATCGTCACGGATGATTGTGTGCAGGTCTACTCTCCCCCGCCCGGCTGGACACCCCCGGTGATGGGCAACGGGCTGGACTTCGCGGTGGAACCACCCGACGTGCAATGCGACATCGACCTGCCTCTGAGCTGCATCTCGGACGCCAGCACTGAGATGCTGGTGGGTTGCGGGGCGCTGGTGGTTACCCGCGACGGCAAGGTGCTGGAGCTGGTGCGCTTCTCCAACGCGCGAGCTGCTATCTTCGCCGAGGTAGCGCGCTATCTCTCAGCGGTAGCCAAACAGGAGCCGCCTCCCGAACCCGTTGAGCAGAAACCCACGCACTGCCCCGTGTGCGGATTCCGACTGCCCGGGGACACACAGGCCTGTCCACGTTGCTCGCGCAAGGGGCGGGTGGTATGGCGGCTGCTGGGATTCGCCAGACCCTACAAATGGCAGATTGTGCTTTCGGGATTACTGATGCTGGTCGGCACCGCCCTCGACCTGGCTCCCCCGTATCTGACGAAAATACTGGTGGACTCCGTACTGGTGCCGCGCAAGAACCTGCATCTGCTGGTGGTTATTCTGGCGGTGCTGGCTTTGACACGACTGGCAGGAGTGGGACTATCGATATGGCGCGGAAGGCTGTCGGCATGGCTGGGCGCAAGGCTGGTGTTTGAAGTCAGGGCGAAGCTGTTCCAGCACCTGCAGTGGCTCTCCCTCTCCTTTTATGACAAGCGCCACACTGGCGCGATTATGTCGCGCATCACACAGGACACCGGCGCACTGCATGACTTCCTGGTGGATGGCGTCAGTTCCCTGCTCGTGAACGTGCTGTTGCTGGTGGGCATCACCACCATGCTCTTCTGGATGAACTGGAAGCTGGCAGCGCTCATCCTGTTGCCCACGCCGCTGGTGGTGCTGGTTACTATGTGGTTCTGGAAGACGGTGCGACGTGTGTTCCACCAGTTCTGGCACCGATGGTCACGTCTCTCTGCCACACTGAACAGCACACTCTCCGGCATCCGCGTGGTGAAAGCCTTCGCCAAAGAGAGCGATGAGATCGAACGCTTCCAGCGACGCAACCGCGACCTGATGAGCTCAGGCTTGCAGGCGGAGATGATGTGGGCGACCTTCTTCCCCATGCTCAACCTGCTCACGAACATCGGCTTCTTCCTAGTATGGGCGTTTGGTGGTTATGGAGTCATCAAGGGTGAAGTGCAGCTGGGCACGCTGGTAGCGTTTCTCGGCTATCTGGGCATGTTCTATGGCCCCCTGCAGATTCTGACCCGCGTGAGCCAGTGGTTGACCCGCACCTTCACCGCTGCCGAGCGTGTGTTCGAGATTCTGGACACCGAACCCGACGTGAAAGATGCCGAAGACGCCATCCCCATGCCCGAAGTGCGCGGCGAGGTGGAATTCCGCAACGTCACCTTCGGCTATGATAAACACAAGCCCGTGCTCAAGAATATCCACCTCAAGATTGAGGCGGGCGAGATGGTGGGACTGGTCGGGCATAGCGGCGCGGGCAAATCCACCATGATTAACCTTCTGCTGCGTTTCTATGACCCCGACGAAGGGCAGATTCTGATAGACGGAGTGGACGTGCGCAAAATCCGCATGGAAGACCTGCGCAAGCATGTGGGCGTGGTACTGCAGGAGCCGTTCCTGTTCCCCGGCACCATCCGCGATAATATCGCTTACGCGAAACCGGGCGCTACTCAGGAGGAAATCATCGCTGCAGCGAAGGCAGCGAACGCACACGACTTCATCCTGCGCTTCCCCGATGGCTATGATACTCAGGTTGGCGAACGCGGACAGCGGCTATCGGGTGGCGAGAGACAGCGCATCTCCATCGCGCGCGCCATCCTGCACGATCCCCGCATCCTCATCCTGGACGAAGCCACTTCGCAGGTGGATACCGAGACCGAACGTCAGATTCAGGAAGCCATCGCCCGGCTGGTGCAGAACCGCACGACAGTGGCAATCGCACACCGCTTGTCGACCCTGCGCAACGCGCAACGGCTGGTGGTGCTCGAGCAGGGGCAGATGGTCGAAATCGGCACCCACGACGAGCTCATGGCGAAGGAGGGTGTGTATCACCGGCTCGTGACCCTGCAGAGCGAGATTAACAAAATACGCGCGGTTTAATCTGCAGTCACGAACTATACCCACGCTCGCGACGTTTCTCTTACAGCGATACCGTGCCCGGCTTGATCGACGTCTTGTTCGCCAGAACGGTGGCAACAGCGATGGACAGCATCTTGGACTCCGCCGTATCGGCGCGGCTGGTCAGCACCACCGGGGCAGCTGCCCCTACCAGCAAGCCCGCGACGCGCCTGCCGGTGGAATGCGCAAAGATTTTTACCAGCGCGTTGCCCGTCTCGATGTCGGGGCACAACACGATGTCCGCCTTTCCCGCCACCGGACTGTTTAACTTCTTGAGGCGTGCCGCCTCTTCCGAGATGATATTGTCCATCTGTAGCGGACCGTCCACGATGCAGTCCTTAATCTGGTTGCGTTCTGCCATTTTGGACAGAATGGCGGCATCGATGGTGGAAGGCACATCAGGATTGATGGTCTCCACTGCGGTCAACACCGCCACCTTTGGCAGTTCAATGCCCAATCCGCGTGCCACGTATACCGCGTTGCAGATAAGCTGCGCTTTCTGCAAGAGGTCGGGCTTGATGTTCATGGCGGCATCGGTAACTATCAGCAACCGGTCTTCCATTTCCAAAATGAACACGTGGCTGATGAGCCGCCCCGTGCGCAAACCTGCCTCCCGGTCCAGGATGGCTCGCAACAGGTCCGCGGTATGAATCTGCCCTTTCATCAACACCTGGCACGTTCCCTCGCGTACCATCTGAACCGCTTTGCGAGCTGCCGTGACGTCGTCCGGCTCATCGACGACCATATGTGGTTCGAGAGTGTAGCCGATGTCGCCCGCTATCACCTCGATGATGTCGGCATCACCTATCAAAACGGGCTGAGCTAAGCCCGAACACTGCGCGAGATACAGCGCCTCCATGACCGAACGCTCATGGGCACATGCCACCGCCACGCGGGTGTTCTTCAGCCGTGCCGCATCGCTAAGAACCTCGTCAAAGTTGGTATAACCCATTGGTGCCTCCTCTTTGCAGCTTTAGCCACTCTATCTAAAATATACCATAGATGAATTAACTATGCCAGTGAACCCCTGTCTCCCCCCCTTAATGTTTCCGTAAAATGGAGGAGCGTTTGGAGGCGCGACGGCGGGTGGGGGCGCGTCGCCGCGCAGGACGACGCGACCGGGGCGGGTCGGGCAGGGGATACTTGACCCGAACCCAAATAATCAACGCCGCGCAGGCAGCAATGAACGCCAACGCCCACCACGTCGCCGAGGTCACAACGCCACCGCCTCCTTCGCTGCCGTCCGACACGCCTCAATGCGCCGCGAGACCTCTTCGTCGCTCCAGTCGGGATGCAGGGAAATGAACACGGTTCGGCTGAGAACATCCAGCGTACGCGGGCACATGTCGCGCGTATAGTTGGTGCGCAGTCCCTGATTGCGCGGGTGGTACAATGGGTTCATATCAGGATGGTGCATGATGCGCTTCTGCAACAGAGGCTCCCAGTTGGAGTAGACATGCTTGCCGCTGTCGATAGGCAGCCATCCGCCCGTCTCTGCGGCAAAAGCACGCGCCTGCGCCTCGGAGTCAAACTGGAAAGCCACCACCACCCCGCAGTCTCCTTCGGGGTCGTTATTGGGTGCGAGGCGTAAGCCCGGCGTGTCTGCCAGCTCTTGTTCGAACCGTTTGCGGATGCGGCGCAGGTCGCTCAGGATACCGTCCAGCCGGCGCAGCTGTACCCGTAATATCGCTCCCATCACCTCATCTGCCCGCAGTTGCAGCCCGACAAAGATAGGAATGGTCAACTCCTTCGCATAGGGGCGAAATGTCGCGCCACCATCGTGAAAGACTAAGGCGCGCTCATACAGGGTGCGGTCATTGGTGTTCAGCACACCCCCCTCCCCACAAGAGATAATCTTGAAGTAGTTGAAGCTGAACGCTCCAGCGTGTCCCCAGCTACCCAGCCGTTTGCCTGCATAGCTGCCACCAACCGCCTGCGCGCAATCCTCCAGCACCTTCAGCCCATGTTCACGCGCAATGTCTAAGACCGCCTTCAGGTTGCACGGGCGACCTACCATGTGGACGGGGATAATCGCCCGCACGTGGGGTCCCAACTTGCGCTGCACATCTTCAGGGTCGATTGTCAGCGTCTCATCCACCTCGGCGATGACGGGTATGGCCCCCACTGCCAGCACCGCCGTTGCGCTTGCCATCCACGTGTAACCGGGCACAATCACCTCGTCGCCCGGTCCGATTCCCATACCCACCAGCCCGCAAATGAGTGCAGCGGTACCTCCACCTGCCATGCACAGCGCATACTCCGTGCCAATGGTCTGCGCCCACTCACGCTCGAATTGATCCACTTCATGCAGGTGCCCTTCCACGCCCTCACCCACGCGGAACAGGTGCCCGCTTAACAGCACCTTGCGTACTTCCTCGACTTCCTCTTCGCCAATGCGATACATGGTCTTGCCTCCTTATACACTCAGGATATCGGGTCCCGTCCCTCGTACCGCCTGTTCCAGCTCACCGTTTGCCGCCAGTTCGCCCAGCGTGGCGAAATCGCCCAGCCCGCTGGAGCGCACGTGTTCTATCACCGTATCCATCAGCCGCAAGGCGTAGTCCGGGTTATCGCCTACTCCGTGCGTGTGCGTCAACAGCACCGCCACTTCGCTCTCCTGCGCGATGCGGCTGACGTCCTCCTTCGCCAGCGCCACAAACTCCTGCTCCCGCCGCCATGCGCCCCGCCACGTGTACTCGTTCAGGATAGGCACCTCCACCACACCGCTGTACCAGCGGAACGGGGTGTGGGGGATATCGCTTATCCATTTCTGGGCAATCACCCCGCTGCGATGAGGCAGATGCTCGTAACCAACACCGCTGATATACATGCAGGAGTGGTAACGAATGCCCACCTGGCTCAGCGCTTCGAACATGGGTTTGGAAATGGCTCCGCAGGGCGCGCGAAAGACGGAAGGTTGCACACCCAGCCTTTCCCGAAAAATCGCGAGCCCCTCCTCGATGCGCTGTCGCAGATTCGGCAGGGTGTAGCGCGGCATCAGTTCCTCGCGCCGACGTTCGAACTCCTCGATGAAAGAAGGCATGATATCCGTTGCCGGCCAGTTCGGGGGACCGAATTCAAAGCAATCTTCATGGGTGAGACCGTGCAGCTGCAGGTCATGCCCCGCCTCGTGCGCTTCCCGCAGGGCGTCTACCCATTCCTCACTCATGGGCTGCCCGCTGGGTTTGGGTACCACAAACAGGGTCATGCGCACTCCGCGCGACTGCAAAAAGGCGCATACACGGCGCATGGCTTCCACCATATCGCTGCCGCCTGCGCCGACATCGTCCATTGTCCACACGTACCAGGTTGCCATCACAGCGCCTCCCGAAGCTTCTCAGGACACACTTCTCCCCAAAGCGAGGAGGCTCCTGCACCTCTGGCTGCAGTGCTGCGCAGAAAGAGCCGGGCACCGCCACCGGCAGTGAACTCTTTCGTCCTTCCAACGTCTATGAAGACGGATACCACAGGAAAAGGGGGTGACGACAGGCGATGAGAAAGGTGACACTCCTCCTATTGCCGCTGATCAGCGTTCTGGCGGTGTGGTCCATCCAGCCCGCGCTGGCGCAGGATACCGGCAAAGGCATCAAACCGGGCGTGCTGGCACAGCGTCGCCTGCATCGCTGGAACGCGATGGCGAAGTGGCTGCAGCTGACCGACGAGCAAAGAGCAAAGATAAAGGGTATCATCAACAATGCCCGCGAGCAGGCGCGGAAAATTCGCGACGATGCCTCGCTCACGCGCGAGCAGAAGCGTAAGCAGTTGCTGGATCTGCGCAAGAACACTCGTCAGGAAATCGGCTCGGTGCTCACGCCCGAACAGCGCGAGAAGATGCGCAAGCTGTGGGCGTGGCGGTGGCACCGCTGGCAGATGTGGCGGGCGTACCGGTTGGGGAAGATGGGCAGAGGCGCTCCCATAAGCCCGGAGCATCTGCGCCAGTGGCGGGCATGGTCTGAAACGGCGAAACGAGGCTGGTGGTGGAACCGCTGGGGGAAGCCGTTTTGAGAAAAACTCGCCCCATGCAGGGTGAAAAACACGGGGCTTGCGGATGCAAGCCCCGTGTTTTAAAGAGACACCTCATCTGCCTGGCTGTTGCTGCTGAAGTTCCTTTGCCACCTCCGGGTGATACTGCAGCAGCTGGTTAATGGCAATCGCCTTTGCCTGCGGCGGCATTCTGGGGTCGTTCTGAATACGCTGTATCTCCGCCTTGATATCCTCGGCAGTCACTTTCTTGGGTGGTGGCTCCTTCGTGCGCTGATACTGGAACGCGAATATCAGCGCGGCGATGATGATGAGCACAATCGCGATAATCGTCTTCTTGTTGCTGTCCATCTGTCCCTCTCTCCTCCTGCAATAAGGGGCGGGGCTGGTGTTGCCCCGCCCTTACTATCGGCTTCACAGGGTCAAAGGCTCAGTACGGATACCAGCCTTCCGATGCCCACTGTGCAGGCAAGCCGACGGGCACGTAGATGTTGCGGTACCACAGAATCTGTCCGCGTCCCATCGCCTTGGCGTGACCGTCGAAGAAGACCACGTTGGCGGTTCCGGTGTGGCGATAGCGCGGCATCATGCCACAGCCTGCCCACGTGGCGTTGTCGTCCCCGTCGTTCACCAAGTCGCAGTCACGCTGCAGAGCTCGCTCGGCACCGTCTCTTTGTGGCGGCTGACCAATCCAGTCTACCCAGTCCCACTCCCAGGTGCCGAAGAAGACCCATCCCCAGGAGGCGTCGTTGACGCCCTTCTCGGTAATCATGACCTTCTCAGCAGGGGTCTCCAGCGCGGAGATGGGCGTCACGCGATGGCGGGCATCGTTGCCTCCGACAGGCCAGTTCCAGAAATCGGCAAACACGTCGTAATGGCAGCCGTACTTACCGCTCTGGTTGCGGTCGGGGAAAGAGGGGCAGGCAAAAATACCGGACGTGCCCCAGCTGTACTCCACACCCTGCGCATCGCGGTAGCGGTCACCGTTCTTAATATAGGGATAGATCACGCTGTACCACGCCTGCTGGGGTACGCCGGTGCTTCCGCCACCGTACTGGGACATGGGGAAGGTCTCGTCGTAGTCCTGCACATACATCATCACGCCGAGACCAATCTGCTTGAGGTTACTCAGACAGGTTGCTGCACGAGCCTTCTCACGTGCCTGCGAGAAGACGGGGAACAGGATGGCTGCTAATATGGCGATAATCGCGATCACCACTAGCAGCTCGATGAGCGTAAAGGCTTTACGGTTCATGGAAGCACCCTCCTTGTATGGTGTGATAATGATGGTATAGCGCGCCGTACCTCGTATCCTACAGCGCCCGGCATCAGGCACCGCTGCGCCTGTTACCTTCTCCGTAACTCTAACCCGACTGGTCTTAATCGTTTAAGAGTTACAGTATGATTGTAACATCTGTTCGTGCGTTTGTCAAGGGGATATTAAAAAATTCTTCGCAAATTCGCATGAAATCTCGTAACGCCACAGGCTGGCAAGCACAGGAGGCAGGAACTTCTTCGGCTGTGGAGTATGGTAGGTATCGGTCCAGCACGCTTAAGGAGAAGGAGGAGAACACGTCATGAAACCTGCGCTTGGGATCTGCCCGGTGATCGTCTTACTGTGTGCGACCGGTGCACAATCCCAGCTCACGCTGGCAACTGGCGGCAAAGCCCGCCTGCCCGTGTTGATACAGTACGGCGCGACGCAGACGGAACGCTACGCGGCAGAGGAGCTTGCCAGCCATCTGCAACAGATAACCGGCGCGCGCTTCGAAGTGCGCGAGATACACCCGGGCGAAGTGCCGCAGAGCGGTATCATCGTGGGACCGGGGCACATGGCGGAAGCGGTATTCCCCGAGGTGAAGCTCGGTGAGTTCGGCGGCGAGCAGGTCACCATCCGTACCAAAGGCAACTACCTGCTGCTGGCAGGTGGACGCCCACGCGGCACGCTGTACGCTGTCTACCGCTTCCTGAGCAAAGTGTGCGGCGTACGCTGGTGGGCACCATGGGCAACGCACATCCCGAAGAGAAGCACCCTGCGCGTGCCTGCCCTCTCCCTCGAGGAGAAACCCGCGTTCGAATACCGCGAGCCGTTCTGGTATCCCGCCTTTGACGGCGACTGGGCTGCGCGAAACTATTACAACGGACACTCCGCCCGCCTCACCGAAAAGCACGGGGGTAAAATCATCTACAAAGGCTTCGTGCATACCTTCTATCCGCTGGTACCACCGGAGCAGTACTTCGAGAAACATCCCGAATGGTACAGCCTGATTAACGGCAAACGTACCTACCAGCAAGCGCAGCTGTGCTGTACCAACCCTGAACTGCGCGAGTTTCTGGTGGAGCGCGTGCGCCAGTGGCTGAAAGAGTCTCCCGAAGCAAGCATCATCTCCATCTCCCAGAACGACTGGTACGGCGCGTGCCAGTGTGACAACTGCAAAGCCATCGATGAGCGTGAAGGAACGCAAGCGGGCTCGGTGCTGGATATGGTCAACTACATCGCCGAGCGGCTGGAGAAGGAGTTTCCGCACGTCGCCTTCGACACGCTCGCCTACACGTATACGCGAAAGCCCACTAAGACGCTGAAGCCACGCCACAACGTGATTGTGCGCCTGTGCTCCATTGAGTGCAACTTCGCGCAGCCGCTGGAACACCCCAGCAACCAGGCGTTTGCCGACGACATCCGCGGCTGGTCCAAGATGAGCCAGCGACTGTATGTCTGGGACTACACCACCGACTTCGCCCATTACGTGCAGCCCCATCCCAACTACTTCTCGCTGGGACCGAACGTGCGCTTCTTCCACCAGCACGGCGTGCGTGGGCTGTTCGAGCAGGGCGCGTATCAGTCGCACGGTGCCGAATTCGCGGAGCTGCGCGCGTGGGTGCTGGCGCAGTTGATGTGGGACCCCTATCAGGACGACCGCAAGCTGATCGAGGAGTTCCTGAAAGGCTACTATGGCAAGGCGGCACCCCATATCCTGCGCTACATGCAGCTGATGAGCGACGCCGCAAAGGACTTTTATCTCGGTTGCTTCACCCGTTCCAGTGCCCCGTTCTTCAACTTCAAAACCCTGAGCGAGGCGGAGAAGCTCTGGCAGAAGGCGGAGCAGGCGGTGAAGGACAACCCCGAGATTCTCTGGCGGGTGAAACAGGCACACCAGCCGGTGCGCTATGCCTTCCTGAACAACTGGATACGCCTGCGCCGCGAGTGCCTGAGGCTGGGCGCGGAATGGCCCCTGCCCCTTTCGCGCAAGGCGGTATCAGACGAGTGGCTGGCAGTGGTCACCGGACCGGGACCCAAAGGCTGGTCGCCTATGACACACGTCAACGAAGGCGGTTTGACCCCGCAGAAGTTTGTGGAGCAGTTCGCCGTGGATGAACCTGACCCCGTTGTTCCGGAGAGCGTCCGAAAAACCGGTATGGTTCCGCCACCGGCAGATATCCCTGGGGTCGATGCCCGCCGCTGTGTGGACGCCCAGGAAGAAGTGGCGAACATCACCAACGAAGGCACCTGGGGCACCTATGCTGGCGACCCGCTGGCATCGGATGGATTGGCGGTGAAGATGCCGGGCAATCACCATGAATGGGCATACCAAGTGCGCGTATCCGACCTGCCAGAACGCGCGCGGAAGGGGAAATGGAAGGTGTACGTGGTGCTGCGCGTGGACAGGAAAGCTGGTGTGGACCCGCAGAAAGATGCCTTCTGGGCAGGCGTATGGGATACCGAGAAGTGGACATCCGCCGGCGAAATCCGCGGCAAAATCGCCGATACCGACGAGAGGGCATATCGCTCCTTCCTCATCGGCACCGTGGAGCTAAATCCCAACATGTACATCTGGGTGGCTCCTCCTGCCGCTGGCATCGACGGTCAGGTGCATGTGAGCGAAGAACAGGCAAACGTCAAAGCGGTATGGGTGGACCGGGTGTATCTGGTGCCGGCAGATTGACGGTCAGGAGTCACGCAGTTGGAAGCCTAATCAGGGATTGGCGACACAAGGCGACACAGAAGGTAGCACCCTACTCCGTAGGGTGGATGACCTGTGCTGGAAAGCCCGCCGCATCCAGCCGTTGCAGGATGGCATTCACGGTGACCCTATTTTCCTCAAACTGCACCTCCACCGTTTTGGTGGCTATGTCCACCGCTACCTGTTGTACGCCATCCAGCTTATTCAGGGCATTGGTGATAGCGTTGGCGCAGCTTTTGCAAGCGATGTCGGGCGCATTCAGGCGTACGTGCATGTTCCTTTCTCCTGCCAGAAAAGGTTTCCACGATAGCGTCTCGCATTACCCCATTATACCGTGACGTGGCGGAGAAATTCGCCCCCTGTCTCTTGACTCCCCCGGTCTCCTCATGTAAGATGAACCTGCTGAAACTGGTTGACTGGGAGACGGCCATGCAACACACATCGGAACAGATGCCCTTACCGACTTACGAATGTTTTCGTACCATTGACCGCATTCGCGTGGATGGTGCTCTGGACGAGCACACCTGGAAACACGCACCTGCCATGCGGTTGACGGTGTGGAGAGACGGCTCGGCACCAGAACGCGAAACGCGTGTGAAGATGGCATGGGATACGAAGAACCTGTACCTCGCTTACTGGGTAGAGGATGACAGCTTCCGCAGCAAGATGCGCAAGCGCGATGACCCGCTGTGGCTGGAAGAGGTGGTGGAGTTTTTTGCGGATGGTGGTCAGGACCTGCGGGACTATTGTGAATTCGAGTGGAACGCGCTGGGAGCGTGTGTAGACCTCGTGGCGGTGTGGCTGGATGAGGGCAAGTTCCACATGTTCATCGAGTGGGATGCCAAAGGCATGAAGTGGGCGGTGAAAAAAGGCAAAACGGTTATCGACGGCGTCGAGGTGCCCGGCTGGCAGTGCGAGGTCTCGATCCCCTTCTCCGTCTTCCGCGATGCCCCCAGATTACCGCCTGCCGATGGAGATACCTGGCGCATGAATCACTACCGCATCGAGATGAGCGGAAAGGAGACAGAGTACACCTGCTGGTCTCCGGTGCTGGGGGAAACCGTATCCTATCATCGCCCGCATCGGTTTGGGTATCTGGTGTTCAGAGATAAACCAATTCCCACCTTCTCCCGCGAGTAGGTTCCACTCTCGGGCGGTAACGGCGACCTGCGCAGGGCGCATCTAATGCCGGATGGTGACCTCGTTCACCACCTGGCGAATGCCGGGCTTCTGGCGAAAGATGCGGCAAAGGGTTTCTACCTCTTTTGCTGGATCCGCGTCATAGCCGCGCAGCTTGCGCACGATTCCGCGCAGATACACGACGCCATGTACGACGTGAATATCCAGCAGCGAGTAGTCAATTGGGCGCTTTGCGACCTCATGCATCAGTTCTCGACGCAGCGAGATGTCCTCCAGAGGCACTTCCGCCACCTCCTTTCCCCTGAGGGCGGGAAGACGTGCTCACAGCATGGTGAGCGGTATCAACCATAATTGCTCATCCGTTTAGTTTGACGGAAGAGTCGAGTCGAAAGTTTCACCCTGTGCCTGCGCGGCACCGTTCGATATGTTTTCGAACACCCCTGCTTGACCCTTGACTCGCCCCCATGACATGAGTATAATTAGGATTGATAAATATTTCTCAAATTAGAAACTTGCCTGAAGGAGCCGTTTTAGTGAGGTCCATACTTGTAGCGACACCGAACGCTTTGACGACTTCTGTACCATCGGTGCTCTTAGCACGCCTTTCCGCTTACTGGCAGTTGAGCAAGCCCCGGTTGGCTTTGCTGGTGTGGCTGTCTGCACTGGCTTCGATGTGGCTTCCGCAGGTGGCGTTCCCAGCGTCACTACTTCTGGCTTTCGCGGCGGGTGTGTGGCTGGTGATAGCGTCGGCGAACGGATGGAATCAGGTGCTGGAGTGGCGCCACGACGCCCGAATGCGCCGTACGGCTACCCGCCCCATTCCGAGCGGGAAGATATGCCCAAAAGAGGCAGCCATCGTCAGCACGTTGTGGGGCGTGGTGGGCATCCTCGTGCTATGGTTTGCAGTGAATCCCTTCACCGCCTTGCTGGGAGCGTTCGCCCTGCTGATGTACGTGTTCGTCTACACTCCCATGAAGCGGGTCAGCCCATGGTGTACTGTGGTAGGAGCGGTAGCAGGTGCGATACCGCCTGCAGCCGGATGGACTGCCGCAGCAGGTTCCCTGAACTGGCAGGCGGTTTTGTTGTTTACCGTACAGTTTCTCTGGCAATTTCCGCACTTCTGGGCAATCGCGTGGAAGTACCGACAAGAGTACCATGAGGCTGGCTTCCACATGGTGCCCTTCCATGACGACGAGGGTTTTGTGGTAGGCAAGATGATGTGGCTTCTCTCGCTCGCGTTGCTGGCGGTCAGTCTGATCCCGTTCTTGACGGGATGGCGTTCGGGCTTTTACGCCGCTGGCGCGTTGCTTCTGGGGTTGTGGCTCACTCGTTCCGTGCAATCTTTCATGCACCAGCCGGATGGCAAACGGGCGATGAAAGTGACGTTCACTTCTCTGGGGTATCTGCCCCTGTGGCTATTGCTGCTGATACTGGTGTACTGAGGAGGGACGAAGGGTGATTGCTACTCGTTGGGTTATCCGAGTTGCCAGTTGGGGCGTGCTGGTCACATCCATCATCCTGTTGACCGTGGCATATGTGCACTCGAATCGCCAGAAGCCCTATGGCATATCCACCAGCACTCTGCCCGAGTTCGGAGAGGTTCCCGCTTTCTCGCTCACAGCGCACACGGGCCAGCCCTTCCGTCTGGAGGATTTGCAGGGCAAAGTGTGGGTAACCAACTTCTTCTTCACCACCTGCCGAAGCATCTGCCCCGTCATGCAAGAGAACATGGCGGAGGTGCAAAAAGCCTTCGCGGGTAACCCCCATGTGCGGATGGTATCGTTCACTGTAGACCCCGAACATGACACCCCGGAGGTGCTTCGTGCTTACGCGCAACGGAGGGGAGCCGTTCCGGGTCAATGGATGTTCGTGACCGGTGATAAGAAAGCCATCTACCGCCTGGCACGACAGGGCTTCAAGCTGGCGGCGGATGACGTTCCGGAAGAGATTCAGGGCACGCGCCACGATTTCATCCACAGCGAGAAGCTGGTGCTGGTAGACACCAGTGGGCGCATTCGGGGCTACTACAGCGGTCTGGATATGGAACAGGTTCAACGGTTGATAGAAGATACACGCCGTTTACTGCGCGAAGAGGGCCTGCAGTGATCGAATGGCTTCCCACTGTGAACGCCGTGCTCAATTTCACCAGCTTCGTGTGCCTGGTCGCAGGCAGGGTATACATCGGACGGGGGGAGGTCGCCAAACACCGTGCGAGTATGATAGCCGCGCTGGTGGCGTCCGTATTGTTTCTGGTAAGCTACCTGGTGTACCACGCATACGTCGGTGCAACGCGTTTCGCCGCGCCATCTGCCCTGCGGGCACTCTATCTCGTGATATTGTCCACCCATACCGTTCTGGCAGCGGTGATTGTGCCGCTGGTGCTGGTGACGCTCTGGCGCGCGTTAAAGACACAATTTGACAGGCACAGGCGCATCGCGCGGTGGACTCTGCCCCTGTGGATGTACGTCTCGGCGACCGGGGTCATCATCTATCTGATACTGTACGTGTTATTCCCAGAGTACGCCCAACGGGGATGAGTTGACGTATCGTGAAATTGGGCGCAATTTTTTGGCGCGTCGGAAGGCTGCAACTCTTGAAAAAGGGGTTGTACGTCAAGTATAATCAGGGACGATAACTTCTAGGTGGACAAAGTATCTCTAAAAAGTTAGGCAGACCAAACGATACAGAGTCATTACCCGCATTTTAGGTCGTGATAAAAAGCACAAACCAGGACGGAGGCTAGAATGCCACAGGTCTTTCACCGTAGCAGCAACACACTGGCACGATTGAGTATCGTGACTGGCGCAGCGCTACTGGTTTCTTCGGTGCTGATTGGGTCTAATCTCAGTCGGTCACCGTATGTCACCAAAGTTGGTGCGCCGGTAGACCAGCCTGTCCCGTTCAGCCACAAACACCACGTGAAGGAGTTGGGTATCGACTGCCGTTACTGCCACAGCACGGTGGAAACGTCGGCGGTAGCCAGCGTGCCTCCCACGCACACCTGCATGAGTTGTCATTCCCAGGTGTGGACAAACAGTCCCCTGCTGGAACCGATACGGCAGAGCTATCTGAACGGCACGCCAGTGAAATGGAACAAAGTGTACGACCTGCCCGACTTTGTGTACTTCAACCACAGTATCCACGTGCAGAAAGGCATCGGCTGCGACACCTGTCATGGACCTGTCCATGAGATGAACATCACCTACAAGGCGCAACCGTTAAGCATGGCATGGTGTCTGGACTGTCATCGTCAACCCGAAAAGTACATCCGCCCGAAGGAAGAGGTCTACAATTACGAGTACAAACAGCCCAAGAACCAGCTGGAGTTAGGCGAAAAGCTGGTCAAGGAATACGGTATTCGCAAAGAGCAGCTCACCGACTGCGCGATCTGCCACCGCTAAACATGGGGTCACAGCAAGGATGAAGAGAAAGCATCGATCGCTGAATCTGGACGAGATACGGGAGCGTCTGGCAGGGGCACGCGGGCGCAACTACTGGCGAAGCCTCGAGGAGGTTGCCGACAGCGAGGAGTTCCGTCAGATACTGGAGAAGGAGTTTCCTCTGCAGTCCTCGCCGCTGGGTGCTTTCCTGCACCGCCGTCAGTTCCTGAAACTGATGGGCGCATCGCTGGCACTGGCAGGGTTGACCTCCTGCCGCCCGTTGCCCCAGCGAAAAATCGTTCCACAGGTTCAGCAGCCCGAAGAGGTTATTCCGGGCAAGCCTCTTTATTACGCTTCCGCGTTCACGCTGGGAGGCTTTGGGCGAGGGATACTGGTGGAAAGCCACGAGGGACGCCCCACCAAAATCGAGGGCAACGCCCGACACCCCGCTAGCCCAGGCAGACAGGGCGTTCAGCCGCTGAACCAACCTGCCCGCATCCACCCCGACGGAACGCCCGAGCATCTCGGTGCGACCGACGCCTTCACGCAGGCATCCATCCTGACCCTGTATGACCCTGACCGCTCGCAAAGTCCCGTCCAGCAGAACCGCGTCGCGTCGTGGCAGGACTTTAACACGGCACTTGCGGCAGCGATGGCGAAGCAGGCGGCGGTGCGTGGCGCAGGCTTGCGTATCCTCACGGAAACGGTCACCTCGCCAAGCCTGGCGGCTCTGCTGGAGGAACTGCTGCGCAAGTACCCACAAGCGAGGTGGTATCAGTACGAACCCGTCAATCGCGACCACTCGCTGGAGGGGACGCGCATTGCCTTCGGTGAACCGCTGCAGGCAATCTACCGCATAGACCGCGCCGATGTGATACTGTCGCTGGATGCGAACTTCCTGCACGGCGATGGCGCCAGCGTGCGCTATGCGCATGATTACTCGACACGACGCAGGGTACGTCGCGATACCCGCAGTATGAACCGCCTCTACGTGGTGGAAAGCACCCCGACCGTGACGGGTTCTGTTGCCGACCATCGCTTGCCGCTGCGTCCCTCGCAGGTATCGGCGTTCGCACAGGCTCTGGCAAAGGCGGTGGGTTTGCCTGTCTCTGCCCCTTCACTGCCTGCCGAGGTGCAGCGGTGGGTGGATGTGGTGGCGCGAGACCTGCAGGCTCATCGGGGGCGATGTCTGGTGCTGGTCGGGGAGAGCCAACCTCCTGCAATACACGCTCTGATCCACGCCATCAACGATGCGCTGGGTAACATTGGGCAGACGGTCGTATACACTGCGCCTGTTGAGGTCAAACCGGTGTCGCAAACCGAAGAAATCCGCCGATTGGCGCAGGAGATGGCATCGGGAACGGTGGAAGCGCTGGTGATCCTCGGTGGCAATCCCGCCTACAACGCGCCTGCCGACCTCGAGTTCGCACGCCTGCTGAAAGAGACCACGCAGCGAGGCGCGTTCACGGTTCACCTCAGCATGTACGAGGACGAGACTTCCGCCCTTTGCGAATGGCACCTGCCCGAATCGCACTATCTGGAGACGTGGGGCGATGCCCGAGCGTACGACGCAACCGTGTCCATCATCCAGCCGCTGATTGAACCGCTCTACCCGTCCCGCTCGAGCTACGAAATCGTCGATGCGATGCTGGGGCGACAGCGCTCTGGCTACGACATTGTGCGCTCCTACTGGCAGGGGCGTTCGGGCAATACCACTTTTGATAAGTCATGGCGGAAATGGCTGCATGACGGTGTGGTGGCTGGCTCTGCCCTGCCCGTCAAGATGGTAAAACCACGCCTGACGTCGGTGCTGGAAGCGGTGCAGAAGATATCGCCAGTGCCAGAAGGGTTAGAGATGACCATTCTGCCCGACCCGAACATTTGGGACGGTCGTTTCGCCAATAACGGCTGGCTGCAGGAGCTGCCCAAGCCGCTGAGCCTGCTCACCTGGGATAACGCGGTATACATCAGCCCGGCCACCGCACAGCGACTGGGTCTCAGCATGGACACTGGTGGACTCGCCAACATGGTGGACATGGTAGAGATACGCTATCGCGGCGCGAAGGTGCGTGCGCCCATCTGGATTATGCCCGGTCAACCCGACGATTGCATCACGGTGTTCCTGGGCTACGGGCGACAACGAGCAGGCAAGGTGGGCACCGACCTCGGATACAACGCTTATGCCCTGCGATACTCGGATTCCCTCTGGACAGTTGGGGGAGTTACGCTGGCGAAGACGGGCGAGCGCTATCCGCTGGCAAGCACCCAGCAGCACCACAGCATGGAGGGGCGCGACCTGATCCACGTGGGCACACTCCAGCAGTTCCTGCGCGACCCCGACCACTTCATTCCCAGGCACGGCGCGGGCGAGCTGCCTTCCCTCTACCCCGAGCACCAGTGGGATGGGCACAAATGGGCAATGGTCATCGACACCAGCCTGTGCATCGGCTGCAACGCCTGCGTGGTGGCCTGTCAGGCGGAGAACAACATCCCCATCGTGGGCAAAGAGCAGGTGGCTCGTGGTCGCGAGATGCACTGGTTGCGCGTCGACCGCTATTACGAGGGTGGACTGGATAACCCGCGCACCTACCACCAGCCGGTGCCCTGTATGCACTGCGAAAAAGCACCCTGCGAGCCTGTGTGTCCGGTAGGCGCGACGGTTCATAGCCATGAAGGTTTGAACCAGATGGTGTACAACCGCTGTGTGGGCACGCGCTACTGTTCGAACAACTGTCCTTATAAGGTGCGCCGATTCAACTTCCTGAAGTACAACGACCCGAAAGAGCCGGTGCTGCAACTGCTGAACAATCCCGACGTGACCGTTCGCGGGCGAGGTGTCATGGAGAAATGCACCTATTGCGTGCAACGCATCAACGCGGCGCGTATCGAAGCGAAGAAGCTCGGGCGCAGAGTGCAGGACGGCGAGGTGGTTACCGCCTGCCAGGCAGCCTGCCCGACCCATGCCATCATCTTTGGCGATATGAGTGATGAACGCAGTCTGGTAGCGCAGGCAAAGGCGCAACCACACCACTACGGACTGCTCGAAGAGCTGAACGTACGGCCGCGCACCACCTATCTGGCGACCGTACGCAATCCCAATCCAGAGCTGGAAGGAGATTAAAGGATGCAAGAGGTGGCACAGCGAGAGACCGGTGCGCTGATTGAGGGGAAGCACACTTACGAGAGCATCACCCACAAGATTGCCTCTGTGGCGATGGGTTATCGGCATCCCCTCGCGTGGTACGTCGTCACTGCCATCGCGGCGGCAGGCGTGTTTATGCTCATTGTCTCGGTCTCGTGGCTACTCCTGCGCGGTCTGGGCATCTGGGGTATCAATCAGCCAGTGGGCTGGGGCTTTGCCATCATCAACTTCGTCTGGTGGATTGGTATCGGTCACGCGGGCACGCTGATTTCAGCTATTCTCTTGCTCCTGCGCCAGCAGTGGCGAACCTCCATCAACCGCTTTGCGGAAGCGATGACCATCTTCGCCGTTATGTGCGCGGGGATGTTCCCCTTGCTGCACGTGGGACGTCCTTGGGTGGCTTACTGGCTGCTGCCCATCCCCAACTGGACGGGGGCGTGGCCGCAGTTCCGCAGCCCGCTCATCTGGGACGTCTTCGCGGTGACCACCTACTTCACGGTGTCGTTGCTGTTCTGGTTCACAGGGCTTATTCCCGACTTCGCCACCCTGCGCGACCGCGCTAAGAAGCGAATCGCCCAGATTATTTACGGCGTTCTGGCAATGGGTTGGCGCAACTCCGCCAAGCACTGGCATCGGTATGAATCGGCGTATCTGCTGCTGGCGGGGCTTTCCACGCCTCTGGTGGTATCGGTGCACAGTATCGTGAGCCTTGACTTCGCGGTGTCGCTGTTACCCGGCTGGCACACCACCATTTTCCCACCGTACTTCGTGGCGGGAGCCATCTACTCGGGCTTCGCGATGGTGCTGACACTTGTCATTCCCATCCGCGCCTTGTACAAGATGCAGGACGTTCTGACCATGAAGCACCTGGACTGGATGGCGAAGATTATGCTCGCTACGGGACTGATTGTTTTCTACGGCTATATCATGGAGATATTCACCGCGCTCTACAGTGGTCACAGCGCAGAAACGTTCCTGGTGGCTAACCGCTTCTTCGGCCCTTACGCACCTTTGTTCTGGGCGCTGCTGGTGTGTAACGGTCTGATACCGCAGGCGTTGTGGTCGCCCAAGGTGCGACAGAACGTGGCGTTGCTGTTCATCATCTCGCTGATAGTCAACGTGGGGATGTGGCTGGAGCGGTTCATCATCGTGGTCACCAGCCTGCACCGCGACTTCCTGCCATCCTCGTGGGGCATGTACTATCCCACCATCTGGGATGTGGCGCTGTTCGCAGGAACCATCGGCTTCTTTACCTTCATGATGTTCCTGTTCGTGCGTTTCGTGCCGATGATTTCCATCTTTGAGATGCGCGACCTGTTGCATCAGACCGAGAAGCATCGCCCCGCGCCTGCCAGCGCGCCAACAGCACAGGTCGCTGCGACGGAGGTGAGCCCATGAGCGTTCCCCTGCACGGCATCATCGCGGAATATGAGACGCCTGAAGAACTGCTGCGTGCGGCGAAGCGGGCAAGAGAAGCGGGCTACACCCGCATGGACGCCTACTCGCCCTTCCCAGTACACGGTCTATCCGAAGCCATCGGCTTTGAGGACCACAAAGTGCCCTGGACAACCTTCTTCGCAGGCGTCATCGGCGCGATAGCGGGCTTTGCGCTACAATACTATATTTCGGTAGTAGACTATCCGCTGAACGTGGGGGGAAGACCCTTCCTGAGCTGGCCCGCCTTTATCCCAGTGACCTTCGAAACAACCGTGCTGTTCGCGGCGTTTGGAGCCTTTATTGGGATGCTGGCGTTTAACAGCCTGCCGCAACCGTATCACCCAGTGTTCAATGCGCCGCGCTTCGAGCGAGCCTCTCAGGACAGATTCTTCCTGTGTATCGAGGCTTCGGACCCGATGTTTGACCGCGCAAACACGCGCCATTTTCTGGAAGCCACTGGAGCGCGCATGGTTTCGGAGGTGGAAGAGTAAGCGATGAGCAGTTCTATCTGCAGACTGCGGCAAATGGCGGCGGTAACTGCTGGTGCTGCCCTTTTAATGACGCTGGCAGGCTGCCACACCGACATGTGGCACCAGCCCAAGCTGAAGGCACAATCGGAAAACCGCTTTTTCCCGGATGGCAAGACCGACCGTACACCGGTGGCGAACACGGTCGCGGTGGGTAACCTGCGGCAGGATGAGGCATTTTACACGGGCAAGCAGAACAACCAGCCCGTCTCCCAGATACCCATGCCTGTCACTGTTGAACTCCTTCAGCGCGGACAGCAACAATACAACGCCTTCTGCGCACCGTGCCACGGCAAGTCGGGCGATGGACAGGGCATGATTGCACAGCGTGGACTGGCCCTGCGCCGACAACCCGCGTCATACCACACCGACCGCCTGCGGGGGATGCCAGTGGGTTACTTCTACGACGTGATTACCAACGGATACGGCGTGATGTACAGTTACGCATCCCGTATCGCGCCTGAGGACCGCTGGGCAATTGCGGCTTACATCCGCGTCTTACAACAGAGCCAGTACACGCGGGTAAACGAACTGACGCCGGAAGACCTGCCTCGGCTTCAGGAAGAAGAACAAAGCGCTCACGGGATGGAGAAGTCACCATGAACCCTGTTCAGGAGACCATCGCACGGTTCACTGCATTGCGCCAGAGGGCGCTGGTGGTAGGCATCATCGCCTTGCTCGCAAGCGCAGCCGGCTTTGCTCTGGCTGGCAGAACGCAGTTCTTCCAGTCCTATCTCTTCGCGTATATGGTATGGATGTGCCTGACGCTGGGGCTTTTCGGTTTGACTCTGCTACACCACACGGTGCGAGGTTCGTGGGGGCTACCGGTGCTGCGCTTCTTCGAGGCGGGTACGGCGGCTCTCCCGCTGATGCTACTGCTGTTCATACCGATAGTGGCAGGCATCCCTGACCTCTACCCTTGGGCGAACCCGGAAGTGGTGCAATCGGATAAGTATCTCCAGCACAAATCGGGCTACCTGAATGTACCGTTCTTTCTGGCGCGGACGGCGGTCTACTTCGCGGTATGGATCCTGCTGGCGCGGATACTCAGGCAACTCTCCCTCAAGCAGGACGAGACAGAAGACCCCGCGCTCGCGCAGAAGCGCATGAATCTCAGCGCGCCCGGTCTGGTGCTTTTCGTGTTAACCGTCAGCTTCGCCATGATAGACTGGGTGATGTCGCTGGAGCCGAAGTGGTACTCCAGCATCTATGGGGCATGGTTCATCGTGGGGCAGGGGCTGAGCGCGCTGGCGTTCAGTACGACGGTGCTTCTGCTGGCGGCGCGGCACAAACCCTTCGCGGATGTCGTCAACCCCAAACTGACACGCGACCTGGGCAACCTGACCTTTGCGTTCGTCATCCTGTGGGCGTACACGTCTATCTCGCAGTACCTCATCATCTGGTCGGCTAACCTGCCCGACGAGATTGTATACTACATTAAACGCAATCAGGGCGGCTGGCAATACCTCAGCGGTGCGCTGGTGGTGCTGCAGTTCTTCCTGCCGTTTCTCATCTTGCTTTCCAGCCGCGTGAAGCGATACGCGAACCTGTTGCTGCGGGTGATGCTGTTTATCCTGGTGATGCGCGTGGTGGACCTGTTCTGGATTATCGTCCCGGCATTTGGGAGAGAAACCCTCAGTGTGCACTGGTTAGATGTGACGTTACTGGTAGGCATTGGTGGGGTGTGGCTGGCTTGGTTCGCACAGCAGGTCTGTGCTGCACCACTGCTACCTCGCCACGACTCGCGTTTACAGGAGGCCTGGCTGTATGAGCGCAGCGCATCAACCGTTGCCTAAGAAGAACGGACACGGCGGTGGTTACGAGAAACAGGATGTGGGCTTTCGCTTCGCGATGCTGTTCATCGTGGGCATCATCGCTTTTACCGTGCTGACCATGGTGGTGCTGTTCTTCGTCTATCCGCTGTTAACTCCGGAAGGCGCACGCGCGCGCCGCGAGACGGCGGAGGAGGTTCAGCGAAGACTACCCCCTGCCCCGGTGCTTCAGGCGAACCCTGCAGTGGATATGCAGAGGTTCCGCGCGGAGGAGCAGCGGAAAGTCTCCACGTACGGCTGGGTGGATGAGCGGCGGGGTATCGTGCGCGTTCCGGTAGAGCGGGCGATGGAGATGGTGGCGCAACGCGGCTTGCCCCAATGGCCGCCTGCGCCGGCAACTCAGGAGAAGCAACGATGAGAAAAATAGCCTGTGTGGTGGCGATATGGACCGTTTTGGGTAGCGTTGCCAGTGCGCAGTTCTGGCAGCCACGCGAACCCGAAAAGGATACCAACGTGAGCCTGACTCGCGACGTCAGCATCGAGCAGAAGCTGAACGAGCAGGTTCCACTCGACCTGACGTTTCGCGACGAAAGCGGGCAGACGGTGACCCTCCGGCAGTACTTCGGCAAGAAGCCGGTACTGCTGACGCTGGTGTATTACGAATGCCCGTCGCTGTGTGGGCTGGTGCTGCAGGGGTTACTGAAGAGCCTGCGCGTGATTAACTACACACCGGGCGAGCAGTTCGAGATTGTAACCGTGAGCATCAGTCCTACTGAAACCCCGGAGCTGGCAGCAGCCAAGAAGGCAAACTTCCTGAAGGAGTATGGACGTGAGGAGGCCGCTGCGGGCTGGCACTGGCTGACGGGCGATGAGAAAAACATCCGTGCGCTGGCGGATGCCGTCGGCTTCCGATACGTGTACGACCCGAAGACGAAGCAGTATGCGCACGCGGCGGGCATCATGCTGCTGACTCCTTCGGGCAAGATTTCGCGTTACTTCTACGGCATCGAGTACTCGCCTCGCGACCTGCGATTGGGCATCATAGATGCGTCGCAGGGGAAAGTGGGTTCGCTGGTAGAGAAGGTCATCCTTTTCTGTTACCAGTACGACCCCACGACGGGGAAGTATGGTCTTCTGGTGGTGCGCCTCATTCAGCTGGGAGGTCTGCTTACCCTGCTCGTACTGGGCGGCTTCATCGGCACGATGTTCTACCGCGAGCGGATGTCTCGCACCAGAAAGGGGGTGTCGCAGGCATGAGTGGCATCCAGTTGCTGCCGGAACGCGCCAGCGAGTTCGCCCAGCGCGTGGATCTTCTGTTCCTGTTTCTGACAACGGTGACGGTGTTCTTCACCGTACTCATTGGGGCGTTGGTGATATTCTTTGCTTTGCGCTACCGCAAAGGTTCGAACGCCAGCCGCGCGGGCGCGAAGGATACGGACCTGCGCCTCGAGATTGGCTGGTCTTTGATACCGCTGAGCCTGGGACTGTTCACCTTCGTCTGGGCATCGAAGCTTTACGGCGAGGTCTACGGCCCGCCGCCCGAGAACGCACTGGAGATATTCGTTATCGGCAAACAGTGGATGTGGCACATGCAGCATCCCAACGGCATCCGCGAGAACAACCAGCTGCACATCCCCGCAGGACGTCCAGTGAAGCTGACGATGATTTCTCAGGACGTGATTCACAGCTTCTACATCCCGGCGTTCCGTATCAAGCGGGATGTGTTGCCGGGAACGTATAGCACGGTGTGGTTCACTCCCACCAAGCCGGGCAAATACCACCTGTTCTGTGCCGAGTACTGCGGTACCCAGCATTCGCGCATGGTCGGCACGGTGTATGTGCTGGAACCAGCGGACTATGAACGCTGGCTGGCGAGTGGCGGGGAGATGCGCATCGGTGAGGCTGCCAGTGGGGCGGGTACCATGGCTGGGATAGCCACCGCTTCACTGGTGCAAGAGGGTGAAAAGGTGTACAACCAGCTGCGCTGTAACGCCTGTCACGGGCTGAAAGACGATGAGCGGGGTCCCACCCACTACGGGCTGTTCGGCAAGAAAGTAAAATTGCGCGACGGCACCACCGTTGTTGCCGATGAGGCGTACATCCGCGAGTCGATAGTCCGGCCAACGGCAAAAGTGGTGGACGGATACGAGCCGATTATGCCCAGTTATGAGGGACTGCTCAGTGAGGAACGGATGCTACAGTTGGTCGCATATATTAAATCGCTGGAGAAGAGGGAAACGCAGGTAGCGGAGGTGAAGCCATGAGTATGACGATTACCCAACCGCGTGAGATGGAAGTAGGCGGAAGAAACTATCTCAACGCAGACAACACGGTGCTTTCGTGGTTGTTGACCACCGACCACAAGCGCATCGCCATACTGTATCTGGTGTCGATTACCTTCTTCTTCTTTATCGGTGGTCTGTTAGCGGCGCTTATCCGGTTGGAGCTGCTCACTCCACAGGGCGACCTGATGACCTCCGAAAACTACAACCGTGTCTTCACCATGCACGGTGTGGTGATGATATTCTTCTTCCTTATCCCGTCCATCCCTGCGGTACTGGGCAACTTCCTGGTACCGCTGATGATTGGAGCGCGCGACCTTGCTTTCCCCCGCCTGAACCTCGCCAGCTGGTACATCTATGTGATCGGTGGGTTCATCGGTCTGTGGGCGATGGTGACAGGCGGAGTGGACACTGGCTGGACGTTCTATCCACCGTATAGCAGCACCTTCAGCACCTCGCATGTGACACTGACGCTGGTCGCGCTGTTCATCACGGGCTTCTCGTCCATCGCCACGGGGATTAACTTCATCGTCACCATCCACAAGATGCGTGCGCCTGGACTGACGTGGTTCCGCTTGCCGCTCTTCATCTGGGCGCACTACGCCACCAGCGTGATTATCGTGCTAGGAACGCCTGTCGTGGCGATTACGTTGCTGCTGGTAGCCGTCGAGCGAGTGTTCAAACTGGGCATTTTCGACCCCGCGCTGGGCGGTGACCCCATCCTGTTCCAGCACCTGTTCTGGTTCTACTCGCACCCGGCGGTGTACATCATGATACTGCCCGCGATGGGCGTCATCAGCGAGCTCATCTCGTGCTTCTCGCGCAAGCGGGTGTTCGGCTATCACTTCGTTGCCTTCTCCAGCGTGGCTATCGCTGTGGTGGGGTTCCTCGTGTGGGGACACCACATGTTTACCACCATCCAGTCGGTATACGCGGGCATGGTCTTCTCGCTGCTCAGCTTCCTTGTCGCTGTACCGTCTGCGGTGAAGGTTTTCAACTGGACGGCCACCATGTATAAGGGTCACATCGAGCTGCGCGCGCCCATGCTGTACGCCATGGGGTTCATCGGTCTGTTCGTGATTGGTGGACTGACGGGGGTTTTCCTCGCCTCCCTTGCTACCGATGTGCACCTGCAAGATACCTACTTTGTGGTGGCGCATTTCCACTACATCATGGTCGGCGGTGCGATATTCGGCTACCTGGGAGGGCTACACTACTGGTGGCCCAAGATGACGGGAAGGATGTATCCTGAAGGTATCGCCAAGCTGGCTGCGCTGATTATCTTCGCGGGCTTTAACCTCACCTTCTTCCCCCAGTTTGTGCTGGGCTACCTCGGTATGCCGCGCCGCTACCACTGGTATCCAGAGGAGTGGCAGTTCCTTCATGTGATGTCCACCTCGGGCGTCGTCTTGCTGGCGCTGGGTTACGCCATACCGCTCTTTTACCTGCTGTGGTCGCTGCGCAACGGTGCGATTGCCGGGCCGAACCCGTGGGGCGCTACCGGTCTGGAATGGCAAACCCCGTCTCCGCCGACCACGCATAACTTCGAGCAGACGCCTGTTGTCACCGAAGAGCCATACGCATATGATAATCACCGTGCTCAGGAGGCAATAGCCAGTGGTGCAGGAACAAGGCAGACAGACGCTTAGCATCCAATTCGACACGCCAGAGCAGCAGACCGAGTCCTACATCGTCGGCATGTGGACGTTCTTGGTCACCGAAATTATGTTCTTCGGTGCGGTGTTTGCCATCTATCTGGTGTACCGTGTGGCGAATCACGACGTGTTTTATCTCGCTCACCTGAAGCTGGACATCCCGCTGGGCTTTTTCAACACGCTGGTTCTGCTGACCAGCAGCCTAACAATGGCGCTCACGGTTCACTTCGCTCAGCGCGGAGATGCCCGCAAGCAACTGCTGTTCCTGCTGGTAACCATGGCGCTGGCGTGTGTCTTTCTCGTGGTGAAAGGCTTCGAGTATCACCACAAATACGTGGAGGGGCTCATCCCAGGGCCGAACTTCCGCTTTGAACCGATAGAACACTTGCGGGTGGCGCAGCTCTTCTTCAGCCTTTACTTCGCCATGACGGGTTTGCACGCGCTACACGTGGCCATCGGCGTGCTGGTGATGGCAATCATGGCGGTGCTTATCGCCATCCAGCATCCCAGCGTACAGGACTTTGTGCCGGTGGAGATGGTGGGACTTTACTGGCACTTCGTGGACATCGTCTGGATATTCCTGTTCCCGCTACTGTATCTGATTCCGAGGTGAGGACATGGCAAACGAACACGATTCCCATATCCACATCGTACCAATCAGGGTGTATCTGATAGTGTACGTCGCCCTGCTGGTTCTGTTGGTGGCGACGGTGGGCGCCGCCTACCTGCCCGGGCACCATACCCTGCTGAACAACATCATCGCACTCACCATCGCCATAGTCAAGGCGGTGCTAGTGGTGCTCTACTTCATGCACGTGCGATATGGCACGCGCCTGACGTGGGTATGGGCTTCCGCCGGGTTCTTCTGGCTGGTGATACTGTTCATCCTCACGCTGGGCGATTACTTCACACGCCACTGGATTCCCATGCGAGGCTGGGAGTAGCGCCGCTTGACAGCTACACCCAGCTTGTGCTATCCTGCAAGTGGTTGAAATATTTTGCATTGGAGAAAGGATGAGGCTCATGAGGAAGGTTTTGCTCGCCTTGTTGCTCGTCGCGCTGGCGGCATCTGCTCATGCCCAGTGGCGATTGAACCCTATTCGGATTCCCCAGAAGTACGTGACCGTGCGCCCAGCGAAGCAACCAAGCGTGGTACCGTCGCTGCATCTTCAGGGGTTGGCTCCGCAGCAAGCCGCTCCCATTTACGATAACTATCCGAACGGCGAACCCGCTCCGCATCTGTTTTATTACGACCCAACCGGCAACGGCGAGAAGGCGGGACAGAGCTGGTGGGTAGACTACGACAACGTGGGCGCCGGCGGTGAAGTGCGCAGCTTCGAGTTCACCGCAGACGTAAGCCAGAGTAATGTGCCCATACGCATCTACTTCTTCCGTAACGTCACGCCCACACAGCCGCCCAGCCTGAGCAAGCTGATACCGCTCAAAAACAGCACGGGGTCGGCGGTGTTCGAGGTGACCGCGCAGTACGCAGGCCGCTACACCTTCACTGTTACCTTACCCAGCACCCTGTATTTCGACGTCAGCGGGGATATCGGCTGGAGCGTGGTCAAGCCAGAAACCAGCATGGGGCTGTATTTTGTCACATGGGACTTCAATGCACCCATCGGTCGGCGCGACGCATACCTGTCGGTCGACGGAGGGGCTACATGGGAGCTCTTCGAGTTCTACGGGCACCCGGTGGCGAACTTTACCATCCGCTTGCTGGGCATACCCTCCAGAACTAACGCCACCCTGTTCGGCAACGTGAATCTGCAAGACTTTGCATTTGCGGTACAACCTACTAAGGTGACCTTTGGAGAAGAGCCGCTAGCCTTCGTCCCCACTGTAGAGGTGGAACTGCGCCAGCCTGGCACGCTGAACGTAGTGCAAACCTTCTACACCACGCCCTATGCTACCGAGCAACCCGACGGCAGTCACGCCTACAGCTACCTGCTCCCGGTCGTGCCGGAGGGCACCTACGACATCGCTTTCCGCGCCAACCACTGGCTGCGCAAAGTCGTACCCAACGTCACGTTGACCGGTGTGGCGATGGTGGATGTCGAACTGCTGAACGCCGATATCGACGGAGACAACGAAGTAACGCTCCTTGACTTCGGTGCGCTGGTCGCTTCCTTCGGCAGTGTTGCTGGCGACTCGAACTGGAGCTTTAACGCCGACCTGGACGGTGACCTCGAAGTGACGTTGCTTGACTTCGGTATCCTCGTGCGCAACTTCGGGCTCATTGGAGACGAGTAACCCTCACCCCCTCCCCTCTCCCGAAACTTCGGGAGAGGGGACCATGCGCTCTCCTGTTCCCGCAGCGATGGGAAAAAATGGTTTCACACCACGGCGTACACCAGCGGTTGAAAGCGTGGCGCGCCTTCACCCACCACAAAGCACGCCCGCAACTCGTCCGCAATCTCCTCAGCCTGTTCTTCGCTTCGTGCGTGCACCTCGGCGACAGGCAGAGAAGGCTCCACGTGGTCGCCCACATGGCGCAGGACGCGGATGCCGACCGCGTGGTCTACGGTGTCCTCCTTACGGCTGCGCCCTGCTCCCATGCGCACCGCCAGCAGCCCTACCTGACGCGCGTCGATGGCGTGGATGTATCCCGCCTGTGGTAAGTACACTCGCAGTCGAACCGTCGCCTGTGGCAGCAGGGAAGGGTTATCCAGCACGTTGACGTCACCGCCCTGCGCCTGAACAATCCGGCGGAACATCTGCAGGGCGTCGCCGCTATCGAGACACCCCAGCGCGCGCTGTCGCGCCTCGCTCAGCTGCGTTTCCGCCCCAACCAGCAACAGGGCGTGCGCAGCCAGCTCGATGCACAGGATTTCGAAGCGTGCCGAAGCGGCACCAGCCCTGCGCTGCAAGACCTGTATCGCCTCTGCAACCTCCAGCGCGTTGCCCACCGCCTCCCCCAGCGGCTGGCTCATATCTGTCACCAGAGCCAGCGTCCGCCTCCCAGCCATCCTGCCTATCTCCACCAGCGTATGCGCCAGTTCCAGCGCATCCGGCAGGCGAGGCATAAACGCGCCTGAGCCTGTCTTCACATCCAGCACGATGTACTGCGCGCCCCCTGCCAACTTCTTGCTCATCACACTGGCTGCTATCAGCGGGATGCAATCCACTGTGGCGGTCACGTCGCGCAATGCATAAAGATACTTATCCGCCGGCACCATGTCAGGCGACTGACCGACTAGGCAGGCGCCAACCTCCTCCACGAGACGGCGAATGTCGTCTGCACAGAAGTCGGTGCGGAAGCCGGGGATGGATTCCAGCTTGTCGACCGTGCCACCCGTGAAACCTAACCCCCGCCCGGACATCTTCGGCACTACCACTCCGCACGCCGCCAGCAAAGGAACAACTACCAGGCTCGTCTTGTCCCCTACCCCGCCGGTCGAGTGTTTATCCAGCACCGGCTTTCCCAGAGGAGGCAGATGTAGCTGCTGGCCGGAGTGCTGCAGGATAGATGTCAGCGTGGTCGTCTCGGGTGGAGTCATCCCGCGAAAGTACACCGCCATCAGCCAGGCTGCCACCTGATAGTCGGGCACTTCACCTCGCAGACCACCCAGCACGAGCTTTTCCAGCTCTTCCCGGCTCAATTCGCCGCCGTCTCGTTTCTTCTGGATGATTTCAGGAACTCGAAGCATACCAGGCACCTTCCGTAAAGCCTATTCCCGCTCCACCCCTCACTTCCCTGCAGCACGCCATTGGTGGTAGAATCAAGACAGTATCAGAAAGGGGGCATGTTCGATGTCTCCGTTAGCAACTCCGACCACAACCCGTTCGCTGGCAGAAGTGCTAGATAGCCTGACGCGCGAGGCGGAGGTGTACCGTCCTCTGGAGGATGGGTCGGTACAGTGTTTCGCCTGCGCTCACCGGTGCATCATCCGCGAGGGACGACGGGGCGTTTGTCAGGTGCGCTTTAATCAGGGAGGCAAGCTTTACGCCCCGTGGGGATACGTCTGCGGGCTGAACGTCGACCCCATCGAGAAAAAGCCGTTCTTCCACGTGATGCCGGGATCACGAACCTTGACTTTCGGGATGCTCGGATGCGACCTGCATTGTGCGTACTGTCAGAACTGGATTAGCTCGCAGGCATTGCGAGACCCCGCCGCCGGTGCGCCCGTCGACCGCATCCTGCCCGAAGAGATGGTGGAACTCGCCCTGCGCTACAACTCGCCGTTCATCACCAGCTCGTACAATGAGCCACTCATTACCGCCGAGTGGGCGGTGAGCGTCTTCAAGGCAGCGCAACCGCATGGTATTCGCGGGCTATTCGTCTCCAACGGCAATCTCACGCCAGAAGTGCTGGACTATCTGCGCCCTTATCTGGCGGGCTACAAAATCGATCTCAAAAGCATGAACGACCGCAGTTATCGCCAGCTGGGAACCACTCTCCAGAAAGTGCTGGATGGCATTCGTCTGGTGCACCAGTCGGGTCTCTGGCTCGAGGTGGTAACGCTGGTGGTACCCGGCTTCAACGACAGCGATGAGGAGCTGCGCGAGGCGGCGAGGTTTCTCGTGTCCCTTTCGCCAGACATCCCATGGCACGTGACGGCGTTCCACCGCGACTACAAAATGCTGGATCATGACGATACCGACGTACGCACCCTGCTACGGGCGGCGGAAATCGGGCGCAGTGAGGGGCTTCGCTACGTGTACGCGGGCAATATCCCGGGTGCCGTCGGCAAATGGGAGAACACCTATTGCCCGCAGTGCGATGCCCTGCTGGTGAAGCGATGGGGCTTCCGGATACTGGAGAACCATCTGACCGGTTCGGGCAGGTGTCCCCAATGTGAGACAGCCATACCCGGAATATGGTCATAAGAGAGGAGCGCAACCCGTCGTGAAGACACGTTATCCCTTAACCGTCGAAGGCGAACGTCGCAGGCTGTGGCTCTGGCTGCTGGTGGGTGCGCTGGTGCTGCTGCAGATACTGGTAGTAGCCGTGCGTTTCTACACCGACTGGCTGTGGTTTGCCGAGCTGGGTTACACGGCTCTGTTCGCCCGCATCTGGAGCACGCGGTTGGCGCTGTTCGGCATCTTTAGCCTGCTGTTTTTTGCGATACTCTACCTGAATCTGCGGCTGGCGTATCGCCTCAGCATGGGCATGGATGAAGAGTGGGAGGAGAGGTTACGCATTCGCTTGGGCATCGCAGTTCCTCGCACCTCGCAGCCCTTTATCTTCTGGGCAGTACTGTTGCTCGCGTTGCTGGTGGGCAGTCAGAGCGCGTCGCACTGGGAGCAGTGGCTGCTGTTCCGATATGCCCAGCCTTTTGGCGTGCGCGACCCGCTGTTCGGACATGACGTCGCCTTTTACATGTTCCGCTTGCCCTTCTGGCGGTATTTGCACACGTGGTTTACCTTTGTGCTTATTGCCACGCTGCTGATAACGACTGCCTACTACTACATCAACCGCGGCTTCGAGGTCTTCGGCACGCTGACCGCCTTCTCGCCGGGTGTCAAACCGCACCTGTTTCTGCTGGCAGCGGCGTGTATGGTACTGTGGGGCGTGGGCTACTGGTTAGACCGCTACGATGTTTTGTTTATTCCGAACCGCATCTTCACCGGCGCGGGTTATGTGGAAACCACTGTTCGCCTGCCGGGTTTGTATCTGCTACTGGCGATTAGTCTGCTCACCGCTGGCTCGCTGGTGTGGAACATTCGGGGAGGTCGTTTACTTCGCCTCCCGCTGATGATGCTGGCAACGCTGGTGGGTGCATCGGTGCTGGTGCACGCGGTGATACCCGCTGCAGTGCAAAACGCCATCGTCAACCCCAACGAATGGGGCTTGCAAAAACCTTACATCGAACGGCACCTCACCGCTACCCGACAGGCGTTCGGGCTGGACAACGTGGAAGAGCGCACCTTCGAGGCGAACACGAATCTGAACGTCGCCGACCTGCAGCGCAATGACCAGACGCTGTCCAATGTACGCATCTGGGACTATCAGCCCCTCCAGATGATTTTCAACTCCCTGCAGTCGTTCAAGCAGTACTACAAGTTGAACGATGTGGACGTCGACCGCTACACCTTTGGCAACGAATACCGTCAGGTGATGGTGGCGGCACGCGAGCTGTCGCAACCCGATTTGCCAGCCTCCTCCAAAACGTGGCAGAACCTGCGCCTGCAGTACACACACGGTTACGGTGTGGTCATGACCGCCGTGAACACCGCCACGGCGCAGGGACAACCGGAATATCTGGTGCGCGATATTCCGCCTAAAAGCAAGGTGCCCCTGCGGCTGGAGCGACCGGAAATCTATTACGGCGAGTTGACGGACAATCCGGTGATTGTGGACTCGAAACTGGAGGAGTTTGACTACCCCACTCTCCAGAGCGGCGTGGAGGGCGAGAATCAGTACACACGCTATCAGGGAACCGGGGGTATTCCCATCGGTAGAAACCTGCTGGCAAAACTGGCTTACGCCTTTCGGATGGGAGATAGCTACCTGATACTCTCCGGTGACCTCACACCGAACAGCCGCCTGCTATTCCGACGCAACATCCGTGAGCGCATGCAGGCGATTACTCCCTTCCTGATGCACGACCGCGACCCCTACATCGTGGTAGCCGACGGCAAGCTGTGGTGGATATGTGACGCCTACACCGTCAGCGACCGCTATCCGTACGCTCGAACACTGGACATCGCGCTCGACGCCTTCCGATACTACCGCCTGAACTATATCCGCAACTCGGTGAAGGTGGTCATCGATGCCTATAACGGCACGGTGGATTACTATATCGCTGACGAGCGCGACCCCATGGTTCAAACCTACCGCCGCGCCCTGCCCGGGCTGTTCAAGCCGCTGTCCGAGATGCCAGCCAGCCTGCGCCAGCACCTGCGCTATCCCGAAGACCTGTTCCGCATCCAGAGCAACATCTGGGCGCTGTATCACATGCGTGACCCGCGCGTGTTCTACATGCGTGAAGACCAATGGGAGATTGCCAAACAGCAGTCACCGGAAAGCACCGTGCCGGGCGGCGAGTTCCAGCCGATGGAGCCCTACTATCTTATCATGCGCCTGCCAGGCGAGAAGCGGGAAGAGTTCCTGCTGCTCATCGTGTACACGCCGATGAATCAGGAGAAGATGATAGCGTGGATGTGCGCCAAGTGCGACGGCGAGGACTACGGTAAAATCGTACTTTACCGCTTCCCGAAGGAGCGCACCATTTACGGACCCGCACAGATAGAACGCCTGCTGGGTCAGGTCTCTGAAATCCGCACGCAACTGCGCCTGTGGGACCAGCCCGGCTCGCAGGTGGTGTGGGGACACCTGCTGGTGATACCCATCGAGCAATCGCTGCTTTATGTGAAGCCGGTTTATCTTCAGACCACTGGCGGCGGAGAACGACGCATCCCTGAGCTGAAGAAGGTCATCGTCGCGTACGGCGACCAGCGGGTGATGGCGGACACCCTGGAACAGGGGCTACAGCGCATCTTCGGGGCAGGGGTAGCCCAGGCGCCTGCAGTCAAGCCTGCTACTCCCAGCGCGCCGTCTTCTGCGACGCAAGCGCCCCCAGGTGACATCCGCACGCTGGTCAACCAGGTAGCAGAAGCCATCCGCGCTGCCGAGAGCGCACAACGCGAAGGCAACTGGGCGGAATACGGAAGGCAGCTGGAGCGGGTAAAGACGCTCGTGCAGCAACTGCAGCAGCGGACACGATAGGTCTTTGCACACATTCTGGTATAATGGTCGTGGGGGGTGAGAGTATGGCTTACGTCATCGAGGGCTTGTGGGAAGAGATTCTGAGTCGGTCCGAGGAGTTCAAGGGAAGGCGGGTCAGGCTCGTTATACTCAACGAAATCGACGCGGGTTTTGACAGCCCTGGGCAAAATAAGCTATATCCACTGGATACAATTGTTGGTATGGGTTGCAGCAGCCACGGAAGTCTTAGCGAAGAACATGACAGAGCCTTGTACCACAGGAGATGAAAAGATACATCTTTGTGGATACCAGCGCTTGGATTGCTCTTGCGGATAAGAGCGATCAAAACCATCACAGGGCGCAAACGTACTACGAACAGCAGATAAAACCGCATAGCATCCAGCTTCTTACTTCCGACTACGTGCTTGATGAGACGCTTACCTTGATCAGGTATCACATGGGTCTAATATACGCTCGCACGTTCTGGCAATCCGTTCAGCAAGCACAAGATCACGGCTCTCTCTCGATCTCTCGCGTCACAGAGGAGGTTTGGCTGGACGCTCTCGCCCTGTTTTTTCGCTACCACGACCAGCAGTTCTCTTTCACCGATTGTACAAGCTTCGTCTTGCTTGCTCGGGTACCAGTAGATGCTGTGTTTTCATTTGACAAGGACTTTCTAGTCGCAGGTTTTAGCATCCAACCTTAGTATTGGAGAGGTCTCGAATGTCAGAAGGCAAGAAGAATAGCGCGGTGCGCGTGCGGTTTGCACCCAGTCCCACGGGGTCGCCGCACATCGGCAACATCCGCACCGCGCTGTTCACATGGCTTTTCGCACGAAAGCACGGGGGCGTGTTTATCCTGCGTATCGAGGATACCGACCGCGCCCGCTACGTAGAAGGTTCGGTGCAGGAGATTATGGATAGCCTGCGCTGGCTGGGGCTGGATTGGGACGAAGGTCCCTACTTCCAGTCGCAGCGGTTGCCGCTATACCGCGAGGTCGCGGAAAAGCTGGTGGAGACAGGACATGCCTACCGCTGTTACTGTACGCCAGAGCGGCTGGAAGAGCTGCGTCGCCAGCAGGAAGCCGCTAAACAGCCCACCGGCTACGACCGCAAATGCCGCTACCTGTCCGATGAGGAGCGGAAAGAGCTGGAAGCGCAGGGTCTTCCTCACGTTATCCGCTTCGCGATGCCGCTGGAGGGCGAGACAGTCTTCCACGACGAAATCCGCGGCGAAATCCGCTTCGAGAACGCGCTGATAGACGACTTTGTGATGCTGAAATCCGACGGCTATCCTACCTATCACCTTGCCAGCGTCACCGATGACCACGACATGGGCATCACGCACGTCATTCGCGGCGAGGAGTGGATTTCCAGTACCCCGCGCCACGTGCAGATATACCGCGCGCTTGGCTGGGAGCTGCCGAAGTTCGCTCACCTGCCCATGATTCTGGGTATGGACCGCAAAAAGCTCTCCAAACGACATGGTTCGGTGCAGTTTGTGGAGTACATCCAGCAGGGTTACCTGCCAGAGGCGATGTTGAACTTTCTCGCACTGCTGGGCTGGAGCGCAGACGAGGACCGCGAACTCTACTCGCGCGAAGAGCTGATCGAGCGATTTGACCTGTCGGGCGTGCAGGAAAACCCCGCCATCTTCGACGGGCAGAAGCTGTTGTGGATGAACGGCGTCTACATCCGTCGTAAGCCGATGGGCGAGCTAACCCGGCTGTGTTTGCCCTACTTGCAAGAAGCGGGGCTTATGCCGCAAAATCCCTCGCCACAAGAGGTGACTTACGCCCAGAGGGTCATCGCGCTGGAAGCAGAGCGGATGAAGCTGCTTTCTGAGGTGGTGCCGCTTACCGAGTACTTCTTCCGCGATACACTGGAGTACGAAGAGAAGGGCGTGCGCAAGTGGTTCACGCAGCCCTATGTACCGCAGATGCTGGAGATGCTTATCGAGCGATACAGCGCGCTGGAACCGTTCGACGTGCCGCACATCGAGGCAACCACACGCGCTGTGGCGGAGGAGCTGGGCGTGAGTGCGGCGCAGGTCATCCATCCGACACGGGTGGCGGTCAGCGGACGCACCGTCGGTCCTGGGCTGTTCGAGATGATTGAGGTGATGGGCAAAGAGCGCGTGTTGCACCGCCTTCGCGCGGCGCAGGAGATGGTTCAGCAGGGAGTAAAGGCATCGTGAAAACCAAAAATCCCCTCTCCCGAAGCATCGGGAGAGGGGATAGGGGGTGAGGGTCTCCCCAATGCGCTACTGCGCCAGCTTGCGTATCTCGTCTTCAAACAGCTTCTCGTGCTGTTTGCTGAAGCCCAGCTGACGCATGGTCACCCGGTGGGAACGGTCGGTAAAGACCGTCGTGGGTAGCGCGGTTACTTTGTAGAGTTCTGCGCCCGTGAGCTTCTCGGTGTCGACCGCTACAGGCAGGGTAAGTTTGTGCTTATCCACAAACGCTTTCACCGCCTGTTTGTCGGTGTCGAGGGCAATAGCCACAATAACCACGCCTCTGGGAGCGTACTGCTGATGGAGTTTTTCGAGGAATAGGACCGCCCGGGTCCAGAACGGGTTGCCGATGTTGCCGAAGCTGAGTACCACCGGCTTACCCGGGTTCCTTCAAAGGTAGCACAGAGTCTCGTTGGTAACCACGTTGGTCACGTCGAACGCCGGTGCAGCCGCGCCGACGGGTAAGCTGGAGGCAAATACCGCCGGGTTGCTGGCGTCCACGACAGGAGCAGGCTGCTGCTGAGCCAGCGACGTGAACACCGTGCCCAGCGCTATGCCGCCTGCTATCAGCGCAAGCAGTTTCGTGCGTTTCATACACTTCCCTCCTCACTTGCAGATGTTTATTCTGTCAATATATCTATGACGGCTTCCGCCACCTTATGGTTACCAAAAGGTGGCATCAGATAGATGCCCTGACTCATTTTCTGTGCTTGAGACGCAAACTCCTTCGCCACATCCAGACCGTACTGGCGAGCATCTGCATCGTCAAGCTCCGCCAGACGCTTGCGGATGGGGTCGGGTATCCACACGCCCGGCACCTCATGGTGCATGAAATCGGCGTGCCGTGCGCTGCGCAGGGGTAGAACGCCAACCAGCAAAGGCAACCCTACCCTGTTCACCGTCTCCGACGCCCTCTCCAGCACCGCGATATCGAAAATCGGCTGGGTGTACACCAGATGCGCCCCTTCTGCCGCCTTACGCTTCAGTCGTTCGTCCTCCGCGCACTGGTCATAAGCGAGCGGGTTGTAGGCAACGGCGATGGTGAACGCGGTGTGCATGCCGATACTGTTACCCGCGAGGTCTACGCCCTCATTGAAGCGGCGCAGGATGCGCACCAGTCCAATGGCGTCAATGTCGAATACGGAGGTCGCCGTGGGGTAATCGCCAATGAGCGCAGGATCGCCCGTGATTGCCAGAATGTTGCGGATGCCCAGTGCGTGCGCCCCCAACAGGTCCGCTTGAATCGCCAGCAGGTTGCGGTCGCGACAGGCGAAGTGCATCATCACCTCAACGCCGACCTGCTCTTGAATCAGGTGCGAGATGGCGATGGGGTTCATCCGCAAACGCGCCCGCGCGCCGTCGGAGATGTCGATGACATCCACCCCATGCTCCTTTAATGAGCGTGCGCCATCCAACACCTTCGTGACATCCAGACCACGCGGCAGGTCGAGCTCCACGGCAATCACGTACTTTCTACCCAGCTTGCCCGCCAGTTGCGACGGTTCTGCCTGGGGCAGCTCCTCCGGCTTAACCACCTCTTTGACTTTTGCCGGCGCGCGCCGCGGGCGCGGTTTCACCCCCTGCAGGCGTTCCGCTACCGCGCGGATGTGCGTGGGCGTGGTTCCACAACACCCGCCAATGATGTTCACCCCAATTTGCGCGAACTGCTCGCCGTACTGGGCGAAGTAATCCGACTGCGCCTCAAAGGTAACCTCGCCCCGCTGGTACTGTGGCAGGCCCGGCGTGGGCATCACCGAGAGGGGCAGACTGGTAGCGGAGGCCATCCCTTTCAAAATGCCCACCATGCGCTGGGGGCCGACCACGCAGTTCGCGCCGATGACGTCTACACCCCACTTCTCCAGCGTGCGCGCCACCTGCGCAGGTAAGCCCGCCGCCAGCGTCTCGCCGTCCTCGATAAAGGCCTTCTGTGCAATGACCGGTATCTCCGAGTCCAGCGCACGTAGCTGCTCCAGAGCGATGCGCAGCTCGTCGAGGTGTGTGAAGGTCTCCAGCATGATGAGGTCTACGCCCGCTTCCAGCAGCACCTCTATCTGCTCGCGGAAGGCGTCTCCTGCCTCTTGCGGGGCTATCTGCCCAATCGGAGCCAGCGGCTTGCCGACGGGACCCACCGCTCCAGCCACGATGACGGGCACATCGCCCGCCGCTTCCCGCGCCAGACGCACCGCCGCCAGATTCATCTCGCGCACCAGGTGCCCCGCTCCGTGCGTCGCCAGTTTCACGCGGTTCGCACCGAAGGTGTTGGTCTCGATTAGCCGCGCACCTGCCTCGATATACGCCTGATGCACCTGTCGCACGGCGTCGGGTTGCACGAGGTTTGTCAGTTCATAGGGCGGCTGCAGACCCAGGCGTTGCAGCATCGTGCCCATCGCCCCGTCGGCAATCAGCACGCCGCCGCGAAGAATCTCCATAAACCGTTCACGCTTCATGGTGTCGCCGTCTCAACGTTGCATTGTCCACAATTGTACCCTGTATGTATCGGCTTTTCCAAGCAGAACCAGTAGACCGCCCCGCCAGCGAGAAACGGAAATCAGTCGTACTTCCCGCACCTCGCCTTCCAGCGGCTCACTTTGCCAAAGCACCTGCACCGACGCTGTGAGATTTGGCGGCACCACCATCGCCACACTCTGCTTGCCCCCCTCAACTCTCCGCGAGACCAGTAACGGTTGCTCAGGATGCATCGCCTTGCCGAGCTGCCCAAACAGATGCTCGTAGCCCTGTTGCACCCAGTCGGGCATGTCCATATCGCGAAAAGCCAGCGGGGCGACCAGACTCACCCAGTGCGCATCACCGAACTGCTGGGGCAAAGAAAGCAGGCTACTGATAGTCACCCGTTCGAAGCGCAGCCACCCCTCCCGCGCCGAGACATCCAGTATCCCCCGCCATAAGCCGCCAGGGTAGGCAGCCAGCGGAATATCCTCACCATTTGGGAGCGCAGCATAGCCGAACCAGCTGACCTCTTCCTTGCGACTGCGTGTGAGGTATTTTTCGCCTTCGCGCAGGATAAGGTGGCGCGGAGTCAGTAACTGTCCCGCCTTGCCGCCCTTCGCAAAATAGCCTGCGACCATGCCGCGCAACTCGTCTGTATCCAGAGCGGACTGCCACTCCTCACGCCAGCTATCCTCCACTCTCTTCCAGAGGCGCAAGCTCAGGGTGTCCTCTTTTGCAGGAAGCGGGTGCAGGGTCACGAGACGCACTCCGTCTTCGCCACCGAAATCTACCATGTCAGCGGACAATGTGGGCGAAGGCAGCACGAACTCCCAGATCTTCTGCCATCCGCGCACCGAAGGGGAAGCCCCTTCCTGCGCCAGCACCGGCAGAAGGCTCAAGCAGACAAGCACTGACAGTTGGAATATTTTCAAGAGCATTTGACCTTGAATTAAAATCCCACTCCTTCCTCCCGTCGTTTATCGCGCACAAATTGGCGCACCATCAATGCCAGTTCGTGCGTACGCTGCACTTCCTCAAGGGTTGGGGTAGGGAAATCCCGATGGGTAGCCAGCTCGTCCTGTCCTATTTTCAGGTCTTCCTCGGCCTTTTCAATCCATGCGAGTACGGTTTCCTCATTCACAGGCGCACTCCCTCTCGCAAGGCGTAATAGTGAATCCTCCCAACATCGTTCTTATGCCGCTCTACCTCTGCTCTGCTACAGACGAGAACGTCGTTAGGAATGTGCAGAGCAGCAAGGCGGCGTTTGATGGCGAGTATGACCCGATGTCTGGTTTGAATGTCCATTGCCTCTTCGGTTACCACAAGAACGTGCCAGTCGCTTCGCTCATCGGGGTCGCCTCTCGCACGACTGCCGAATAGTATCAAATCCTCCACACGATGACCTATCCGGTTGACTTCCTCGGTGATGACGCTTTTAATCTGCTGTATCTCGTGTGGCATGGCACTCCAGCCTCTCGTCTACCTCTCCTGTCGCTGCCGGAAGGTCTCGGCAGCCAGCACGGCAACGGCATGACTGGCGGGCAACGGCGGGGCATTAGGTTGTGTGGGAATGCGCACGCAGGCGTCTGCCATTTCGCGCAGGTGCTGGCTCAAACCGCGCTTCTCTCCGCCCACCATCCACGCCACGGAGCCGCGTAAATCGGTCTCATACAGCGTTATTGTACCCTCTTCCAGCGCAGCCAGCAGGCGCACACCCCGCCGCTTCAGCTCCTGCAGGGCGGGACGCAGGCTCTCCGGCACTGAGATGGGCAACCGCTCGAACGCCCCCGCTGACGAGCGCAGCACGGTCGGCTCGTCTTTCAACCACTCCTTGCGGTCACACAACACCCATCCTGCCCCGAACGCCTCCGCTACCCGCAGGGCATAGCCCATGTTGTAGGCGTCCTCGAAGCCCGCCAGCACCAAAATCAGCACAGGTTCGCGCTGCCGGTCTACCCATGCCAGCATCTCCTCGATGGGCTGATACTCTCTTTCAGAACACAAGGCAATCACCCCCCCATGCGCCGTATCACCTGCCAGCTGAGCCAGCAAATCCGTGCGCACCACCTGCACCAGCACGTCTCTGTCCAGCGCGAGGTCAATGAGCCTTTCCAGCCGCTTCAGGTCGGAATGCGGGCTGAGCAGCAGGCGGTATACCGCGCGTCTTCGGCAGGACAATATCGCCTCCGCGGAAACCCTTCCTTCAAAGACAATGTTGCTCATCGTTTCCGGGAATCGATGCGTTCGGGGTTACGGTTCGCCGTAAGCAACCCGAAAACCTTGCAGGGATTTTTCCAGAGAAGCACGAAGGGAGATGGCATGATGCGCTTGGGCTTCCTGTTGAGGCAGCATCTTTTGCCAGTGCTGTGGTTCAGTGTTCTATCCTGCACCGTCTTCTGGCGAGTCGTCTTTCGGGGTGAAGTGCTCTATTACGGCGACATCATGCTATATTTCCAACCTGCCCTTGCCTTTGAACATCGCTGGATAAAGCAGGGCGTCCTGCCGCTGTGGAACTCGCATATCCTGTTCGGGCAGCCGTTCGTGGGCAACCCACAGGAGTGGATGTTGTATCCCTCCACCCTGCTGGTCGCCTGGCTGGGGGCAGAACGTGGCATCGCATGGGGCGCGGTGATCCACTTATGGCTGGCAGGGGTTGGGATGTGGCTATTTGCGCGAAGACTGAGCTACACGCAGCTTCAGGCAACAGCCGCAGGCACCTTGTGGATGCTGTGCGGGGCAGTGGTGCTGCGTTCGCAACATGTGGGTATTCTTCAGACCCTTGCGTGGTATGGCTGGAGCTTCTGGGCAGTCGAAGGGCTGTTGCAGCGCGCAGATCTTCGTCGGGCGATTTGGTTGACGATAGTGCTGGCGCTGGTGTCTCTGGCAGGAAGCCCGCAGATGCTTCACACGCTGATTTTGGTTTTGCTGGGGTGGCTACTGTATCGCTGGCGCACCGTGTCGGACAAAAAGGGCACGTTATGCTGGGGGGTGACCGCGGTTGGTACTGCCCTCCTTATCGGGGGCGCGCACTGGCTGCCGCTGACGGAGCTTTTGCGTCACACCGACCGGGTTCGCCTTCTACTGCGGGACTCAGCAGGTTATACTTTTCATCTAGACCATGTACTGCTTTTTCTCGCGCCCAACCTGTTCGGGTTCCCCTGGCACGGCAATTACGCCATCACCCTGTTCTACTGGGAGGTCGCTTTCTTCGCGGGCACAATACCGGCTATCGTGCTGTTGCACCGCTGGCGACAGACCACTGAGGGCACTGAGCGCTTCTGGAAGAGAACCTTCCTGCTGTCCATGTGGATGGCGGCAGGTCCTTACGCGGGTTTGTACACGGTAGCATACTACATAGTGCCAGGTATACCAAGCTTCCGCACCCCTCTGCGTTGGATGACCATCGCCGACTTCGCACTTTGCCTCTGGGCAGCAGCTGCTTTTGAGAGGGTACGGATGGGCAAGCGCTGGTGGTGGCTTCCGGTGGGCATGGCGATAATTGCGGGCATCTGGCAGATTGCTTCAAAGGGCGTTGCAATGCAGCTGGCACCTTCGCCAGAAGACACCGCGAAAGCGTTAGCGCTTGCAACGACAGTCCAAGTTGCACTCTGGCGCGCCACCGCCATGTGTGCCGTAGCGATAGTGATACTCTCCCTGCAAAACCGCTGGCGGTGGTGGCTGGGCGCGGGCGTTACGCTGGCCGAGCTGCTGTGGATTGCTGTCCCCGCCAACCCCACCTGCTCCCCCAGGGTGTTCTCTCCACCTTCTGCCGCAACTATCCTACAGCAAAACGGGCAACGCCTGTTTGTACCCAATACCGCCCCCATCTGGCTGCGCTATGTGGATGCCCACGACTACGGACCGAACGACCTTCACACGCTGGGCACGTTTCGGGCAAGCATGTGTTCGAATATCGGCATGGCGCACGGTGTTGGTGAAGCCTCAGGCTATGAGCCTGCCCCTCTACGCGAGAGCTGGCGCGTATTCACCGAACTGCAGGCACGCTGGCGCGACGATGCAGCCACTTTGCAGCGCATTGGAGTCGCAGCGGTGGCTTTCGGTAGCAGTGCAGACGACTGGAGAATAACCCCCGCATCGAAGCCCGGCAGTCGCGCATGGATGCTGGAGTCGGCGGAACCTGCCCACTTGCAGATGCCAACCCCGCAATACGTCGCGTTATCGCCCCCACACGGTGGTCGATTGGTGCTGACCGACAGCGCGTATCCGGGCTGGCGGGTGTTCGTGGATGAAAAACCTGCAAAATGGCACGTACACGAGCGAGCGTTTCGCGCGGTGGATGTTCCTAACGGCGCAAGGCGCGTGGAATGGCGCTATCTGCCCGACACGTTTCGAGTGGGGTTGTTCCTGACCTGCATCGGTTTCGCCCTGCTGGCAGGGCAGGTCGGCTACGTGCTTTGCAAAAAGGTGGTGGACAGGCTATAATCAACACGGGGTGGTGAAAATGGGAACGCTGAAAACTTCGGCTGAGGCTCCACGCCTGCCAGCCAGCAAAATGACTTATGAAGAGTTCCTGCAGTGGCTGGATGAAGATACATGGGCGGAATGGGTCGACGGGGAGGTCTATCTGATGAGTCCTGTTAGCGGCGCGCATCAGGATGTGGCGCTTTTTCTTTTGCGGTTGCTTTCAGAGTTTGTGGAGACGCGAGACTTGGGGATAGTGCGCTACGAACCGTTCCAGATGAAGACTGGAGATGAACTGCCTGGACGTTCGCCCGATATCCTGTTTGTCGCCACAGAGAACCTCCATCGCTTGCAGGAGACTTACCTCGACGGACCGGCAGACCTCGTTGTGGAGGTAGTCAGCGAGGAGAGTCGCGCCCGTGATCGAGGAGAGAAGTTCAGCGAGTATGAACGCGGCGGCGTCAGAGAATACTGGTTGATTGACCCTGCCCGCAGACAGGCGGAGTTCTACGTGCTTCAGGATGGCGCCTTTCAACCCGCTTCCTCAGACAACGAAGGTATCTACCGCAGCACGGTGCTACCCGGCTTCTGGATGCGCGTGGATTGGCTGTGGCAACGTCCCCCAATCAGTCAGGTCACCAAACAGTGGTTATAGCCTCTCTGCGACGACGCCGTTGATGAGTTCGCCAATTCCCTCGATGCGTATCGCTACCTCATCGCCCGGCTGCAACAAACCTGGTGGTTGGCGGTACACCCCCACCCCTGCAGGTGTGCCAGTGCTGATGATGTCGCCAGGCAGCAGAGTGATTCCCTCCGTAACGTGGGCAATGAGACGGGGTATCGGGAACACCATGTCGCCAGTGCTTGCCTGCTGGCGCACCTCGCCGTTCACTCGGGTCTCTATCTGCAGGGCGTAAGGGTCATCGATTTCATCTGCCGTCACCAGCCAGGGCCCGCAAGGCGCGAAGGTATCGCACCCCTTGGCACGAGACCACTGACCCTCCGTGCGTTGCAGGTCGCGCGCGCTGACATCGTTCATGATGGTGTAGCCCGCCACGTAATCCATCGCCTCGTCCTCGCGTACGTTTCGCGCCCGCTTACCGATGACCACTGCTAGCTCGCCTTCGTAGTCCAGCTCTTTCGTAATGCGTGGATAGACGATATCCTCTCCGTGCGCGATGAGTGCTGTTGGCACCTTCACGAACACAATCGGCTTTTGCGGAACGGGCATTCCCGACTCGGCGCAGTGAGCACGGTAGTTCGCGCCGATAGCCAGAATCTTCTGCGGACGGGGCACGGGAGGCAAATACTGGATTTCATCCAGCGGACATGCTACTGCCTGCGCCCGCTCGGGGTCTTGCTGCAAAGCCTTCATGTAGGCGCGTACAACTTCTCCCGCGCGTTGCATCCCGTCGTCCCCTTGCTCCAGCAGATGCGTCATGTCTCTTGCCAGCAAGCCTGTTTGCCCGTCCAGCAAACCCAGCCCGGCGTTCAGGTCGACTACCATGTCGTCAACAACCGCCCCGATTCTCTCCAATCCTTCCCAACGATAGCTGATTAGCTTCATTCTTTCCCCCTCCTCAAATCACCGGTTGCACTTTCTCCTGACGCAAATGGCACGTGTCGTTGATGAGAGAAACCCATATCCAGTCTGTCCCGCACTCGATAACGCTGAGTGAAGCGTTATCCAGCCGGATATGACGAAAGGTCTCCAGCGGGGCATGCAGCGCTACGCAAAGCAATGCCCGTAAGCTGCCCCCGTGTCCCACGATGCACACTGTTCCCGGCTGGTGTTGTTCGCGGATGTGCTGAAGCACTCTGCCTGCCCTCTCCACGATTTCATGTGGATACTCCGCGCCAGGCGGACGATAACGCAGCGAGTCCTTGCGGTACTTTTCGAACAACTCCGCCCACTCGCCTGCCTCTATCTCCGCGCGGGTCATGCCTTCCCACACACCATACGACATCTCGCGCAAATCAGCATGTGGGATGGGCGACAGGTCATGGTATCGGGCGATGACCTCCGCTGTTTGCCATGCACGCTGCAGGTCGCTGGAATAGATTGCCTGTAGGGGTTCGTGTTGCAACCGTCGGGCGATGGATTCTGCTTGTTCAAGCCCCTTAGCGTTGAGCGGAATGTCCGTCTGCCCCTGAAAGCGCATCTGTTGGTTCCACTCGGTCTCGCCGTGCCTGACCAAAAGCAACCGTAACGTCATGGCTGCCGAAACTCGTAGGAGAAGAAGACAGCCACCCCCCGCTGTCGAGCGTGTTCGAGAACATCTGGGCTGGTAGTCATATACGTCACGATTATCGGGAACAGGTTGGGGTACACACCCTGCAGCCGACGTACCTTGCGACGCAAAAACCGGTCTATCTCATTAGCAGAAAGTTGCGCTTTGCTCTCTCCGACAATGGTGATGGTCTCTCCTTCGCGAACACCTTCGCCAAGAATGTTCACCTCTAGATGGTTGCCCTGCCTGTCCACCAAATAATCCCGTTTTAGCCTGCCCTGCACCTCAATGCCATGATCTTGCTTTAGCAACCGGGGTAGTGCCAGATAGGCATCATCCTCTAAGCGGTATCCAAATGCCATCGCTAGCCCACCCAGCTGCTTCCGAATATCCTGTTGATCTAGTTCGAGCCGCCGCAGCACCTGTCCATGCTTCTTCGTCGTCTCTACCAATTCGCGAACCGCTTGACGCAACTCGGC
>Ga0209809_1000222_pt1 | contig 55285 bp, 37 predicted proteins | sample YNPMSTMetaG_FD_186172 | JGI IMG/M metagenome (GOLD analysis project Ga0209809, IMG submission 186172) | Anoxygenic and chlorotrophic microbial mat microbial communities from Yellowstone National Park, USA - YNP MS-T MetaG (SPAdes) (version 2) ...
TGCGACGTGCGGGCGTACGATCACGAGATTCTGAAGCCCGCCCGCGTGCACGAGCTGATCGAGTTGGCCAGGAGCATCCGGGTCGGCGGCCGCAGGCTGCCGGTGGGAACCAGCTATGCGGGGGGGGACCGTGCCTCGCCCCAACGTGGTGGCGGTTTCCGATTTCCTGCTCATGCACGGCAACGGCGTCCACGATCCCCGGCGAATCGCGGAAATGGTCCGCGAGGCGCGTCAAGTCGCCGGTTACCGTCCCATGCCCATCCTGTTCAACGAGGACGACCACTTCGACTTCGACAAGCCTTCGAACAACATGATCGCCGCTATCTCCGAGTACGCGTCGTGGGGTTATTTCGACCCCGGCAAGAGTAACTACCACGACGGCTATCAGTGCCCGCCGGTCAACTGGGGCATCAACACCGAGCGCAAGAAAGCCTTCTTTGGCCTCCTGAAAGAAATCACCGGCGTATGAAGCGGTAGCGGGCCGCTGTGCGGACCGGGGCGGGCCAATCGGTCATGGGCGAGGCTCTCCGCCTTCTGCGCACGGAGGGTCCGTTCGCCGCCCGCTGTCAGCCCCACATCCCGGTTCCGGGGGCGGCCAGGATATGCTGCGCGGGCCCGGAGCACGTGATACGGGCCGGCTCTCATCGGGCCATGCGCCGGGCGGGACAGGCCGGCGGAAGTGGCTGACTGAGGGAAGGTGTGATCGCCGGCGTCGCCAGCGGCACGCTCAATGATGCTTGTCAGGCGCCTCCTCGGGCAAAGGTAACTTGCCCCGCATGTCCGCCCATGCCCAACCGAGTCCCGTGAGGGCGCCGAGGGCGCCGGCGACGGCCCCGATCGCCCGAGGACTGATCCGCGCCGATACGATCCCGGTCAGGGCGAAGGAGGTCGCCATTACCGCCCAGCGCAACGTTTCGATCGTGGCGAAAACCCGCCCGCGAAACTCGTCGCGAGTATAACGAAGCAAGTAGAAGTTGTTCAGGACGGAACTTACCGACATGCCCACCCGGGAAAACAGGATGAGGGCGAGGGCGGCCGTGAAATTTTTCGTCAGGCTGAAGGCGATGTAAGTCAACCCATGGGAAAGATAGGCGACCGCCACCGTCCGTTTGTACGCGCGAAAGTCGAGGCGCCGGCCGAGCGCATGGCCGAGCAACCCGCCGGCCAGCAGCCCCAGACCGGCAAATCCCCACAAGGCGCCGATGCCGCCGGCGCCCCTGTTGAATACCCGCCCGCCAAACAAGGCAAAGAGGACCTGCGCGGCGCCTCCGCCGATGGCCCAGCCGACGGTCATCATCGCGATTCCGAAGATCAGGGGAATCGACCGCAGATAGCGCAGGCCGGCGTAGTACTCCCGCCACGGCCGCAATTCGCCCTGCGGCTGCGACTCGTGCGCGGCGGGACGGAATCCTTCGGGAACTCGCAGGCAAGCGACGGCCGCGGCCGAGACCAGAAACGAGAGGGAGTTCAACAAAAACGACCACGCGTAACCCCAGCGTGCCGCCGCCTGACCGCCCAGCAACGCTCCGGCGCTCTGAGTGGCCCATTGTGTGGTCTGGGTCAACGCGTTGGCGACCCGCAACTGTTCGCCTCGCGCCAGCGCGGGCAGGATGGCGTTGCGACCGCTGGTGAAAAACGGTGAGGCAAACATCAGCAACGCGCTGAGCAGGTACAGAAGCCAGGGGCTTGGTTTGAAGACCGTGATCAGAAACGCGGCCGCAATCCCCGCGCGCACCAGGTCGCTGAGGATCATGATGCGCTTGCGGTCCATGCGGTCCAGCAGCACGCCCGCCAGCGGTCCGGCGGCGATCGAGGCAAACGCCCGCGCCAGCAGGACGCCGCTCACCACCACACCGGAGCCGGAGCTTTCCATGACCAGCGCCAGGACCGCAACGTTGTTGAAGAAGTCCCCCACCTCGCTGACCACTTGAGCCAGCCAAAGACGGCGATAATTGGGATTGCGCGCCAGCAGCGCAAAGACTTCGCTCATGGGATGGATAATAGTAGCAGGTTAGGATGACTCGGCCGCTCGACCCCGCGGTCGCCGTGGCAGCCACTTTCACGGCCGAACCGCTCGAAGACGTTCTGAAGTTTTGGTTCCGCCACTTGGGGTGGGCTTTTTCCGTCCAGTTCGCTCCCTACAATCAGGTGTTCCAGCAGTTGCTCGATCCCGGAAGCCTGCTGGCTCGCAACCGCGAGGGCTTCAACGTGGTCCTCCTGCGTCTGGAGGACTGGATTCGCGACCGCAAGCCGGACAGCCACGAGCTGCAAGCCGACGCGGAGCGCTTCCTGGCGGCCCTGGAGGGGGCGGCCCGCACGTTCTCGTCTCCCATCCTGGTGGGCTTGTGTCCCTCCTCGCCCGCGTTCGCCGAATCCGTGCAGGAAATGGAGAACCGTCTGGCTGAGGCCATTCGGCAGACGCCCGCGATCCACTCGTTCACTCCCGGCGAGCTGGCGGCGCTTTACCCGGCCACAAGCGTGCACGACCCGCACGCCGACCAGCTCGGTCACATTCCGTACACCGACGAGTATTTCGCCGCCTTGGGGACAATGATCGCCCGGAGGCTTCATGCACTTCGCACGCCGCCATGGAAGGTCATCGCACTCGATTGCGACGACACCTTGTGGAGCGGAATCATCGGCGAAGACGGACCGGAGGGCATCCGCCTGGATCCGCCGCGTCGGGCTCTACAAGAATTCATGCGTGCGCAGAAGGACGCCGGCATGCTGCTAGTGATCGTCAGCAGGAACAACGACGAGGACGTGGTCGAGGCTTTCCGCGCCCATCCCGAGATGCCCCTGCGGCTGGAGGACTTCGTCGCCCGCCGCGCCAACTGGGAGTCCAAAGGCGCCAACCTCGCCTCCCTGGCTCAGGAACTGGGACTCGGGCTGGATACGTTCCTGTTCGTGGACGACAACCACAAAGAGTGTCTGGAAGTGCGCAGCTTCTGCCCCGAGGTGGTCACCGTGCCGCTGCCGGCCGACCCCGACAGCATTCCCCAATTTCTGCGGCACTTCTGGCCCTTCGATCGCGTGCGCGTGACGGAGGAAGACCGCCGGCGCACGGAACTCTACCGGCAGCAACTGGAACACGCGCGGTTGCGCCGATCGGCCGCCGGCCTGGAGGAGTTTCTGCGCGAACTGCAACTGGAAGTGGAGATCGCCCCGCTTCGCGAGCAAGATCTTCCGCGCGTGGCGCAGCTCACCCAGCGCACGAACCAGATGAACCTGAGCGTCGTGCGGCGCAACGAAAGTCAGGTGCGGGAGGCCCTTCAGGAGGGTCTTTCCTGTCTGACAGTCCGCGTGCGCGATCGCTTCGGCGATTACGGGCTCACGGGCCTAGCCATGTTTCGCCCCGCGGGAGAGTCGCTCCTCGTGGAAAGCTTCCTGCTGAGCTGCCGCGTGTTGGGCCGCGGGGTCGAGCACCGTTTGCTCGCGCACCTTGGGGATCTGGCGCGCCGGCAGGACCTTGCGTTCGTGGATCTGGTGTTCGTTCCCGCCCGGCGCAATGATCCTGCGCGCAGATTCCTCGAGGGACTTCCCGTGCAAGAACGCCGCGAAACAGCCGACGGCTTGGTTTATCGCCTCCTTGCCGAGGACGCTGCCGCTGTGGCGTACCGACCGCAGGACGCCTCGGCGCCCGAACCCGAGCCCGCTGCGGCGCCCGTCGCCGGCGACCGCCGTCCCGAAGTGGACTATGTGGGCATCGCCGAGCTGCGCGAACCGGTGCGGATTCTCGCTGAAATCCGCAGGCCGGCACAGCTTCACATGACGCCTGACTCCGATCGCGCGGCGCCGAGCACGGATCTGGAGAGCGAGCTCGCTTCCCTGTGGGCCGGGCTGCTGAAGGTCCCGTCGGTCGGAATCCACGATAACTTTTTCGATCTCGGCGGACATTCGCTTCTGGTAGTGCAAATGCTGGCCCGCGTGCGCGAGCGCTACGGAGTGGACCTGTCTTTCGAGATCGTCTACAGCGGCGATTTTACGGTCGCGGAACTGGCCCGCGCCATCGAAATCAAGCGATTGGAAGAAACGGGCGCGCAAGTCGAAGATCTCCTGCGTGAGATCGAATCCCTCTCCGACGAGGAAGTCCGCGCGTTGTTGGCCCACGAGGGCGGTCAGGAGCCGGCCGGCTGAAGCCATGCGAATTCTGCTGGCCTCAGGAGCCTCGTACCTGCCGCCTCGCGGCGGCGCCACGCGCAGCAACCTTACATGGCTGAAGCGCCTGGTCGCTTGCGGGCATGAATGCCGTGCTGTGGTGGGAGCGCTGGCCGACGAAGAGGCCCGGCGGTTGCAGCTCGTTCAGGAGCAGATCTCGTTCCGGCTCCGTGCGGGCGCAGCGGGCGTGGAGGAGGCTGAACATGACGGCGTGATTTTGTTTTCGTGTCACGAACCCGCACGACGCCTTCGGGTGCTCCGCACGCAGATCGCCGAATTCCGCCCGCACTGGGTCCTGGTCTCTTCGGAGGACCTCGGCCACGTCCTGCTTCGGGAGGCTTTCCGCGGCGCGCCCGGCCGTGTCGTCTACCTCGCTCATACGCCGCAGTGGTTCCCGTTCGGCCCTGAGAGCTGGAATCGCGACCCGGAAGCCGCAAGTTTGCTGAAGGGCGCGGCGGCGATCGTGGCGATCGGCCGGCATATGGCGCGCTACATCGAAACGCACCTGGGGCGTCCGGCCGCGGTCGTTCATCCGCCGATCTACCCGCCTCCACCGTGGCCGCGATGGGGCCGGTTCGGCCAAGGGTTCGTGGTGCTGGTCAATCCCTGCGCGGTCAAAGGCATTTCGATCTTCCTCGAGCTGGCGCGGCGTTTCCCGGGCGAGCCGTTCGCGGTGGTGCCGGGCTGGGGAACGACGTCTGGGGATCGGCAGGCTCTGTCCGCGTTGCCCAACGTCAGCTTCCTGCCGAACTTCGCCGATATCGAAGAGCTGTTCCGTCGCACTCGCGTGTTGCTCATGCCTTCGTTGTGGTATGAAGGCTTCGGCTTGACCGCCATGGAAGCGATGCTCCGAGGGGTGCCCGTGCTGGCCAGCGACTCCGGCGGCTTGCGGGAGGCCATGGAGGGGACAGACGGGGTCGTGCCGGTCAGTCCGATCGTTCGCTATGAGCCCGACTACGACGAGCATGCCCTGCCCCGGCCGGTGTTTGCTCCGACCGACATCGCACCGTGGGAGCGGGCTCTGGCCCGGCTGCTTTGCGACCGCGAGGCCTACGAGCAGGCGGCGAACGCAGCTCGCCGGCGCGCGGAGCTTTTTGTCTCCGGCATCGATCCCGATGGCATGGAACGTTTTCTTGCAGGATTGAAGCCGTTGGATTCCGGCGGCGCCGCCGGGGCGCGTCCCAGTGTGGAAGCCCTCACGCCGCAGCAGCGCGCGCTCTTGCTCGAACGACTCAAGCATCGCAAACCCGGAAGCTGAATGCGTATCCTCCTCGCACAGAACGCCCCTTACTACCCGACGCACGGGGGCGGCGACAAGTCCAATCGCCTGCTGCTGGAAGCTCTGGCGGCGCGAGGACACGATTGCCACGTCGTCGCACGCCTGACCAATCTGAGCCCCGCCGATGAAGAGCGTTACCTGAACCTGCTCTCCGAACGGCCCGTCGAGCGACTGAGCGCCGGCGAGGGCGTGGTCTCCTACCGACTGAACGGCGTCGAGGTGCGCGTGGTCGCCAACCGCAATCTGCGTGCCTTCTTCAGCGGGGTGGTCGCTCATCTCGGCCCCGATGTGATCCTGGCCTCGACGGACGATCCGGCCCAGATTCTCCTCGAGGCGGCTTTGCAAAGCCCGGCGCGGGTGGCGTATCTGGCGCGGGCCACCCTGGCGCTGCCGTTCGGCCCGGATTGCGCATTCCCCAGTGTGGAACGCACGACGCGCATCGCCCAGTGTGAGGTCGTCGTCGGCGTCAGCCAGTACGTCGCGGACTACATGCGGCGCTGGGGGCGCATCGAACACGCTGTGCACGTGCCGATTTCGCTGATGGAGCCAGGGCCCTGGCCGCTGTTGGGTTCGCTGAGCAACGACTTTGTCGCTATGGTCAACCCGTGTGCGGTCAAGGGCATCGCGATCTTCCTGGAGCTGGCGGCCCGCATGCCCGACGTCCGTTTCGCGGCAGTGCCTACCTGGGGCACCACTCCGGCCGATCGGCGTGCGCTGGAGGCTCTGCCCAACGTCACGCTTCTGGAGCCGGTAGACGACATGGATCGTCTCTTCGCCCGCACACGGGTGCTTTTGGCGCCGTCCTTGTGGGCCGAGGCGCGTTCGCGCATCGTGGTGGAAGCGATGCTGCGAGGCATACCGGTTCTGGCGTCCGACGTGGGCGGAATCCCGGAGGCCAAGCTCGGTGTTCCCTACCTGCTGCCGGTTCGTCCCATCAGTCGGTATCAGCCGCGGCTGGATGAGTCATTGGTGCCTGTGGCCGAGGTGCCGCCGCAGGACGTGCGTCCCTGGCAGGAGGCCCTGGAAAGGCTGCTGGGCGATCCCGCGCATTATCGGGAAATTTCTGAGCTGTCCCGCAAGGCGGCGCTGGCATATGTGGAAGGTCTCAGCATCGAGCCGCTGGAGAAGCTCCTCGAACAGGCGTCGGCCCAGCCGCGCCGCGCCTGCCGCGTCCCTGTGCACGGCGAAGAGACGTTATCCTCCAGGCTCCAGCGTCTTTCGCCGGAGAAACGGCAGCTCCTTGCCTTCAAAGTCCGGCAGCGGCGTCTGGCTGAAGCGTGGTTCCCGGGCGCGTGCAACGCCGCGGGCAGCCAGTTGCGGTTGTTCGTCTTCCCGCCGGCAGGTGCGGGGGCTTCTTTCGCTCTGGGTTGGAAGCACCGCCTGCCGAGTCACATCGCCCTGTGTCCCGTATGCCCGCCCGGCAGGGAGTCTCGCGCTGCCGAGCCACCGTTGAGTCGCATGGATGAGCTCATCGAGGCTTTGCTGGGCGCGATCGAACCCTGTCTGGGCACGCCCATGGCGTTCTTCGGCCACAGCATGGGAGCCGGCGTGGCCTTTGAGCTGGCCCGCGCCTTGCGCCGACGAAAGCTCCGCCAACCGGCCTGTCTGATCGTTTCAGCCGCCAGGGCGCCCCAGTTCCGGCGCGGGTACGTGCCCCCGCCGGAGCCGACTTCAGAGCAATTGCTGGCCGAACTCCGCCGTTTGCAAGGCATCCCCGAGGAGGTCCTCGATGACCCGCACTTGACCGCGGCACTGCTGCCGGCACTGCGCGCCGACGTGACGATCTATCGCAACTATGTTTATCGCGATGAGCCTCCGCTCGAGTGCCCGATCGCAGCGTACGGCGGCACGAGCGATCCCAACGTGGCCCGCGAGCATTTGGAGGCGTGGAGTGAACAGACGCGTTCCCACTTTCGCCTGCGTTTGTTCGAGGGCGGCCACTTCTACCTGCGCCGCAGCGAGGCCGACTTCCTGGCGGCGCTGACTGCAGATCTTCATGAGCTGGCCGGCGCTCGTTGAACCGGAGATTCACCTTTGGGTCGTTGCTCTTGACGCGGAACCGGCCGAGGTAGTCGGCTTGCTGAGCCGTGCGGAACGCGAACGCGCCGAACGTTTCCGCTTTCAGCAACACCGCCGTCGCTGGATGGTGGCGCGCGCCGCGTTGCGAACCCTGCTGGGCCGCTACCTCACCGTGGAGCCGCAGAAGATTCAGCTCGAAGTCACGCCCGGCGGAAAAATGAGCGTCGAAACCCTCCAGTTCAATCTCTCGCATTCCCACGACCTCGCGCTCGTCGCTGTGGCTGTGCACACGCCCGTGGGTGTGGATGTCGAGATCGTCCGCCCCATTCCCGAGGCGCCCCGTTTGGCGCGCCGCGTGTTACCCCCGGAAGAGGCCAGCCTGGTCGAGATGCAACCGGACCAGTTCTTGCGGGTCTGGACTCGTCGCGAGGCTTGGCTCAAGGCCGAAGGCATCGGATTACCGGGCCTCCGACGGCCCCGCCCGGCGGACTGGCGCATCCTCGATCTCGATCCCTTGCCCGGTTATGTCGGCGCCCTGGCTTTTCGAGGAGATGCTGTAGTCTCGATCCGGCATTTCGCGGGGGATCATCGCCTGCGACTGGCTTGAAGGCCGAAGAGGTGCACTGCGAGGCTCAAGGCTCGAAACCCGGCTGTGGCACCGGCAGGTCGAGCCGCAGCTCCTTCATGAAGCGTCCCCTCATCCAACCGAGCCACTTGTCCACGAAACGCCGGTTCAGGTCCAGAGTGGCGATCGCTGCCTGCCCCGGTTCCGGCGCCGTCGCCAGCGTACGGCCCTCGGGGTCCAGGATATAAGTGGGATGGTCATAACCCGAGGCGGCAAGGTAAATTTGATTTTCGATGGCGCGCGCCTTCGGCAGGGCCTCGTTGCCTCCCCAGATCGGCAACAGCACCAGCTCGGCGCCTTTCAATGCCAGGTGCCGTGCAGGATCCGCATATTGCAGGTCCCAGCAGATCATGATGCCGATGCGACCAAAGTCGGTTTGAAATACCGGGAAATCATCTCCCGGTCGCAGGCCTCCCTCGATTTCTTCGCGCGGCAGATAGACTTTACGATACTTGCCGGCCAGGCGTCCCTGGCGATCAATCAGGATCGCCGTGTTGTAAATGGCGGGCGCTTCACGTTCGTAAATGCCGGCGACGATCCATGCGCCGCGACGACGCGCGTACTCGCCGAGGCGCGCCGTGGTCGGCCCCGGCACAGCTTCGGCGACATCCGCATATTTCTTGCCGGTACCTACGAGGGTGATTCCTTCAGGCAGCAGGATGAGGTCTATCTGGCCGGGCACGGCTTTCTCGACTGTCTCGATGAAACGCTCGACGTTCTCTGCCGCTGACGTGCTCTTGGATGGCCGGTGATTGATCGCCGCCACGGTCACCCTTCGTGAGTCCGGCGGCGGGACGGGCTCGAGCGAAATTTCATCCCACCACAGCGTGCCCGGCGGCGCATGCGCCAGAAAAAGCTGGATGGCCACGACGCTCGCATCCTCAGGGGCGGGCGCTTCCAGCATGATGCGACGCCATACGCCCTGTCGCTCCGTCCGGTACGCGTAGTAAGGCTGACCGGCGCGGCGACCTCTGCGATCGCGCCAGTCCAACCGGGCGACGACCTGGCCGGGCTCGTAGCTGAGCCCTTCGGCGCGATACCAGGCTGTCAGGCGGTACCAGGCTCCGGGCTTGATGCCGTCCACCGCGCGTTCCCAACCGCCGTAGACCGCCGCGTTACTGGCCCCGCTGATGGCGAGCGATCCCGGCTCGCCGCGCGAGTGCACCATGTCCACGTAGATCTTGGGCGCGATTTCCGGGCGTGCCGCCCAAAGCCGCCATCCGGCAGGCAGCCCGCCGGCTTCGGGCTGAAAACCGGATTGATGAAATGTCGCCGCAGGGACCAGCGCCGCTGCGGCCAACAGTCCCGCCAGCTTCGACATCATGCGATGAGTATAACCCCGGCGGCGCTTCGCTCTCTGTTATACTGCCTTGTCTCATGCGGAATCCTTGTACAGCGATCACGCGCCGCAAGGCGCTTTCCGCCTTGGCGGCATGCCCGCTGCTGGCTTCGTCTCCGTACCGGCCACGCCTTGCCGCCGGCTTCTACGTCTGGACGCTGCAATTTCGGACGCAAAACAAATCGCTGGCAGAGGGCATCCCCGAGGCGCTTGCGGCGACGCGTCGCGCCGGCTACCGGGCGATCGAATTGCTTGCGCAGTGCTTCGACGCCGAGACCACCGACATCACCCTGAAGGCTCTGCGGGATACCCGGCTCGAGCTGCCCAGCGTCTACTACGGCGGACCGGTCCACACGGCGGCGGACGCCGAGAAAACCATCGCGGAGGCGTTGCGCGTGGCGGCGGCCGCAAAAGCCGCAGGCGCCCACCTGTTGAATTTCAATCCCAGTCCCAAGCCCAACAAAGAGCGCAAGAGCGACGAGGAGCTGGACGCCCAGGCTCGCCACGTGAACGCACTGGGCGAAAAGCTTCGGCTGCAAGGCTTCCGACTGCACTTGCACCACCACGATCCCGAGATGGCCGAGAACGCCCGCGAATGGCGTCACCTGGTGGAAAACACCGATCCCAAGCTGGTGGGCTTCTGCATTGACGTGGACTGGGTGCATCGCGGCGGGCAGCGTCCCTTGGAGATCCTCGAGGCGGCCGGTCCCCGGTTGGTCAGCCTGCATTTACGCAACAGCCGCAACGGCGTGTGGACCGAAGATTTCGGCGACGGCGACATTGACTATCGCCAGGTGGCCGCCTGCCTGAAGAAACTTGGTTTCCAGGGCTGGTTAATCGTCGAGCTGGCCTACCGGAAAGAAACGCAGATTACGCGCTCGCTGGAAGAAAACCTGAAGGTCAGTCGCCGTTACGCCGAGCAGGTATTCGGCGTGTCCTGAGGCGCCGCGCGCAAGCTTTACGAGTCCGCCCCGAGCTCCCGGAGCTGCGCCCGCAGCCAGGCCAGGCTCCGTTCGATCAGGGGCCCGCCCTGTCCCTCGCATTCCAGACTCAACACGCCGTCGTAGCCGGCGTCGCGGAGCAGGCGAAGACACCGCCGGATGTTCTCCGCATTGACGCCATCCCCGATAGCGCAGTGGCTGACCGCGATTCCGGTGAGCTCGCCGCGCAGCGCCCGCGCCAGCTCCGGGCTGACGTCTTTGACGTGCACGTGATTGACGCGATTCAGAAACCGCTCCAGATAAGCCGCCGGATCCTGCCCCGCGATGTAAGTGTTCCCCGTGTCCATGTTGAGCCGCAGGCAAGGAGAATCGCAAAAAGACAGCATTTCTTCCATGAATTCCGGCTTGGTGGTGTAATAGCCGTGCGGCTCGATATTGACCGTGATCTGGTACGCTTCGGCGACGCGGACGATCTGCTCGTAAATGCGCTTGAGGTGCGCCATGACCTCGCGATCGCTCATGCCCGCGGGCTTGTGGCGGTCGTCCGTGGTATCCACCCGCGGGCAGCCCGCCAGCTTTGCCCAGCGGATCGTATGGAGCACATACTCGACGCCCAGGGTGGCGCCTTCGGGCAACGACAAGGGGAAGGCGGCATCGAGCTGGGAAAACTCGACCTGGTACCGCTCCATCTTGCGACGCAGCAGCACGGGGTCTTCCCACAACGCCACGTGCGGCTGGTAGCCGAGGCCGTGAATCCAGCTAACTCCGTCGATGGCGCCGCACTCGATGTAATGGACGCCGTTGCGCTGCGCCCACTGAAGGCATTGCTCAAAGTTCCAGTAGACCGAGTTGAAGGCGTCGGTGTGAAAGCCGATTTTCATCGTGAAGCGGGTCTTGGCCGGCTCGCTCAGGCGGCTTGCGCGCCTATGAGTCGCCGGGCCAGTTGGACCGCCACGCTGGCGTTTTCGCCGTAGCCGTCCGCGCCGATCTCCTCCGCGTACTTATGAGTCACCGGAGCGCCGCCCACCATGACCTTGACGCGATCGCGCAAGCCCGCGGCCTTCAGGGCCTCGATCGTCGTTTTCATGGCGGGCACGGTCACCGTCAACAGCGCCGAAAGCGCCACGATCTGAGCGTTCCGCTCCTCGACCGCCTGCACGAACTTCTCCGGGGGCACGTCGGCGCCCAGATCAATCACCTCGAAGCCGCCACCCTCCAGCATCGAAGCCACGAGATTCTTTCCGATGTCGTGCAGGTCGCCCTTTACCGTGCCGATCACCACGCGGCCGACCGGCTGGGCGCCCCGCGCCGCCAGCAGCGGCCGGATCAGTTCCATGGCGCTTTTCATCGCCCGGGCAGAAAGCAGCAGCTCGGGCACGAAGTACTCTTCGGCTTCGAACCGCCGCCCCACCTCGTTCATCGCCGGAATCATGTACCGGGTCACTAGTTCCATGGGATCGGCGTTTTCGGCCAGCGCCTCCTTGGTGACGGCAACCGCCGTTTTCGCGTCGCCGTTGACTACGGCGTCATAAAGTCGCGATAGATCCGCCATATCTGCCTCGCTGTGTGCAACGCGTTCTATTGTATCGGAGAAGCGGCCCCTTTGGTTTTCGCATCCGCAGTTCTTACGTAATGAGCCAGGCGGATCAGGTTGCGCGCGAAGTCGCTGGAGCGGATAATTCTTTCCACCGGAGGCTGCGCGCCGATGAATATCTCTACCGTGTTGTCCTCGCGCAAGGGGATCGTTTGCGAGCGGGCTTCGGACTCGCCGCCTGCCGAGCCATCGGACCGGCCACGCCCGATCCGCAGCACCATGTCCCGGGCCGAGTACACGAACACCAGCCGGTTGGGCTTGCCAATCACGCCGCGGGTCACCCACGCGCCACGCTCGTCCATGGTTGAGATAAGGCGGCGCACTTCGTCGGCGGAAGGGGGCGGGCCGGGCTTTTCGCTGAAGCGCTCCAGAAAGGGCGACAGGCCGCGAAGCCTTTCCGGCCGTTTTACGGTGGCGGGATCGGCGGCAGCAAGCCGCCGGTAATCTTCCTCGATAAAGGCCAGCTCGCGCCCGCTGACCAGAACGCTGTAATGGGTAATGACCGAGTCCGGCGAGTAACTGATCTGGTAGCCGTCCACGATCCGGCTGCCCAGTCCGGCCGCCTGAAGACGCGTGCCCTTGGTGATGTAGAGCGGGCGGTTCGTTTTCAGCTCGTAAAAGCGAGCCAGGATCGGGCCTTCAGGGATTCGCCGGAAAACTTCCTGCGGGCCGCGAGGCACTTCGGACCGCTTGAGATACTCGAGCGCGCGGGGCACCGGATCCAGATACTTGCGATCGCCGGTTTCCCGGTAGAGGGTGAGCAACATTCGCATGATCCCCTGGGATTCACCGCCGGTCACGGAAGGAGGCTCAAAGACGCGCGCCCAGGCGGGGTGCATGTCCGCGTCGTACTGCTGCGCCCAGGCCGGCTGCGGATCCGGCATCTGCGCGAGCAGGATGAACTGCCCGCCTTTCTCGGCGGCCGCCAGGTAACGCGGGTCCTTGTAAATGCGCGCTGCTTCCAGCAGCATGTCAATTACGTCGCAGATCGTGTTATCGTTGAAGGTGTAATGACCCTGGTAGTCGGGGCCGGGCCAGGTTCGCGGCCAGTCCTCCGGGTATCTGGCCCGCTTGACCGGATAGCGCGAGAAATCCGGCGGCCGGCGGAAGCGCTGCGGCCAGGCGCCGATGGGATACTGCGCGGCGAGTAACTTGTCCAGAGCGTGACGCACGGCCTCGCCGATTTTCGGGTCGGAAAAATTCAGCGCCCGGTCTACGCGCATCAACACGCGCAGCGCTCCCTGAGTCACGTTGTCGTCCAGGTTGGTTACGCCGCGCTTGTCTTCGCCGCAGTTGTTGTCCCACCGGTACTGGTAGGACTTGCGTTTTTCCGGATCGAGTTCGATCAGGTAATCCCAGCCGCCGCTGCAAAGTTGTCCGCGCAGCAGGGCGTAAGCCGCGTCCCGCGCGTAGCCGAGGAACTCGCGCTCGCCTGTAGCTTCATAAGCTTCCAGAAAAGCCAGGGCGACGATCGGGGTAGCTTCCCGCTGAACCTCGATTTGCGTGGGCCCTTCGGCGGCTTCGGAGCGTCCGTACGTGAGATCCGCCGTGTAGAAGTAGTGATAGCCGCCTTCGGTAGAGACCTGCTGGCGGTAAAAGCGCGCCGCTTTCAGCATGGCCCGCACGACCTCTTCGCGGGAGGGCGCCTGGGCCGTCAAGGCGAGCGGCACAGCGAGCCAGAGGAGCTGTCGGAGCATGGCTCCTCAGCCTACCACTCCAGGCGCAAGCCGGTGCGGAAGGACCGCGGGCCGCTGGTATCCAGCGGTTGTTCGCCGCCGGCGGCGGTGATCACGCCGGCCGTGGCAAGCGAAGCGATGTTGGTTCCGGGATTGTTCCAGTTGGGATGATTGAAGAAGTTGGTCGCGGTGATTTCCCAGCGCAGCCGGGCGCGTTCGCGGAAGTAGAAGTGTTTGGCGAGTCCGGCATTGACGGTCCACGAACCCGGACCTTTGATGACGCCTTTGGCCGAAGTGCCGAATCGTCCGAGCGGAGGCGGCGCGAAGGCCGAAACGTCAAACCAGCGCGCGGTGGAGCGCTGGTCCTCGGGCAGGTTTGCATTGCGCAGGTGATCCGGACGGATCGTCACTTGGGCGGGCGTGCGGGAGGCGGTGTAGGCGGTCCCGGTCGGATCCGGTCCGGTCCACTGCGGCGTCAGGAACTGGCCGGAGTAAAGGCTGTAAATGCCGCTCAGCTCCCAGCCGTAAAGCACGCCGCGCTTGAGGCCCCGCGCGCCCTTGCCAAACGGCATTTCCCAAATGAAGTTACCGGTCACGCGATGGGTGGGGATATCGAGCCAGACGGCCCGCTCGCGCTTGCGATCGTACGCGTTTTCGGGCGACTCGCCGCGTTCCAGATCGCCGATATCGCGGGCCCAGGTCCACGAGAACTGGTACGCCAACCCGCGGGCGAAGCGGCGCTCGATTTCAAGTTGCATGGAGTGATACTGATGACCTGCCCCATTCGAGATATACGTAATGCCCGGGTACCGCGGGAAGCGCCGCGGTTTGTCTACGTAAAGCCGATCGTCGGGGAGGGGCTGGTTGATGTTATAACCCCATTCGCCCTGACGCGTGTTCGTGCCGATGTAGGAAAGCCGGAAGCCGGTTTCCCAGCGCTGGTGCTCGATGGTCAGATTGTACTGCATGGAATAGGGTGTGCGCAGGTCCTTTCGAACGGCGCTGGGCAGCGAAATGGTCGTCGGACCGGCGACGGAAGTCGGGAAGACCACGGGCAGCACGATGGCCGGTACCGGCGTGGGGTTGGTAAAAGTAGGTTCGTTGATCACAAAAGGCGCTCCGCCGGCGGAGACCGCTCGGGGAACTACGTCGTAGAAGATGCCGTAGCCGGCGCGCACGACTGTGTCTGGTCCCAGCGGTCGCCAGGCAACGCCGATGCGCGGCGCCAGATTGTTGTACTCGTTGGTCAGCAGGTGCGTGGGATGGAAGCCCAGCGTGGAGGCCTCGACGACCTCGACGTAGGCCTTGGGAAGCAGGGGGCTGACCTTTTGCAGGGCCCCGTCGGGCACTACGATCTTTCCGGAATCCACGTCGAACATGGCCTGGCCGCCCGAAACTTCGCGCCAGGCCGGCTTCAGCTCGTACCTGAGGCCGATGTTCAGCGTCAGGTCGGGACGGACTTTCCATTCGTCGGTCACGAACATGTCCCAGTTCCAGCGCAGCCGGTCAATATACAGGCTGGGTGCGGCGCGCGAAGAGGAGGTGGGAATCCCCAGCAGGAAGTCCGCATAGGGATGCCCCGTGAAGCGATTGGAGAAGGTCGCGGCGCCGAAAAGGTTGCTCGGCATCTGCCAGTCTTCGAATTTGGTGCGCCCCGCGATCAGGCCGGCCTTGAGGCTGTGGCGGCCGCGGAACCAGCTCAGGTGCTCCTGGAACTGTTGCGCGAAATTCTTGAAACCGGGGTGGCGCCACTGCGTTTGCGAGATGCCGGTGATGCCGATGCCCGAAAAAGACACTTGAAAAACGCCGTTGACGTCAGGCAGGTTGGGGACCAGACCCGTCAGCCCGAGATACTGCACGACTTCGAGACCCTTGAGTGGGCCGTGCCGGGGATTGTCGTTCCAGGCATACCCCCAGCGAAACTCGTTCACGAGATTCGGCCGCAGGCTCCAAGTGTAAGAAGCCTGCACCGCACGCGTGTCGCGCGTCTGCCAGCGACGTCCGATGGCCGGAAGCGGACTGTCGTAATCGCGCGAGTGGGAACGGTTCCACGTGTAGCGACCAAAGACGAAATGTTTTTCGCTGAAGCGGTGATCCAACCTGAGCGTCCAGTACGTGTTCGGATCGAAGGGCCGCAGCAATTGGAGGCGGTGGTTCAGGGCGCGGAAGGCGTCAGGATCAGGCTGGTTGGGCAACGGATAAAAACGATCCTGGATCTTCAGGGCGACGGGATTCAGGCGCGAGGCCGGAAGGCGCCCGCCCGGGAACGGCGCGTTTCCTGCGAACGGATCGCGTACGGGCGTGGTTTCGCGGCTGAAATCTCCTGCGCGCCACGAAGGGATGGGCACGGTAGCGTTGAGATTGGAAAGCACTTGCGAACCGCGGCTCGTCTCGAAGGTATAGAAGAAGAAACTGCGGTTATGACCATCGTACATTTTGGGCAGGTAAATGGGGCCGCCAATGGATCCGCCCGGGTTGTGACGCACGCCCGTGCTGCGCTGCGCGGCGAACGGATTGCGCGCGCGGAACCAGGGGGTTACGTAGTAATCGAAAAGCGACCCGCGCCATTCGTTCGATCCGCTTTTGGAAATGATCGTCACCTGGCCGATGCCACCATATTCGGCCGTGTTATTGGCCATGTCCACCCGAACTTCGGCGAAGGATTCGATGGCCGAAACCAAAGGTGAGATCTGCGTGCCGTCGTACTGGTTGGAGTGCGTGATCCCGTCAATGGAAGAGTCGGACTGGTTCGCCCGCGACCCCGCGAAACGGCGCGTCGCCGAACCGCCTCCGGCCTGCACCACACCGGGCGACAGGCCGATGAAGCCCCACAGCGATCGCGTATTCAAGGGCAGGCTTACCAGGTAACGATCCGTCTTGGAATCCCAGATGCGCGCCGTCTCGGTCTCGATGAGCGTAGCGCCCGCGGTGACCTCGATGCGGGCCTCCACCGCCCCGACTTCCAGCCGCGCATCCAGTCGTCGGATCTCCAGCGCCGACAGCCGCACGTCCGTGGCGACGAATTCCTTGAAGCCCGGCGCCGTGATCCGCACCGTGTAAACGCCCTCGCGCAACTGGGCGAGCGTGTAGTTGCCCACTTCGTTGGCCTGGGCGGTGTAACGGTAGTTGGTGCCTTGCTGAACGGCCTCGACCGCGGCTCCGGGAATGGCCGCGCCGGTTGCATCCGTCACGGCGCCCGTAATGCTGGCGAAGGTGGTTTGCCCGCAGGCCGACAGTGAGACCAGGCCCAGCGCGGCAAGAAGGCGGAAGCTTGAAAACCCCTTCATAGCAGTCCTCCCTGAACCGGCGTACCCCTGACTTGACCGGCTCGATAGCGAAGATAACAAATCGGCGCCTGAGCCCGCAAGCGATGTTCCTCGGCCGGCGGGTCAGAAGCTGAGGCGCAAGCCGAACCTCAGTTGCCGCTGCGAGGGGGTAGCCAGTGCTGTCAGGGTACTGGTGATGGAGGAGAAGTTGTTGAGCGCCTGGATCGAGCCATCGGGATTCAAACGCATGCTGCCCACGTTGGCCGCAGGGTTGGCGAACTTGGGCGTGTTGGTGAGATTGAACGCTTCTGCCTTGAACTCAGCCTTCAGCCGCTCGCCGAGCGAAAACGCGCGGAAGAGGCTGAAGTCCAGGTTCCACATCCCGGGCCCGCGCATGGTGTTGCGCCCGGTCGTCCCGAACCGCACTCCCGTCGGCTGGCGGAACGCCAGTGGATCGAACCACGATTTGTTCGGTCCGATCTCGCCCAGAATCCGGACCTTGCCTGAGACGACCAGATCGGCCGTCTGCGAGCTGCCGGGCGCGTTGAGCGAGGACCCGTCGGCGCTCACCGTGAACGGCGTTCCGCTGTATGCTCCGAACACGCCATTGGTCTGCCAGCCGCCCAGTATGCGGGCGGCGGTCCCGCTCTTGGCCCATCGGCGGCCCCGTCCGAAAGGCAGCTCGTAGACGAAGCCAAGGCTGAACATGTTAGGGCGATCGTAGCCCGCCGCGGCGCGGTTGCGACGCAAAGTGGGTTCCCAGTTGGTCAGCGGCATGCCGGCCCAGCCGTCTTCATCGGTCCAATTGATGGCTTTGGAACGCGTATAGGCGCCTTTCAGGAACAAGCCGCCCGCCACGCGCCGGTTCAACGCCACTTGCAGCGAATGATAGTTGCCGCTAACCCAGCCGTCCCACATCAGGGCGGCGATCTGCCGGCCCTGTCTGGCAGCCAGGGGGCGACCCGCCGGACCTCCTCCCGGGGGCGCGGCGTTAATGTCGCGATCCGCCAACTGGTGGACGGTTTGCGTGCCCACGTAGGCGGCTGAAACCACCAGCTCACCGGGAAGCCTCCGCTCGATCGTGACGTTCCAGGACTGGATGTAGCCGCGGTGAATCTCACCGCCCCACGGACTGCGCGGCCCCATGTCCACCGACGGGGGTAACTCCAGAACGCCCTTGCTCACGTCCGGCAGAGGCACCGGCGGAATGCCTTTATCCAGCGTGTCAATCCAGGCCCAAGGATGAGCAGACACGAACGAAGCGCTGATGCTCGCAGGATAGAGACCACGCAAGGGCCGGGAGAAGGGTAGAGGATCATAGGTAATGCCGTAACCGCTCCGCAGCACGCTGTCGGGCCCCAGCCGATAGGCGAAGCCGACTCGCGGGCCGAACAGTTTCTTGCTGGTCGTGATGCCCACGTTGTCCGGGTTGCCTCCCAGCCGGCCCAGGTAGACCAGATTGGTGGCCGGATCCCAGCGCTCGATGCCGCGATCCCGTCGGGTAATCAAGGGATAGTATTCGTAGCGCAGGCCGAGATTCAACGTGAGATTGCGGGTAAGTTGCCAGCGATCCCGCACGTACCACCCGAACTGCCACTCGCGGTTGGTCATTTCGAAGAACTGTACCGTCTTGCCCATGGAGCTGACCAGGCCCAGAAGGAAAGCCGCGTATTGGTTCAGATAGTTCGCTGTGTAACCTCTGGTCCCGGTGATGTTCCCGCTGAACGTCAGACTGCCGCGAGGCCCCGAACCGACCTCCGGCTGCCAGTGATCCATGTGGTAACGCACCAGATCGAATCCCCACCGCAGTTCGTGAGCGCCTTGAATTTTGCCGGCGTTGACCGTGTAAGTGTAAGCTCGTTCGCGCCGGAACAGAGGCAGGAAGCCGAACGTGTTTCCCCAGGCGGTAAATCCGTGGTGGATAGCGGGCATGCCGGAGTAACAGGCTCCCTGGGCCATCGCCGGGCAGGCGTTCTTGACTTGCTCCGGACCTCCGGGGTATCCCGTGACCACGGGGTCATTGGTGTTCGGAATTCCCCACACCTGGGAGCCGATATTGTTGCCGAAGTCGGGCGCTACCCGGGATTGCTCGAACTTGGTCAGGGCCAGCGTACTGTCCAAGACCAGGCTGGGCGATAGCGTCCAGGTATGACCGACGGTGAAGATATTAACGTCCATGATGTTGGTGCCCGGGCTGCCGGCCCGGCTCAGACCGGGCCCGCCCACTTCCCCCAAGGCGAACTTGGAATTCCAGTATCCGTCCATCCGGCTGTACTTGCCCCAGAAGGCGAGCGCGGGCTGGGGATTCCAATTGATCTTCAGGTCGTAATTCTTGCGATTCAATTTTTCCGTGCCTGCGCTGTAGTGGTTGTTCAGCGTGCCTTGGGATGTGCCCGGCAAATTCGGCAGCGGGGCTTTCTCCTGGATCCGGCGGCTGATCGGGTGGATCCGTCCGGCAGGGATCCGGTTGCCCGGGAAGGGCGTTCGCCCGCTGCCGTCGGGACTGCCAGTCACCGGATCGAAGATGGTGGCAGCCAGCCCGCTGAAGTCCCCGCGGCGGATGGCCTCGGTGGGCACCGAGTCATTGGGGCGCGAGACCCCTTGGCGCTCCAGCGTAGTTTCCTGGCTGAAGAAATAGAAGAGCTTGTCTCTGATGACCGGACCACCCAGCGTTCCGCCGAAGATGTTGAATATGGATTTGGCCTTGCCTTGGCTGGGCGGAAGGAAAAAGTTGCGCGCGTAAAGGTGCTGGTTATCGTGATAATGGTACGCCACGCCTCGCAGCTCGTTGGTGCCGCTCTTGGTGGCCACCGTCACCGCCACCCCTCCGGCGATGCCTTGTTCGGCATCGAAGGAACCGGTGCTGATGTTGACGGTGTCAATGGATTCAACCGGCGGCACGTAAACCAGGTGCTGGGGCAGCCAGATGAATACATTGGTGGCCCCGTCCACGCGGGTCCGATTGTTGTTGAGAGCCGTGCCATTGACGTTCATTCCCAGGCCGCGTGCGATCGCATCGCCCAAGTGCTGGAAGTTGGCCGGCGTTGCTCCCGGCGTCAGATTGATGAGGCTCTGGAAATTTCTGTAATTGGAGAGCGGGAGGTTGGCCACTTCGCGGCTGGTGATCTCGGTCCGGATATCCGACTTGTCGGTTTGAAGCATGGCCGCGGAAGCCGCCACGGTAATCTGCTCGGTGACCGTCCCGACTTCCAGCTTGATGTCGGCGCGCGTCACCGTGTTGATGGTTACCGTGACGTCTTCGCGCGTCACCGTGCGGAATCCCGGCGCCGAGACGCGAAGCGTGTACGTGCCGGGCAGCACGTTTACCAGCGCGTAGCGACCGGCGGCGTCGGTTTTCGTCTCCCGGCTCAGTCCTGTTTCTTTGCTGGTGATAGCCACAGTGACTTGCGGCGCCACCGCATCGCTCTGATCCGTCACGGTTCCGACGATCGAGCCGTAAAGAACCTGGCCGGCAACCGGGCGCAAGCCAATCGCCGTGATAATTCCCACCACGAACAACAGGCGACTCATGATCCGTTCCTCCGCAAGGTTCGACCTCCACCTTAGGATGTTACTCGGTCCGGGCGCGATTCGTGAAACCATGTTCCCAATATATAGGCGATTCGTTCAGAATTGAATAAACATATGTTACAGACCGGAGTCTCCGGTCCGAAGGTGCATTGTTTTTGATACCCGCTCTGTGGTCGTCTGCGGCGTCGTTGGCACGGGGATCACCGCAAACAGGCGGCTAAGGCGGCCCCGGACGCCGCAACAGGCCTGGCGACCGATGGGGCGCCTCGGGCAGCAGTTCCAGGACCGCGAAGATGGGGCGATGGTCCGATGCCACCGCTTCGTCCAGTACGCGCACTTCGAGGACTCGCCAGCGGTGGGCCGGGCGGTACAGGATGTAATCAATCTGGCGCGTGGGGGCGCCGGAGGGAAAAGTCGGCAGGATTTCGCCGGCCACCTCCCACGCGTCAGCCAACTTTTTCATGGGCGCGCTGCCGGGCAAGGCATTGAGGTCCCCGGCAAGCACGCTGGGCATCTCCGGCTCCTCCGCCGTCACTTCCAACAAGGCGTCGGCGGCCTTGAGGCGATCGGTTTCGCCGGTGTCCAGATGCGTAGCGAAGAACCGGAAAATCGCATTGCCGGCTTCGGTGACGCCGCTGTAGACGTGTAACTGGATCAACCCACGCGGCTCCCGGCCCGGCGTGAAAGGCAGGGCCCGATTGGCAAAGCCGTTCACGGGCAGGCGCGCAAGCGCGGCGTTTCCATACATGCCGCCCTGATAATCTATGGTGCGCCCGAAGAAGTGCTGCATGCCGGTGAGACAGCCCAATCGCTGCGCCTGATCCACCCATCCTGTCCGGCGCGTGAAGCGATCCACTTCCTGCAAGGCGACCACGTCCGGCTCGGCGCTTCGGATCACGGCTGCGATGCGCTCCAAATCGAGCCTGCCGTCCGCACCCTCTCCGTGGTGGATGTTGTAACTGAGAACCCTGACCAGCCAGGGCCCCTGTGCCGGCTGAGCTCCTGCCGGCAGCCAGGCCCACAACCCCAGCAGCATCAGATACCGGTTCATGTTCATGGATCGTCGTCCTCCCCGGTGATGTTCCTCCCGGCCGCCGGCCGTCATCTTTTGCGACACGGGAGTAAACTATCCTCACCTCCGTGCAAGTCAGTTACCGATGTAACGCGCGTAAAGGCTTCGCGCGACGCCGGGATCCCCTGTGCCTTTGACGATAACCCGGTTATCGGCGAAAACAGTCAGCTCATAAGGAGGAGTACGGAAGCGCAGCGCGAACGGGGTAACTTTGACTTCGCCCAGCGGCGCCAGCCGGCGGGCCAGCTCGGCCAGGTCTACGGGTCGCGGGTCTTCGTGAATTTGCACCGCGTCGCGGCCGCACAACGCAACCGGCGCGCGGCGCACCGCCTCCAGATGGGAAAAAACGCGGCGAGTGCAGGCAGGGCAATCGTTTTGGGGCGGGGGCTGTTCCACTTCCCGAATGCGGCCCTCCCAGAGATCCAGCACGGTGATTCGCAGGCGCAGCGAATCGCCTGCGCCGCGGAGCAGCTTCAGGGCGTCGGCGGCCTGGATGGAGGCTACCGCCGAGGTTACGGCGTTCAGAATGCCCGCCGTCTCGCAGGTAGGCTGGGGTGGGGCGGGCGGCTCGGGATAGAGGCATTTCAGGCACGCGCTGCGCCCGGGCAGAACAGGCATGGTTATCCCGTAGGCGCCGAGCGCCGCGCCATAAATCCAGGGAATTTCGTGACGCACGCAATAATCATTGATCAGGTAGCGCGTGTCGAAATTGTCAGTTCCGTCGAGAATTACGTCGGCGCCTGCGAGCGCATCCGCTATGTTAGACGGATTCAGATCGGCCACCACCGGGCGCAACTCGATTCCGGAATTGATCCTCGCCAGCCGCCGGGTGGCAGCAACCGCTTTGGGCAGGTCCTCCAGGAGATCGGTTTCTTCGTAAAGCCATTGCCGCTGGAGGTTACTGAGCTCGAGAAAGTCGCGATCCACCAGAATCAGGCGTCCTACCCCGGCCCGGGCCAGAGCCTGCGCCTGCAAGCTCCCCAGAGCGCCGCAGCCCACGATGGCGGCCGTGGATCGGAGCAGCGTCCGCTGCCCTTCCTCTCCGATCTCAGGCAGGACGATCTGCCGCGAGTACCGCTCCCTTTGTTCCGGGCTCATCCCGTCCGTATGATAGCAAGGGAAGTGAAAAGTGCGGCAATTTCCGCGCCTCGAGCTGGTACAATCGAGCAAAGGAGGCGTTTATGAGTACCTTTGAGGCATCGCCCGGGCCTGGCGGTTCCGGCGGCTCGCGCGTGGTCATCCCGTTGCTGTTCGGCGCTGTCATCGCGCTGGTGGCCGCCACGGTGGTCCTTTTCGTGCAGTTAGACGGTCTGCGAACTGACGTGGCCAAGCTGCGCGAATCCACGCAGGTGGAAATCGCCAATCTGAAGGAAGCCAGCAAAATGACCACTGCGGCCAGCCGCCGGCATATGGACGAGTTGCGCGAGGAACTGGAAGCGGCGCGACGACAGGCGGCTATGGCCGTAGGCCAGGCCCGGACCGAAGCGCTGGCCAAAGCCGAGCAGCTCGCGCGGCAACTGGCGGAAGAGCAGCGCCGCCAGCACCAGCAGGTGGCAAGCGAGCTTTCCGAGGTCAAACAGGCCGCGACCGCGACCAGCGCCAAACTGGGCGAGGTCTCCAGTGAGGTTTCCAGCGTGAAGAGCGAAGTGGCCTCCACCAGGTCCGAACTGGAGAAAACCATCGCCGAGTTGAAGCGCATGACGGGCGACATGGGCGTGATGAGCGGGCTGATCGCCACCAACGCCAAAGAGCTGGCGGCTCTGAAAGCCCTGGGAGATCGCAACTACTTCGAGTTCGATCTCAAGAAGACCAGAAATCCCCAGCGCGTGGGCGATATCTCGATCCTGCTCAAGAGGACCGATCCGAAACGCAACCAATACACGATTGACGTAATCGCCGACGACAAACGCGTGGAAAAGAAAGATCGCAACGCCAACGAGCCTGTCCAATTCTACGTTTCCAGGGCGCGACAGCCTTACGAGCTGGTCGTGAACGAGGTGCGCAAGGATCAGATTGTCGGCTACCTCGCCACGCCCAAGGTCCAGGATGCGCGCTGACCAGGACAGCGGCGGACTCATTCCAGAGCCAATGCGCTGATCTGAAAGCGTCCCGCACGCTCGATCTCCACCCTTACTTTCTCGCCCAGAGACAGGCTGCCGCTCAGCGTGAGGACATAAGGGGAACGGATCACCTCGAAAATGCGCGGACCGGGCGGGCCTCCGGCGCGTTTCAGATCCCTGACCGCAAACCAGGCGCCCCCCGTCTGCCGGGCCAGGTTCTCGAACAGACTCCGCCCCGATCCCAGCACGTAGACCGGGTAGATGGAGACATTCCGCCGCCGCGCCAGACGCAGAACTTCGCGCTCGCTCACGCGACTCGATCCCTCCAGGCCCGCAGTCAGCAGAACCAGCACCCGGCGGAAGCCGGATTCCTGGAAGCCATCCTCGATCGCTGCGTAAAGGGCATCCAGCACGTTGGGAATGTTGCCGTACTTGACGCGCAACAAGGCGCGACGGAGCAGCTCCTTGCTGGAGGTGAAGTCCTGGATCAGATCGGCGGAGGAGTGGAAGCTGACGATAGCCATCTGATCCTTGCTGTGGAGTTGCTCGATGAGGCTTTCGGCCACGGGCTGGACGATGGCGCCCACCAGGCTGGTATCCAGCAACATCATCACATCGAGAAGGCCCTGGGCCCGCTCGGCTGACTCCACATGGCGCAACGTGCCCTCGTCGTGTACGCGGAATTCGGCCGCTTTCAGATCCGTGACGGGGCGGCCTGTGCGCTGATCCACCACCGTGACCAGCAGGCGCGTGGATCCCCACGCCAACTCTGCCAGCAGGATGAAGAGCAGGATCCGGAGCATGTCCTCAAGCTTACTCCGAGCGCGCCCCCTCTTCCACCACGCGCACGCTCACGCCGCTCTCGAGCCTCGCCAGTTGCGTGACGGCCACCTTCTCACCCGGGCGCACCCCTTCCACGATTTCCACTTCCTCGCCCACCCGGTCGCCGAGTTTCACCTCGCGCGGCTCGACGGAGTTGCCCCTCACGGCGTAGACCTTATTGGTTCCGAGCACGTAGCTGACCGCCCGCACCGGCACGAGGTAGACCTGCTCGAACTTGTTGGTCCGGATTCTGGCCTTGGCGTACGAGCCGGGCTTCAACTCACCGCCGGGATTCTGGATCAGCGCCTCCACCAGGAAAGTCCTCTTGCTTTGATCCACGGTCGGCGAAATCCGCCAGACGCGCCCTTCGAACCGGCGATCAGGGTAAGCCTCCACGTAAACTTCGGCCGACTGCCCGTTCTGGATCCAGGGCGCCATCCGTTCAGGCACCTCGGCGCGCAGCCGAATGGGATTGATCTTCACCAGCGTGAACAGAGGCGTGTTGACCCGGACGTACTGTCCCGCGGTCACTTGCCGCTCTTTAACGTAGGCCGCGAAAGGCGCCCGCACAGTGGCGTCGCGAAGACGCTTGCGCTGGAGCTGGAGACTGGCCTTGAACTGCTCGACCTGCTGGATGAGATTGCGCGTCTGGTTCAGCGTGGCGTCGTAGGCAGCCTGCATAGCCTTGTATCGCGCCTGGGCCTGATCCAGTTCCTGAAGCGAGCCGATGCCCTGGTCCACCAGCTCGCGCACGCGCTTGTAGCGTTGTTCGGCGTCGAACAGTTCCGCCTGGGCGCGCCGGACCTCGGGCGTCTCGCGAATGTCGCCGACGCGCTCCTCCTCGTGTTTCAGACCCAATCGCTCCAGCGCCTGGCGAAGCTGGGCCTCGGTCTGGGCCACCAGATAGCGCTGTTCCTCTTCCGAGATGCGCGCCAGCACGTCGCCCTCGGCGACGGCGTCACCCAGATCGAAGCGGACCTCTTCCACGCGACCGTCCACTTCGGCGCTGACGATGACTTCCTCGAATGGGTACAGCGTGCCGACGGCCTCGACCACGCGCTGAATCTGGCGGGTGACCACCGGCGCCACGCGGACCGTGACCGGTCCGGAATCGCGCTTGGCCTGCTCCGTCGGGCGGCGATTGCAGCCCTCCCCGATCATCAGCGCGAGCAAGGCGAGCAAAGAACCGGCGACTCTCATTCTCGGCGCCCCGAAAGAGATCCGGTCATTCGCTAGCTTTATCCTAGTACGACAGATCTCCACTCAGGTTGGGGCGGTAACCGGCAGCCTGCGGTTACACCCGCCTCGCTTTTGGCCCTTTCACGGGCTGCCTGAGGCGGAGGAGTCCGTCGGTTCCACCAGCCGTTCGACGTTCATCCGGTACAGCGCGGGCTTGCCGTCGCGATCGCTCTGGAAATAAATGCGACGGCTGTCGGCGCTGAACGTGGGTCGGACCTGCGTGACGTCGCCGGCTCCATGCTCGCACAAGGTCAGTTCCCGGCGCGTCACGCGAAGCAACAACAGAACGTAAGGCGAGGCCACGCTGCCGCTGGCGCCCAGGAAGACCGACTCGTCGCTGTTGACCCCGAAGCTGGCGAACTGGCTGGTCGGGGCCACCAGCCGATCCACGCCGGAGCGGAGCTCGTACTCCCGAAGGGCGCTGAGCTTGCCTTTCTCGGCGGGCTGGTGCAGATAGATCACGCGGCGCCCGTCGGATGACCAACAGGCTTGGAGGACTCTGCCGGCGGGCGCCGGCAGTGGCTGATGCGTCTGGAGTCGGCGGCTGGCCAGCCAGAGGCTCCCTTCATACAGGTACAGGACCTGCTCGCGCGGTCCCGGCGCCGGGTCGCCAATGGGCGCAGGGCGCTCCACGAGCGTTGTGGCGTCGCCATTACCGGTGCGGATCAGGCGCAGGGACCAACGCCCGGCGCGGGATTCGACGATGGCCAGGTATTTGCCGTCCGGCGACAGCCCGAAGCCGGGTACCCGACGCCAACCCTCCGGCACGCGGTAGATGGCGCGGGCCTTGAGACTGCCTAACGATGCCCGATACAAAGTCGGTCCGTCAAAGTAACAAAAACCCCGGTCGTCCGCCGTCAACGTGAAGGCCCGGGGATCGAGCGAGGTCGCCTCCGTCAGTTGCTCGCACTCTCGGGTCCGCTCTTGCATGCGATAGAGCTGGAACGAGCCCGAGCGGTCCGAGGCGAACAACAGGAAACCGCCCTTGCCCGCCAGAGCGCGGCTGTGAGGCGGCGGCAGCAAGCTCGCATAAGCCGGATTGGTGAGTCGCTCGAGCAGAAACTCGGTCGCGGGATCGGCGTAGGTGAAGCGCTCGGCGGGCCACAGCCTTCGTTTTTGGGCGCCGACGCGGGTTGCTGCGATCAGAGTGATCAACCAGGACCGGCGCGTCCACCCGCGGTCGCGCGGCCCGCGCGCGTGCATCACACACGATCCTACCATGCCGCCCGCGGCGGCTTCCGGATGCGTCCAGCCGGCCTAGCGAAGCGAAAGACTGATGGCGGACGACGTCCCCAGCCTGTTGCTCAGCGTCACCGACACCGATTCGATCGCATCGGACAGGTTGGAGACGCTCTTGACGTCGCCCTGGAGCGTGAAGGGAACCGTAGCCGTGAACAGGCTTCCGTATTGCTGGGAGGTGCTGCTCTGATACCAGGCCAGAAAACTCGGCTCGGCGTTCAGCGTGAGTCTGGCGGTGCCCAGATTCTCGCCCGCCACAGGGGTAAACTGAAACTCGATTTGGGTAATGGAACGGCTGGTTGCGTAGCCGCTGACCAGAAGCGTCAGCGTATTGCCGGTCTTCGAGGAAAGCGCGACGCTCAACAGCCGGGGTGCACCCTGCGGCACGGTGAGAGTGAGGGAGGGCGGATTGCTCGGCGTCAGGTTGATGCCTCCCTCAGTCGCAAACGACGGTGTCAACACGATGCTGCCTGCCACCGTCCCGGTTTGCAGCCGGATCTCGGTGGCGTTGCCGGCGAACAGCGCACGTGTGGTGTTGGCCGGTATGGTGAAACTCGCGGTGCGCCCACCCACGGCGAATTGAACGGCCGGATCCGGGCTGAAGACCTCGGAATTGAAGGTTAGCGTCAGGGTCCCGGTCAGCGTCAGAGGATACGGAGCTTCAAGGGCCAGTCCGACCGAGACCTGCTGCATAGGCGGCTGCGGGCCGCTGGGGGCGATGAAGCGGTATGCCGGCAGCGGGTCGGGAGGCCCCCCGGATCCCGAAAGCGTGAAGCTTTGCGTGTCGATTCTCAGGGTTGCGGTGGCCACCCCGACTGCGGTCGGGGCAAACTGCACTGTAAAGCGCAGACTGCCACCCGGATTGACGGTGGCGGGCAGCACAGGCACATCGGCGAGCGAGAACGGTATGCCGGTCGCCCCCAGCGTGATGCTGTTGATCGTCGCGGCTGCGGTTCCCGTGTTGCTCACGGTGAAGGTCACGCTCGTGGTGCGTCCTACTGCGACCGGTGTGAAGACCACGGTCCCGTTGGGCTGCACTGTCGTAACGGCCGGCCCGATGGCGTAAGAGTACGTCAGGGAGGCGCCCAGCCCGTTGCCGCTGAGGTCGAAACTGTCGGCGCCGATGCGCAATCGTCCCGAGGTGCGGCCCGGTTGCGTCGGGCTGAAGGTGACGGTGAAGGTTGCCGAAGCGCCGGGCGTCAGTGTCAAGGGGAGGAACGGCAGGTCGGCCAGCGCGAAGCCTGCGCCCTGGACGCTGATGACGCTGATGGTCCCGTCGGCGTTGCCCGTGTTGCGCACGCGAACCGTCACGCTGCTCTTCTCACCCACCAACGCGTCCGGCAGCGTGATGAGCTGATTGGGCGCAAGGGCTGCCGCGCCCGTAGGGGAAATGACTTCGTAAGCGTAAATCGCCCCGGACCCTGCGCCCTCCAGCCGGAAACTTACTTGCCGATCCACCAGCTCGATCGTCAGGCTGCCCTGGGTCGTCGCGAGCTGCCTGGGCGTGAACTGGATCGAGAAGCGAAGCTCCCTACCCGCATCCACCGAAACCGGGGGCAAAGGCAGGCCCGCCAACTGGAAGGCCTCTCCGGCGCCCCCGATGCCGTTCACCGTACCGGCGCCGCTGCCGCGGTTGGTGACGATGAAAGTCGCCGTGGCGGTGGTGTTCAGCGCCGTCGGCGGGAACGCAATCGTTCCACCCGGCGCCAACGGGGTGGCGTTTCCGCCGGGCGGGATATAGCTGAACGCGAACTCCGGCGCCGTGCCCGTCAGATTGATGGTCAACGTCGCCAGAGTTCGCCCGTCGGTATAACTGACCGTAATCCTCCCCGATACGCGGGAGCCCGAGGTGGGCAGGTATCGCGCGGAAAACGTCAGGCTCTGGTTACGCTGCAGCGAGACCGGCAACTCCGGAAGCCCGCTGACGGAAAAATCGGCGTGGCCGGTCAGCTCCACGGTGTTCAGGGTGATGGAGGTCGCCGTGCCCACGTACGTCATCGTGATGGAAGCCGAGGCCGGCAGGCCGATCGCGTCCGCGGGCAGCGTAATCGTGCCGCCGTCCGCAATGCTGAAACGATTCGCGCCTTGCAGCACCTGCAAGGTGAACGGCGCTGTGGCCTGAGCCGGGGCAGGGGATGCAAAGACCAGTGCAATTGCCAGTAGCGCCAGAAGAGTCTGCTGCATCCGTCTCATTCTCCTTTCCCTGCGGGCACGAACCAGATTCCCGGCTCCGGCGTCGTCTTGAGCACCAGCAAGGGATCCGAGGGTCCGCCGCCGGAACGGACGAGCCAAAGATCAGCATCCCCGAGCCGGGCCAGCGTGGTGGGTTCGGCGTCGGCCGCTAACCGGGCCGCCAGCACGCGCGCCGAGAGTTCGTAGATCAGCACCGCCCGCTCGGCGCGACCCGCCACCAGAAGGTACTTCTGATCTTGCGAGAGCGCGATGCCCACGGGGTCCTCCACGGCCGTGAGCAATTCGGGCGAGGCCTCGCTCGCGTAATTGTGGATCCGCCAGATCTCACCATTGCTGCCGGCGATGAGCAGATTCGCTCCCGTCACGGCGATCGCGACCGCGTGCAAACCGGGCAACAGCGCCGATGCACCGTCGTGTCCGAGCAGGAACACGCCCTCGGGCATTCCTGCGATGACGCGACCTTCCGAATCCACAGCCAGCGCGCCGGCGCCTGTCAGTCGCACGGGCTCATCGGCGACGGGGACACCGGTCAGCCTGCGAATCCGCTGGGCTGCGCCTGTGGCCGTACTGTAAATGAGTGCCAGTGACCCCTCCTCCGACCACACCGCCCGCTCAGGTACGACTTCAGCGCCGCTCACCCGGGCCCAGGCCGGAGCCGGACCTCGCAAGCCGGTTACGAGGAACAACGCGCCTTCCTTGAGAACCAGCGCTGACCGCCCGCCCGGCGCCACGCTCGCCCATGCCACTTCGCCGATGAGCGCATCTCCCAGGTACGCCGCGCCCGGCAAACCCACGATCGGACGCAGAGACGCGTTTCTCTCGTCGAAGACGAAGCCCGAGATGGGCCCTTCGATTTGCAACGTTTGAGCACCCAGTACAGCGGCAATCACCAAGCCGAGAAAAACTTTTGCCGTTTTCATGACCTTACCCCCTTGCTCAGCGCGGGCTGCCGACGGTGATGGGACCGGGAGTGATTGTGATCGGCCGCGTGGCCGCGGTGGCGGAGGTGGTTCCGTTGCCGCGCGTGGCCGCCACGGCTCCGACCACGGCGCCAGCCGCGCCTACGCCCAGGAGAACCTTCCATAAGCCCGAGCGTCCGCTGGCCATGCCCGGAGCGGATCCGCCGCGATAGACGTTGCTCTGGGCGATCACGGCGGCGCCCGTCTTGTTACCCAAGGTCGCGGTCACCTTGATGTTGAAGCGCCCGGCTTCATCGTTCGGCGTGTACCCGCTGGCTCGAGCCCGACCTTGTTCATCCGTGCGTACGGTTTGCGTCCGCATCCATCCGTGGAAAACGCCACCCGGTCCCGCGGGCGGCAACTGGAACACGACTTCAGCGCCGGCTACGGGCTTGTCATTTTCGTCACGAACTTCCACTACCGGCGCCGCCGCCGAACGCGTGCGGATGTTGTTGACGGCGCCTTCGCCCTCGATGACCACCACCTTCAAGACTCCGGGCGGCTCCGGCTGCACCGGCACGGGTGCCGCAGGCTGCTGAGGTTGGGCAGGCGTGCCCGGTTGCAGCTTCTCCGGCGCCTGAGGCATCGAGGCCCGGTCAGGTGGGGGCTGGGCCACTTGAGGACGAGGGCCTGTCGGTTGTTGGGCCGGCAAAGGCCACGCCAGCAAACCGGCGAGGATAACGCTGAGGACCGTTCTGGGATCCAAGCTCTACCTCCTGGGACGAGTCGCCGTTTCGGAGTTCGATCTCCCGTCTAGTCTGACAGGATACCGTATCATGCAGGCCACAAACCGCGGGGACTTGCACGTCCCCTCTTCCGGGCGGCTGCTCAAGCCATTAAGACGACGGTTGAGTGGCGATGTGTTACTCCACAAGCAGCGGCCCGGGCCATCCTCCCGGATTCAGGCAAACTCCACTCGGGAAGGCGGGCCGTAGTGGATCTTGACTTCCCGCCCGCCGTTGAGAATGGAAAGCCGAGCGGCTTCGATCACCAGCTCGTTGTACCGGGAGTTGGCCGGGGTGGCCATGACGCCTTGGCTGTCAATCTCCGCCAGGATTTGGCGGCGCTTGCGCAAGGCCTCGTCGGGCGCCAGGCCTTGGGTTTGTTCCTCCAGGCGGATGGCGCTGCGTAGGATGTACTCCACCGACCGGTAGCCGTATCCGACAGGCACGAGGCCGGGACCGCCCAGATCCACGTACTGGAAGTAATCGGGGCTGGGCTCGGCGTAAATCGTTGAACCCGGCCCCCCTGCTCTTCGCGTGTAGCAATACCGTATGCCGCGGTACTGGTCGTCATGCGCCAGCCAAGCGCCCTTATCCTCGGCTGCGCAATACATGATGAGGCCTTGACTGTTCGTGCCTGGTCCTTCATCCGGAAAACCCAGCGCATTCTGGACGTTCAGGCAGGCGCCGTTGGACCAGATCACCCGCGCGTCCGTCCACAAAAAGCCCTCGTTGCCGTTGGGATAGCGGTCGCGGATGCCGTAGACGCTGACGGAGACCGGCAGCAGACCGGTGATGAAGTGCACCAGATCCACATAGTGGCAGCCGATATAGGTGAAGGCGTCCGAGTTCTCCACGGTGCACCAGTTCTGGAAGTTGGAGTGCCGGTAATACCACTTCTCCAACAACCAGGCCGTACCCAGGCGAAATTCCCCGAACAGGCCGTCGCGGTAACGGCGGCGCGCGATCAGGGCGCGATCGTCGAACCGCTTGTGATACTCGATCCCCACCAACAGGCCGCGTTGGCGGGCTTCGCGCTCGATCTGTTCGGCCTCGCCTGCGGTGAGCACCAGGGGCTTGACCGTGAGCACGTGCTGGTCGGCGCGCAGCGCTTCCATGATCACCGGGTAGTGCAACTGGTCGGGCACTGCGACCACCACGATGTTGCGAGGCGGCATGCGGCGGATCAGTTCCCGGTAGAGCTCCGGCTGGGGGGCATCGAGGTCGCCCGACAGATCGGGCTGAGGGCGAAAGGCGCTGCCGGGAAAAGCCCGGCGCAACGTCTCCGACTCCATCAGCTCTTTGAGAGGCCGCGCGGTCAGCGCGCAAATGGAGATCTCCCCCAGCAGGCCCTGCCGCTGCATGTGCCAGATCGAGGGCAGCAATTGATCGTGCGTGATCATGCCCCCGCCGACGATGAGCACTTCCGGGGCCTTCATCGCACCACCGCCTCCTGCGCGGCCAGCGCCTCGGCAAAAGCCTCCCCGAAGCCGGCCACGCTGTCCTCCAGGGCCGCTTCGGTGAGCACCAGCGGCGGCGCCACTTTGATCGTCGAGCCCCGATATCCCACGGGGCTGAACATCAGCACGCCCTTTTCCATCGAGCGCCGCACGACTTCCCAGGCCAGATCGCCGTCCGGCTCTCCTGTGGCGGGCCGCACGCAGATGACGCCCGCCACCAGGCCCTTGCCCAAAACCGCACCGACCTGCGGGATGCGGGAAGCCAGCTCGTTCAGCTTCTTGTGGAGCAGGGTGCCGACGCGGCGCGAGTTTTCCACCAGGCCCTCGCGCAGCACGGTTTCGATCGAGGCCAGCGCCGCAGCGCAGCAAACGGGATTGCCGGTGTGGGTCGAGGTCATGGTTCCGGGTGCGAACTGGTCCATCACCTCCGGGCGCCCGGCCACGGCGGAAATGGGCAGCGAGCTGGAAATGCCCTTGCCGAAGCAGGCGATGTCGGGCACGATCCCGTAATGTTCGAAGCCCCACAGCGTGCCCGTGCGTCCGAAGGCCGCCTGAACCTCGTCGCAGATCAACAGGGCCTTGTGGCCGGTGCACCACTGGCGGAGCGCTTGCATGTACTCGACGGGGGCGAACGCCGCGGTGCCTCCCTGATAGGTCTCCAGCAACACGGCCGCCACGTTCTGCGGTTCCACGCCTGAATCGTAGAGCGCGCGTTCAAAGCCTTCAAACGAGGTGTCTTCCGTCCAGAAGCCGTCGGGGAAGGGAACCTGCACGAAACCCGGATCCAGGTTGACGATCCATTCCTTCAGCTCCGGGATGCCGCCCGCCTGCTGCGCACCGAGCGTGCGCCCGTGGAAGGCCTTCTGGTAGGAGACAATGACGTGCTTGCTTCGCCCGCCCTGCCTGACTCCCCAGGCCCGCGCCAGCTTGATGGCGCACTCGACGGTTTCCGAGCCGGTCGTCAGCAAGAAGACTTTTTTGAGAGGTTCGGGCAGCAGCGACGCCAGAAGCTCCACGAGCCGCGCGCGGATTTCGCTGGGGAAACAGTAATTGGTCAGCAGGTGGGAGCGCGCCTGCTCGGTGATGGCGTCAATGACCTGCTGTCGTCCGTGACCTGCGTTGGTGATGAGCACGCCGCTGGACCAGTCCACCCAGCAATTACCCCAGGCGTCCCACACCTGAAAACCCTCGGCCCGGCGCCAGACCACCGGCGGCTGGCCCCGCATCGCCAGCGGTTCGTACGCCGCCAGTTTCTCGAGGATGGGAATGGATTCCGGAACCGGCAGGTCGGTTACGATCCGGCGGAACGGGGTTTCCACTCGCGGCACACGCCGCGGCGTCAGCGGGTACTCTCGAGCCATAACCCGTTATTCTAACGCGCTGCCGCGCGTCGCCCTACGGTAGGGAGGGACGCAGGTCATGCCGGGACGACGGTGGGACGCAACCGGGGTCATGGCGGCATGCCATCACTCGACCAGGAACGAGCGATTCAGGTCTCTCTGCGCAGTTCTTCGATGATAACGAGGCCCCAGGGACCGAGAGTCACGGTCGAGCCGCGAGGAATTTCCCGGCCGCTCAACAGGTCTCTTCCCGTGGGATAGGGGTAGGTGAAGGTTTGGGACTGGGGCGAGAAATTCAGGTAATACCGGACCGGATTTCCCGCCGCATTCACGCCGCGCTTGATGCGAACCGTCGGCGGCAACTGCTGGTCCGGTCCGGTCAGCCCGGCCAGGCGCAAGACCTCCTCGAGGACTTTACGTTGAAGTTCGTCCGAGAGGAACGTTCCCTGGTAAGTCAGCGTGCCCTTCCCGTAATGGTTTCGGGTCAAAGCCGGATATTTACCGAAGAACGGATGATCGTAGTACGCCAGCGGCTTGGCGCCCTCCGGCAGAATCATCTCGGCCCACACCGAAACGCGGTTGTTCTCTCCGCCGCCATACGGGTCTCCTTTGAGCGCCAGCGGACGCGCCAGACTGGAAAACTCCTGATAGGAGAAGCCCGCAGCTTCGCGCAGGGGGCCGGGAGCGCGCGTCCAGCGTACGGTCGAGTGTTCGTCCGTAAAGCCGCTCTTGAAGGCCAGAACGAGGTGGCCGCCGTCGCGCACATACGCAGCGAGTCGCCGGAGCAGCTCGTCCGGGGCCACATAGAGAGGGGGCGTCACCAGGACCTTATATCGGGACAGATCGGGCGTATCGGGGAAGACGAAGTCCGTCTCCACGTTGAGCTGATAGAGGGCGCGGTACATCTGGTTCAGGACGGTGAGGTAGTTGACCCGGTCGTCGAACGGCATGAAACGCAGGCCGTGGTAAGAGTCCACGCTCACCAGGATCGCCACGGCGTTCTGCTTTTTCAGGTTGGCCAGCCGCGGACCGAGGCGCTTGATCTCGCCCGCGATGCGGGTTACTTCGCCATAAATGCGATTGGGCTCCAGGTCGTGAGATAGCACTCCCTTCCAGTAAGTTTCCTGACCATAGTGCAGCGAGTGCCAATGCCAGTAAGCGACCAGGTTGGCGCCCGTGGCAAAGTGGGTGAAAGCGCTCAGGCGCAACTGGTCGTCGTAGGGTGGGAACTGCGTGCGAGAGTCCCAGCCGATCGTCTGCGCATTGGTTTCGGTGACCAGATAATTCTGCCCCTTCAGGGAACGGCAGAGATCGCCGGAAAAGCTGATGGCCATGCCGTCCAGTTCGTCCTGTACGCCATGGTAGGGATTGACGGCGGCGACGTCGAGGTGGCGCGCAATCGCAACCTGGTCTACCTCCGTGCGAAATCCGCCGACGAAATTGTGAGTGATGAACTGATCGGGCCGTTTGTATTGACGGACGATGGCCGCCTGCCACGCGAGAAAGTCGGTCACCGTCTCCCGCTGGAAGCGTTCCCACTCGAGCTTGTAGCCCGGATTCAGGATTCCGTCGCGCGGCGGGAACTCGTCCCAGTCGTTGACGAGCTGGCCCCAGTACGCAAAGCCCCAGAGCCGGTTGAGGGTTGCGGTGGTTTTGAATTTCCGCCTGAGATAATTGACGAAGTCCGCGTGCATATGGGAGGCGGTGGTTGGGTTGGGCCTTGTTTCGTTGTCAATCTGGTAGCCGATGACTGCGGGATGGTCCCTGAACCTGGATACGATCCGCCGGATAATCCGCTCGGCGTAGTACCGGTAAGTGGGGTGCGTGATGTCCATGTTCTGTCGCGGACCGTAGGCGCCTCCGCGAGCTATGCGCGGATAAGTGGGCTGCGTGCGCACGGCGAGGGGCGGCGCCTCGGTGAGGTGGTTCACCAGAATTTCCGGGTGTTTGCGGTGGAGCCAGGGTGGAATCGAGTAGGTGGGAGTCCCGAGGATCACCTTGATGCCGGCCTTGTGCAGGCGGTCGAGAATGCGCTCCATCCAGGTGAACTCGAATTCGCCGTCGCGCGGTTCCCAACTGCTCCACGTGGACTCGCCCAGGCGGACGAAGTTGATGCCGGCTTTCTCCATCAGCCGTACGTCTTCTTCCAGGCGCTCGTACGGCATGTACTCGTGGTAGTAGGAAACGCCGTAAAGCAGGGTGTCCATCCGGGGCTGCTGAGCCCGCGCCGAAAGCAAGACGACAACAGCCAACCATGGCAACGTCATCACGCACCTCATGCCACTCAATTTAGGGCAACGGCCAGAGCGGGTGTGGCGAGGCAACCCCTGGAGGAGGCGCCAGGTGATAGCGGACGGTGAGGCCAAGTTCTGCGGGACGCACGAATCCCGCCCATCGGGCCACCACGCGGCCGGCGGGATCCACGAGCGCGGTAAGGATGCCGTCCGAGGCAGCGCCGCCCAGGGCGCGGCGAAGGGAACGGTTGCGTTCCACCCGGATCCCTTCCAGACGCCAGTCGGCGGCAAGATTCGCAAGACCTTCTGCGGGAGCCTCCCAGATGAGCACGCCTTCCAGAAGTCTCCTGCCGTACTGGGCGAGGGCGGCTTGCACGAATACGAGTTGGCTGCGGCAGGAATCCGGATCGTTGCCGCAGAACACTGCCAGCAGCCAGCGCCCGCGGCTGCGCTTCGGCAGTTTCAGGGAGACCCTCGTCGGAGCGGGGTGCAGGTCGGCTGGCTCCAGAGCTCCGGCGCGCAGCCGGGACGCAAGGTCGAGCAGCGGTGAGCCGCGGCGAGGCCGCAGCGCGGCATCCCAGCGCGGGTCCGCGAACTCATCCTCGGCGCCGGCCGCCTGGCGCCACGACCCGAACCCGCGGAATTCTTCCGTGCCGTAACGCCACACCGGCTGCCCGTCCCCCGCGTACCAGTACACATTTCCTTCGAAGCGAAGCTCCGGGCTGCTTTGAACCATGTCGGGAACGGCGGAGAACAGAACGTTGTTGCGGAAAATGTTAGCACGTGCGCCACGAAATACAACGCGGTCCATCAGAAGGACGGGAGCTTCGACGGGCGGCGTCCAGTAGAAGGTATTGTTGTGGATCTGCACCCCGTCGAGGGCTCCGCCGTCCCAGGTGGTAATGTAACAATCGCCCTGTCGCCGCGCCAGTTTGGAACTGCGCCCGTTGTTGACGCACACGTTGAAGCGCACGATGCTGTTGGTCGTCACTTCCTTCTGGGCGCCGAAAACGGATACGCAGTATCCCTGGGCGTCGTGGCCGTAGTTGTACTCGACCACGTTGTCTTCGTTTCCCCAGTCAATGTCGTAAACGCCGCCGTCCACCCCCGGCGAATCAGTCAGAAATCCCTCGTTGAGACGCACGGTGCACTTGCGGCAGCGCCACGTCCAGATGCCGTTCGGCGTTCCGACTTCAACGGAGGGATTCAGACCTGTCAACCAGGCGGCGCACTTTTCGATCAGGCCGTTTTCGACCTGGAAGAGCACGATGCCGTCGCCATAAACGTCGTACACCACCGAATCGCGGATGACCACGTTGCGGATCCGGCTCGTGGCGGAGCCTCCGCGGACGATGATCCCCGCCCATTGCGTCGTCCTTCGCGCGGTTATGCCCTCGATGACGACGTCTTCCATCTGGAGGGCCTCGGGTGCGAGGACGGCCACCAACCCGGAAGACTTGCTCTTGACCGCCCCGGTCACGTCTTCCACCAGGAGGTTTTTCAGGCGAAAATGGCGCAGGCAGCCGCTCGTCCCCGTGACAAGCACGCCGAACGGACTACCGCCACGCGCGTGCAGGTTCTCGAGGTGCCAGTATTGCTGGTCGGACAGTTTGATGGCGGCTTCCGCCCCCGCAGCCTCGATGATGGGCAAGGGCCCGTCGCCGTAGGCTCCCAAACGAATGGGGCGGCCTTCGGCGCCGGACCCCTTGGGCCACAGCATACCCCGGCATCGGACGCCGCGGCGCAGCAGCAAGGAGTCACCCGGCTTGAAGATGGTCGCGGCTACTTTCTCCGGCGTGCGCCACGCGGCTTGTGGCGAGGCGCCGGATGCCGCGTCCGAGCCTGCCTCGCAGTCGAGGTAGTAAGTCGTCCCTTGCGCCAACCCGGCGGCGATCGTGAAGAGATAAACGAGCCTCACTGCGCTTTCCCCGAGCTATGCCGGGGATCCCGCTGGTCGCGTCCGGTGAGCGACCCTCAGAAGTCCAGGCGGATACCCACCTGCGCCTGACGCGGCACGTCACTGACACCCACCACCTGTCCGAACAACGGGCTGGCGGGATTGGTATCAATCGCAGTGAAGCGGTGCCGGTTGAACGCGTTGAGCCACTCGCCCCGAATCTGGAACCGGAACCGTTCTTTCACGGTGAAATTCTTCCGGAGCCCGAAGTCTTCGCCGTAGAAAGCGAAGCCCCGGATCTGGGAGAACCGGTAGCTGGCGTTGCCGCGCACATACCGCGGTGGATCCCTGACAATCGCGGTATTGACGTACCGGTGAGCCGAAGTGCCGGGCGTCGAGACCAGCGACATGTCGAAGCGCTGGGTATCGAACGGCACGCCCAGCGGCTCGCGGTTGGGGTTCACAATCAGGGCCCGGTTGGTCGCGAAGTTGGCGTTCGGCGTTGCCGTCCCGCTGAAGCCCAGAGGCTCGCCGCTCGACCAGTTGCCGATGAACTGGAGCGTCCACCCGCCCAGCACGGCGTCCAGCGCGGGATGGAGTGCGCTTCCAAACCTCTTGCCCTTGCCCACCGGCAGCTCCCAACTGAATCCCACCTTCACGATGTGGGCGCGGTCGTACGGGGATACCGTCTTTTCCAGCTTCAGGTTGTAATAATCCATAGGCCGGCCGTAATTCATCCAGGTGTTGAAAGCCGACTCCAAGTTATCCAGGCTCTTGGAAAAGGTGTAGTTGGCCAGCCAGTTCAATCCGTGCGAATACCGCTTGTTGAGCGAGACCTGAAGCGAGTTATAGGTGGCGAAGCCCAGCGGCGATCCCCAGGAAAGAATCGAGTTCCAGTACGGGACTTGGGGGAAAGGCTGAAGAGTTTGCTGAACCGGCATCCAGGTCCCTGGGGTCTTGAAGGGATAACGCGCCCCCAAGGCCTTGGCCGCGGCCGGGATTGCCTCATCCCGATCAATCCACTGGCCCAGGATGTCGCCCAGCGCCAGAATCCTGGAATCCACTTGCAGGATCTGCCGGAGCTGATTGGCGGTAATACCGGTGGACTGAGTGCCCACGTAGCCAAGATCCAACACCATCTGGCCCGGCAGTTCGAACTGGATGTTGGCGTTCCACTGCTGCGTGTAGCCGACCCGGCCGGCGTCGGGATCCCAGGAGACCGCGCCCCAGAGATAGTTCGCAGCGGACGGGTCCAGAGTGTTCTCCTTGAGGACCCCCGGATAACCCTGGTCCCAATTGAAGGCTGCGCGCAGACTGCCCGGATTGGTAACCGTGTTCGACTTGCCCCAGCCAAAGCCAAACCAGGTTACGCCGCCCCAGGGATCTCCGGTCCAGTCGTTGGGCACGCGCGGGTTGAAGTAAATCCCGTAGCCTGCACGGAACGCCAGGCGATCCCGTACTTGCCACGCCAGACCGACGCGAGGACCGAAGTCGTTGTAGTGGTTGTTGACGAAGCCGCGCTTGCCGTTCCGGCCGGCGCCCTTTCCGGCGTAAACAATCGCCCCGGGCAGACCCGATTGCGGATCCGTCACCTCAGGCGTAAAGGTGAACAGACGATCGAACCGTTCCGTCTGCACAGGTTGATAATCCCATCGCAGTCCCAGGTTCAGGGTCAGGTTGCGACGAACCTTGAAGTCGTCGTTGACGAACCACGCCCAGGTCCGGATCTCCGAAGTCGTCGGCGTTCCGACGGGCACACTGGCGCTGTGCACCTCGCCCAGCAGGAAGCTGGCGAAAGGATGCCCGGTCTGCGGGAATCCCGGCAGGCCGGTCTGTTCGCGGTTGAAGTTGAACGCGGCCGGCCCCGACAGGTCACGGTAGCTCAGGTAGAAGCGGCGTATGTCGAGCCCGAATTTCGCCGTATGGCGGCCCTTGATCCAGGAGACGGTATTGGCCAGTTGGTACGTGTGGGCCGCGATCGCGTCGTTCTTGTTATAGCCGATGTTAGCCAGGTTGACGCGGTCGCCTCCGCTCCAGTTGATTTCGGGATAGTTCGACTTCTGGCCGATATTGGCAATGCCAAGAATTTCCCCGCCGGGCTCATTGACGTGTTTCGATACGCTGGGGTTGAGCTGGCGATTGAAGGCCAGAGTCAAGTGGTTAAGCAGCGTGGGATTGAAGGTATAGTCGTGGGACACGCGCGCCATGTAGGTCTCGACCGTCTGGAGGCGCGCTTTGCTCAAGGGACCGCCGTTCGGGTCCTGATCGCTCCACACGCCGCCCTGGTCCAGCAGCACGCGAGGACGCGTGACCCAGGCGAACATGCCGGACAGCTTCTGCCGGTTGGACAGATTCTGATCCGCTTTGATCGAGAATTGCTTCTGGTCGAAACTGGCCGTATTGTAGACCGGGAAGAAGCTGTTGTTGATCCTCGCGAACCTGCCGTCCGGCTCGCGAACCAGCGGCGGATACCACTTTTTCATGATCTCCGCCACCCTCTGCGAAACCCGCGAAATGCGCGCCCTGGGGATGATGTTGCCCGGGAACATGTCGCGCACGATCGTACCGGCCACGGTCCGGGTGGTAGCCGGATCATAAATGGCGCCGCGCGGTACGTCGCGACCGGCCCCGTCACGGCCTATGATCTGCGTGGTCAGATACCGGCTCATGTCGCCGTCGTACCATTCGAGCAATGGTACGGTGCGGTTGGGGCTGCCGAATCCGCGATTCACTTCGGAGTACTTCTCGTACGCAACGTAGAAGAAGGTCTTGTCCTTGCCGTCGTACAGACCCGGCAAATAGACCGGACCACCCAGTGAGAAGGCATAGTTGTGGCGACGGTCCCGCTGTTTCGGCCTCCCGTAGAAATTGTTGGCGAAAGTGTTGCTGTTCATCCACTCATTGCGCAACTGCCCCATGGCCGAGCCGCGGATCTGGTTGGTGCCGGACTTCATGACAAAATTGAAAATGCCCCCGGCCGTGCGGCCGTACTCGGCGCTCAAACCGCTGGTCTGCACCTTGAACTCTTCCAGGGCCTCCATGGAGACGCTCGATTCGCCGAAGTGACCGGCAATGTAAACCGTGGCGGACGCCCCGTCCAGAACGACTTCCTTGGAGAAGGCAGGGCCTCCGTTGATGCGACTGGTCCAGTTATTGCCTTCGACGCCAGGCGTCAGACGATATGCGAAATCCTCCGGGTAGCGCCCTCCGCTGAAGCTCAGGGGCAGGTCAATCACCCGCCTCTGTTCCAGCACCGTGCCCACTTCAGGGGTTTCCGTTTGCAGCAACGGAACCGGGGCCGTGACTTCGACGGATTCGACGGTCGGGCCGAGCTCCAGCCGGACATCAATGCGCACCACCTGCGCCGTGCTCAGCGCCAGGCCGTCCCTCACGAATCGCTTGAAACCCGGTGCCTCGAACATAATCCGGTAGCGACCCACCGGAAGGTTGGGCACCGTGTACTGGCCTACCTCGTTCGTCCGCGATTCGTAAGTGGCGTTCGTCTCGACATTCTGGATCGTGATGGTGACGTTGGGAACCACCGACCCCGTCGGATCGGTGACCGTACCTGTGAATGTTCCGCGGTCCTGTTGGGCCACCAACAGTGAAGCGGATAGGAAAAGCAACCCCAACAGTGCACGAGACATTTCCCCACCTCCCAGCGGAGGTCTCACCGCCGTTGAGCTGGGGCCAAGATCCCCGCCTCAAGCGCTCTCGATCCTATTATTTTCACCACTGCCTTGGTTGTCAACACAAAATTGCCCGAGTCATTTGACTCCCAAGCGCATCCTGACCCACCCCGGCTGAGGTTGTTTACCGAGGCGATCCGGGAGGATTTGCAAGGCCATCGCCCCCAGGGCGGCGGGCTGCGCAGGGAGTCGGTCCGGGAAGGCGCCGCAAAAATGTCGCCGCGATGACGTTCTTTTCGGCCGGCCTCACGGGCCGGCACCATGTCGGGCGAAACGCCTAGTGCCTTGGTTTATCCTGTCGGCAAATGAGGCCCAGCCTGGCCCCACGTTCGCTGGCCTCACCCCATGGTCCTCCGCCGCCTCAGCCACGGTATCTGTCTCCCGGCGCCTTCCGGAGTTTGCGGGGGAGCGTACGCTTGTCGCTCCCCCTACAAATTCCCTGTGCGTGCGGCGCCTGCAAGCCCCAAGCGGCCTCGCACTGGGGCAGTGCCTTGCGTTTGCCCCAACTGGTTAGCGGTATCCGCCGGATTTACCGTCTGCTCGCCCGGTCCGGGTCTTCTCTCCCGCTCCGGCCTCTGCCCTCACCCGGGCATCTCGCGCCTTGCGCGCTCAGACTCTCTCCGGCACTACGTAGGGCTTGCGATAGTCGCGGGTCAGCATCCGGTTGGCCTCGTCGTCGCCCGCGAACTTGATCGCTTTGGGGTCGAAACGCAAGCCGCGCTTGAGCCGGTAGCTGATGTTGGCCAGATGGCACAGCGAAGCGGAAATGACGCCGATCTCGACGTCCGCGGTCAGCTCCTTGTAGTTGCGGCTGCGGACGGCCTTGAAGAAATTTTCGATGTGCGGGATCGTGTCGCCGCCGGAGGCCTTCTCTTCCATCGCCAGCTCGCGTTTTTCGCCCTTGTACACCTGGAAGCCGGCGCCGTCAACCGCCATGTAACCTTCGGCGCCCAAGAACAGGTTGCCGATCGTGTTCTGCCCCCGCGGTTGCAAGCCGTCTTCGCCCCCGGTGATCAGCCCGCGAACCTCGAAGACGATCTCGCAGTCCCCATAGTCGAAGGTGGCCAGTTGCGTGTTGGGCGTCTCCTGGTCATCGTCGTAGATGTACTTGCCGCCCGTGGACACCACGTACGTCGGCCAGGTGATGTCCCCCAGGCCCCAGCGCGCAATGTCCATCTCGTGCACGCCCTGATTGCCGATGTCACCGTTGCCCGTGTCCCAGAACCAGTGCCAGTTGTAACGGAAGCGGTTTTCGTTGAACGGGCGCATCGGCGCCGGGCCCAGAAACAGATCCCAATCCACGCCCGGAGGCACGGGGCCATCCGGCTTCCTGCCGATGGAAAGGCGCCGCTTGAAGCAAAGGCCCTTGGAGAGATAGACCTTGCCGATCACGCCCTCGCGCAAGAGCTGCATGGCGCGAATCTTGTGAGGAGCGCTGCGGCCTTGCGAACCCACCTGCACCATCCGGTTGTACTTGCGCGCCGCCTCGATCATCTTCAGGCCTTCCCAGACGTTATGGCAGGCAGGCTTTTCCACATACACGTCCTTGCCTGCCTGGCAGGCCCAGATGGTTTGGAGCGCGTGCCAGTGATTGGGCGTGGCGATGGAGACGGCGTGAAGCTCCCTGTCCTCCAGCATCTTTCTCATGTCGGCGTAGACTCGCGGTTTCAAGCCGGTCTTTTTCTCGACCATCGCAACCGCGCGCTCCTGCGCCGCCTGGTCCACGTCGCACACCGCCGCCACTTGCGCGGTGGGGATCGCCATGTAATAGCCCAGGTGGGCGCGGCCGCGTCCACCCAAACCCACTATGCCCACGTGAATACGATCATTGGCGCCCAGGATTCGGCGTGCGCCGAGGGAAAGCGCCGCCGCACCTGCACCGTATAAGAACTCTCGCCGATTGCCTTGGCTCATGCCTCTTGTGACCTCCTCGAACGGGTTAGAAGATCCGGCGCCGGCCGAGTTCGCTGCGCCGGCCGGGCCACCCCGGCCCCGGGGCCATGCTGTCCCGCCAGCCTTGCTGCTGCCGATACCATACTAACGCGGGTCACGTCCCCACGCGAGCCGCGTCACAGAGATGGCGAGCAGGCCCGCCCACCGGTTACCGCGGCAGCGGCGCACGCCGGGGCAAGCCTGCGCTCGCCCGATTGGAACAATTCCGCGCAGTCGTGTTTTCCTTGCCGTCGTTCAGCTTGGGCGGCCCTCTGCTAGAATCGTGGTCGGGACCCGATGCGAGGCCTGGTCATCCTCGGGTTGGCGTGGGCTTGGGTCTGGCCAGATGCAGCCTGGATGCCCGCCGCCCAGCGCCCGCGCCAGGACTGGCCCCTGCCCGTGGCCGAACCCAAGAAAAAAGAACCGGAGGAACCCACCCAGGTTCTGGAGCTCCCCAAGGAGCCGCCCGCCAGCGTCATCGCCGACAGCACCCGCCTCAGCTTTTACGTCTCCCCACTCACCGGCCAGGGTTTGCTTTCCCAACAAGCTCGCCAAACCCTGCGCTCCCTGCTCGGTCAAATGCGCAATGCTGCGGTGGTGAAATTGCGCGCCTTCGTCGCAGGCACGGGCGACTTGCGGCGCGTGCAGGCGGTGGTCAGCGAAACCTTCACGGAACGGCGTTTGCCGCTGCCGGCGCTCACCGTCGTCCAAGTGGGCGCGCTGCCGCTGGCCGGCGCGCAGGTCGTTCTCGAAGCCGTCGCACAGGAACGCAAGCCGGTGAACCCGCACGGCCTGGCGTTCATTTCCGGGCAGGCCGCCACCGCGCCCGATCCCCTGGCGCCTCCAGGGCCGCTGCTGGAAAAATCACTGGGCGACTTGCGCAACGCGGTCCACGCCGCGGGCTCGACCGAGGAAGACGTTCTGCGGGTCACCTGCTTTATCGCTTCCTTCGACGACTGGAGCCCCCTGCGCCAGCAAATGGCCCGTGTGTTTCCGCGTGCTGCGCTGAATCTGCTTCAGCCGCAGCGCGCGCCCACCCGCGCCTTGGTGGAATGCGAAGCAGTGGCCCGATTGAGGACGCCTCCCGACACCCCACTCAAGCTGATCAACCCGCCGGGTCTTCCCCAGTCCCCCTTTTATTCCCAGATCGCCCTCGTGGGGCCGGGTTCTCTGGTGTTCACCGGTGCTCAGTTGGGCTTCCGGTTCAGTGAAGAGGACGCCCGGCTCGCCTTTCAGCGCCTGGGTCGCACCTTGCAAGAGGCGGGGACTTCGTTCCACGCCGTCGCCATGTCCCACATCTATCCTCTTTCGGGCGCCATCGGGGAACTGGTGCGTCGCGTGCGCGGCGAGTTTTACAACGGCAAAGCTCCGCCCGCCTCCACCATGCTGGCCTTCGAGGGCCTGCCCTCGCTGGATGCTTCTTTCGGCGTGGACGTCGTCGCAGTGCGCGGCGCAGCAGCTCCCGCGGCGGGAGATCCTGCACCCGCGCCTTCTTCTTCGCGGCAGTGAGCGCCGCCGGGGCGAGGGCGCTTGTCCGCGCTCCTGATAATTGGGATATCTTCAAGTAGGAGTTATCCTCATGACCCAAACGGTAGTCACCTTCGGAGAAATCATGTTGCGCCTGGCGCCGCCGGGCTTCGAACGATTTCTGCAATCGCCCGTGTTCATGGCCACCTTTGGCGGCGGCGAAGCCAACGTCGCAGTCGCCCTGGCCGGCTTCGGGATTCCGGCGCGATACGTCACGGTCTTGCCGCCCAAGCATCCCATCGCGGAGGCCGTGATAAGCCAGTTGCGCGGCTTCGGCGTGGATGCCTCCAAAATTGTGCGCGCGCCGGGGCGCATGGGCGTCTATTACGTGGAAAGCGGCGCCAATCAGCGACCATCCAAGGTGGTTTACGACCGGGATTACAGCGCCATCGCGATGGCGAAACCCGGCGTGATCAACTGGGATGACGCGCTGGACGGCGCCGGCTGGTTCCACATCACGGGCATCACGCCGGCCATCAGCCAGGGCGCCGCGGACCTGGCGCTCGAGGCTGTCCAGCGGGCGCGCGAAAAAGGCCTCACGGTTTCTTGCGACCTCAATTTCCGCAAGAACCTGTGGAAATACGGCAAGTCCGCTCCCGAAGTGATGCGCGAGCTGTTCCGCCACGTGGACGTCGGCATCGCCAACGAAGAGGACGTGCAGATGGCGCTGGGGATCCCGGCCGATGTGGACGTGCACTCGGGCAAGCTCGACGTTTCGCAATACCGCGGCCTGACCGAAAGGGTGATGAGCGAGTTCCCGAACCTGAAGCTCATGGCCATCACCTTGCGGGAGTCTTTCAGCGCCTCGCACAACGGCTGGTCGGCCTGCCTGAACAACGGGCGCGAATTTCTCGCCAGCAGCCGGTACGACATCACGCACATCGTGGACCGTGTGGGCGCGGGCGACTGCTTCGCCGGCGGCCTGATTTACGGCCTGCTGACCTTACCGACTCATCAGGAGGCCTTGGAGTTCGCCGTGGCCGCCTCCTGCCTGAAGCACTCGCTGCCGGGCGATTTCAACCGTTTCAGTGTGGAGGAAGTGCAGGCCCTGATCAAGGGCGGCGGGTCGGGGCGCGTGCAGCGCTGACAGTCAGCCGCCGGGTCCGTTGACGGCAGCCGCGCGCATCAGGCGCGCCAGCGGAGCTGCCAGCGCGCGCCAGGCCGCCCCCACCTCGGGCACGCGCAGCAGCCGGCACAACAGGTAATACGTGATCGCGCCCAAGGGGATACCCACCGCCAGTTCGGCCAGACGAGCTGCGCGCCCGCTTCCCAGCTGCGCCTCGAACGGCGCGCAGCAGGCCGCCACCACCATTCCCATGGCGGCCGAGGCCAGACCGATTTTGAGCACGCTGGTCGCCAGGCGTCGGCCGTGCAGGCCGCCCAGACGCCGGCGCAACTTCCAGAACAGAGCGGCCGCCGAAAAGATCATCACCGTGGAGGTCGCCAGCGCCAGTCCCGCATGTCCCAGGCCCGCGCGCCGTGTGAGGCTCCAGGCGGCCGCATAGTTCACCGCGATGGAGGCCAGGCTCACCATCATGGGCGTGCGTGCGTCGCCCAGCGCGTAGAATCCGGGCGCCAGCACCTTGACGGCGGCGTAGCCGGCCAGCCCGACGGCGTAGGCGGTAAGAGCGTTGGCGGTCTGCACCGTGTCGTAGGCCACGAACTGTCCGCCTTCGTAAATGGCGCCGATCATCGCGCGTCCCAGAATGGCAAGTCCCACCGAAGAGGGAAGCGTCAGGAGGAAAACCAGACCCAGCGAGCGCGACAGGGTCTGCCGGTATTGCTCCATATCGCCGGCCGCCGCCGCTCGCGAAACCGCCGGCAGGGTCGCCGCGGCCACCGCCACGCCGAATAGCCCCAGTGGAAGCTGCATGAATCGGAAGGCGTAACTGAGCCAGCTCACCGGACCGTTGGGACCGCGCACCGGATCCAGAATCGTCGAGGCGAAGTTGGTGTTCACCATGACGTTGATCTGCACGGCGGCGCTGCCGATGATCGCCGGTCCCATCAGGCGGATGATCTGCTGCAGGCCGGGATGCGACCAGTTCCACTGCGGCCGGTAGCGGAAGCCGCGTTTCCACAAGCTGGGCAGTTGTCCGCCCAATTGCAGTGCGCCGCCCAACAGCACGCCGTAAGCCATGCCTTCGATGGGCAGCAGACCAAGCGACGGCCCCAGGCCGAACCCGATCAGCAGACCGAAACCGAGCGATCCCAAATTGAAGAACGTCGAGGCCGAGGCCGGCAACCCGAACTGCTGGCAGGCGTTCAGGATCCCCATGGCCTGGGCGGCCAGCGCCACCAGCAGCAGGAACGGGAACATGATCCGCGTCATCTTGACCGCCAGTGCGAACTTGGTCGCCTCACCCGCCCAGCCCGGCGCCAGCAACCACACCAAAGCGGGAGTGAAGACGATTCCCAGCAAGCACAGCGAGCCGACCAGCAGCATCAGCGTGGTGGCGACAAGATTGGCCAGCTCGACGGCCGCAGCCTTGCCCTTGCGCGTCAGGCACTCCGTGAAGGTGGGGACAAAAGCGGAGGAGAGAGCGCCCTCGGCGAACAGATCGCGCGTCAGGTTGGGGATGCGGAACGCCAGCAGGAAGGCATCGTAGGACATGCCGGCGCCGAACAACCGCGCCATCGCGATTTCGCGCAGCAGGCCGGTCAACCGGCTGCCGAGCACGGCCAGCGACACCACGCCCGCGGAGCGAACGATCTGCTGATGGGTCGCCTCCCCGAGCAGCTCGGGCGCCGGTTGTGGCGAGGGCTCGGCCGTGGGGCCGCGGCGATCGTCCTTCATAAGCTGAAACCGTGCTGATCCCGGTCCGGCTTGATGACCGCGATATAGCCGAGGTTGCGGTAGAGCTGTTTGTAGTCCAGTCCGAAGCCGATCACGAAACGATCGGGAATTTCGAAGCAGCGGAACTCGACCGGGACCTGGACGATGCGCCGAGGCGTGCGGTCAAGCAACGTGCAGACGGCAAGCGAGTTGGGACCGCGGGCGGCCAGCGTTTGCAGCAGGTACCGGGCGGTAAAGCCCGTGTCCACGATGTCCTCGACCAACAGAACGTCCTCGCCCTCGATACTTTCGTCCAGATCTTTGGCGATGCGCACGACCCCGGGCGCCGCGGGCCGGGTCGAGAAACTGGAGATGGAAAGAAAATCGATCTTGACGGGAATGCGAATGGCGCGGGCCAGCGCCGTCAGGAAGAAAACCGCGCCCTTGAGCACCCCCACCAGCTTGAGGTCTCCGTGGCGGTACCGTTCCGAAATCTCCTCGGCGACTTCCCGGATACGGCGTTCGATCTGCTCTTCGCTGAACAGGATCCGTTCGATCTCGGGGATGTGAGAGGAATTCATCGCGTTTGAGACGGAGCCGGATCAGGCGCCGGCGCGCGGGCGCCTCCCTGCGCCGGTCGTGCCGGCGCAACCGGCGCCGCGCGGCTCAGCCCGTACTTGAAGATGAGATTTTCGAAGTCTTTCTGATAGAACACCTGAATGTTGATGTCGGGATAAATCTGCCGCAGCAACTTGATTTTCCGGTTCTTTTTGGTCACCAGCGACTGCTTCATGGTTGTAAGTTCGACGTAAAGGTCGAACTGCGGCAAATAGAAATCGGGAGTGAAAGACTCGATCACGTTGCCGTGCTTGTCCCATTGCAAGGGAAAGGTTCGCGGTTCGTATTCCCAGGCCACGCGGTAGAAATCCAGCAGGTTGGCGAAAATCTCTTCGCTGGGATGCGAGAAGCGACGGGGCTTGAACGTGAGCTTGCCGGCCGGAGCAATGCCGAAACGGGAGAGTTTCAGACGGACCTGGAACTGCAAATGCGCTTCCGCCGCCGCCGACAGCAAGCCCTGCTCGACAATGCCCCGCGCGGCGGCGGCCGCCGCCACGACTTCGGCCGCCTCCTCCGGCTCCAGGCGTTCCGTGTTGAGCACCAGATCGAAAGCTTCCACGCGCTGCACTCCGCGCCCGAAACGGCGCCGCCGGCGCAACTTCTCCTCGACCTCCATTTTGCGGAGCAGCTCCCGCGCGGCCGGCCGTTCCAGCCGGTGCTCGATCATGAGTACACCGATGCGCCTGGCTTCCGGCGCCACGATATGGATGCGCAGCCGCCCGGGAAAGTCCGGCAGCACGCGTTCGGCCCCCTCGGCGGAAACCACCAGGTGATGCTGCGTGGCCAGGCGCGCAATGATCGAGGTCATTAACTCCGGGTAAGCTCTTTCCGGCAGCGTGGCGGACGGGCCGAACTCCTCTTCCATCAGTGTGGCGAGCCGAGTCTCGCTGATCAGCTCGAAGCCCAGGCGCTGGGCGATCAGACGGGCGGTTTCCTCGTGACGCGACCCGGGTGCGCCAGCTACGGTGATCAGACCCATTGCCCGCCGGGGACAGGCGCGACGGAACGCCGGCACTCTCCCCAATCCCCGACCATCATACACTTGCCTGGTTGCGGGACGCACGACGCTTCGTTCATCATGCAGGTATGCGAATTACCCGGCGTACCCTGCTGGCGCAATTGACGGCTCCCCTGCTGGCCGCTGCCGGGCGGGAACTCCGCTGTGACGTAACCATCATCGGGGGCGGCACAGGAGCCTGCGCAGCGGCGCTGGCCGCCCTGCGCAACGGGCTGAAGGTGATCATGAGCGAAGAGACAGACTGGATCGGAGGGCAGCTCACGGCCCAGGCCGTCCCGCCGGACGAGCACCCTTGGATCGAGTCGTTCGGCTGCACTCGTGCCTACCGCACTTACCGTAACGCCGTCCGGGATTACTATCGCGCGCACTATCCACTCACCGCCGAGGCCCGCGCCCGCTGGAACCTCAACCCGGGCGATGGCAGCGTCTCCCGGCTCACTCACGAGCCCAGGGTTTCCCTGGCCGTGCTGGAGGCCATGCTAGCCCCTTACGTGAGCGGCGGGAGGCTCCTGGTGCTGCTCAGGCACGTGCCCGTGGCCGCGGATACCGAGGGCGACCGCGTCCGCGCCGTGCGCTTGCGCAGCCTCGAAGACGGCCACCAGCGCATCGTCCACGCACCTTACTTCCTGGACGCTACCGAACAAGGCGACCTGCTGCCTCTGACCCGCACCGAATACGTCACCGGCTTCGAATCCCGCAAGCAGACCGGAGAACCGCACGCCCCGGAGGAAGCCCAGCCCGCCAACATCCAGGCCTTCACGGTCTGCTTCGCCATGGACTATCTGCCCGGCGAGGACCACACCATTGACAAGCCCGAGGAGTACGAATTCTGGCGCGATTACGTTCCCCAGCTTCGCCCACCCTGGCCGGGAAAATTGCTGAGCTGGAGCATGTCGGATCCGATTACCCTGAAGGTTCGCTCCGTGACCTTCGATCCCCTCGCTGCCGGACCCACGCCTGGCAAGCTCAATCTCTGGATTTACCGGCGCATAGCCAACAAGCGGAATTTCGAGTCGGGTACTTACTTGAGTGACATTACTCTCGTGAACTGGCCGCAGAACGATTACTGGCTGGGCAACCTGCATGAAGTGAGCCCGGAGGAAGCAGCACGCCATCTCAAGCGAGCCAAACAGCTCAGCCTTTCCTTGCTGTACTGGATGCAGACGGAGGCGCCGCGACCCGACGGCGGTCAGGGCTGGCGCGGCCTGCGACTGCGCGGGGATATCGTCGGCACCTCCGACGGCCTGGCGAAGTATCCCTATATCCGCGAGTCGCGGCGGATCCAGGCGGAATTCACGGTCCTCGAGCAGCACGTAGGGACCGACGCCCGCGCGCAGCTCACGGGCAAGAAACCCGAAGAGTTGACGGCGGAGTATTTCCCTGATTCCGTGGGCGTCGGGAGTTACCGCATCGATCTGCACCCGAGCACGGGCGGCGACAACTACATTGACGTCAGTTCATTGCCGTTCCAGATCCCCTTGGGCGCCCTGATTCCCAAACGGGTGGAAAACCTCCTGGCGGCAGCGAAAAATCTCGGGGTGACCCACATCACGAACGGTTGCTACCGGCTGCATCCCGTGGAGTGGAATATCGGCGAGGCCGCGGGCATGACCGTGGCGCACGCGCTGGCCACCGGCCATCCGCCGCGCAAGATCCGCAACGACAAGAAGCTTCTGGCCGAATTTCAGGCAAAGTTACAGGCCCAAGGCATCGAGATTGCCTGGCCGCGGTTGACCCCGCGCTGAAGGGGTTATAGTACTCCCAAAACCGGCCCTTTGCGACCAAGTCGCCTATTTGTAGAAGAACCGTGTTATAATGCGGTTTGAGTTCCGCCAGCACAAGCTTGAGGCACGTTCCATGCGTTGCGGGTACTTGGTGACAGGGGCTTTGCTCACTTGCTTTTCACTAAAAGCCAGTCTGATTGTCTTGTCCAATAACAGTCCGGGGGACGACTTCTTCACGAACCCGGGCCCGGTGAACCAGGGCCAGGCCGTCGGCAGTTCGGGCTGGTTTTACAATAACGTCCGCAACAACGGGGGCGTAGGCATTTCCGGCAACTTGCCGTGGAGCACGACGGGTTCGGCGTACTTCGTGAGTCCGAGCAGCGCCGCCAAAGCGGATATCGAGTACCTGGCGGGAGGCGTCAACTTTGGCGGGAACTATCTGGCCACGGCGAGCCTTGGAAGATTCGCCGATTTGCAGTCCTTTTCTTACCGTTGGTATCGCGCTGGGAGCAGCACGGCGCCCGCACACCTGCATCCGGTGATCCGCGTATTGCTGGATGCCGACGGGGACCTGAATACGTTCGGCGATCGCGGCGGTCTGGTCTTCGAGAGAGTCTATCTGGGTTTGCCCGTGCCCACCGGCCAGTGGGTCAGCGACGTGATAACGCCTTCGACCTGGCTGTGGAATTTCGGCCTGGGCATCGGATTCGCCGCCAACATTAACCACACCCCGTACGCTTACGATGCCACTTTGGCCGAGTGGCAGGCGTACTTCCCCAACGCTGTCATTCTCGGCTTCGGCGCCGGCGTGGGTAGCGGCTGGAACGGCGTCTTCACGGGCGCGGTGGACGACATCTCTTGGACCATCGCAGGAGTAACCAGCAACACCAACTTCGAGATCTACCGAACGAGCGAAATTCCCGAACCAGGAACCGGCTGGCTTGTGGGAATGGCTCTGGTCTTGCTGGCCTTGCGCCGCCGATAAGTGGGGCGCCGCCCTGCGCAGTCGCCCGATCGGGATCGAGAATGAGTGTGGCTCAGGCGCTCGAAGCCGCGATCGAGTCGTGTTTGCTGTAACGGGCATGGGCTGACTGACGCGAGGGCCCCGATCTCGCAGGTGTTGACTGAGGGACGATGCAGGACGCTGAGCTCGAGGCCTTGTCGGAGGATCGGGAATCCGACCGAGTCGAGCGAAGACCTTCCCTGGCGGACCGCGACAGGATTCGAGAAGCCGTCTGGCGTTCGCCAATGACCTGCCGGGTCACGGCAAGCCGGGCGTGATTTTCGGCGGCGTTGACGACCCAGGCAACTGTGCCCGGCGCACCATCACTGAGGAACTCCCGCGCAGCCTGGCGGATATGCGTTCCGACGGGAATATCGTTCCTTGTCCGTCCATGGTCGTTGAGGAGCGGCGGTCGAAAGGCTGCGAGGTGACGGTTGTTATCGTGCATCCTTCGCAAAATCCTCCGGCAAGGTGTCGCGGGCGTGTTGGGGTTCGCGTAGGTCCGCGACGGGCGGTAAGCACCGCGGAGGAGGAACGCCAGCTAATCGAACGACGCCATTCGGGGCTGAGGCCGTTTGACATTGATCCTGTCCCGGCGGCCACTCCGGCCGATTCGGATCTCGATCTTTTTCAACGGGTGTATGTGCCCAGGGCTGTGGATCCCGAGATCGGCGCGCGCAATGACCGTGGAATTCAGGAGCAACGGGCTTGATTCCAAATGATATCTACCTACTGTCCGACGAGTGTCCCCAGCGTGTCAGGAATCCTTGTTCTCGGCAAGGATCCGACCGGTGCCATCCCTGGCGCTATGTGCAGTTTTTGCGGGTTGAGGAAACCGCGCTGGCAGATCCTGTGTTGTACGCGGAGAGCATCGCCGGTCCACTGCCGGAGCGGATTGCAAAGCTCGAGGGCAACACCGAGTCACAGATCCGCTAGGCGCGCGACCTCACGTCTCGGCCGTGCGAGCCCCTGAAGCCCGACTAACCCATGGTCGCCCCGCAAGGGCGCGTCGGCAATGCATTGCGGCATCGGAACAATGAAGGTACAAATGCACCGGTGCGCATAAACTGGTTTGAGAATCGAATCGAAATTCACAGCCCCGCCGGTCCGTGTGGTCAGGTAAGCCGCGGTAGCTTCGGATAACCCGGCGGCACCGATTATCGCAATCCTCATCTGGCGAAGGCGATGCGAAATCCGGGTTGTCTACAAACATTCGGGGTCGGTATTCGGCTCGCTCGGAAAGCCCTCCACCAAAATGGCAATTCGCCCTTGGAATTCATCGTCGAGGATAGCTATGTAATGGCCCTGCCTCGGAGGCGCCTGCGACGGTCCCGCTGATCGCGTACTTCAATAACAAAGGCGACGAAAAAAAGACGGCACTCCCGTCTCATCTCGGCTGGATGTACGCCGAGTTGGGGATTAGTGTGGTGACCAGTGATTCCGATCTCCCGGCGAACCTGACGGGCATGTCCCTCGATGAGGAGCTTTCGGGGGACCTCTGTCAATCCGAGCGGACCGTGTACGGGTGGCTGCGTCCGTTGCTGCGAGCCGTCGGAGACATCTCGACGCGGGATCCGGTGTGCAGCGAGGACGGACCCGCGTTACTGGTGGGAGACCTGCGCCTCTCTGAGTTCGAAGAAGAGCTGTCCAGCCAGTGGCCGAGTGCTCTGGGCGGCAACGAGCGCGCTTTTCGAGTTTTGTCGGCATTCCGGCGGTTGATGCAGAACGCGGCGCGGGGCTCCGACGCCGGTCTGATCCTGCTCGATTTGGGCCCGAATCTTGGGGCCATCAACCGCGCCAGTCTGATCTCTGCCGACTATGTAGTAATCCCGATGTCGCCCGACTTGTTTTCGCTCCAGGGTCTTCGCAACCTTGGAGGCACCCTGCCCGTGGACGAAGATCCCAACCGGCCGGCACTCCTCGAGCACTACCGGAGCTTGATGCCTCTTGCTCAGGAGGCCCGTAAACCCATTTTTCATCTCGAGCCGGCTGACGGCGCGATTGGTTCCCACGCGGTGGCCGCCCACAACGTTTATCGTGATCTCGAGCAACTTGCAGTCGCCATTGCCGAACGAACCGCCTTGCACCTCCCCTCCGCAATCCGCTGAAACTCTCCAGGTGCTACAGAGCGGGCTGCACGTGACCCACCTGCCGCGGCTCGATGAGGCTGCGCGGATGCCGTAAACTGAAGCTGGAAAATTGCTACACCAAGGCAAAGTGTGGCTCGCTCTCCTGCCGGCCCCGGGCGATTCGGTCCGGACTCACCCCAGCTTGCGCTTGCGCAGTTCGTCTACCGCGACCGCGAGGATGATCACGCCGCCGATGATGGCCTGTTGCAAGTACGGCGAAATGCCCAGCAGGTCGCTGCCGTTGGCCAGCAGGCCCATGATGAACGCGCCCACCAGCGTGCCGACGACGCTGCCTTCGCCCCCTCGCAGGCTCCCGCCGCCGATCACCACGGCGGCGATGACTTGGAGCTCGTAACCCTGGCCGGCGGTCGGCTGGCCCGTCATCAGACGCGAGGCTTCGATCATCCCCGCCAGCCCGCATAACAGGCCGCTGTAGGCGTAAACCGCCGTAAGGTGGAAAGCGACAGGGATGCCGGTATAGTAAGCCGCTTCGGGATTGCTGCCGATGGCGAAGGCATAGCGCCCCAGGCGCGTGCGCTCGAGAATGATATGAGTGAGCGCCGCGCAGAACACCAGAATCCAGAGCACGAACGGAATCCCCAGCAGGGTTCCTTCGCCCAAAAAGGAAAATTCCTTGGGAATCCGGTGAACCGGCAGGCCGTCGGAAATAATCAGAGTAACTCCGCGGGCGATTCCCAGCGTGCCCAAAGTTACGATGAAGGGATTGATCTTGAGCTGGGTGATGAGCAAACCGTTGGTGAGGCCCCAGAACAAGCCGCACAAAAGCCCCACCAGAACGCCGGCGAAGATCGGCCAGCCCGCCTCCATCGCCATAGTCCCCAGCAGGCCGCTGAAGGCCAGCACTGCGCCCACGGAAAGATCAATCCCGCCGGCGATGATGATCAGCGTCATGCCCAGCGCCATGATGTTGATCACCGCCGTCTGGCGCACCACGCTGGCCAGATTGGTATACGTCAAAAAGTACGGCGAAGCGACGGAAAGCGCCACGAACAACGTCAACAGGGTGAGGAATGGCAGAAAGCGCTGGATCATATCGTCTGACCTTCATGGGAGTTGGCGGCATCGTCCAGCAGGGCGGTCTGCGTGTCCACCGTGGCGTAACGCATGATCTGTTCCTGGGAGGCGCCGCCGGGTAGCTCCGCCGTGATGCGGCCCTGCCGCATGACCAGGATGCGGTCGGCGA
>Ga0209809_1000223_pt1 | contig 54990 bp, 50 predicted proteins | sample YNPMSTMetaG_FD_186172 | JGI IMG/M metagenome (GOLD analysis project Ga0209809, IMG submission 186172) | Anoxygenic and chlorotrophic microbial mat microbial communities from Yellowstone National Park, USA - YNP MS-T MetaG (SPAdes) (version 2) ...
CCGCACGCTCAGAAGCTTTCGGGCCGGCGAGGGGTCCTTCCAGGTCTGGTTGCATCGGCTCACGCGGAACCTCCTGATCGATCACTACCGGCGCCACCGTGCCCACCGTGCCACCGAGCCTTTGGATCAGCAGTTACCGCTGCTCGAAGAGCGTTCCGGCGCCACCTCCCGCACGGACAGCCTCCTCGCCGGACGGGAGGCAGCCGAGCAACTGGCAAGCGCACTACAGCAACTGTCTCCCGAATTACGCGAAGCCGTTATTCTGAGGGACTTGGAGGGAATGGAATACCGCGAGATCGCGGCCGTGCTGCGCATCCCCGAAGGCACGGTGAAGTCCAGAATCAACCGCGGCAGAGGCGAACTGGCCCGCATCCTGCGCCGCAGGAGGGTACTGGCATGACCTGCGCCGAGCTGGAAGCCCTGTTGTGTGACTATGTTGAGGGCGCGCTCGCGCTTCCCCAGCGCTCACTCGTCGAGTCGCACCTGCGCCAGTGCCCATCATGCAGCGCACTGGCTGCCGACGCCCGGGCCGCCTTCGAGTTCCTCCGTCGTGCCCCGGCCGTGGAGCCGCCGCCGGAGCTGCTCACGCGCATTCTGTTTCAGATACCGGAAAGAGTTCAGTCGCCTTCGGGTTTGCGGCACGGTCTCAGGGCGTGGCTGCGACCGCTGCTGCAACCTCGCTTCGCCATGGGCATGGCTATGACGATCCTGTCATTCTCGATGCTGGGTCGTTTTGCAGGTCTGGGTCCCCGCCAGCTCAGTCCAGCCGAGCTGCATCCGGCGAGGGTATGGCAAGCCTTGGACGACACGGCACACCGTGCCTGGGAGCGCGCCCGCAAGTTTTATCTCAGCCTGAGGGTCGTCTACGAGATTCAAAGCCAACTGCGCGAGTGGTCCCAGCAAATTCAGGAGGCTGCTCTGAGCGGCACAGGGACGAGTCCGGAACCGTCCTTGCCGGCGGAACCAGAATCCGGGAAGCGTCCGAACCCAGGAGAAACCGAACCATGAACTGCACCAACCATCCCGATACCCCCGCCATCGCGTACTGCCGAGTCTGCGGCGAGCCGCTGTGCGAGGCCTGCCGCCGCCCGTCGGCCGGCACCATCTACTGCCCGAAACATGTCCCCGAGCAGCCGGCCTCGGTTCCCCCACCCCCTCTCTCTCCTGCCGGCGCCTCACCCGGACTGGCTTTCGTCCTTGGCCTCATTCCCGGCGTGGGCGCCATTTATAACGGCCAGTACGCCAAGGGCCTCGTTCATGTGATCATCTTCGGGCTGCTCATCAGCCTGGTGAGCTCCGGAGCGGCGTCGGGCTTCGAGCCTTTGTTCGGCTTGCTGATCGCGATCTTTTACATCTACATGCCGTTCGAGGCCTACCACACGGCGCGGCGACGCCAGCTTGGCCAGTTCGTGGACGAGTTCTCCAGCATCCTGCCGCTTCGGACTTCGGCCGGCGGCTTCCCTGCCGGTCCGGTCCTGCTGATCGCTTTGGGCGTCCTGTTTCTGCTGCACAACCTGGACCTGCTTCGCATCGAGCGTTTGCTCCGCTACTGGCCCGTCCTTCTCATCGGTCTGGGAGCGTATATGCTCTACTGCCGGCTGGCAGGGTATTCCAATCCGTCACCTCAAACCCGGGAGCGAGAAGATGGCAACCGCTAAAGCCGCCCTGCTCCGCGCGATTCGTGGGCCCCTGATGCTGATGACGCTCGGTGCCCTGTTCCTTTGGGACCACCTCGGCACTCAGCCCTTCTCGCGCACGTTCCCGATCCTGCTCATCGTGTACGGCGTGTTGAAGTTGCTGGAACGCACCGCCGGGGGCGACCAGCCCCACGGATATGGAGGACAACCGTGAGACCCCGTTCCCTGGTCGGTCCACTACTCCTCATCGCCCTGGGCATCCTTCTGCTTCTGCAAACCTTGAGGCCACAGTTTCCGCTGTGGGAGATTGCCGCGCAGTATTGGCCGCTTTTGTTGATCGCCTGGGGAGCTTTGCGCCTGTTGGAGATTTTTGCCTGGTGGCTTCGCGGACTTCCTTTGCCTGCTTCCGGCCTCTCTGGTGGCGAGTGGACGCTGGTTGTGTTCGTCTGTCTGCTCGGATCGGGACTCCATGCAGCCCACCGGTATCGTCCTTGGGACCGCCTGGCCGCGGTTGCGGGCAAGCGCGTGGAACTGTTCGGCCGAACTTACGAACTCCCCATAGCGGAGCGGGCCGTACCCGCGAGCCGCGCCCCGAGGGTTCTCATCGAGAACCTTCGCGGCGCCACACGCATCAAGGGCGTCGAATCACTGGAGGTTCGCGTCCGAGGACACAAAACGGTTCGGGCCCTGCAAGATTCGGATGCCGCCGAGACGGACCGACGCACGCCGCTGGAACTCAGCAGCCAGGAGGATCGAATCGTCATTCGTACGAACCTCGACAGAGCTCCCGCCGATCATCGTTGCTCGGCTGACATCGAGGTCGCACTGCCCAAGGGGGCCGAGGTCGAAGTGCGCGCTCGCGAGGGGGATCTCGAAGCCGATTTCCTGAACTCGCTGAGCTTGACTGCCGAGAGCGGTTCGGTTCGCGCGAGCAACGTTCAGGGCGCCGTACGGCTCCACTTGGGACGTGCCGCCTCGGTCAAACTCATGGAAATTGGCGGCGCCGCCGAAATCGTCACCCGGCGAGGCCGTTACCTGGAACTGGATGGAATTCGAGGCCCCGTGTCAGTCGAGGGATTTTACTCCGGGGATTTGCGCTTCGCCAACCTCGCCGGCCCGCTCCGGCTCCAGAATCCCCAGTTGACGCTGCGTGTCCAAAAGCTCCCGGGTCACATCCAGATGGACCTTGGCGATCTCGCCGGAGTCCGCCTCGAAGGTCCTGTCCATTTCACCAGCACACGCACCCTCGACGTCGAACTGGACGAATTTACCAAGGGGGGTGAAATCTCGCTGGACGGTGGCGACATCCGCCTGAGGCCCGCGCCGGACGGCCTCGGCGGGCTCCGGGCACGCACACGCAGCGGCGACATCGAGCTGGCGGTGCCCGAATCAGCCTCGTTTCAACTGCGTGCGCGCACCGAGCGGGGCAGCGTTTTCAACCAATTCGGCCCCGCACTGCGAGAGGTTGCCGAACCGAGGCGCGGCGGCCTGCTGACAGGCGGCGCGGCGGGCCCTCTGATCGAGCTGGAAACGCTCCGAGGCTCGATCACCGTCCGCAAAGACACCGGCCCCCTGCCTCGTCTCCGCAAGGAATCAGCCCGGGAAACCATCGAAATCGAGACCGGCGACAGAAGGCTCCGAATCCAGCGCCACTGACCCGGCTGTGACCAGGTCGGTGGGGTTATACTGCCTCACATGAAGCGCCGCAGGTTTCTGGGGCTCAGTGCCGCCGCGGCCCTCGGCGAGCGACGTGCCGAAGCCGCAATGGCTCTGGCCGGGCGGGACGCCGCGCCGCCTCAGCGGGCCACCTTGCAGGGACGCATGAAAGCCGGCACGCAGCACGGCGACAGCGATGACATTCTGCGCACGCTGGCCGCCCTCGGCGTCAACCATATTTGCAGTTCGCTGCCCTCGCGCAAGCTGGACGAAGCCTGGTCGGTCGAAAGTCTGTCTCGGCTCCGTGAGCGCGTGGAATCCTTCGGCATTCGCCTGGAGATGGCGCCGCTGCCGCTCAGCTCGGTTTATATCACCAAAGCCGAGTACCCGCACATCATGCTGGGCAAGAGCCCCGAGCGGGATCGCGAGATTGACGAAATCTGCAAGATGATCCGCAACGCTGCGCGAGCGGGAATTCCGGCCCTCAAGTACAATCTCACTATCCTTGGCGTGGTCCGCACGGCCCCGACCCGCGGCCGAGGAGGCGCGCTGTACAGCACCTTCGTCTACGAGCAGGCGCGCCAGGATCCGCCGCTGACCGAAGCCGGCCCCGTGAGCGCCGACGAGATGTGGGAGCGGATCACGTACTTCCTCAAACGCGTGATTCCGGTGGCTGAGGAATACAAGGTTCGCATGGCCTGTCACCCGCACGATCCACCCATGCCCGCCGATAAGGGTTTTCGCGGCGTTCACCGCGTGCTCGGCAGCGTGGAGGGATTGAAGCGCTTCATCGAAATCGTTCCCAGCCCCTATCACGGCCTGAACTTCTGCCAGGGTACCGTGGCCGAGATGCTCAAGGATCCGGGCCGCGAAGTCTATGACGTCATCCGTTACTTCGGAGAGCGCAAGAAGATTTTCAACGTGCACTTCCGGAACATCCGCGGCGGCTTCCTCAACTTCCAGGAAACCTTCCCGGACGATGGCGACGTGGACATGATTCGCGCCATTCGCGTGTATAAAGAGGTCGGCTACGACGGCATGATCATGCCGGACCACGTGCCGCGCATTCCCGGGGACGAGGGTTCCCGCCAGGCGTTTGCCTTTGCCTTCGGCTACATCCAGGCGCTCCTCCAGATGGTCTATTCGGAAGGTTGAGGCGGCGAGGGTGTAGTAGAATGGTGGTGCCATGGGCTCCGCGCCGGAGCGTTTCCCCATGCGCTGGCCCGCGCGCTGGCGCGATCCCTCCTTGCTAAAACTGCTTGCCGACACGCCCATCAATCTTCTGCTGACGCCCGCCGATCCCGGGCTCGACGCTGTGCGCAGGGAGGCGCGAAGGATGGGCTTGACCTGCGGGGAGCTTGTCACCGCCCAACCATCGCGCCCGGATCAGATTCGCATCCGGCCGCGTTCGGAGCTCGAGTGGAAGGCGCCCGGGGCCGTGGTTGCCGCCAGCGAATGCGTCTGGCCTTCGATCGCTTCGGAAAGCGCTGGTTCTGCGGGACCCACCGGCGTCCCCTGGGTGGACTCCAACGGATGGTTCGCGCAACTGGCGCGCACGCTCATGCCGGAAAGCGAGATCTGGCTTGTTTTCGATCCGCCCGGCGGAACGGTGCTCAGGCCCGAGTCCTACGCGCTGGCCGTGGCGGACTGCGAGGCCTTCGGAGCGCGCTGGGTGGTGTCGCTGGATGAACAGGCCCAGGCTGAGACGCGCCTTGCCGCCCGCATTATCCAGGTTGTTGGCGACGCGCTTCGTTTCTTCGGCCGGCACCGAGCCTGGTCGGGCTACGTTACCTGCGCGGTGCTGGGCGTCCTCTCGGACTATTCCGGCGAAGATCGCCACATGGCGGAGGAAATCCTGAACCTGCTTGCGCGCCGCCATCTGCCTTTCCGCGTGCTTCGCAAAACCGACGGCAAGTCGCAGTTCGAAGGTCTCAAGGCCATCATCCATCCCGATGCGCGGCCTGCGGCCCGGGAAATCGAGCAACGGCTGCTTGACTTTGTGCGCCAGGGCGGACTGTTGATCGCCGGACCGGGCTGGCGCGTCCGTGAGGGGCACCGCGGGCCTGAAGACGTTCACCGGCGCTTCGATGTCTTCCTGCTCGGAAAGGGGCGGCTCGCCATCGCACGCGAGCCTTTCAGCGACCCGTACATCGTGGCTCTCGACGCCCACCTTTTGCTCGGGCGACGTCACGATCTGATCCGCCTGTGGAACGGCGGATCCCTGAACGTGCACTACACCGCCGAGCGGGACGGCAAGCGCGCCGTCGTCCAGCTCGTCAATTACTCGACGCGGCGCCCCGCCCACCAAGTCACCCTTGGCCTCACGACGCGCTACCGGCGCGCCTGGTACTGGGAATTGGGTGCGAACAAGCCCCGGGCTCTCGAAGTTCGCCCTGCGTCCCAGGGCGTTGAATTGCCCTTGCCGGAGTTCGCTGTTTACGCTGCCGTCGAACTGGAGGCGTGAAGCATGACCAGTCGAATGACTCGCCGCGAAATTCTGGGTGCTCTGGTCGGATCGGCTGTAAGCCCCCGGCGCACGGCGCCGACAGCACCCGTATCCGTGGTTCGCTGCCGCAGCTACGATTCCGAGTTACGACCCGCGCTCGAGCGTCTGTTCGATCAGCTCGGCGGGCTTGGACGACTCGTGAAGGGCAGGACCGTCGCCATCAAGCTCAATCTTACCGGCAGCCCGACGTACCGACTGGGCCATCGCCCGCTCGGTATGGCCCAGTGGGTTCACGAAAACGTCGTAGGCGTGGTTGTTCATCTCTTGGGGAGGGCCGGCGCGAGGCGGATCCGGCTGCTCGAGAGCCCCTGGTCTACGGCTGAGCCGCTCGAAGAGTACATGCTCGCCGCCAACTGGGATCCGCAAGCGCTGGCCAACGCCGCGCCCGTCGTCGAGTTCGAGAATACGAATTATCTGGGACGACGCAAAGCGTACGTCCGCTTCCCGGTGCCCGGCGGCGGCTCCATTTACCCCGCTTACGACCTGAATCCCGCCTACCAGGAGTGCGACGTCTTCGTGTCGCTGGCCAAACTGAAGGAACATGCCACCACGGGCGTCACGCTTTCCATGAAGAACTGCTTCGGCATCACCCCCTGCACGATCTACGGGGATGGGGCGCCTGAAGATGAACCGGGCCCGTTCCCTCGCGGCGGTCGGACGATGTTCCATCACGGCCACCGCCGGCCGCCCAAGAGTTGCCCGCAGGAAATTGACCCGAGCTCGCCGCGCGAGGGAGGCTACCGTGTGCCGCGGATTGTCGCGGACCTGGTCGCTGCGCGGCCCATTGATCTCGCGATTATAGACGCCGTGGAATCCATGGCCGGCGGCGAGGGACCCTGGATCCGCCGTTCGCGTCCGATCTCGCCGGGCCTGTTGATCGCCGGAACCAATCCCGTCTGCACCGACGCCGTCGCCACCGCTCTCATGGGCTTCGATCCGATGGCCGATCGGGGAACGCCGCCTTTCGAAACGTGCGACAACACGATGCGGCTGGGCGAAGATCTCGGCATCGGCGCCCGCGACCTCAGCCGCATCGAAGTGCGCGGAACGCCCATTCACGAAGCGGTTTGCCGCTTCCGCGCCTGAGCGCTACCAGCCGACTTCCACCTCGTACCGATCCGAGCCGCTCCGGCTATCCTCGATCTCGAAGACAAGTCGGTAGCCGTTGCCTGCGGACGGGTATTCGACAATCTCCACCCGGCCACGCCCCCGGATCTTGCGCACCGTCGCTTCAGGCAGAGTGCGCCCGGGCAACGGTCGCAGAAAATGCGCCTGTTCCTCTTCGACGGGGGCGCCGCTGATGACCTCCGTCGTGGCTTGAGCGCCCTGGATGGTCACGCGCACGACGCCGTCTACCCGGCCCGACTAGACCATGCCGCGCCGGGCAATCGGCAGCTCCGCGCGCGACGGCGGGGTCCAGTTCAGAACGAACGAGTACTCCCCGCCGCCTCCCTGCGGATCCCGGATCAGCACCCGGGCCGTGTACTGGTTCTCTTCCCGCGGTTGTTCGAGCAGGCGCACCTCGCCCCTTCCCCGGGTCTCTTCCAGGCTCACGATCACGCGCTGGTTTGGCAACGGACGCGTGAAGCGAAAACGGTCGCGCATCACCGGCCGCCCGCGGAGCGTCCGGGCCTCGCACGTCTCCCCGCGGCATTCGATCACGGCTTCTTCGTCCACCACCCCGCTCCACCATAGCTGCTCAGCCCGGCCACCTCGCACCCACGCAGGCTCGGTTCCCGGCGTGCGGCCGCGCCCCATCCAGTAAAGCGCCAGCGAGTACCATGCGCTGCCGCCCTGGTAGTCGTTGATCTCGACGCTGAGGGTGTAGTTGTTCTCCGGGCGCGGCTGCTCCAGTATCCTCACGCGCCCGCGCCCTTCCAGCACCTCGAGCCGCACATACTGGCGAGCTTCCGGCAGCCGCTCGAAGAACTGTACTCTTTGCCGCTGCACCGGCAGCCCGCGCACGTCCTCGATGTCGACCTGGCCACCCCGGATCCGCAGGATGCTCACGCCGTCCACTTCGCCTTCCCAGATCATCTGCGGCTGATCTTGCCAGATGCCCAGGGCCGTCGTCGCCCACAGCAGCCCGATGCCAACCCAGACCGCCATGCCGGCCTCCTGTGGTCTCTCTTGCCGGGTGCCAACCCGGCTAATATAACCGCAAATGGAGATGGCCATGCGAAGCTCCCTCGTGGCCGTGCTGCTCTCGCCCGTTCTGGCCGCCCAGCCGCAAAAGGTCCTGCCCGCAATCAACGATATCGAACCTTGGCAGCAAGTGGGCCAGCAACCCTACGAGATGACCTGGACCCAGCGTCAGGAGCATCCCGACACCCTGGTTGACTTCGAGGATCTGGCCGGCTGGACCCTCGAGGTTTACGATGGCGCTGACGGCGAGCTGCGCCGCAGCCGCGAACAACAGATGTGGGGAATGTACGTGGCGAAGTTCCGGTACCGGGGCACGGCCTCCGGCAGCCGCGTCGTGGCGCGTCCTCCCAAACCCGTTCCCATCGCCGGGCGATTCGATTCCATCGAACTGTGGGGATACGGGAACCGTTGGGCCTGGGTGCGCGATGAAACCACGCCGCCCGCTGTGGTCTCCGTGCTCATCAGCGACGCCCGCGGCCGGGAGTTCACGATCCAGCTCGCAGATATCCAGTGGAAGCAATGGTGGCTGATCCACCGCCGCGTGCCCAAAGAAACGCTGGAGCAGATCGTATGGCCGGCCGGCTTTACCGGACTGGAAATTTCGAAAATCCGCCACACCGAGCCGCGCTACTTCTATTGCGACTCGCTGGTCTTCTACACCGAACAACCCGGGCCGCTCCAATTCAAACCGCAACCGCAAAGAAACCTCCGACCCTATCGCGGACAGATCGCAGGCCTGAACATCGGAACCGGCAAGCTTCCGTTCCCCACCCGCGAAGAGACTATCCTGCCCGAGAACTTCGAGCGCCAGTTCCGGACGCAGGTGCGGGAGCTCGCCCCGCGTACGTTCGAATTCGTTTACGAAGGGCGTGACGCCCGCGTTGTGTATCAGTACGCGCCCCGAACGGCGAACTTGGGTGAAATCACCGTCAGCGTCAACGGCAGCGCCCCGCTCAAACCGATGGACGGCGGCGGCGTCCGCTTGGTCGGCCTGCCCGAAGGTGTCGTGCCTTCGTGCGAACTGCTATGGGCAGCCTTGAGCGGGGAAGTCCTCGAGGTTCGGTTCCGCTGCGGCTCGCGTCTGGTCGAGTACGATCTCCAGCTCCGGCAAAAGTCGCTCGTACTCGACGTTTGGTGCGACGGCGGCGAGGCAGCCGGGCTGTCCTTCGGGCGCGTCAGCGGCGTGAACAACCCGCGCCTGATCACGATCCCTTATCTCACTTACGGAAACTCGAATCCGCGTGTCGCCCTGGCGGGACCGCCCGACAAACCGGTCTTCGTTTCCGTCTGGTTCGACTGGTATCGCTCCAATGCTTCCGAACCCTACTTCGCCGCGGAGCCTAAGATAACCGCCGACAGCGCCGAAATCAACGGCGGCTTGCGTTATATCCCGAAAACCGACGGGCTGCGCAACAACCTCTACGAGCGCATTTTCATCACCGTATCGCCGCGGTACGAAGAAACGCTGCCCACGATTCCCAATCCGCCCTCCCTGCGGCAACAGGAAGGCAAGCAGGTCGTCTGGACCGTGACCCAGCCGCGCTCCTTCCGCGAAGACCACGAGCGTTCGCGTCGCATACGCGCCTACGGCCTGGACAAGATCATGCAGCACAGCCACGAAGTGACCTGGCGCGACGAGGGCGACAGCTTCACCATGCGCCTGCGCGCTGCCCCGCAGAAAGGCGGCGACGCTATGCTGGCCTGGTACATTCGCGCGCAGAACGATCTGGGCTGGCTCCAGGGCGTCTACACCAACTACACCGACTTTTCGCCCACCAATACCAACTGGAACCCGGATTTCGTCCAGCGTACTCCCGAGGGCGAATGGCGACGTGCGTGGCCGCGCAATTACGCATTGAAGCCGGCCAAGGCGGTGGAAATGGACGAATATTACGCGCCGCGCATCAAGCAGAAGTTCGGCGTGCGCATGTCTTACACCGACGTACACACTGCCGTAGCGCCCTGGCGCTATTGCGACTACGATGCCCGCGTGCCCGGCGCCGGCACTTTCGCCGCCACGTTCTATGCTTACGGCCAGCTCCTGCTCAACGACCAGCGTATCTACGGGCCCACGCAATCGGAAGGCACTTACCAGTGGATGTACGCCGGGCTGGAATCGGGCAGTTACGGCTGGGTTTACACTAACGTCAACCTGCTCACCCACCCGCCTGATCCCGCTTTCAAGCTTTACAAGATTCACCCGTTGGAAGCCAATTACGGGATGGGTTACACGAATTACTATCTCGAGCGCCTCGATCCCAGGTGGAAGGAATCGCCCCGACGCCGCGATTCTGTGGACCTGTTCCTGGCGACGACCATCGCCTACGGGAACTTGGGCTGGCTGGTAACCGACTGGGGCCTCGACGATCCTTTCGGCGTGGAGGTCATGACCCGGTCCTATTACATGCTCCAGCAGCTCCAGCAACACTACGCCTTTGTCCGCCCGCGGCGGATCGAGTACGCGGGACCAGACGGTTGCATGCTCGACCCCAGCCAGGCTCACTCCACGGGCGCGATCGGCGGTTCGCGAATCCATGTCGAATACGAAAACGGCACGCAGGTCTGGGTCAATCGGGCTTCGGAGGGAAGGTGGACGGTGCGCGACAGCGCAGGCCGCGACTTTCGGCTGCCCCCGTCGGGATGGCTGGCGTGGAATACCGCCGCCGGTCTGCTCGAGTTCTCCGCTGAGCTGGAGGGACGGCGCGTGGATTACGTGCGCGCCCCTGAGTACGAGTTCCTGGACGGCCGCGGCCAGTGGACCGAGTACGGGCGGGTTGGGGCGACCGGCAGCGTAGCGCGGCGGGACCGGCAGGGAGGCGTGATCGAGCTGATTGACATCTATGGTAACCAGCGGATCGCCTTCGAAGCGCCCGCGGGACGCCTGCTGGCCTACGATGCCGAGGGCAAGCTGATCGGTCCGGTCGCAACGCGCGCATTGCGTCCGGGGTGGCTCGAGTTCGAACCTGCCGCGGGGGCGCGCCGGTATGTTTTCACGCCGGCGCCGTAAAAAGGAACGAACCGTTTTGGGTGGTCCCTCGTTTAAACAGACAGGGGCCCGGCCGCATGCCGGACCCGACGACCCGGCATGATCGAAGTCGAACATCTGCGCAAGAGTTACGGCGACGTGGTCGCCGTGGACGATGTCTCCTTTACGGTCAGCCCCGGCGAGATCTTCGGCTTGCTCGGTCCCAACGGCGCCGGCAAAACTACAACCATCGGCTGCATCGCGGGATTGCTCATGCCGGATCGCGGCCGCGTACGGGTGATGGGCCATGAAGTTCGCAAGAAGGGCGGGCAGGCGCGGGGTCATCTGGGCCTGGTCCCTCAGGACGTGGCCCTGTATGAAGACCTGTCGGCGGAAGAGAACCTGGCGTTTTGGGGCGGAGCGCACGGCTTGAGAGGCGTAGCGCTGCGCGAACGGATCCGCGAGGCGCTGGAACTGATCGGTCTGGAAGACCACGCCCGCCGTCCCGTCAAGGGCTTCAGTGGCGGCATGAAACGACGCCTGAACTTTGCCTGCGGGATTTTGCACCGCCCGCCGGTCCTGCTGCTGGACGAACCCGCCGTCGGGGTGGATCCCCAAAGCCGGGCGCGGTTGCTCGAACTGGTGCGCGAGCAGGCCGGCTCCGGCGTCTGCGTCCTGTACACCACGCATTACATGGAGGAAGCCCAATCCCTGTGCGATCGGCTGGGGATCATTGATCACGGCAGGATGATCGCGCAGGGAACCCTCCAGGGACTCCGCGCCATGGTCGGGCAGCGAGACCTGCTGCGCCTGAGCGGCCGCTTTGCCGGCGTCAGAGCGCGCGAGGTCCTGGCCTCGCTCGATGGACTGGAGATTCTCCAGGCCGACGAGACTCAGATGCTGCTGTCGGTCCCCGACGGCCCACACCGTCTCCCTGTTGTGCTGGCCCGGCTGGCAGCCGCCGGCGCCGAAATCCGCGAGTCCACATTGACGCAACCCAGCCTGGAAACTTTGTTCCTCACGCTGACGGGGAAGGAGCTGCGCGAGTAACCGTGCGCTACCTGTGGATGGCAGCCGTCAAAGACTTGCGCCGCCTCAGGCGCGACCCCGTCAGCCTGGCGCTCTGGCTCGGGGTTCCCGTCTTCGTGCTCCTGCTCATGTACGCGCTCTTCGGCCGCGGGGAAACCCGGCCGCAGGGACGTTTGCTCGTCGCCGACGAAGACGGCTCGTTTCTGAGCGGGCTCGTGGTACAGGCGTTTCGCCAGGAGCCGCTGGCCGACTTTTTCCGCGTGGAGAAGCTGGCGCAGGATCAGGCGCGCCAGCAAGTCCGTCGGGGCCGGGCCTCCGCTCTGCTCATCATCCCCAAGGGCTTCGGTCGAGCGGTGCTGCGCAACGAGCCGGTGCAACTGACGCTGGTTACGAATCCGGCCCAACGCATTTTGCCGGGCATCGTTCAAGAAACCCTGTCCTTGTTGGTGGACGGCGCATTCTACCTCCAGGCGGTAGCGGGAGACGAAATTCGCAAGCTAAGCGAGACCGCAGAAGGCGGCACCGACTTCCCGGAGGCCGGCGTGGCCGCCGCGAGCATTGAGTTCTACCGCATCGGCAGGTCTCTCGCCGGCTGGCTCAGTCCCCCCCGACTCAAGCTGGAGACGCAGGTGCTCGCGCCGGCCTCGCCCGCTCGGCGCGGCTTCGCCGCTGCCTATGTCCCCGGCATGGTCTTTCTCGCGCTCTTGTTCCTCGCGATGGGCCTCAGCGCGGACCTGTGGCGGGAACGGGCGCGCGGCACCTTGCGTCGCTGGCTCGCCACACCGCGCTCCATCGCATCGCTGCTGGCGGGAAAGCTCCTTGCGGCCATGGTCGTCTCCTTCGCCGTTTCGCTCATCGCGCTGGGATGCGGACTCTGGATCGCCGGTCTTCCCCTCGCCCCGCTCATCCCCGCCACGCTCTGGTGTACCTTCTCGGCTGCCCTGTTTTTCCTTTTGCTCTCGCTGTTGCAGCTCTGCGCCGCCAATGAGCGCACGGCTCACGTGCTCGTCAACCTGGCTTTGTTTCCCATGATTCTGCTGGGCGGGAGCCTGTTCCCGTTCGAAGTGATGCCCGCTTCGCTGGCTCGCATCGGCCGGCTTACGCCCAACGGCTGGGCGCTCACGCGGCTGCGGGAGTTGCTGGACGGCGCCGTGGACCCGATGCGGCTGGCTCTCACCGGTGCGCTGCTCGCGCTGGTTGCGGCGGCGGCTTTCTTGCTGGCGGCGCGGCGCCTGCGCTACCGCTTTGCGCTCTAAAGGAGGTAGAGTGCTGCGCCAGATCTTGTTCGTGGCCCGCGCCGATCTCCGGGGCATGCTCCGCGCTCGCGAGACTTGGATCTGGGCGTTCCTGATGCCGGTGCTGTTCATGTACGTCATCGGAACGGTCTCGGGCGGGTTTTTGCGACCCGTCAGGCGTGCGGTACTCGCCATGCTGGCCCTGGCCGACGCCGGCTTCCTGGCCGATCACCTCCAGCGCAAGCTCGCGCGCCATTACGCGGTGACGCGCGTTCCCGATGAGAGCGCGCTGACGCGGTATCGCCGGCGCCTGATCCTGCCCGCCAATTTCACATCCGCGCTGCTGGGCGGTTCGCCGGCAACGATCCGCCTGATCCTGGAAGATGAGGGACTGCCGGCCGACTACGATCGCTTCCGCGTTTCTCGCGCCGTCTACCAGGCCCTGGCCGACCTCGCAGTGATTTCCCGTCGCGATCAGCAAGTGCGCCCCGAGGCCCTGGTCGAGCTGGAAGAAACGCCGCGGACGCTGACGATGGCGGTCGAATCCGCCGGCCCGCGACGAAATCCTCCCACCGGTTTCGAGCAGGCGGTTCCCGGCATCCTGGTCATGTTCCTGTTGCTGACCATGCTGATCAACGGCGGCGTCGGCATCGTCGTCGACCGTAACCAAGGGATTCTGAGACGGCTGGCGGCGACGCCGCTGCGGCGATCCGCGATCGTTGCGGGCAAATGCGGCGCCCGATGGACGCTGGGACTCATCGAGACGGCTCTCGCGATGGTTGCGGGCGCACGGCTCTTCGGCGTGAACTGGGGGCGCAACTGGCCCGCCGTGGCAGGACTGCTCGCCGTCTACGCCCTGCTGGTTGCGATGCTCGGCATTCTCTTGGGCAATCTGGCGAAAAACGAGAGGCAGATCGTCGGGCTGGGAGTGATCTCGGCCAACGTGCTGGCCGCTCTGGGCGGTTGCTGGTGGCCCATCGAGATCACGCCTTTGTGGGCGCAGAAACTTGCGCTTTTATTGCCGACGGGGTGGGCCATGGACGGCTTGCACAAGCTAGTCAGCTTCGGCGAGCCGGTCAACGCGGTCCTGCCCCATTTGGCGATCACGGCTGCGGCCGCCCTCGCCGCCGCCGTCGTCGCCGCGCGCTCGTTCCGCTGGGAGTGAGGCGCCGGGCACACCGCTCGCGCGGCGGCGCCCCTTGTGCCGGCATGACGCCGTCCCCCGATCACGACTCCCACCTTGCTCCCGTTGATCGCGGCCGAATACGATATCCCTGAACGGGAGGGCAGAGTCGGCCATGGAGAGTCGCGACTTCGATCCATTCCTCGAAGAACTCCCCGAGCAGGTTCGCACCGAACTCCTGCAGTGGATCGAATCGGCCCGAGCCGGTGAACTCGCGAGCGTCACAGCCAGCCTCGCGGGATTGGTGAGCGAGCTTCGCAAGACTTTTGAGGCGGCCGTCACTGCCGTTCGCAAGGAGATCGAACAGTGAGCGAGCGTCTTCGATTCAAGAGTCTCGAAATCGCCGCCTTTCGTGGCGCCCGTGACAGAGTTTCGCTGACTCTCGACAGTCCGCTGAACGTCATCTTCGGTCCCAACGGCTCCGGCAAGAGCACCATCCTGACCGCGATCGAGTGGGCGCTGTACCCCAGACAAGCCTGTACCTTGAGCGAGCACGGCATTGACGAGCGGCGCGAATGGGAGATTCGGCACGTCCACGGCAAGGAGCAGCCATTCGTGAGACTTGTCCTGGCGGCAGGCGAAAAGGAACTGGTGGTCACTCGCAGGGGCGTCCGGCCAGGCACGGAGTCCCCGGGCATACGCTGCGGTTACCAGGATTTCAAGAGCCTGGTGTACGTTCATCAGGAAATCATGCGCGATTTTCTGGTCGGTCAACCCAAGCCACGCCAGGAAATTTTCCAGCGGCTGCTGGGCGCCGGCTGGGCTCAGGACTTGAAGGAAGCCCTCGATCAGGCCTGCCGCGATCTGAAACGAAAAGAGGCTGATGAGAAAGTCGCGAACCTCGAGGGGACCTTGAACGCGCGCATCCAGGAGGCGCGCCGGCAGCTCGAGGAAGCCGAACAGAGAGCGGAACAACAGGGCTTTCGACGGCCCTGGGAGCGGGCAGCGGAACAGCACATCGAGAGGGTGAGTGAGAAAATCGCGTCGCTCGCCCGGGAGTTGGATGCCGCGGCGCCGCCGGCTCTGAGCCTGGAGCCGATGCGGGAATTTCCGGCCCGGCTCGGACGTGTTCTCGCCGAACTTCGAAGTCGGGGACCGGCAGGCGCGCATCAGCAGCTCGCCGGCAGGAAGCTTTCCCTGGAGACGGCCCACACCGCCTGCCTTCATGCACGCAGCGAACTCCATCGGCGCCAGGCGGCGCTCGATGAGGCCCGCCGGCGTTTCGGCACCGAGGAGACGATACAGGCTGAGCTCGACCGGATTGCCAACTCCCGCCGCGAAGTCGAGGCCGGGCTCTCGCGTCTGAACCGCGAGCGGGAGTTGCTGCGAAAAGCCCTCGAGGTCCTCGAGAAGCAACCGCGGCCTGCACAGTGCCCGGTTTGCGGCCAGCCGATCCGGGCGGACGACCTCATTGAAGCCTTGCGTCGGAAGGTCCAGGCTGCGCTAACGGAGGAGGAAGCCGCACTGCAAGGCGAGCAGCGGCGCCTCGAAGAACAGGAGCGGCAGTTGCACGATGCGCGCAAGAAGCTCCAGGCGCTGGCCGACGAAGCGCGTCGCGCCGGTGATGCGGTCCGGGTGAAACTGGCTGAGCTGGAAAAGGTGCTGGGGCGCGCGTTGGAACCTGTGGAGGATCCCGCAGCCGTGGCCCAAGCCGAGATCGAGCGAACCGGAGGGGAGTTAGCCAGGCTGTCGCAGGTGGTAGAGCAACTGGACTCCCGCATCCGCGAGATCGAGCGGGAAGGCAGGAAACTCGACGAGCTGGCCGACCTCATCAAGCTCGAAGCACGCGTTGCCAAACTCGGGCAACTTCGCACGAACCAACCCTGGCGACAAATGCTGGAGGCCCAGCAAGCGCTGGCCCGGCGAGAGCAAGGCTGGAAACTGGCCTCCGAAGCCCTCGGCCAGATCGCCGGCGCCATCGCCCGGCGCAACCTGGAGCGCGCCGGCGACACCATCAGCGAGTTCTACGGACGCCTGACCCGCCGCAGCGACTTCCCGCAAGTCGCCATCAATCCCGAGAACAAGTACGAGGTTGCCGTGAAGGGCGAGCACGCCACGGAGGTGATCACCTCCGTGCTCAACCTGACCGACCTCAACTCCGTGGCGGTGGCCGTCATCACGGGGCTGGCAGTCAACTTCCCCGAGCTCCACGATCTGGACTTTCTGATTCTGGACGATCCGTCGCAAGGGATGGATCCCGATGTCGCAAGACGCCTGGGCGAGCTGATCGGTGATCTCGCCCGCCAGAGGCAAGTTATCGTGGCCACGCCTGATCCCGATTTGTTCGAGTCCTTGCAACGCTGCACGGTTCAAAAGAGGGTCGTGCGTTTGCGTCCCCGCGATCCGGATGATGCCCGGCCTTGCGTCCAGGTGCAAGAGGTGAACTGACACCCATGGATCCGTCACTGAGGTTCCGATTGCTCGAGCAGCTTGTGCAGACCCACAAGCCGGGGATCGCCGGGAAAATCCTGCAAAGACTCCTCGGCCTGGCCTTCGACCGGATAGGTTTTCGTGTGATCGAGGAAGGGATCAGCGAAGGAATCGACTTGTCGGTCGCGCACCGCGAAATCCCCGAGCAACGTTATGCCTTCGAGGTCCGCACCACCCAGTCGGACGCGGTGCCTGTCAGCCGGCAAGATCTGGCGCAGATGAAGGCGCGTGCCGCGGACGGCTACCAGACGGGTCTGGCGGCACTCCGCATCGCCCCCGGGGCGCACTGGATCCTGGTCCGAAGCGAGTGGCTCCGCCCGCCGGACCTGCCGGTCAGCGTCGGCACGTGCGAACCGTGGAAGGAACTGGCTGCGAGTCTGAACCAAGCCTTTGATGAGGTGCTCGAAGAACTGGCGCCGCTGGCCTTGAGGGAAGGTCTGGAGGGACTCGATCCTGATTTGAGGCGGGCGATGCAGTGAAGACGGGCATGGGCGCCGGGCCGGCGCAGCAACGCCGCCCGCCTCGCACCAGAGGGCCCGTTGCCGGCGGAGCGGCCGCGCCTTCGTCCTGCCGGCCGCCTCATTCGACGGCCACTTTCGTGCCCTTGGTCTCCGTGCGCGACAGTTGCGCGATGCGTTCGTCAATCAGGGAACGGATGGCCTTCAGGAACTCGATGCGCGAATTGCGCAGATGCTGCCGCGTGGGCTCGGGCAGCCGGAACATCTGTTCGACCAGACGCTGCACCTCGCAGCAAAGACAGGTGTGGGGGCCCGCGGCAGGGCGGGCCTCCGTCGCGGGAGCCTCGTTCATGCCTGCACCTCCTCTTTCAGTTCCACCGCAAGAACGCCATTGTCCAACCGGGCGCGCGCGGGCGTCAGGGCCGCCATGGAAGTCGGCAACCCGATGTGACGCCGTAACGTACCCACTTCGATCACCAGCTCGTCGCCCTTCTTGAACACTCCGATCTCCCCGCGCGTGGCGAAGGGCAGAAGCACGCGCACTTCGTGAACCCCGTCCCGTTTGTGGAAACTGTAAGGCCGCTCACGGCGCAACACGGCGGCCGGATCCTCGTCCTGGGCGTACAGCGCACGGGCCAGCTCCCGGAGTCGCTCCAGCCCCAGCACCTCGTGGCGGAACAGCGGGACGTGGCGCACGGGCACCGGTGCGAAATATTCTTCGATCTCTCGCAGGATGGCGGCCTGCGATTCCCGCCACTCGGCGAACCAGCCGTCGCCCACGGCTTCCGGCAACACGCGGTTGACGACGACCATGTCCACGGTCAGCCCGTGCAGCGAAAAATAGACGAACGCCCGCTGCGTCTCGCGCAGCACCATGCGTTCGGGATTCGTCACCAGGCGCACGCTGGTGATATCTGGGTCCTCCAAAAGCTCGTCCACCCCTTCCAGTTTTTCGAAAAGCGCCTGGATGTTGGCGAAGTAGCTGTCCGACGGCATTTCGAACGGAGCTACGCGGTTGGCGATGGGGCGGACGGCCTTGAGCAGGCTGCGCTGGAAAGGAAAGATGTGTTTCATGTACCAGTCCAGCGTGGTGGGCATGCTCACGAAGCGCATGGACTCAGCGGTGGGCGCGGCGTCGAGCACAACGGCGTCGTAGCGTTCCTGTCGCCGGTACTGATTGATGTACATCATGGCGCTGAGTTCTTCCATCCCGGGCAGGATGGCCAGTTCCTCAGCTTCCACGTCGCTGACGCCGGTGGTGCGCAGCACCGAGACGATGTAAGAGGAGATCTCTTTCCAATGCCGCTTGATCTCCTTCTGGATGTTGACCTCCTGGATCCAGAGGCCCTCGACAATCGGGTAAGGATCGGCCGTCTGGCCGTGGAAGAGCTCGCCGCCCAAATCGAAAGAATCTCCCAGGCTGTGGGCGGGATCCACACTCATGACCAGGGTACGGTAGCCCAGCTCGGCCAGGCGCACCCCGGTGGCCGCCGCCAGACTGCTCTTCCCCACGCCCCCCTTGCCGCTGAACAGCAGGATTCGCATACCTTTATTGTACGGGCGGCTCGCCGGCGCCCGTGTTCCGCTTTGCGGGAAACGCATTCCCGCCCGACCTCGTTATAATGATGGAGCGGGGACGCGGGGACTGCCAACCCACCGAGGCCCGGCGTCCGCCGCGTCCTGCTGCTTCAGGTATGCAATTCCCATCAGGAGGTAGACACCGATGCGTGCCAAGTATCTGATCGCCATCCTGTTGGTATGCGCTACCCTGTTGCTCGCCAAGACCTACACGATCACCCTTTCGGAGCCGTCCAGGGTCGCCGGGACGGAGCTGAAGCCTGGCCACTACTCTCTGAAAATCGAGGGTGACAAGGCCATCTTCCTCGACCGGACGCGCAAGCCGGTCGTGGAAACGCAAGTCAAGATCGAAAACGCCGCCCGCAAATTCGACGCCACAGCCATTGAGTTCCGCAAAGAGAGCGGGGGAAATCGCATCCAGGCGATTTCTCTGGGCGGCAGCAGGATGAAGCTGGTCTTCGACTAGCTCCGCGTTCCCTGACGGTTCCGGGTCCGGACGGCACGGTTTTGCCGGTCCGGACCCCCCTCTTTTTGCCCGCGAGCTCCAGCACCCGGCGGCGGTAGAATGAAAGCAAGCCCCCTCTTATGTTCGATGCCATCCTGGCCAAAATCTTCGGCACCAAGAACGAGCGCGAGCTGAAGCGTCTGCGCCCGCTGGTGGCGGCCATCAACGATCTGGAGCCTGCCATGCAGCGGCTCTCCGACCATGAGCTCGCGGCCAAGACCGCGGAATTCAGACAGCGTCTCGCGCAAGGGGCCACTCTGGATGACTTGCTCATCGAAGCCTTCGCCGTTGTCCGCGAGGTCGCCCGGCGCATCCTCAACATGCGCCACTTCGACGTCCAGTTGATCGGCGGCATGGTCCTGCATCAGGGCAAGATCGCCGAGATGAAGACGGGCGAGGGCAAGACGCTGGTGGCGACCTTGCCCGCGTACCTGAACGCCCTGGAAGGCAAGGGCGTCCACATCGTCACGGTGAACGATTACCTGGCCAAGCGCGACGCCGAGTGGATGGGCCAGATCTACCGCTTCCTGGGCCTGTCGGTGGGCGTCATCGTTCACGGCCTGGATGACGATGAGCGGCGCCAGGCCTACGCCTGTGACGTCACCTACGGGACCAACAACGAGTTCGGGTTCGATTACCTGCGCGACAACATGAAGTTCCGGCTCCAGGATTGCGTCCAGCGCGGCCACAACTACGCCATCGTGGACGAAGTGGACTCCATCCTGATTGACGAGGCCCGCACCCCGCTGATCATCTCCGGCCCCAGCGAGGAATCCACCGACAAGTATTACAAGATCAACCGCATCATTCCCAAGCTGGTCCGCGGCGAAGTCATCAAGGGCAAGGAGCCGGGTGAAATCTACACGACCGGCGATTACACGGTGGACGAAAAACACCGCACGGCGGCTCTGACCGAAGAGGGCGTGGCCAAGGTCGAGAAGCTGCTGGGCATCAGCAACCTGTACGATCCGGCCAACATCGAGATCAACCACCACGTGCAGCAGGCGCTGCGCGCCCACGTGCTCTTCCATCGCGACAAGGACTACGTGGTCAAGGACGGTCAGGTCATCATCGTGGACGAGTTCACCGGCCGGCTCATGCCCGGGCGGCGATGGAGCGACGGCTTGCACCAGGCGATCGAAGCCAAGGAAGGCGTCAAGATCGAGCGCGAAAACCAGACCCTGGCCACCATTACCTTCCAGAACTACTTCCGCATGTACAAGAAGCTGGCCGGCATGACGGGCACGGCCGAGACCGAAGCCGCCGAGTTCGAGAAGATTTACAAGCTGGAAGTGGTGGTGATCCCCACCAACCGGCCGCTCATCCGTCACGAGTACCCTGACGTCGTCTATCGCACCGAGGAAGAGAAGTTCCGCAACGCGGCCAAGGAAATCAAGCAGTGCTACGAACGCGGCCAGCCCGTGCTGGTGGGCACCATCTCGGTGGAGAAGTCCGAAAAGCTCTCGGCCCTCCTCAAGCGCATGGGCGTCAAGCACGAGGTGCTCAACGCCAAAAACCACGAGCGCGAAGCCTATATCATCGCGCAGGCCGGGCGCAAAGGCGCCGTTACGGTCTCCACCAACATGGCGGGCCGCGGCACCGACATCCTTCTGGGCGGCAATCCCGAGTTCATGACCAAGGAGGCCTGCCTGAAGGATCGCATCGCCGAGCCGCTCCCCAAAGGCCAGGAAGCTTACGTCAGCGACCAGCACTACTACTATTTCCAGCACCAGGGCCAGTTCTACCGCGTGCCCCGTCCCAAGTGGGACCAGATCTTCGCCAGGTACAAGGAGCAATGCGATCGCGAACACGACGAGGTGGTGGCGCTGGGCGGCCTCCACGTGGTCGGCACCGAGCGTCATGAGGCGCGCCGCATTGACAACCAGCTCCGCGGGCGCGCCGGGCGCCAGGGCGATCCGGGCAGCTCGCGCTTTTATCTGTCCCTGCAGGACGATCTGCTGCGCATCTTCGGCGGTGAGCGCATCCAGAACCTCATGCTCAAGCTGGGCATGGAGGAAGACGTTCCCATCGAGTCCAAGCTCATCACGCGTCGCATCGCAGCGGCGCAAAAGGCGGTCGAAGCCCAGAACTTCGCCGCCCGCAAGCACCTGCTCGAATACGACGACGTGATGAACAAACAGCGCATCGCCATCTACGGCTGGCGGCGCCAACTGCTCGAGGGACAGGACCAGCGCGAGCGCATCCTGGAAATGATCCGCGGCATCGTCGCCTCTTTCGTGGATCGCCGCTGCCCGGAAAAGACGCATCCCTCGACCTGGGACTGGGAAGGCCTTCAGACCGACATCAACAGCCAGTTCGGCGTACGAATCAACCCGGCCGAGCTGCAAGGCTCTGGGCGCGCGGAGCTTGAGGAGACGCTGTATCAGCAGATGGTCGCCAAATACGAGGAAAAAGAGCGACTGATCGGGCCCGAAGTCATGCGCCAGACCGAGCGCCTGATCATGCTCCACGTCATCGACAACCAGTGGAAGGACCATCTGCTTTCCATGGATCACCTTCGCGAAGGCATCGGGCTGCGCGGCTACGGACAGAAGGATCCGCTGGTCGAATACAAAAAGGAGTCCTTCCTGTTGTTCCAGGAAATGTGGGACCGGATCGAGGACGAAGCGGTCCGCTACCTGTTCTTCCTGCAACCGGCCCAGGAAATGCGCGCGCAACTGCCCTTCCCCGGCGAGGAAGAAGAGATCGAGGAGGCGCCGGAGCCTGAACCGGTGGCGGTGGCGCCCGCCGGGCGGCGCGCGTCCCAGACGACAATCGAGGACTTCACGCGCAACATCCAGCGCAAGAAAGAACGCGAACTGGCCGAGTTGCAGTACGCCGGCGGCGGTACGGCCCCGGCGAGAACGGTGGTCAAGGGGCGAAAGGTAGGACGCAATGATCCCTGCCCGTGTGGCAGCGGCAAGAAATACAAGAAATGCTGTGGGGCGTAACTAGGAGAATGTTGTGGGCCGGCATGGCGACCGGCTGGCTGGTCTGGGCTCAATCGTCACTGTGGCCGGATCAGTTCGGTGCATTCGAAAAGGTGGCGTCGCGACCAATAGCTCTCAGCGACCAGGCGGTGTGGGATGAGTACGGCTACCAGCAGGCCGAAGAGGCCGACTACAAGTCTGGCGCCGCGGCTTTCCGGGCCAGAGCGTACCGGTTGAGAGATCCCACCGGCGCCTTGGCGGCTTTCCAGTGGCTGCGGCCTGCCAAGTCACAGCCCTCCGAGCTGGGATCGCTGGCGGTGGAGTCGCCCGACGGGGTGATGCTGGCCTACGGAAACTACCTGTTCGACTTTCGCGGCTACAAACCGCAAGTCAGTGAACTGGAATCCCTTTTTGATCGCCTGCCTCGCCTGGACCAGTCCGCGATCCCGACTCTGCCGGATTACCTGCCCACCCGCGATCTGATCGCCAACTCCGAGCGCTACGTGGTCGGTCCCGAGTCGCTGGCGAAATTTGCCCCTGGCGTTCCCCCGTCGGTGGCCGCGTTCCACCTGGGCGCAGAGGCGCAACTGGGCCGATACCGGACCCCGAAAGGGGAAATGAGGTTGGCGATCTTTTCTTACCCAACCCCTCAGTTGGCCCGTGACCGTGCCGAGGCCTTCCGCGGCCTGGCCGGGACCATGGTGAAACGAGCCGGCCCTCTGGTGGCGGTCGTGTTCTCGCCTCCCGATGCCGACGCTGCGGAAAGGCTTTTGTCTTCCATCAGATACGAGGTTTCCGTCAGTTTGAGTCAATACGTGCCCACCCGCAGGGATCTTTGGTGGGACCTGATTCTGAACATCTTCATCCTTATCGGTATCTTGTTGCTTTTCTGCGCGATAGGAGGCCTGGCGGTGGCCGGATTGCGGCTGCGGCGTGCGGCCAAGGAGCCGATGATCATGCTGCAGCTGGACGACCGCCGCTGAGCGTGGCCGACTATTTTCACCCCTGTTTTGTGGAAGTTGCGGCCCAATGATCGGTTCGGAAGGGCCCTGCCTTGCCGGGCCTCGCCTCCGGGCCCTGCCGCTTTGCGACCCGTAAGTTGCGCTTTTTGAAGTGGTTCAACCGGTCGCAACCATCCGTACTTTTCCTCTTGATTTGTGACCCGAGCTGGACTAATATCCAAATCACAAACGGGTTTTGGCGGTTGCGTTTCCGTCGAAGCCGATTCTCCCATTGAACACGCCCCATCCGGGGCGAGGATGCCTGCCTTCTTCGGAGGTGGGCATTTCTGTCTTTACTCCTCCCATTGTCCGTTTTGCTGCCTATCTTGCCTGTTGAGCCGCGCCTTTTCACCGTTGGCCGCATGTGACTTGTATCCGGTCTGGCCCCTTGAGTATGCTGAGATTGGCTTAGGGTCATGTACGTAGACGTTTCCTCGCGCAGGATTAAAACGTATCAACGTCCCCGGGTCCCCAAGCTCACCGTGCAGCCCCCCAGGCCTCGCCACATCCTCGAGGACTTGCTCAGCCATTCCCTCACGCGCAAGATCTTGGGGTGGATCACGGACCCCGGCAAAGACGACAAGTGCTTCTTCGAGCGGCTGTGCGAGAACTACGACCGCGACTGGCGCCTGGCAACCTGGCTGATTGATACCTTCTGGGTCAAGCGCGCCGGGCTGGACAAAGAATACATGAAGTTCAAGCTTTTCCATCACAGGCCCACGGTCCGCGCCCTCGCCCTGACGGCGCGGAGCATCGCGCGTTACGGCCTGACCGTGCCCCAGCGCTTCGCCGCGCCGCTCTTCGTGGTGTGGAATTTCACCCAGGCCTGTAACCTGAGCTGCGAGCACTGTTACCAGAACGCCCGCCACAAACCCGACCCGGATGAACTCACCCTGGACGAGAAGATCTACCTGGTGGACCAGCTCGCCGATAACTTCGTGCCCTTCCTGGCCATTGCCGGCGGCGAGCCGCTGGTTAACAAACACCTGTTCCCGGTGCTCGAGCACGCTCACCGCCGTGGCATCCACCTGACCCTGGCGACCAATGGCACCCTGTTGACGCCGGAGACCGCAGCGCGTTTGAAGCAAGTCGGGGTCAAGTACATCGAAGTTTCCATTGACAGCCTGGATCCGGCACAGCACGACGCCTTTCGCGGCCAGAAGAACGCGTGGCAGCGGGCGGTCCAAGGCATCAGAAATTCGGTGGCCGCGGGAATCCGTACCGGCCTGGCTACCTGTTTCACCCGTCACACGGCTCACCTGGTGGATGACATGGTGAAGTTCGCCATTGACCTGGGTTGCCAGACCTTCTCTCACTTCAACTTCATTCCGGTGGGCCGCGGGCGCGAAATCATTGACGCGGATCTTACTCCCGGGCAGCGCGAGATCCTGTTGCGCCGGCTTACTCATCACTTACAGCAAGGCTATATCAACGTGATTTCCACCGCCCCGCAGTTCGGGCGTTCCTGCGTGATTTACGGCTGGCAGGACGGCGTCTTCGCCACAGGCCACGCAGGCCGGGGCGAGGGCCGCAAGACGATGGTCCTTTCCCGTTACATCGGCGGATGCGGCGCCGGGCGCTGCTACTGCTCGGTGCAACCGAATGGCACGATTACGCCCTGCGTGTACATGTCTTCGGAGAAAGTCGGCAACATTCGCGAGGCGACGCTGGCGGAGATCTGGAACAACCGCCTGTTTCATGTGCTCTCGGATCGCGAGGATCGTGGCGATCACTGCGGCGTCTGCGACTACCGCACATACTGCGGCGGATGCCGCGCCCGCGCACTGGCCTATACGGGCGACGTGACTGCCGGAGACCCCGGCTGCTCTTTCAATTACCACCTCTGGAACGAGATTTCACAGACCACGCCCGAGGCTTTCGTGGTTCTCGGTAACGTCGCGGCCGGCGCCGACGGCCGCGTGGCGGTAGCCGCCCGGGCTGCGGAGAGGGTCCAGTGATGACCGGCCTCTCCTGGCCCACGGTCACGCTGCTTGTCCTGTTGGTGCTGGCCGTCTGGCGCTGGAATCACTGGAAGACTCGCGCCCGCTCCCACCGTGAGGAACTGTCGGCCCTTCGAGAGGCCGTCCACGCCATGGCTTACGAGTCCACCAATGCCGCCAACGCCATCCGGGCTCACCTCGGCGATTTTCGGCAAGTCAATCCGGCCCCCGCCATGCCCGAGCATCTGGAGCAGATCGCCGAAGGAGTGGACCGCATCGCGCGCATCGTGCGCATCGCCGACGATCCCCTCGCTTGGTACCGCGAGCACAAGTCCTCACCGGGCAAGCGCGCTCAGGCGACCACGCAACCCACAGCCCCGATGACCGGCGACCTTTCCCAGCGGTGATCCCGGCGCCGGCCTTTTCCTTCAAGGTTTGGTTGAACCCGAGCCGGGAAGGTGCCATCATAAGGGCAGGCGCTCCGCCTTTCCCATGACGCTTCCGGAAAAGTACGAGCTGCTCGACTTGATTGCCGAGAACGAGACGCGCACCTTTCTGGCTCGCGAACGGGCCACGGTGCGCATGGCCATGGTCCACCTGCTTTTGCCCGGTCCGGACCGCATCAGCTTGCTCGAGTTGGTCTTGCGCACGCGTCTCATCCCCGCCTCGCCCGGCCGTCTCCAAATCCTGGATCTGGGAGAGCACGAGGGCAACCCATACGTGGTGACTGAAATCATTCCGGGCTTCACCACGCTGCGCAAGTGGCTGGAGGCTGAGCTGGCCTACGCCGGCACCCCGCGCCCTGCCGCGCCCCCACCCCCTCCCCCGTCCGAACCCATCCCGGCTCCTCCGCGTCGGGATCCGGGCGAGTTCACGCAGCTCTTCCAGGTCGTCATGACCGGGTTAGCCGGCGGCGGGAGCGCAAGCCGCGAGCCGGTCGCGCCTCCCCCGCCGGAGGCGGCCAAGCCATTGCCGGTTCAAGCGCCGCCTCCTGTCCCCACTCCTCCGGGGCCTCCACCGCGTGAACCCGGGGAGTTCACCCGCATGTTCCAGGCGGGCCGGTCGCAGCCGCCTGCGCCCGCTCCGCCGCCCGGCCCGTCTGCACCGGTCTCTCCTCCACCGCCTCCTGCTCCGGAGCCCGGTGAGTTCACCCGGATGTTCCAAAGCCCGGTAGCACAAGCGCCTCCTGCGCCGCCTGGGGGCACTCTTGGGTTCCCGGTTCCGCCGCCGGGTACCCAGTCTGGCCGCGAACCGGGGGCATTCACAGGCATGTTCCAGCAAGGCCTCCCGACAACCGAGAGCGAGCCGTCCACTTCCGCCTCCGGCGCGTTGCCGCCTCCGCCGGAACCGGGTGAGTTCACCCGGATGTTTCAGTCCCCCCTGGCGCCTCAGCCCATCGAACCGCAGGCGCCTTTGAGCACAACGCCGGCGGGCCCGGCGTTCCAAGCTCCTCCGGCCGGAGCGCCTCGGACAATGCCCGTGGCGCCCGGCCAGCCGATACAGCCGGCTGCCGACCTCAGCGGTGGGCCGGGTGGCTCGTCGGCCGGAGAGTTCACCCGTCTGTTCGGCGCACGCGGCGCGCCGCCCGTCCCTTCGCCATCGCCGGGCGGAGCGGCCTCCGGCGGCGCCACGCAACTGTTCTCGACGGTCTCTTCGCCCCCTCCCCTCGGTCCGGGCACAGAGGCCGCCGGCCCCGGGGAGTTCACCATGATGACGGCTAGCGTCCCGATCGAGCTGCCGCAGTCGGCGCCCACCGCCGGTGCTCCTCAGCCCGCTCCGGCGCCCGCCGTGAGGTCCAGCAACGCGCCCCTGTGGATCATCGCAGGATCCGTGTTGGTCATCGTGATCCTGCTCGTCGTTTATTTTCTGGTGCGGCGTTGAGATCTCCGCCACTCAGGAGGCCTGCGGCAGCAGGATGATGAGCTCCAGTTGCGGATTCGGGAAGTCCGCCGGCACGTAAGCGGCGAAGTTGCGCGCACGGCAGATGGCTTCCCAGGCCCCGCCGGACTGGTTCAAAGCAAAGTACTGGTAATTCAGCTTGATGGGGATCGAGCTGGGAGGCTGGGGCGTGTGCATCAGCTTGACTCCCGGCAGGGCTTGCCGCACCAGATGCTCGATGTGAGTGGCGGAGCAGACCTTGATGAGCAAGGGCGCCTTTGTGATCAGCTCGGCCTCGTTCATCTCGGCCTGAATGGCCAGATACATGCGAGTGTTAAGCAGGTACTTTTCTTCGGCCAGCGCCGTGGCGTAAATCGAGGGCTCGACCAGTTTCAGGGGCAGTGATACGAAGTTGGCCGGTACGACCGTCTCCAGCAAATAGCGCAGTTTTTCGTCCAGCTCGGCGAAGCAGCGACCCAGATCTTCGTGATCGTACAGGGGCAAATCGCGCGGCTGGATCTTCAAGGAAAACGTCGTCAGCGATCCGGCCAGCGCGGTCATGACGTCGAACAAACTCTCCGGGTGGCCTCGTCGCGTCTCGAACAAGTGTCGCAGCAAGGGGAAGTGCGAGTTGATGGTGTACAGGAGCCAGAAGTTGGCGATGTCCGCCGAGGTGAAATCGGCCAGTGTCTGATTCTTCTGACGGCGCGTGCCCGCCAGCATGCTGCTGCGAGCGGCCAGAATCTCGATCAAGCGCCGCAGAATGGACATCAGGTATTCGCTGGCGGAAATGTCCAGCAGCGGGGGCACGCAGTGCGGGTCGAGTTCGAACACCCCGGCCGGCGTCCGCCTCACGCGGGCCATGCGCAAAAAGCTGGCGCCCTGGCGGGTTTCGGATTCGGCCAGCACGCGAAAATTCTTTCTCGCGATCTGAATCGGGCGCTCGGTGCGATCCCAGTTCTCGTCCCGGACCACCGCGACCTCCGCAACGTAGCGGGCGTCGGCTGATTGCGTGTCGGGCGCGATGTTCAGGCCCCGCTCGCGGTGATGCGGGATGGCCAGGTAGAATTCCACCGATTCCGTTTCGTCTTCAAAGTATTGCGCCAGCGGCTTGGGCGCCGGCGCAGGGTCGGAATCAGGGATGTCGAAGAGCAGCCCGTCGGGCAGAATGCCTTCGGCGCGCGAGAGCACGAACAGGCCGCCCTGCAATGCCTCCTGATCGATGCTGAGCCGCCGGAAACCCCAGGGACGGAAGTTGAGGGACTCGATGCGGAACTGGAGCGTCTGCTCGAAGAACTGATCCTGCGACTGCAAGTGCTGCGGGGTCAGGAAAGTTCCCTTGCTCCAGATGACCGGTTGCAGCCGCCTCATGCCGTCGTTTTCCAACCTAGCAAGAATGAAGGAAAAACGCAAAGCCCGCGCGGGGGGGGACGGCGCAGGCCGCGCCTCAGCCCGCCGGCGTGTTCACCGAGATCGGGTGGTTTTGCTCGAAGGCGCGAATGTCGGGCTCCTGCAACAGGATCCAGCCCAGCTCGTCCACGCCCTCCAGCATGCACTGCCTGGCGAACGGATCCACAGGAAACTCGACGGGTCTGCCGTCCGGCAAAACCAGCGTCTGGCCGGCCAGGTCCACCTCGTATTCGGCTTCCGGCTGTTGTTCGGCCAGCCGCAGCAGCTCGGCGTGGATCTCGCGCGGAACCACGATCGGCAGCAGCCCGTTCTTCAGGGCATTCTGGCGGAAGATGTCGGCGAAGGAGGTCGAGATCAGGGCCCGGAAGCCGAACTGGAGCAGGGCCCACGGCGCGTGCTCCCGCGAACTGCCGCAGCCGAAGTTGTCGCCGGCCAGCAGAATTTGCGCGCCTTGCGCGCGCGGCTGGTTGAGGATGAAGTCGGCCCGCGGGCGGCCTTCGGCGTCGTAGCGCCAGTCATAGAAGAGCTGGTCTCCCAGGCCCTCCTTGGAGATCGTCTTCAGGAAGCGCGCGGGAATGATCTGGTCCGTGTCAATGTTGTCTACCGGCAGGGCAATGATGCGACTGCGAATTTTGACGAACGGCTTCATAGGTACATCCTGGGATCGGCCACGGCGCCGGCCACGGCGCTGGCGGCAGCCGTCAGCGGACTGGCCAGAAAGGTTCGGCCGCCCTTGCCCTGGCGGCCCTCAAAGTTGCGATTGGACGTAGAAACGCAGTACTGGCCGGGCGAGAGCTGGTCGCCGTTCATGGCGATGCACATGGAGCATCCCGGCAAGCGCCACTCGGCGCCGGCGGCCAGAAAGATCTCGTGAAGACCTTCGGCTTCGGCCTCGCGCTTGACCTGCATCGAGCCGGGCGCCACCAGCATGCGGACGCGGGGGTGAACCTTCCGCCCCTTGAGGATCTGGGCCGCAGCGCGCAAGTCGGTCAGTCTGCCGTTGGTGCAGCTTCCCAGGAAAACGACGTCCACCGGGTGGCCCAGCAGGGGCTTGCCCGGCTCGAGCGCCATGTAGGCGAGCGCTTTTTCCAGAGCATTTCGCCGGCGGGCGTCGGGCGCTTCGGACGGCGTGGGCACAGGCGCGGTGACGGGAATGCCCATGCCGGGGTTGGTGCCGAATGTGATCATGGGTTCCAGCGCGCTTGCGTCCAGTGTGACCGAGCGGTCGTAACGGGCGCCTTCGTCGCTCGGCAACTGACGCCAGCGCTCGAGCGCCGCGTCCCAGGCTGCGCCTTTGGGTGCGAACGGACGGCCTGCAAGATACTGGAACGTCTCCTCGTCCGGCGCCACCAATCCCGCGCGGGCGCCGGCCTCGATGGACATGTTGCACACCGTCAGCCGCTCTTCCATGGAAAGCGCACGGATCGCGCCGCCCGTGTATTCGAACACGCAACCCGTGCCGCCGCCCGTGCCGATTTTGGCGATGAGCGCCAGGATGATGTCCTTGGCGCTGACCCCGGGTCGGAGCAGGCCTTCCACACGCACTTCGTATGTCATCGGCTTGCGCTGAAGCAGGCACTGCGTCGCCAGCACGGTCTCCACCTCGCTGGTGCCGATGCCGAACGCAAGCGCCCCGAGCGCGCCGTGCGTGGCGGTGTGGCTGTCGCCGCAGACGATGGTCATGCCTGGCTGTGTGAGCCCGAGCTCAGGACCGATCACATGGACGATCCCCTGGCGTTCGCTGTCCAGACTGTAACAGGGCACGCCGAATTCCCGGCAGTTGGCTTCGAGCTGGCTGACTTGCTGCGCGGAGACAGGATCGGGGATGGGCACCCGCGGCGCCACCGTCGGTACGTTGTGATCCGCCGTAGCCAGCGTGCGATCCGGGCGGCGGACCCGCAAGCCCCGGCGACGCAGACCCTCGAACGCTTGCGGGGAAGTGACTTCGTGCACCAGGTGCAGGTCAATGTAAAGCAGGGCGGGAGCGCCGGGAGATTCCTTGACCACGTGCGCGTCCCAGATCTTTTCGATGATCGTGCGAGGCATCGCTTTTCCGCTTTTCAAATCTCTGCGATCAGGGCGTCGCCAACCTCGCTGGTGGCGGCGGGCCTGCCCGCGGGCCGCAGGTCGGCCGTGACCACGCCTTTCTCGAGCACCGCCTCGATCGCGCGATTCACCGCCGCCGCTTCCTCCTTCAATCCGAAGCTGTACTCGAGCATCGCGGCCACGGATCCCACCGCACCCAGCGGATTGGCGCGGTTCTGTCCTGCGATGTCCGGCGCCGAACCGTGCACCGGCTCGTAGAGTCCCACCCACGCGCCCGACGGTCGCTGCCCGCCCAGTGAGGCCGAAGGCAACATGCCGATCGAGCCGGCCAGCACGGCGGCCTCGTCCGAGAGAATGTCGCCGAACATGTTCTCGGTCAGCACCACGTCGAAACGCCGCGGGTTCAGGATCAACTGCATGGCGCAGTTGTCCACCAGGATGTGCTCGAGCTCCACGCCCGGGTACTGCGCCGCCAATTCGCTGACCACGCGGCGCCAGAGCTGTGAAACCTCGAGCACGTTCGACTTGTCCACACTGGCCAGCTTCCGCCGGCGATGGCACGCCAGCCGGAACGCTACGTGCGCGATCCGTTCGATTTCGGCGCGCGTGTACACCATCGAGTTCACGCCGCGCTCTTCGGGACCCGAGCCGGAAATGCCGCGCGGCGTGCCGTAGTAGAGGCCGCCGGTCAGCTCGCGTACGATCACCAGGTCGGTGCCTTCCACCCGGTCGTTTTTCAAGGGCGAAGCATCGAGCAGTCTGGGGTACGCGCGCACCGGACGCAGGTTGGCGAAGACGCCCAGCGCCTTGCGGATGCCGAGCAGCCCTTTCTCGGGCCGCTGTTCGGGCGGCGCGTCGTCGAATTCGGGCAAACCGACCGCGCCCAGCAAGGTGGCGTCCGCAGCCAGCGCCGCTTCCAGCGTGGCTTCGGGCAGAGGCGAACCCGTGCGCCGGATCGCTTCGCCCCCGATCAGAGCTGCCTGCAACACCAGCTCATGGCCGAAACGCTCGGCCACCCGCTGGAGCACACGAACCGCTTCCCGCGTCACCTCCGGCCCGATGCCATCGCCGGCAAGTACAAGGACTCTGAGCTGCATCAGGACTAGCGTGACAGAAATGCCGGCGAGCTTTCAATCGGCCGCCAGCAGCGGGCGTTCGAGCACCTGCTCGATGATGGCGACGATCTCCTCGTTGCGCACGCCCTTCTTGCGGTCGGCAAAAGCGATGAAGCGCTTGTAGATCTCTTCGAGCTGTTCCCGGGTGAGGTTGTAGCCGAGGTCCTGGCAGCGCCGGGAAAGCGCGTGCCGGCCGCTGTGCTTGCCCAGGATCAGCTTGGATTCCGGCACCCCCACCGTGCGCGGATCCATGATCTCGTAGGTGGTGCGCTCCTTGAGAAAGCCGTCCTGGTGGATGCCCGCCTCGTGTGCGAAAGCGTTGTCGCCTACGATCGCCTTGTTGGGCTGCGGACCGAAGCTGATCAGCGAGGCCAGCAGCCGGCTGGCCGGGTAAAGCTGCTCGGTGACGATGGCGGTCTCGTACGGCAGCAAGTCGTGCCGCACCTTCATCGCCATGACCACTTCCTCCAGGGCGCAGTTGCCGGCCCGCTCGCCGATGCCGTTGATCGTGCACTCGATCTGCCGGGCCCCGGCCCGGACGCCGGCCAGTGAGTTGGCCGTCGCCAGCCCCAGGTCGTTGTGGCAGTGCACGCTGATGATCACCGAATCGCCCAGCGCCTCAGCCACCTGACCCACCAGCGCGCCGAACTCCTCCGGCAGGGAGTAGCCCACCGTGTCCGGCAAATTGATCGTGGTCGCGCCCGCCTCCACGGCGGCGCGGCACACCTGGATCAGGTAGTCGGGATCGGTGCGCGTGGCGTCTTCGGCGGAGAACTCCACGTCCTCGACGTAGCGCCGCGAAAGCGCCACCGCGGCCGCGGCCTCTTCGAGCACTTGCTGCCGGGATTTGCGCAGCTTGTAGCGCAAGTGGATCTCGCTGGTGGCGATGAAGGTATGGATGCGAGGCCGACGCGAGGGTTCCAGAGCGCGGGCGGCCCGTTCCACGTCCAGAGTGCAGGCGCGCGCCAGCGCCGCCACCCGCAACTCGGGAAACTCGCCGGCGATGGCTCGCACCGCCTCGAAATCGCCGTCGGAGGCGATCGGAAAGCCGGCTTCCAGAATGTCCACGCCCAGCTCCACCAGCTTGCGAGCCATGCGCAGCTTTTCGGGAACGGTCATTGAGCATCCGGGCGACTGTTCGCCATCCCGGAGCGTGGTGTCGAAAATAAAAAGGCGATTGCTCATGGTTGCCGCATCTCTGCCAGGGTATGGCGCGAGCGACCGCTGGCGGCCGCCCGCGCTCCAGGTTTGCGATCCCGGCCGCGGCCTGTTGCTCCCGGCCGGGATTTCTCATTATGGGGCAGCGACCGTTCATTTTGCAAATTTATTCTTTTCTTGACTTCAATTAGAAAACGTGATCTAATAAATCTTGTTAATCAAAGCAGCGGGTTTCATAAGGACACCCCATGGAGCTCTACCTCCTCGAAATCTTCCTCCACGTGGCCACCGAGCGCAGCTTCTCCCGCGCGGCGGAGAAGCTCTCCCGCACCCAGCCCGCGGTCTCCCTCGCCATCCAGCGGCTCGAGAAGGAGTTGGGCGACAAGCTGCTCGATCGCTCCGGCCGCGAGCTGCTGCTCACCGACGCCGGGCGGCTGGTGCTCGACTACGCCCGCCGCTTCGAGAATTTGCGCCGCGAGATGCGGGACGCCCTCTCCGAGTTGCGCGACAAGGGCGCCGGACGGCTCATCATCGGCGCCAACGAGTCCACCGCCTTGTACCTGTTCGAGCACATCCAGAATTACCGGCGCCGGTATCCCCGCATCAAGGTCCAGGTCCGGCGCTGCCTGTCCAGCCGCATCCCCGCGCAGTTGATTGACGGCGATCTCGAGCTGGGCGTCATCAGCTACGATCCGGGCGACGATCGCCTGGCGAGCACGATCATTTACACCGACCATCTGGCGTTTGTCGTCTCCCCGCGCCATCGCTTCGCCCGCCGCAAGTCCGTCTCCATCACCGAGCTGGGCATGGAGACCTTCATTGCTCACAGCGTGGTTTCGCCCTACCGGGAGATCGTGCTCAAGGAATTCCAGCAGCACAAAATCCCGCTCAACATGGACGTGGAGATGCCCACCGTCGAGACCATCCGGCGCATGGTGCAGCGCAACGAGGGCGTGGCTTTCCTGCCCCGGATGTGCGTGGAGCAGGAGCTCAGACAGCGCACGCTCCGGGAAGTCCAGGTGCGCGAGCTTTCCAACATCCAGAGACCCATCCGGCTGGTCTATCCCGCTCGCCGCGCCCTCAGCCACGCCGCCCAGGCCTTCGTCGAACTGGTCGCGGAAGGCGGGCATTGACCGGCGGACGGAGCCGCCACCTACAACAGTCCCGCCTGCCGGTACCAGGCGATCGTGCGCGCCACCGCCTCGGCCAGCGGCGTCCGGGCCTCGTAGTCCAGCTCGGCCCGCGCCCGTCTCACGTCGCAAATCCACTCGCCGGCGCGAGCCTCTGCGATTTTGTCGCGCGAGATGATCGCGGGCTTGCGGCGCACGCGCGCAGCCGCTTCCCAGCCGAAGGCTGCCATCCAGGCCAGCGGCCAGGGCGCCCGCACCAGACGCGGCTTCACGCCGAGCACTCCGCCTGCCAGCCCGGCGAACCCGGCCCAGGAGACGGGCGCTGGGTGGGCCACGAAATAGGTTCGGCCCCCGGCCCGCTCGCAGGCGGCCGCCGCCAGTAGCCCCTCCACCAGATCCTCGACGTAAACGACGCTGAAGCGCGCATTCGGGTCCCCCACCACCAGCATCCACCCGCGCGCCACCATGCGGAAAATCTCCAGCACGTCGGTGTCACGCGGACCAAAGACCACGGGCGGGCGCAGGATGACGGCCCGTTCGGCAAGCGCCCAGCCGCGAACCGCCCGTTCGGCTTCCAGCTTCGAGCGACCGTAGCAGGATACCGGGCTCGGTACGGCGTCCTCGCTCAAGGGTGAGCCATCCCGGCTGGGACCCACGACCGCCAGACTGCTGACGTGGACCAGACGCCGGCACGAATCATCGAGCGCCTCGACCAGGTGGCGCGTGGCCAGGGCATTGCCGGAGTGGTACTGCCGGCTCGAAAGCGCCTTGGTTACGCCCGCCAGGTGGAACACAACCGGGACGCCACGCACCGCATCCCTTACCCCTTCGCCTTTGCCCAGATCCCCGACGGCCAGCTCGACGCCTGCCGGCAAAAGCCCCGTCCGGCTGGTTGGCCGCACCAGGCAGCGTACGTGCGCTCCCAAAGCGACAAGCCTTTCGGCGAGGTGACTCCCGATGAAACCGGTTGCGCCGGTGACGAGGACGCGCAGGCCCCGAAAGAACCGCCCGTAATTCACAGCTCACCGGCGCCGGCGGAAGGCACGCAGGGGTAAATTTGAGGCGTCAGGCCGAAGCGCCGCCGGTAGGCGTCCTCGATGGCGGGGGCAAAACGATCCACCGCATCCTTGCGCAGCAAGTTCACCGTGCACCCGCCGAAGCCGCCGCCTGTCATCCGCGCGCCGAGTACGCCCGGAATGCCCCGAGCGGTCTCGACCAGAAAATCCAGTTCCTCGCAGCTTACCTCGTAGTCGTCCCGCAAACTGCGATGCGATTCGACGAGCAGGCGCCCCATGGTCGTCAGGTCCTGGCTTTCGCACGCGCTCATAAAATCCTGAACGCGCCGGTTTTCCGTGATCACATGGCGGGCGCGGCGATAGTAGGGATCCGGAATCTGGTCACGCCGGCGCTCCAGACCCGCGAGCGTCGCGTCGCGCAGGCTCTCCACACCCAGCGCGGCCGCCGCCGACCGGCACTCCTGCACTCGAACCGGGTAGGCTGATTGCCCCAGCTCGTGCTTGACCATGGTGTTGACGGCGAAAATGGCCACGTCGGCCGGCAGCCGGACCGGGCGGTGTTCGAGGCTGCGGCAGTCTATGCAGATCGCGGCGCCCTCGCGACCGAACACGGCCACGTACTGATCCATGATCCCGCAGGGAGCGCCCACGAACTCGTTCTCGGCGCGGCGACATAGCCTCACCAGTTCCAGCGGCTGGATGGCGCCGCCATCGAGCAGAGCCAGCGCCACGGAAACCTCCAGCGCGGCCGAGCTGCTCAGCCCCGATCCGGGCGGCACAGTGCTCCAGACCAACAGGTTCATGGGGCGCACCGGGTAACCGGCGCGCACCAGTTCGCGCGCCACTCCAAACGGGTAGTCGCTCCAGTGCCCGCCGGGCCGCAGCGCGGGCAGATCCTCGACCGCCCACTCGCGCGCCTCGCCGTAATTTTCCGAGAAAACCCGCAGGCGGCCGTCCTCGCGCGGCGCGCTGGCGGTGTAGCAAGCCAGATCGAGCGCCATGGGGAGCACGAATCCCAGGTTGTAGTCGGTGTGCTCGCCGATGAGGTTCACTCGTCCGGGGGCGCGCCAGATCCGCATCGCGCCGGCCGCGCCGAAGACTCGCAGGAACGCCTGCTTCAGGAACGCCTCAACCCCAGCCACAACATGACTCCGCCGAACGCCAGCATGCCCGCCCCGGCGTACAAATTCACGTTGGCTTCCGTCAGCGGCGCCTGCTGGGCAGGACCCGCAAGCCCGACGCCGCACAAGATCAGACCCAGGACCGTGAAGAACAGACCCGAGGGCAAGCGCAAATCCCACATAGGCTCCTACCAGAACCAGACGTTCAGCAGCAGGCAGGCGACGCCCACGACCACCGCCAGAGCGCCGGGCCGCTGGTACCAACGCGCACGGGGTTCGGGCGGCGGGAGGCGGGTGATGCCGTAGACCAGATTGACCAGCTCGGATTCAGGGCGCGGACGGGTCAGCAGGCTCACGATGATGGTCACCAGGAAGCAGGCCGTCCAGGCAACGATGGCGATCCAGAAATTCTGCGCCATGGTGGACGGGAACTCGTGCAAGCGGGCGATCCAGGCGCCCTTGCCCTCGGCCAGGGTCAGGCCGTGCGTGAGCGCGGCGGCGGCCGTGCCCGCCACCAGGCCGCTGAAAGCGCCGTGTCCGGTGGCGCGTCTCCAGAACATTCCCAGCAGGAATGTCGCGAACAGCGGCGCGTTCACGAACCCGAACACCAGTTGCAGCAGGTCCATGATGTTGTTGTAGAGCTGGGCCAGGTACGCTGTAGCGATGGACAGGCCCGTTCCCACGACGGTGGTGAGCCGGCCCACCATCAGGTAGTGACGATCGGGGGCGCCCTTGCGGATGTGGCCTTGGTAAATGTCGTACGTCCAGACCGTGTTGAGCGCCGTCACGTTGCCCGCCATGCCGCTCATGAACGAAGCCATCAACGCGGTCAAGCCCACGCCCAGCAGTCCCGAGGGATAGAACGAGGCCATGAGCGTGGTCAGCGTCAGGTCGTAGTCGTAGCCGGAACCCTTGGGCGGAAGCGAGTAACCCACGTTCATCTGCATCAGCGCCATGGCGGCGATGCCCGGCACGATGACGATGAACGGGATCAGCATCTTGGGAACGGCGGCCACCAGCGGCGTGTTGCGCGCCGACGTCATGGAGTTGGCGGCCATGGCGCGCTGTACGACCAGAAAGTCCGTGCACCAGTAGCCGAACGAGAGCACGAAGCCCAGGCCCATGACCAGGCCGAAGACCTCGACCCCCATGGGATTGGCCGAAGGGCTGCGGGTGTACGCCCAGGAGTGCGTCATCATCTCGGGCAACCGCGAGGAGATGCCTTCCCAGCCTCCCGCGCGATGCACGGCAAGAATGGCCAGCGGCGTGAAACCCAGCACGATCAGGAAGAACTGCAAGACCTCGTTGTACATCGCGCTGGTCAAGCCGCCCAGGTAAGTGTAGGCCAGGACGATCCCCGCCGACAGTAACACCGAAGCCGTAAAGCTCCAGCCCAGCACGAGCTGGAACAGCCTCCCCAGCGCGTACATCGAGATACCCGAACTGAAGACCGTCATGGCCGCGAAGGTTACGGCATTGAAGGTGCGCGTCTTCTCATCGAAGCGCAGGCGCAGATACTCGGGAACCGAACGGGCGCGGCTGCCGTAATAAAACGGCATCATGAAAACGCCCACGAAAATCATGGCCGGGATGGCGCCGATCCAGTAAAAGTGGGCGGTCATCAATCCGTACTTGGCCCCCGAAGCGCACATGCCGATCATTTCCTGCGCGCCCATGTTAGCGGCGATGAAGGCCAGGCTGGTGATCCACAGAGGCACCGAACGGCTCGAGGTCAGGAAATCTTCGCTGGACGCCACGCGTTGGCGGATCCGCCACCCAATGCCCAGAACGAAGGCGAAGTAAAGGGCGATGATGAGGTAGTCTACGGCTGCGAGTGTCAAGGGAGAATCGAGTCTACCGCGAAACAACCCCGGACTGCAAACCGCCGGCAAACAGACCGGCCCGCCGGCCCCGGTCGGGGCCGTGCACTCGGCGGCTGTACATTGGATATATGCTCCTTGCACTGATCGTCGCCGCGGCTTCCGCGTGGGTTCCCGCCCGCTGGAGCAGCACGGACCCCCGTTCGCTGGAACTGCTCGCGAATCATCCGGTCAATTGCCTGTTGCTCGAGCGGGTTTCCCGGGACTTCGTCGCGGCGGCGGGCGAGCAACGGTTCGCCGTCTTGCGTGTGGTCCGCGCGGGCGAAGATCCTGGCGCCGTGCTGAAAGAGGCGGCCGAAGCGGGAGTCGCCGGGCTGGTTTTGGAAGGTGCTTTTGCGGAGGACGTCGCTGCGCGATTGAGAACTGCAGCCCGGCAGGCCAACTGGACCCTGGTGGAGCTGCCGCCTCGCGCGCGCCTCCGCTTGAACACGGACGCCCCCATCGTCGGAACCTGCGAGGGACTGTGGCCGGGCATTCGCGCTCTGGAGGGCGACGCCGCGCGCGCCGCACCTACCGGCGGCCCTTGGGTGGAAACCAATACGGGCTTCCTGCGCTACGTTCGAGCCTGCACGGATGCCGTTGTGTGGATCGCCAACCAGCCGCCCGCCGGCGCATCCCTGCCCGTGCACCGGTACTTGCACGCGATCGCCGACGCCGCCATTGCCGGAGCCCGCTGGGTCGTCTCTCTGGACGCCGATCTGAATCGCCGCTTGCACGCGCGGGATCCCAAGGCACTGGCGGCTTGGACCCGCATCGGCGCCCACCTGAAGTTTTACGAAGAACACCCGGAGTGGTGGCGGTGGAAGCCCGCAGGACGGCTCGCCCTGATCCAGGACGAATCCAGCGGCGCTCTGCTGTCGGGCGGCATCCTGGACATGATCGCGGTCAAACACGCGCCGGTCCGTCCCGTTCCCCGGGTGCGCTTGAGCGTCGAGGCGCTCCAAGGCGCGCGGCTGGCTGTGAACGTGGATCCCTCTTCGCTCACGGACGCCGACAAGGAAGCCCTGCGCGTCTTCACGCGCTCCGGCGGCACCCTGCTTTCGGGCCCGCCGGACTGGAAGTTTCCCGCTCCTCAGGAAGGCCGCATCACTCTGGATGAAAAGGACGTGGAGCGCCTCAACGACATCTGGCGCGAGGTGAACTCGCTGCTCGGCCGGCGCAACCTGGGAGCGCGGCTGTTCAACGTCTCCGGTATGGTTTCCAATCTGCTGGCCGGTTCCGACGGCACGCAAATTCTGCTCCACCTGGCCAACTTCACGGACTACCCGGCGGAGAACATCACGGTTCACGTCGCCGCGTCCTGCTCTGCCGCGCGGCTGCTGGCGCCCGAAGAGGTTCCCCGCGCGCTCGCGCCGTATCCCATCGAGGAAGGCGTGGCGGTGGAAATCGAACGGATCGCGACCAGCGCCGCCCTGCTGTTAGACTGTAAACCATGACTCGGAGGGAACTGCTGGGACTGTTTGCAGGCGCAGCTCTGGGACCCGCTGCGCCGCCGCCGGCCGCTCCGGTGGCCCTCGCACGAGTTGCCGGCTACGACTCGGGATTGGAGGATGCCTTCGCGCGCCTCTTCGATCAACTGGGCGGCTTGGGGCGTCTGGTCAAGGGCAAGACGGTAACCATCAAACTCAATCTCACGGGCAGCCCGGCGCTGCGTTTCGAGGGCCGGCCGCTGGGCGCCACGCACTACGTGCATCCCCGCGTGGTGGGCGCTGTCGTGCGCGCCATTGGACAAGCCGGCGCCCGTCGCATTCGTCTGGTGGAAAGCTGCTGGGCCACCGGCGGACCGATGGAGGAGTTCTTGCTCGACAGCGGCTGGCCGGTTCGCGCGCTGGCCAACGCCGCCCCGGGCGTCGAATTCGAGAACACCAACAATCGTGGCCGGTGGCGCCGCTACGCACGCCTGAAAGTCGCGCCCCGGGCTTGGATCTATCCCGCCTACGATCTGAACGCAGCCTACGAAGAAACCGATGTCTTCGTCAGCCTGGCGAAACTGAAGAATCACGAGACCTGCGGCGTCACGCTTTCGCTCAAGAATTGCTTCGGCATCACGCCCGCATCCGTTTACGGCGATGACGCCGGGCGCGACGAACCCAACGAAAACCCCACCAAGGGGCGGGCCGACGTTTTCCATTTCGGCAAACGCCCGCCCTCGCGCAGCGCGCCTCAGGAGCTGGACCCAGCTTCCCGTCGCGACCCCGGCTACCGCGTGCCGCGCATCACCGCCGAGCTGGTGGCCGCCCGTCCGGTCCATTTGGCGGTGATTGATGGCATCCAGACCGTGACGGGCGGTGAGGGACCGTGGATCCGGGGACTGAAATTCGTCGAGCCGGGCCTGCTGATCGCCGGCTTGAACCCGGTCTGCACGGATGCCGTGGCGATGGCCGTCATGGGGTACGATCCGCAGGCGGACCGCGGGGTTTCTCCGTTCCGCACCTGCGACAACACGCTGAAGCTGGCCGAGGCCTTGGGGGTGGGCGCCACGGATTTGCGGCGCATCGAAGTTCGGGGTCTCGCGATCGAGCAGGCTCGCTTCCCCTTCCCGACCTGAGCCGATGCCGACGACCCCCACGCGCTCGCTCGCCCACCTCGCTCGCAGACTCGCGGAGCTGCCCCAGGTCACCGTGGTGCAAGATCTCCCTCTGGCGGGCAAGACGCGCTTCGGGATCGGGGGACCGGCAGACCTCTACCTGGAGACGCCCTGCGAACTCTCGCTCGTCGAGGCGCTTCGCATCCTCGATGCGGCAAACATCCCCAGGGCAATCCTCGGCGGCGGCACCAACGTCGTCGTGGCGGACGAGGGCTTCCGCGGCGCGGTCCTGCACTACACGGGGACGCACATCGAAACCACGGGGACAAGCATCCGCGCGGAGGCCGGCGCCGAGCTGCCGACCCTGGTGGATGAAGCGAATGCGGCGGGCCTGAAAGGGCTGGAGACCCTGGCCGGCATCCCTGGCGCCGTGGGCGGCGCAGTCTACGGTAACGCCGGCGCATACGGTCATGCCATCTCCGAATGCGTCCGTGAGGTTCGTTTTTGGGACGGCGAACGGATCCGGTGCCTGACGGCCGAGGCGTGCGCCTTCGACTATCGCGAGAGCATTTTCAAGCGCGAGCGCCGATGGGTGATTCTCGCTGTGCGACTGCAAATGCAGCCCGGCGATCCCGTTACGCTCGCCCGGCGCAGCGCCGAGCTGATTGCGCTGCGCGCGGAGAAATACCCGCCCGAGATGAAGTGTGCCGGCAGCATTTTCAAGAATCTCATCTATGATCTCCTGCCGCCGCGGGCCCGGGCGGCCTTCCCGCCCGAGCTCGTCCGCGAGGGCAAAGCGCCCGCGGCGTGGTTCCTCGAGCAGGTCGGCGCCAAGGGGATGCGGTGCGGCGACATCGCGGTCGCCGGCCATCACGCCAATCTGATTTACAACGCCGGTGCGGGCACGGCGCGCCAGCTCTGCGCGTTGATCGCCGAACTCAAGCGGCGCGTACGGGAAGGCTTCGACCTGGAGCTGGAGGAAGAAATCCAATTCCTTGGCCCGGCGCCGGTAGGCAAAGCTGCCGGAACGCCTGGCGGCGCTTGAGTCCTTGCCCGTTTCGCGTCGCGCCGTGCCCTTATAATGGTTCCTAGCAGGGGCGCATGACGAGGAAGACCTTCTACCTGGAGACCTTCGGTTGCCAGATGAACGTCCACGACTCGGAAAAGGTCGTCGGGACGTTGCTGGCCCAGGGCTACGAGCAGGTGGATTCTCCGGAGAAGGCCGACCTGATTCTGTACAACACGTGCAGTATTCGAGAAAAAGCGGAACAGAAGGTCTACAGCCGCCTCCAGCAATTCCGCCGTGAGGCCGGGGCCGGCAAGGTATTCGGCGTGCTGGGCTGCGTGGCCCAGCAGGAGGGCGAGCGGATTTTCGAGCGCGCCCCGCACGTCGCCCTGGTCTGCGGTTCGGCCAGCTATCGTCGTCTGCCCGAGCTGTTGACGCGCATCGAAACGGGCGAGAGGCGCGTCAGCGGGCTGGAGCTGGAAACCGACGAGACGTTCGAGACGCCGCTGACGCGCCGTGACAACCCCTACCGTGCCTATCTGACGATCATCGAAGGCTGCGACAAGCAGTGCACCTTCTGCGTGGTGCCGTTCACGCGCGGGCGCGAGCGCAGCCGGTCCAGCGAAAGCATCCTGCGTGAGGCCCGTGAGCTGGCCGCGGCAGGCTACAGCGAGATTCAACTGCTGGGGCAGAACGTCTCCAGCTACCGCGACCCGTCGCCGGCGGCCTGGGACTTTGCTACCTTGCTCGAACAAGTCGCCCTGATTCCCGGCCTGCGGCGTGTCCGCTTCACGACGTCCCACCCGCGAGACTTCGACCGCCGCATCGTGCGCGCCATCGAAGAAAATCCGGCGCTGGCCAACCACGTCCACCTGCCCGTGCAGTCGGGCTCCGACCGCGTGCTCGAGCGCATGCGCCGCCAGTACACGCGCGCGCAGTATCTGGAAAAGATCGAGTGGATCAAGAGCGCTCGCCGCCCCATCGCCATCTCGACCGACATCATCGTGGGCTTCCCGGGCGAGAGCGAAGAGGATTTCGAGCAGACGCTCTCGCTGTTAGATGAGGTGGGCTACGACTCCGTATTCAGCTTCAAGTACTCGGCGCGTCCCAATACAGCCGCCCTGGCGCTGGACGGGCATCTGCCCGAGCAAGAGAAGGGCCGGCGCCTGGCGATCCTGCAAGAAAAGCAGCGCGCCATTCAACTGCGACGCAACGGCGCATGGATCGGCCGTACGGTCGAGGTGTTGGTGGAAAGCTTCAACCCGGGGAGCGGGCAGTGGGTCGGCCGCACGTCCGAGAACCGCGTGGTGAACTTCACGTGCCCGCAGGGATCAACCGGGTCTCTGGCCGGGCGATACGTCCACATCCGCGTCACGCGAGCCGGTCCCAATTCCCTGGCCGGCGAGCTGGCCGCTTGAGCACCGCCGGCCGGCGTGGGCGCGTGGTCTAATGGTGCTAGGAAGGGAGACGCCATGGAAGTCGAGATGAAGATCCGCGGCCTGATGATGGATCCGGTGACCAACATGCCGATTGTCATCCTCAAGGATGTCAACGGCAACACAATCCTGCCCATCTGGGTCGGGATCTACGAAGCCAACGCCATTGCGTTGGAGATCGAAAAGGTCTCGACGCCGCGGCCCATGACGCACGATCTGCTCAAGAGCATCCTTCAGGGCCTCAGTGCCGGGGTTCGCAAGGTGGTGGTCAGCGAGCTGCGGGACGATACGTTTTACGCCGTGATCTGGCTGGAGAAGGACGGGCAATTGATCAGCGTGGACTCGCGTCCCAGCGATGCCCTGGCTTTGGCCCTGCGCGTGGACTGCCCGATCTATGTCGAGGATTCCGTACTGAAGTCTTCCCGCATGGCGGCGGCGGTCTCCGACAAGGTCAATAACGAGGAGTTGCGTCGCTGGCTGGAAGGTTTGAACGACGAGGATCTGGGGCGCTACAAAATGTGAGCGCCGGCGCAGCGCGATTCCCTTCCGCTCAACCTTTCTTGGTCGCCTTCTTGGCCGGCGGGGCCTTCTTGGGCGTCGGGGCAGGCCAGCCGGCGATCTGGTCCTTCTCAGCCTCGAACACCAGCATGAACGGCTCGCGCGTGAACTGCTTGGGAACGCCGCGGAACTCAATCACGGTGCCCGCCGGCGCTGCTCCCACCAGCGGTTCCTCCAGCCGGATCGTAACCTCCGGCGTGGTATCGTCGGAAAGCGCCAGCACCAGCTCTTTGGGATTCTTGGCCGGGCTGTGACGGATGAGCTTGCCCCGCAGCGGCCGTTCGTTCTCAGGCGGCACCAGCGCATCCTTCATGCCGGTCTCGAAATACTGTTCTCCACTGGGCTCCTTCAGGGCGTCGCGAAGCTTGATCCAGAAGGCCAGTTGGGGATCCTTCTCGCGCAGTTCCTTTTCTTTCAGCTCGGCGATTTCGGCAACGCTCAGAATGTTGAAACCGGCAGGAGGCAGGGCGTGCTGGCGCGCCAGGTCGCATACGTGCTGCATCCCTTCCTTGCTGCCGTGGTACTGGGTATACACCTTCTCGAAGTAGGCGTGCATCTGCTTGCGTCGGGCCGGATCCAGGGCCCCGGGCCCCTCATAACAACCTGCCCGGGCGAAATGGAACAGCGCCTGGGGGTAAGTGTCCACTTTCTTGGCGGCCACGATGGCCGTGCCGAGCCACACCGAGGCTTCGGCGTCGTTGGGGTCCAGTTTGAGCTTCTCGAGCAGTTGCTTTTCGGCCTCCTCGTAATTCTTCCGCGACAGCGCAACCCAGCCCAGGGTTCGGTGCGCCAGAGCCGCCATGTCCGAGCGTGCCTTCTGCCAGTCCGCATCGCTGGTGCCGTCAGGCTTCTTTTCCGGCGCGAAGAACTCGTTGAGATTGGCCAGCAGGCTCTTGGCGGCCGATTCGCTTATGGCCAGAGCCTCGGCCGAGGTGTCATTGAGGCTTGGGGTCAGCGAGCAGATGAAGTACAGCGCCTGGATGCTCTTGGGATTCATGGCCACCAATTCCTTGGCTGCGGCCATAATGCCCGCCGCATTGTTGAGTTTGCGCTGCGTCTCGATCGTCCAGCTGAGGCGCTCCTCCACAAACTGCGAGTCAGGATATTTCTGCTTCCACTGGTCCAGTAACGCCAGAGCCTTCTTGGGATCTGCCTCTTTGGTGATGGAGATGTACAGATCGTACTCGGCGCGATCCTTCCACTCGGGTTGTTTTGGCTCAGCCTGCGCCCAGGCAAGCGGAACGCTGAGCGCCAGGCAGATCGCAGTTGCCCTCCAGATATGCCCGACCTTCGCCACCACGGGTTGCCTCCTGAATTGCCGATTGCTGTTGTCTTCCGGCGGCCGGAGCCGCTGGCTGCCGCGGCCTTCCCGCTCACCACGGAAGTCGCAAAGCGGAGTATAACGGAAACTCACCGGGGGCCGCAACCGGTTGGACGCAACAGGCCGCGGGATTGTTTCAGAGGCGGTTGTGCGTAACCCGGACTCCCGTCGGGCGGCCCGGGGCTATGTTAGAATCCGGCTTTCCCTGATGCGCTACGCGGACCTGGCGGTCATCCTCATCTATCTGGTCGGCATCACGCTTTTCGGGGCGCACTTCCGCCGCTCGCAAAAAGACCTGCGGGATTACTTCCTGGGCGGCCGCCGCGCGCCCTGGTGGGCCATCGCGCTGTCCATCGTCTCCGCGGAAACCAGCACCCTGACCATCATCGGCACCCCGGCGCTCTCCTTCGCCGGCAACCTCGGCTTTCTCCAGGTGGTTTTCGGATACCTGCTGGCGCGCATCGTCATATCCCTGCTGTTGCTGCCCCACTATTTCCGGGGCGAGATGTTCACCGCCTACGAACTCATGGAGCGGCGGTTCGGTCCGGGCCTGCGCAAGCTGACCGCGGGCACGTTCCTGCTCATCCGTTCGCTGGCCGAGGGGGTGCGGGTCTTCGCCATCTCCATCGTCATCTCGGTCATCCTGGGCACCGGCGAGGTCGCCTCGATCCTGCTGATCGTGGGCCTGACGCTGTTTTACACCTTCGAAGGGGGCATGACGGCGGTCATCTGGACCGAGGTCGTGCAAATGTGCCTTTACCTGTTTGGCGCGGCCGTCAGCCTGATCGTCATCTTGCAACACATCCCGGGAGGCTGGCCCGAAGCCGCGGCCCTGGCGTCGGCGGCGGGAAAATTCCGGGTCTTCGACTTCAGTTTCCAACTCTCGGCTGACTTTTTCGCCCGCACCTATACGTTCTGGGCCGGGGTTGTCGGGGGATGCTTCCTGACGACCGCCAGCCACGGAACCGAGCAATTGATGGTGCAAAGGCTCCTGGCTGCACGAAGCCAGAACGAAAGCCGGGCTGCCCTGCTGGCCAGTTGGGTGGTGATCTTCGTTCAGTTCACCTTGTTCCTGCTGATCGGCGTGCTCTTGTACGCCTACCACACCTTCAGCCGCCTGGCGCCCCCGCCGGTGCTCGATCGGGTCTATCCCGAGTTCGTCTGGCGTTACTTGCCGCCGGGCGTCGCCGGCCTGGTCATGGCTGCGGTGCTGGCGGCGGCCATGGCCAATCTCAGCGCGGCCCTGAATTCGCTGGCCTCGACCACGGTGATGGACTTTTATCGTCCCCTGGCCGCACGATTGCGCCGCGCCAACCCGTCACCCGGGGGATCGCTCAAGCTGGCGAGGTGGGCCACCGTGGCCTGGGGAGTCGTGCTCGTGGCCATCGGCATCCTCGCGCGGCATTGGGGATCGGTGCTCGAAGCGGGCCTTTCCGTAGCTTCCGTGGTCTACGGAGCGCTGCTGGGCGTCTTTCTGCTGGGGGTATTGACGCGGCGCGTGGGGCAGCGAGCGGCCGGGGCCGCCATGATGGCGGGGCTGGCGACCATGCTCTACGTCCGGTTCGCCACTTCGATCGCGTGGACGTGGTACGTGGTCATCGGCGCCAGTGCGACCTTCTTGTGCGGCCTGCTCTTATCGCTTCTGCTCGCGGAGGAAACCAGGCGTGGCTGAAGCCGCGACAGGTTTGCGCAGGGAACTGGGCGTCTGGGCGGCGACCGCCATCGTGGTGGGCACGGTCATCGGCAGCGGCATTTTTCTGGTGCCCAAGGACATGATCCTGCACGTCGGTTCGCCGGCCACGGTGCTGGCGGTTTGGGTGGTGGGCGGGTTGTTGTCCCTGGCCGGCGCGCTCAGCTACGCCGAACTGGCCGCAGCCATGCCCGAGGCCGGCGGCGAATATGTTTACTTGCGCAAAGCCTACGGCCCGCTTTGGGGATTCCTGTACGGCTGGACGCAAATGTGGGTAGCCCGCGGGGGCTCGATCGCCACGCTGGCCACGGCCTTTTTTCTCTATCTGGGAAATTTTTTCCCGGCCCTCGAGAAAGTCTTCTATACTCTGCCGCTGCCCGTCGGGCCTGGAGGGGAACCCTTGGAGCTGCGCTACGGCCAGCTCCTGGCGGTGGCTGTGATTTTGCTGCTGGCGGGCGTGAATTATCTGGGCGTTCGCTTCGGCGGGGGAGTTCAGGTAGCGGTCACCTTGCTGAAGGTGGCCTTGATCGGAGCTTTGATCGTCATCGGGCTGAGCGCCGGCAAGGGCGATTTCAGGCACTTCAGCTCCGGCATCCCGGCGGCCGGCGGGGTGGCCGGTTTCTTCGCCGCGCTGGTGGCGGCGCTGTGGGCCTACGACGGCTGGAACAACGTAAGCATGGTGGCGGCGGAAATCCGGCGGCCTCAACGCAACCTGCCGATCGCTTTGATCGCCGGCACCATGACGGTGATGGCGATTTACTTGCTAACCAACCTCGCCTACTTCTACGTGCTGCCTGCCGGCAAGGTCGGCGAGAGCGATCGCGTGGCGGCGGAAATGATGCGTGCGGTCTCCGGCGACTGGGGAGCAGCCGCCGTGTCGGTGGCGGCCATGGTCTCGATTTTTGCCGCTTTGAACGGCTCGTTGCTTTCCGGCGCGCGTGTGCCTTACGCTCTTGCCCGCGGCGGCTTGTTTTTCCGGCGCTTCGGCTACATTCATCCCCGCTACCGGACGCCCGCCGTCTCCATTGTCGGGTTGGCCTTGTGGGGGTCGGTCCTGGTTTTCAGCGGCCGGTACGAGGAGCTGTTTCGCTACGTGATCTTTGCAAGCTGGATCCTATACGGGATGACGGCGGCTGCGGTCCTTGTGCTCCGGTGGAAGCGGCCGGATCTGGAACGGCCCTACCGCACCCCGGGGTTTCCGGTCCTGCCGGCACTTTTCGTGATCGGCGCCGCGGCCGTCACTTGGTCGTCGCTGTGGAATTTCCCGCGCGAGTCGCTGCTGGGAATGGCACTAATTTTGTTGGGTTTGCCGTACTACGGGTGGGTGCGGAGGGCAGGCCAGGGTGCGGGAGGACCGGGTGCGGACGGGGCGGGATCTCAAATTTCGTTCTGAAAACAGAACAAACCTCTTGAAATCGGGGAAATTTTGCGGTAAAAAGAAACAAGTGCCGTGATGCGATCCAATGTTTCGTTCCGGATCCAGAACAGACGGCCCCTTCTCTCATCCCTGATCCCAGGAGCGTACCATGGACGTTGCCAAGATCCTGGCCGAATTGCGCCAGGAACGTGAGTTGATCGAGGATGCCATTATCAGCCTCGAGCGTCTGGCCCGCAGCCGCGGCAAGCGCCGTGGCCGGCCGCCGGCCTGGCTTGCCATGGCCAAAAAGCCGTCCCGGGTCGGCCCCCCCAAGCCCAAGGCCACCTCGGCCAAGACGGCCCCGGCCAAGCAGGCCTCGACCTGACGAGCCTGTTGCTTACCGGTAAAGCAGGTAGGGTTCGCTGCGCCTGAGGAACTCCCGCAAGGCGTCTTCCTGGCTTTCCAGGATTCGGCGCGGCTCCTCCCCGGCAGCCAACGCGGCGGCCACGGCGCGGTTGCCGATCAGCCGCAGGTTCGTCTCCAGTTCCAGCTTGCCGGGATACAGGCGGAGCAGCGCGGCCGCAAGCTCCAACCCGAGGCGCGACGAGTTGAAGCCCTCCCGGTCCGTGATCACGAAGCGGACTCCCTCGATGCACTGGCCTGCAAACCGCGATGCCGTCGGACAGAAGCGCGTCGGGTAGACGCGCACGCCCGGGATGAACCGCCGGTTGAGATAGGCGGCCAACTCGGCGCCTCGGATCCAGTCCGCACCGACTTGTTCGAACGGTGCGTCCGTTCCCCGGCCCACCGAATAATTTCGGGAGTACTCCAGCATGGCTACCCCCGGGTAGAGCAGGGCGGCGTTGAGGCTGCGCATATTGGGCGAGGGGTCCACCCAAGTCAGCCCTGTCGAATCCCACCAGTCTCCCCTCTGCCAGCCTTCCATGGCCACTACCGTGAGGTCGGCGCCGATCTTGTTTTCGGCGTTGAAGTAGCGGGCCAGCTCGCCCGCGGTCATGCCGTGCCGCAAGGGCATGGGGAAATACCCCACGAAGCTGACCAGATCCGGGTCGAGCATCGGCCCCTCGATGTGCGTGCCGGTGATCGGATTGGGCCGGTCCAGCACCATGAACGGGATTTTGCGCCGCGCCGCTTCCTCCATGGCGTAGGCCATAGTCGTGATGTAGGTGTAGAAACGTGCGCCGATGTCCTGGATATCGAACACGAGCACGTCCACGTCGCGCAGCATTTCCTCCGTGGGCCTGCGCTGCTCCCCGAAGTACAGGCTGAAAATGGGCACGCCGGTGGCGGCGTCGCGGGCGTGCCCGATCCGCTCGTGCTCTTCTTTGCCGGCGATTCCGTGCTCGGGAGAGAACAGCGCGGTCACCCGGATTCCGGCTTCGAGCATGCGGTCCACGTTGCGACGGCCCTCCCGGTCCACCCCGGTATGATTCGTGATCAGTCCCGCGCGCTTGCCCGCCAGGCGGGCGAATTTTTCGCGCACGAGGACATCCAGCCCGGTCAGCACCTGTCCGTTGCGGGCCACCGCGCGGCGGCGCCCGGCGCCGACCAGCAGTTCGTTGTAGCCGGAGATCTGGATGCCGGGAGTGCGGATGTCCAGAGCGGCCGCGACCGCCGTGGCCACGCGGCCCCTCAGCGAGGTGATCGCCGGCCGCAAGTACGGGTGCACGCTGTTGGCCAGCAGGATCACGTACGTGCGCGTCACGGGATCAATCCACAACGATGTGCCGGTAAAGCCTGTGTGCCCGTAGGAGCCCACCGGGAACAGCTCGCCGCGGTTGCCCGAATAAGGCGACTCGATGTCCCAACCCAGGCCCCGCAGGATGGGCTGATCCGGAGGCGATTGCGGCGTCGTGAACTTGCGCACCGTGAGCGGGCTGAAAATGCGCACCCCGTCACGCTCGCCTTCTGCCAGCATCATTTCGGCAAAGCGCGCCAGGTCGGCGGCCGTTGTGAACATCCCGGCGTGCCCGGCGACGCCGCCCATGAACCGCGTCGTGGGATCATGCACCACCCCGCGCAACAGCACACCGTCCACGATCTCCGTGGGGGCGACGCGCGGCGCCAGCGACGCCGGCGGGCAATACATCGTGTCCTGCATGCCCAGCGGCCGCCAGATCTGTTCGGCGACGAATTCCTCCAGCGGCCGGCCGCTCAAACGTTCCACCAGTTCACCGAGCAGGATGAAGTTGATGTCGCTGTAAATGAAACGAACCCCGGGCGATTCTACGGGCGGGTCAATCAACGCCAGATAGATCCCCGTGCGGCGGCCGCTCCACGGAGGTCGCAAATCCAGACCCGGCCTCAGACCGGAAAAGTGTATGAGCAAATCGCGCACCGTGATCGGGCTTTCGCCGCCCTGAAAGTCGGGCAAATAACGCGTCACCGGATCGTTCAGCCGCAGCCTGCCCCATTCGAACAGCTTCATGACCGCGGCTGTGGTGGCCACCACCTTGGTGAGCGAGGCGGCGTCGAAAATGGTATCCACGCTCATCGGTTCCCGGTTCGGGACCAGCGCCCGCCAACCGTAGGCTTTCAGGTGGAGCATCTGCCCGGGTTGTCCAACCAGCAAAACGGCCCCGGGAATCTGATCCTGCGCGATGGCTTCCTCGATCAACGCGTCCAGGCGGTCGGAAGCCGAGAATCGTTCCTGCGCGGCCAGCCCGCTCAGCCATGCCAACAGAATGACCAGGATGCGCATACGCGCCTTCATGATAGCCGACGGTAACGCCGGCCGGCAGCCCGCGTGTTAGACTGGCGGTAAGCTCCCTGAAAGCAAGGATTCTTTCCATGAGACATCTGCCCGTTGCTGCCATCCTGTGCCCGCTGGTTCTTGCCGCCCAGAACCCCACGACTCCCGCCCCCGCCCCGCCGCTTCGCCCCGACATGGTCGTCGCCACCGTGGACGGCAAGCCCGTCACGGTCGCCGAATTGCAAGGCCTCTACCGGACCGTAGGCCCGCAAGTCCAGCAGAACGCGGCCGGCGACCCCGTCGGATTTCTGCGACAGTACGCCATGCTCAAGCGCCTTTCCGAGCTCGCGGAGAAACAGAAGCTGGACCAGGTAAGCCCCTACCGTGAAGCTCTGGCTGCCGGACGCATGCAGATCCTCTACCAGGCCGTCATCCAGCACACTTACGAAAATATCCCGGTGACGGCCGACGATCAGAAGAAATTCTACGAGGCCAACCCCGACCGCTGGACCCAGGCGCGCGTCAAGGTCATCTACATTCCCTTCAGCGAGAATTCGGCGGCGGCCGGCGGCAGCAAGAAACCGCTTTCGGAAAAAGAAGCCCGCGCCAAGGCGGAGGAAATCGTCAAGCAGCTCCGCGCCGGGGCCGACTTCGTCAAGATGGTCCGCGAACATTCCGAAGATCCCACCTCGAAGGCCAAGGACGGCGATTTTCCGGTCATCAGCAAGTCGGACCAGATCCCCGACGCCATCAAGCAGGCCGTTTTTGCGCTCAAGAAAGGTGAAATCAGCGACCCTGTGCGGGCTCCCAACGGATTCTACATTTTCCGCGCCGAGGAACTGCTCGTCAAGCCGTACGAGGCCGTCCGCGACGAGATTTTCAACGAAATCAAGCTGGCCCGCCTGCGCGAGTTTCTCGATTCCATGCAAAAAGGCATCGAGGTGAAGGTTGAGAACGAGGCGTTCTTCCGCCAGGCGCCGCCCGGCGAGGGGAAGCCCGGTTCGCGCTGAGAAGCTGCTCCGCGTCCGCACCCGACGGGCCGCGCGTCCCGTTGCGGCCGCGCTTCGGGGTCTACCCCCGCTCCAGGGCAAGCCGATCAGCCTCGTCGTCCGGCGAGCGCTCTGGACCCGGCGGGGGCGCCTGCTCTCACAGCCGCCCGGCGTGGAAGTCCATGCCGCTTCGTTTCTGCGTCGCCGTCGCATCTATCTCGAACAGAGTTTGTTCGGTGACCTCCGCGAGCTGCACCGCATCTTGATCCATGAGATCTTTCATTTCGTCTGGCTCCGGCTGGGCAACCATCTGCGCCGGCAGTGGGAAGCGCTGCTGGACGCGGAGCTGCGCCGCCGTGTCCGGGGCGAGCTCGGGCATTCTTCCCAGCGGCGCAAACAGGCGCTGACGCCCGAGGCCGTCCGCAGTCGCAGCCGGCGATGGCGCGAATATGTATGCGAAAGTTTCTGCGATTCGGCGGCCTGGTGGTTCCTGCGGCGTGCGTCGCATCCGGAGTTTACGCTGGCCGTACGATGGCGCAAACGCCGGGGCCGGTGGTTGGCCCGACTCATGGCCCGCGCCTGGCTGCCGGTATAATTGAAACATAGCTCGCAAGGAGAACTTCGTGTTCAGGGCTTTCCGTCGTGCGCTGGGCATTCACGCCCTGACCCTCGCGCTGGTACTTTCCGCCTGTTCTTCCGGCGCCAACGTCACCCGTTCCTCGGTCAAACCCGAGGGCCAGCGTCGCAAGGCGCCCGACTTCACGCTGCGTGACGCCGACGGCAAGCTCGTGCGCCTGTCGGATTATCGCGGCAAGGTCGTCCTGTTGAACTTCTGGGCAACCTGGTGCGCGCCGTGCCGATTGGAAATCCCGTGGTTCATCGAGTTCCAGAGACTCCACAAGGACCGCGGCCTGGCCGTTCTGGGCATCTCCATGGACGAGGACGGCTGGGAGGTGGTCAAGCCGTTCGTCGAGCGCCTCGGTGTCAACTACCGCATCCTGATGGGCGATGATAGCGTGGCCCAGCTTTACGGCGGCGTGGATGCGCTGCCCACCACGTTTTTGATTGACCGGCAAGGGCGCATCGCCAGCGTCCACATCGGTCTGGTCAGCAAGAGCCGCTATGAAAAAGATCTTGCCGAATTGCTGGGTCTGGAGCCGGAGAGCGCTCGTCGCGCTGGCAGGCCTGCTCCTGGCGCCTGGCTTGCCGGCGCAAGATAGCCGGCCCGTCAGCCTCCGCCCGCTGGAAAAGCTGCGTATCGCGCGCGGCGAGCGCGCCGAGGTCAGGCTTGTGGTGGAAATCAAGCCGGGCTATCACATTAACAGCCACGCGCCCATGGAGGCCCACCTCATCCCGCTGCGCCTGAGTTGGGAAACCAGGCCCTTCCGCATTCTCGAAGTGCAGTATCCTAGGCCGTCGCTCGAGAAATACGAGTTCGCCGAGAAACCGCTGTCGGTTTTCAGCGGGCTGGCGACGATCGTCACGCGTCTGGAAGCGCCGCCCGAGGCGCCGCGCGGACCCGGCATCTTGTTGGGGTCGCTGCGTTATCAGGCCTGCACCGACAAGCTTTGCCTGCCGCCGCGAACCCTCCAGGTCCGCCTGCCTTACGAGATTCGCTGACGTGAAACGGCTGGTGATCCGCCCCGGCGGCATCGGGGATTGTGTGCTTGCCCTGCCCGCCATCGAAGCCCTGCGCGCCGAGTATCTCGAAGTGTGGGTAGCGACGCAGAACGCCCCACTGGTGCGTTGCGCGGATCGGGTGCGGTCCATCCAGGAGACGGGACTGGACTGGCTGGGCCTGCCCGATCGCGAGCCGCCGGCCCCGCTGCTCGAAGCCCTGCGAAGCTTCGACTCGGTCGTTTCCTGGTACGGCGCCAACCGACCCGAATTTCGCGAGGCGGTGGCCCGGCTGGGCCTGCCGTTCCAATTCCTCAACGCGCTGCCGGACGAGCCGGGCGTCCACGCCGCGGACTATTTCCTGCGGCAGGTGGGCCGCCCGGATCTGGCAGGTTTTCCCAGGCTGGATTGCCCGCGCTGGGACGGCGGCTTTGCCGTCGTCCATCCCTTTTCGGGCAGCCCTCGGAAGAACTGGCCGCTCGAAAATTTCCGGGCGCTGGCGCGCTGGCTCGAGCAGCGCGTGCCGGTCCGCTGGTGTGCGGGCCCCACCGAGCCGTTGAAAGACGCGGTTCGCTTCGAGAATCTCTACGAGCTGGCATGCTGGCTTGCCGGCGCCCGCCTTTATGTCGGCAACGACTCAGGCATCACGCATCTGGCGGCTGCGGCCGGCGCGCCGGTGCTGGCCGTCTTCCTGGTAACCGATCCCGCCGTGTGGGCGCCGCGCGGCGAGCGCGTGCGCGTGGTCACGGGCGGCGTGCTGGAGGATGTGGTGGCGGCTGCCGTCTCGCTGCTCGGCTGGTCAACCTTGCTTCCCGGCTGATCGCGCCCACCCGGCGACGGGCACACGTGGGATCGGCATGGCGACTCACTGAGCGCCGCGCGCCCCTCATTCCGCGGCCAGCGTGTACGTCCTGACCAGCCGCGCGTAGCGGCTGCGGTTGAGTCCGATCCGGTCGTGAGCCAGGTTGGGCAGATAGACCTGCTCCAGACCACCGGGTTTCCCGAACAGCGACCTCGCCAGGCCCACCCATGCGTAAACGGGCTGCGTTACTTCGATCTCGATCACCAGCGTGCGCAGGCCGCCTCGGGGCTTCGGCATCGCTTGTAGTTGTTGCCACTGGCTGCGCAAATCTCGCGGGCCTTCGGCCTTGGCAAGCAAGTCCTCGAAGACCCTCTTCTTCATCCACCAAACTTTGGTGAACACGTCCCATATCGGGGCTTCCTGGAAATCAAGGCGCACGAGCCTCGTGCCAGGCAGCAATAATTCCTTCTTCGGCTCGCCGATGAAGCTGAGGCTGACGTCGTACGACCCGAGGCGGCGCGAGATCGCATGCCGCACGTCCCGAAAGCTGTACTCTTCATTGAGGTGCATCCCCGGCTCCTCTGAGAACGTTCTCTCCGACTGGATAACCCAAACCCTCCAGCGATGTCAATCTATTTCCGAGGTCCGCCCCCAAAGGGAGGGAGCCCGCGAATGCGTCTCCAGGCTCCGCGCGCAACCGACCCGGCTCACGCTGCGGCGTCACGGGCGACGCGCAAATCCTGCCTCCACCACGATCACGCCCAGCTCGCGATGGTCGCCGGGTACGCGAAAGGTCCGGTCCACTTCGATCACGAGCGTGGCGGTGGGACCCGACGGGGGCACGGGCTGCGAGGCGATCGTGTGCAAGCCGGGACCGGACAATGCTCGATCGAGCACGGTCACGCCGTCCAGCTCCAGCCTGACTCGTCTCGCCGGGGCATTTTCGGGGAGAAACAGTTTCACCTCGAGGGGCGCAGCGGTCGGCGGCGACTTCAGCACAATCGCGCCGCGACGCGCCATCC